>Ga0315915_1000163_pt1 | contig 54630 bp, 25 predicted proteins | sample MpolbnodulesMG_FD_207738 | JGI IMG/M metagenome (GOLD analysis project Ga0315915, IMG submission 207738) | Medicago polymorpha root nodule microbial communities from Los Angeles, California, United States - branched nodules | ecosystem: Host-associated > Plants > Roots > Nodule | place: USA... | reverse complement strand
GTGCAAGTTTTATCTTTACAAAAACTTGCCAACAGCTTCGTATAAGATGACATGTGTTGCAGAGACAAGTCTATTCAACTCAAAACTCACAATGTACTATACTCAATTGATAATAGTGCTGTCTTGTGTTTGGATGGCATAACTCATAAGACACTCAAGAGCAGTTATAAGTTATAACTAAAAGATACTAACAAATGATACATAAACTTAAATAAAATAGAAATTTCATTGAATAAAATCCTTAAAAACAAAGAAAGATGTCATTCTGTCAAAAAAATAAATGTCAACATCTTAAATCACATCTATGGATTAAAAATGATATGAACAATCCAAGACCATCTCCTTATCATTGCATCCACTAGAGCAAAGCCTTTACAACATTTTATTATTCCAGATCCCAAAATTAGTCTGAAATTTTTTCACATCCCTTTTCATTTGATCAATTCTACCTATCATTAGATATCCAAACACAAGGTGAGCAAATATATGAATTCCAAGTGATGGACAGCATCCTCTTCCTTTCTTTCAGGAGATATAAATTATATTGGTGACGAATATATATTATTGTAGGATGAAGAAAAGAACATATATATTGCGGACAATATGATACAAATAGATATCGACGTCAAGTCATTGAACTATCCTGGCTTACAACCTGGGGAACCTTGAATTTGGGATTCTGCTCTATGAAAGCCGGTGGCCGTTTGTACACAATTGATGCAGCCCTGATCAAAATTCCGGCAGTCAATCCCCATATGAGATATTTTTTCTGCTCAGTGTCAATATAGTCAAAAAAATGTATCAAATACTTCTCTCCCATCCACTCTCTCTCCTCCTGAGTCCGACTTTCATCCTGCTTAAAGCAATCACTTCAGATAACTTGAAGATGAATATGAAAAATGAAGATGACTTGAGATAAAAATAAAACTAAGCATGGTACCTTGATAAACATTTCTAAAGGTGCGTCAAATACTGATTCCACTTCTGCAGGATTCAGAACAGGTTTGAATGCTTTCTTATCATGAAGTATGCCAATGACAGGAACTACTCTTAGGAGGTGCTGTAAAAGAAACAATGATAGGTGAGACGGAGTACTGGTAAAATTTCCTCATTGAAGACTTTCAATCCGAAGTACTGGTAAAGTTCCCCATTGAACACTTTCAACCTGAAGGCCGAAACAGATGAGGAATATAACAAAAAAGGTGTGAAAACTATCCAACAGGGAATGTAAAATCATTGCCAATAATACAAATTTATAACCAGTGACAGCAGACCGACTTCTGAAATGATCATACTTGTATCCACATATACGCCACTTTTTAAAATATAGAATGCATAAAGTTTTGAATCTGTGGCCATTATCCAACAATTTAATTTCCAACAATTCTCTCAAATTAATTCATCACACCAATCGTTGCTGATAAGAACGTATTTTGAAGTTTGAACAGTCAGTAGTGCTGTTATGCTGTCCTAAATGTATGGAGTGTTGTTATTTTGAACACTGTTATGCCTGTTTATTCTGAGCAATACATTAATCTCTACTGCTAGTTTCTATGTGCAAAATACATTATCAAAACATCACCTCTATCCAGCTTAAAACATAAGTTCGATATTGTGGATTCATTACACAATGCACAGTTTAATGACCTGCAATGGATACATGACTTCTACAATTGGTGGCACGAGCAATGGCGTTTCAGCAATTTTCTTTAATGGCTGAAACAAACCATTGAATGCAACATTTCTTATTACGTACAACCATGAACATGGACGGTGAAGACACGTTTGTTCATATCTGGTTCAAATTCCTGAAAACAATAAACATGATAGAACTCTGATTTATAAACCATTTTAACAAAGGGTATGTATCTGATTCTTTAGGTCAAACCCATTCCCCAAATGGCCACCGTATTACTTCATATACATACATGTACAGTTTATGAAACAATTTGCATCCAAGACAACAATCACAACAAGGTTTATCAACGATACCATCAGTGCCTCAGCAGCCCTTCATTTTTGTGGACAATGAATTTGGGCTTATTCAAAATTTAGAAGTAACGCACCGGCAATATTCAAGAGTGAATTTATTTTCATTTAAGAGTATGTTCTATCAAATTATCATTTCAGAAATTATAACCCTCCATCTCCAATCTTCTCAGACTCAGAGCACACATTGTCTGAAAAGTTAACATGTACCGGCACAGAAGTATTTCATGAACCTACTAATCAATCACAGACATAATTTTCATAAAGGTGCAAAGTTTATAGCAAAATTAACACTACAAAAGTGAAGAATACTCAATTACACATAGATACTTAAATACTAATAACTTCAGTTCAGTTAGTTAAGTGTTATACAAAATAGATACCTTAGACAATCACCACTAAATAACTTCAGTTCAGTTAGTGAATTTTTAAATAGAACAGATACCTTAGACAAGAATGGTTCAAGAACAGTAACAACATTGACAAGTTCAGGGTCCAACCCAATTTCCTCCTCTGCCTCTCTTTTTGCAGTGTCCGCGTCATCCTTATCCCCTTCCTCCGCTTTCCCACCAGGCAATGCCACTTCACCTACATATAAAACACACACACCACAACCCTCAATTCATTCCCCTACATTCAAATAACCAAAATCACAACAACTAAAGTAACAAATTTCAGCCCCCAAACCATTAACCCAATAGTATAGATTTGGACACAAAAAAGTTCTACTTCTATGTAACTATGAAGCTCAGACACTCCTCATATAAGGCATGTCTTCGTGTCAGACACAGTCAGTGTCACGGAGGTCCAACTTATCTATCTTCAAACAAATTAACCGCTAACATTTGTCTAAAAAAACAATTTTTACGATATAAAAATATAAACTATTGAATTTGAAACATCTTATACAAAATTATGCTACATTTGAAAAAACTATACCTGAGTGAGTAGAAAGCTTGGAAGATCGTTTAGTGAGAATAACCCTTAGATCCCCATCATCACCTTCAAACAAACAAATCAAAACAGCAGCTTTTTTAGGACTAAATTTATCTGAATTTTGAATCATGGTAGCTGATTCAGGAAAACCCAATTGAGAAACAACTTTGCCACCACTCTCTTCAATGCTCTGTTCCAAAACATCTTCAGGAAAAGGTGGTGGTGGCTTGTAGAGACGAAGATGTTGTGCCAACGCAAGAAGTTTCTGAGATCCACCAGTGGTAACGTTGGAAGAAGAATCCATGAGTTTGGTGACAGATACTGTTCTTGGTATTAACGTTGTTGTTATTGTTCTTAGAATTGAATTCATGTGTTTGAAATTAATATAACGCATTAACACCCACCTAACATATATCAAATTATTATTGTTTTGAAAAAGCTAATCTAAACCGGACAAGTAGTTAAACTCGTGTGTATAGATATATAATACTAGTAGTTTAATGTTTGAAGGTTTGATCCTTGTCCGAATGAAATCTTTGTCCTAGACTATGATAATTCATTATGTTGGACGAGTCGAATCCAAGATTTTCCACTTCTCAACACAAAGTTAGAAGATGTTTGTACGTGACAAGTATATGCACCAATCGTATAGTATAAATGAAGATACCAATGGTAGCTTCAACTTAAAGACATGTTTTATTAATTCAGAACTAGAAATAAACATTTATTTAGTGGGTAAATTTTGTCACTAATCTCTTTGGGACAAAAACAAAACTTTAATAAGTTGGGTTTATTTGTATACACTATTGTCTTTGTTCTATAATAAATATTTATTTTTTTTAACAAATAAAAATGGAATATTATCACAAAAAAAGCGTTATGAATAACATAAGAAGTGTTAAAAACTTTAACCCAGAGTTTAGTATAAGGTAACAATGTTCAAACAAACAAGGCAACAAAAAATTACATGTCAAGACCCCAACAAACTAGAGTATTAAGCTACCAATTGTGATAACCAAAACACAAACGTGACTTCTTTTTTTTTGCTTTCAATCTCAAAAAAAGAGATAAGCTTAATCATATCCAACAATTGCAGTAATTATTCTTCCTTATTATTAAAAATTTGATTATTAATTTCTCTTCAAATCGTCCAAGGACAAGGAAACATTATTAAATGTAAAGTTGATCGAAGAAATTTGGAGTTACCGCACATCCGATCAAACCGGAGAAAGTGATCCAACACACAAATAGGATCAAAAGAGGAAATGTCAAGCCAAAGCCAAATAAGATGCTGAGCTGAACCAAAAACGGGACCAACCCATAGAAATATGATGCACCAACTCGACCAAACCAGAACTAAACACACATAACTGAGAGTCGTGATAAAGAATGCCTCGTGCAAATATTATTTTCACACAAATTAATCTATTTAATCGCACAATATATAAAGTATAAACTACTCAAACCACCTCTATTATTTATTTAATTTTTGGTCAGACTCAAACCACTTTTATTAGATACCATGTAGTTTATTCTAATTATTTTTTTTATGAAAAAACAAAACAAAATTAATTTAGTTAAGTAGTACTAGTATATAAAGTATAAACTATAACAAAAAAAAAATATAAAGTATAAACTACTCAAACCACCTTTATTATTTATTTAATTTTTGGTCAGACTCAAACCACTTCTATTAGACACCATTTATTTTTTTTCAAAAAAAAAATTTAAAAAAAAAGAAAAATTAGGAGACAAAAACTTAACTTAGAAAAATATCCCCAAAAAAAAACTTAACTCAGAAAAAGAAAAATATAATCAAAAGAAAAAAGTGAAAATAAAAGGTTTTCTATATTACACAGATTTACTAATTTTTGAGCGGGTATTATACAATTGAGCTTTCTTTTGCATATTCTTTTTTCTTGACTTATAAATCACCTCTCAAAAGGATTCTTCACTAACAATATAATGATTTTGCAAATATCTAATAGTCGTCGTGTTATCTTCCACGTCAACATATATCCTATCTTTAGTTACTCTAGCATTTTTATCCTTCAAAAAATGCCAAAATATTAAATTGGGAAGTTATACATTTCGCTATACACTTGGAGGGCAAGGAATTAAATCGGCTTCTTTATTTTGACTTTGATATATCAGAGTAAACTAGTTAAAATCGGTTAAAAGAAATAGCTTTGATATGATTATGATTATGTTTATTAAAAAAAAAAATGGTTAGAATTTGTCAAAACGAATATAAGAAAGACAGATGATATTAGACTTGCAGCACATGCAACCTGGTTTTGGTTAGTATGACAATGATACTCATTTCCTTTCCTCCATGGAAAGTGTTGTTTTACTTGGTCTCGATTCTCTTGCTGCAAAGTTTGGAAATTAGATTGGTCAATACATTAACACACCTATATGATTTTGCGGTATTATTAATTATATATTATATTAATTAACAATATTCATGAGAGTCCACTGCTTAGAACTTTTATAATACGAAAAGATTTTATAGCTTTTGATTGAATTAATTATTAATATTCCTTTCATTATTATTAAACAAGTTTGGACTCTCAGGCTCATCTGCCTCCATAAATTAGTTATTTGATTGAATTTTTAGGAATCTTTAACATTTGAGGATTTGCAGAATCTAATAAAAAATCAATGCATGATCCTGAGTTATTTTCTTGGGGTGCTAAAAGTTAATGGAATAAAAATTAAGCTATTTCAAAAGATTATCAGAAATATTAACTGTTCTAGTGGTTTATTTATGCTTGAATTGAGTGAAGGGTGTGCAGGTTCGATTGGGATTCGAACACGCGACATACTAAAAAAATGCATATTCCAAAGAAAAACTTGTGTCTAAGAGAAGATTTGTCACCACCATACACGACCTATCAAACTAGTTTCACAAGGACGTATAAGTAACTTAACCTAGAAGTTCACGGTGTCTGGCATGGTGGATCCAAGACCCTGTGATTTAGGGGTTCAAAATGTTGATTTCTTAACCGCTATTGGTGGAAAAAAAAAATCAGATGATTTAAAATTTAAAATATATTGAGAGTATATTAATTTATCTATTTAAAAATAGGTATCGTTAAGGTTTTTTTACATAGATTAAAATAAATGAATGAATAAGTATAATATTTTTACATTGTAAAACAAAGTGTAATATTTTTACAAAGATTCTATCATTAATTATTGATTTGAGAATATAATGGAAATAAATGATGCCTTATACTCCCTCTATCCCTAGTTACAAGACTAACATTCAAAACAAACTTAGACATTAAGCATCAAATATTGCGTAAAAAAATATCCATCAATTATATAACTTTCAAATGTGTCGAATCCTTAACAATTATACTTTGTCAATTCAATTTTTGGATTATCAGCCTCTAGATGGTTTATGAGCCTTGATGCACTGTTTAAAGGTGTTGATTTTTACTTCACCTTGCATAATGCATACTATTCTACCAAAAACTGTCGGCATCAATATCGTTTTTCAACTTCATAACCGCGTATTCGTGGACAAAAGAATCTGTTACCGTAACATAGAGAAAAACAATTAAAATAATATGTTCTTACGTAAAAAAAAGTGACATTGAAAATGTTTTTTTCCAAAAGGCCAAAATAAGATATATATTAAATTACCATAATAAATCCTTCCAGCACAAGATGTATCATAAACAATTTATTAAAAAGCAAAGTTATACAATACAAAAAGTCTAAAAGCAAAACGAAGAAAGAAAACATGTTAAATTACAGCAATTAAACAAGGAATATGATTAAGTCTCTAAAAATGGTAATCAAAATCGAAAGTGACATATTTCGACTTTAACAACCAAAAGAAAGAAAGTGACATTTAAAATGTTAAAAACAAATATGTGTCAATCATTCTCATATATAATTTGATTGTTTTTTTAAACAGTCTGTTCTATCATGCTCTATTCTTGTTAATTTACTTTTTTTTTACGGGTACTTTTTACTTCTATGACTTAATTTTGAACAAGTCTATATCAAAATTTTATGTGCTTAATATCCCATAGTCAATTTGTCCAGTTTAGCATTCAAAGTCTCCAATATGTGAAGGTTCACGGCAATGATTAACTTGCTCACACAGTCTCCAACAACCGCAGGTTCAGACAAATTTATGCAATTTTTTTGTTGTCATATGCTCTATTTTCGGCATCATTTTGATGATTTGGTTTGGTTCAAACTTGCTACTATTGTGTTCCCATAGATGTTTAAAAAATCAGACCAAACAGACCGGTTCAACGATTGGTTCGCCTGTTGGTTTGATCTCAATTAGTTCGATTGAACCAAAACTAAACCATGTTAAACCGATTAACCGTGATTGAACAATAATTGGTTCAATAAGTGGTTTTTATTTTATTTTTTTGCATTTTTTTTTTACTTTTAAATTATTACAATATTTATTTCTTTATTTAAGAGTCTCGTATTTGATGAGGGTTGAGCTGAACATATGTTTATAAGTGAAGATAATATTCACCTTATAAGTCAGTTTTGTGTATAATTATTTTCATCGATGTACAATTACTCTTATTCAATATTGAAATATTATTTTCATATTCTATTATATTTATCATCAGATTCAATTCAAAACGATTGAACTAAGATCTAATCGCCTCACCGGTTTGATTTTCGGCCTAATTTTAAAACATTTGTTACAACATACAAGACAAATAAACCTTTTGTGTTACCAATTGTGAACTTCTAGTTGTAGTCACAACAAGTACTTCTTCACCCTTCTTTTCAAACAGAATATTGTCTTTATGGAGAAGTCAAAACTCAAACCTACATAATTGACTGAATCAACAATCATGCTTCTTGCCCTCTACCCCACGGAATCCTTGGGATCCATCACTATATAAACTTTCTCTTGCTAATAATCTTTCCTAAAAAGTTTAATCACATATTGCTTGCATTGCATGAAACCTCTTTTTTATGCACAAATAATTCCAATAAATGCATTTCCAATCCACTAGTCCTCAATCACTAGCAATAACTTGCCTCTCCTATTTATTCATCTCATTGGTTTTCATCAATGGCTACCAAGCTGAGGTTAGGAGTGGAAACAAGAAAGTTATATCTATAGGTGTAATAATTGATGTTAACTCTAGAGTTGGGAAAGAACAAAGAGTAGCCATGAATATTGCAGCTCAAAATTACAATAACACTTCAAGTACCAACAAGCTGGCTCTCTATTTTCAAGAACCCAACAAGGGTTCCTTCAGAGCCACGTCTCTTGGTTAGTAACATCTAAGAAATAAGTTACAATTTTCATGCCTTTTTAAAACCAGTTTTTTGTTCTTTTTAAAAATAAAACTGGACAATTAATGAAAAGTGAACTTTTTCTTGCAGCTGAAGAAATGATTAAAAACCAGAAGGTGGATGTGATTGTAGGGATGCAAACATGGACAGAAGCAGCTTCAGTGGCTGAATTAGTGCATGAAGATCAAGTTGAAGTTCCTATCATATCCTTTGTAGCACCGACAATTACTCCATCATTGATGCCGATTCGTTGGCCTTCTTTGGTAAGACTAGCTAACAATGGAACAGCATATGCGAAATGCATTGCTGATTTGGTTCATGTTTATAATTGGCATAGTGTAGTAGCCATCTATGAAGATGATGCATATGGTGGTGAGTCTGGGATGCTAGCACTTCTATCCGAGGCCCTCCAAGAGATTGGTTCAACGATTGAATATCGTTTAGCTTTGCCGTCACTTACTTATATGTCTAATCCAGGAGAGTTTATTCGACAAGAGCTGTTTAAGATAACCAAAAACACACAGTCTCGGGTATTCGTTGTATTGAAATCATCATTAGAAATGGGAATTCATTTGTTTAAGGAAGCTTCACAAATGGGACTGGTGGATAGAGATTCAGCTTGGATAGTCTCAGAGAGCATAACTAATCTGTTGGATTCTGTCAATAAGTCAAGTATTTCCCATATGGAAGGAGCTTTAGGAATCAAAACATACTACTCAGAAAACAGCAATGAATATAAAGATTTTGAGGTTCAGTTTAGGAAAGCTTTTCGAGACAATAATCCTGACGAAGATAACCGGGATCCAGGATTTTATGCTTTGCAAGCATATGACAGCATTCAAATGGTTGGACATGCAATAAAAAGAATGGCTAGTGACAAGAAGACTTTACTACAAGAAATAGTGTCCAGCAATTTCCTTGGTTTAAGTGGAGAAATTCAATTTGAATCAGAACAGCTTTTGCAGAATCCTACATTGAGGATTGTAAATGTAGATGGGAAGAGTTACAGAGAATTAGACTTCTGGACTCTAGAAAATGGATTCTTCACTAACATCACGGAACAAGTTAAAAATGGTGCTTCAAGGAACTCAGAAAGTTTAAGTGGTGCAGTAATTTGGCCTGGAAAGTTGCTTAGAGCTCCAAAGGGATGGAACCTACCTACTAAACAAAAACCAATGAGAATTGCAGTCCCTGGAAGAACTTCATTTTCCAAATTTGTCAAGGTTGATTATGATGAGCAAGGAAATCCAAAATATAGCGGATTTTGCATTGATATTTTTGACAAGGTTTTAAAAATTTTGGGCTATGATCTTCCATATGACTATTATCCCATCAACGCAACCTATAATGATCTGGTTCAACTTGTTTATAACAAGGTAATAACTTGCTCATTTTATTTTGGATTTTGCTTGAATTTGATTGATGTTTCATACACTAGCATAGTAATAAAACAAGAAAATATAGAATATCATATGTCAAGGTATTCAATATCTCCACATTCATGTCATGTTATGTATATCTCAATTGCTTTTTGTCAAATTTTGAATTTTAGGCACGATATGTTCTCGTCTGAAAACATAAGTTAACCTCCATTCTTTTTCTTCCATCTTTTCCTTCACTAACCATGATTTTTCTACTGTTGTGGTTTAATACGATGTAGACTTATGACGGTGTTGTTGGCGACATGACCATACTGGCAGAGAGATTGCAATATGTAGATTTTACTGTGCCATATGCAGAGTCAGGATTGTCCATGATAGTTACGGAAAAGTCCGATGAATCAGCATGGATGTTTATGAAGCCCTTCACCTGGCAAATGTGGGTGGTAACTGGTGTCATCTTGATTTATACAATGGTAGTAGTGTGGTACCTGGAGAGGGAAGACAATCCAGAGTTTCAAGGCAATTGGAAAAACCAAATCATCACTTCTTTTGGGTTTACTTTCTCCTCACTATTCTTTGCTCATAGTGAGTATCCATCTCATACTTCAACTAACATTTCGTTAAGAAAGGTGCTAGTAACACGCTATTTAACACTCTTTTCAACACACTGTACTAACTTAACTGATGTCAATGATTTCATATTGCAGGAGAGAAAATGCATAGCAATTTATCTCGTATAGTAATGGTATCATGGCTGTTTCTAGTTTTGATTCTTAATTCAAGCTACACTGCAAGTCTTTCTTCAATGCTCACAGTTCAACAACTGCGAGCAAATATCACAAACATTGAGTGGCTGAAGAAGAACGACATGAAAATTGGTTGTGATGGAGATTCATTTGTTAGGACATACCTAGTGGAAGTCGAAAAATTCAAACCAGAGAACATCGTAAACATTAGTAATGAAAATAATTATGACCCTGGATTCAAAAACTACTCAATTGCTGCTGCTTTTCTTGAACTCCCTTATGAGAAAGTATACATCAGTAAATACTGCAAGGGGTACTCTGCTTCTACACCTACCACTAGATTTGGAGGACTTGGATTTGTAAGTGACAAGAATTTTACAACTTAATTTGTATTCTTTACATATTTTATCTATCTCCCTTAATTTCTTATCAATCTCATGACACAGATGTTCCAGAAAGGCTCTCCTTTGGCCAGAGATGTTTCTAAAGCTATTTTGCAGCTCTTACAGCAGGGTGAGTTGAAGAAACTAGAAGATATTTGGTTGAATCCCACAGATGTGTGCTCCAACAATTTGAATTCCAAGAGTACAGAAAGTTTGAAGCTGGGAAGTTTTTGGATTCTCTATGTGATTTCTGGTGCCACTTCTACTATTTGTTTTCTACTTTCTACCATCCACTCACTAAAAATAAAGGCACAAGAAAGTAATGGATCCCCAGATGATGTGAGTACGTGGAAAAGGGTGGTTACATTAACAAGGAAGATTTGCAGCAGAAAGCATAATAAAACCAGCCAGGTACAGGAAGATGTTATTGATTGTCCTTCCGGATGCGATTGCATCAGTACCCCTGAGCATCAGCAGGAAATGGCTCTTCAATTACCAGAAATCATAACAATATCTTCACCACCAACGCATGATCACGTGTAAATGACAACACCTGATCAACTAGAAAAGATAACCAACAATTACCTTTTTCACCCAATTATAGATCCAGGATTGTAACTACAAAAGTTAGCATGTACATAAATAGGCATGTACATAATTAAATTTTTTTGTGTCTATATCTCTCCAAATGGATGAAATGGAGAGAAATAAATAGAGATGATCTTAACTCATTAAATGGTACCATCAGACCAGGTTTTTAATTACTATCCTGCTTCTGAACCTAGGTCGAATGCTTCTTTAAGGATTCAAAATCAATAGGAAACCTTCGCAAAGCCTCAAGACTCGCTATTGTATTAAGGCTTGAAGACATTAAACTAGACACCAGGGAACATTTGTATTATTTTTTTTTATCAATAGGGAACATTTGTATATAGAAATTCATTTCATATTGCTTTTTTTCTAAAACACAATTTTATTTCATATTTCATAATGTTTTAAGCGGGCAACATTCTAAATATCAGAAATGGCCTTCATATAAATCCACTTGTCATTACATTACATGCATACATAACCAAGGGGCATAAGATGTTCAGTCAACTGATTCCCGCTTGCATCAAAAGGATAAGAAAATGATCAATAACTCACATTCTACAGAAACAAACTTCGGAGAAAGTACAACTTAATGTAAAATGTCATTATCCTCTATAATCAAAACTTCCTCTGCCAAAGAATTTTAGTACATTAATTAAGAAGTCCTATTTGTATTCTGGTACAGTCTCCATGAAATTAGATTTTATCTATATGAGAACTGAAACAGAATCACCAATACCCTCTACCTCTACCTCTTCCACTTCCTCTTCCGCGACCCCAGCCTTGGCCCTGGCCCCGGCCCCTTGCTCCACCTCTACCTCCACCAGAGACTCTGCCTCTTCCTCCTCCTCCACCAGATAATCCGCCTAGTGCTCTATTGACAAGTTGATTTTGCATACCACCAGAACCTCGACCCTTCTTCAATGCAATATTGTTGGATCCATTGCCGGTAGTAGCAGGCCGTTTCGCTCTGCAGAAGTAAAAAGTCAAAATTATCACTTAAGATTATTGAGCTTTGTATTAAATTGATAATTACTAAATTAGAGACAAGGATAATTAGATACGATGACACAAAGTACTTTCAAAAGGGAAAAGAATAAAATATCTTCAAAAGCAAAAAAATAAATAAAATACAATACCCAACAGCTGGTGTGGTAGTTGATGCAGATTTGGTTGCTTCTTTCCAAGAAAGGTTGATTCTCTTATCTCCAATAAAAGAAGGCGCTTTTGCGTGCAATGGCTGGCCATACAAATTGAACAATTCAATAATTAAAAGATGAGGGAGGACAAAGACATAACTGAAAATCACGCTCATATACACAATAACTCATTTGCTAAATATTTTTTAAGAAAAGGTTGCATCTTTCTTACCTTTGTCATCGTCAAAATATTATTGCAGGTACGCAACCCAGTTGTAGCATTCTGTTTTTTAGTTTTCTGCAACATCGTGTAAAAATGTAAGTGTGATACACCCATAATAAAATAAAAGATTAAGTATGACACAACTAACAAACCACAAGATAAGACTCACAATTTTTTCCTTTTCTTCATCAGTTTTAGCATCTGCCATAGATTTGTTGTTTTCAGCCATTCCTTGAGTTAATTTCTTGATTGTAGCCCGGGTGAACTCCTCCACGTTTTTCAATCTGGAGAAAGAACCAAAAATATACCAGAAATGTAACATAACAACCCAAAATGACTGGCAAATCCGAAAGGAAAGATGGGTACAAATGAGAAAACAATGACAAATCAATGAAAAGTGTATTAGTAAATGGAATAATTGCAACCAAATCAAGATCTTTCACCATCCCAAACTACTGTACACTTACGAGACAAGTGACAAGACCAATATTACTATGACACATACGGACCATCAGAAACAAGTGTTGGCATTTCCTGAACTGAACTAAATTTTATTAGACTTGCTATATAAAGTTTGATTACACTAATGACGTGTACAACTACTCTTAATCATAAATGTAAACCAGACCATACCAAAGGTTATCAAATCGAGATTTGAATCATGAATCAGAAGGCCTGTTTTCTGCAGTGTAGTCAATTGAAGATCGCGAAAAATAGAGATTTGCTCAAATTCTACTATGCTACAATGCTATAGCACTGCTGCTATTGGCCAACACTTGGTACTAACCACTGCTATGCTCAAATTTTAAGCCCTTGTTGTCCTACCCCGTGACAACATACTTTGTTCAATTTGCTTGGTTTCATAAATTAACAATATTTTACCCTAGACTCAAAGGTCTTAGAATCTTGATGGTGGTCCTTCATTAGTATGGTCTGTATTAGAACAACCGTAAGCCTTCACAAAGGCTTCTGCATGACCTAACCTCCCCTGAACATTTTTTTATCCTAAATGACATGTGCGCACTACAAACAAAATTATCTAAAATATACAAACCAATGAGTAGGTAAATTCTGTTTGTATTAGATAACAATAAAAAAAAATCCATACCTCTCGGTAAAATCATCATATTGCTCTGAGAAGTCTTCTCCAAGCCTATCAGATGGTTGGCCAGTAACAATTTTGTAACCACATAAACTATTGGTGGCATTAGGAACCTACAAAACAACCAAGTTCAATTATGTGCTGCATATAAGTGACCCACAACAGCTCGATTTTTTTTACTGGTCTAAAAAAGGTTTACCTTGTGAGCTAGGTGATGAAATGTGTACAACAAGCACTCAACATATGTAAAATTCATCTCTTCTCCAGTTTTCTTCCAAGTCATGTATTTCTGAAAAGAGCAAAGCACACAGCTTATAGGAAGTAAAAACAAAATTCATATATTGATCCCTGTTATATTGTGTTTAAATTTGGACTTAATCCTCAAATGATTACTAACAACAGTTAATTATGCCACTCTTAAATTTCAAATCAATAAATATGGAATGTTGCCCTCAACAGTTGGGTTCATAAAAGTAACAATTTAATACATAACTGGACTTTAATCAAAATTTGAATATTAATGTGATCAATTGATTCAAATGAATTTCTAGGACTATATCAATGCAAATCCAATATTTTGGTGATTGAACATTGATCCACTCAACAATATAACGCTGCAATGATGAGCAGGAATGGAGCCAAAATTTGATGAATAAATTATAACTCAATATACAAGATAGACCCTCACGCCTTAATAGCATTCACTCCATAAAAAAAATGAAGGTAAGACTAAACCAAGCTATCTGCAAAAAAAATCCCACTTTAGCTAGATGACAATGTCCTCGGAACATCCAAATAACAGCATTAACTAGAACAAAGTAAATAATAAATTGATCTTGATATACTTGAGGAAACTGGCTTGCTTGATTGTTGACCCAGTGACACTCCTATGGATCCCAACGTCAAGCTACTACTAGGTCAAGGGGAGCCATTGAACGACCCTGGTCAATATCGACGTCTAGTTGGAAAACTTAATTACCTCAGTGACCAGGCCGGACATTACTTTTGCTGTCAGTTGGTTAGTCAATTTCTAAATGCTCCATGTGATGACCATTGGAAGACCGTCTCGCATTCTCAACTATATAAAGAGTGCACCGGGTAAAGGATTACTTTATGAAAACAAAGGTAACACCCAAGTTGTGGGCTATTCTGATGCTGATTGGGCAGGTTCACCAGCAGATAGAAGGTCCACTTAAGGGTGTTGTGTCCTCATTGGAAAAAATTTGATCTCATGGCAGAGCAAGAAACAGAACATAGTTGCAAGGTCTATGGCAGCAACAACTTGTGAACTCACATGGCTAAGACAATTACTCCAACAACTCAAATTAGGAGACATCAAGGTAATGAAACTAATCTGTGACAACCAAGCTGCACTGCATATTGCTTCCAACCCGGTTTTTCATGAAAGAACTAAGCACATAGAGATCGACTGTCGAGATAAAGTTCTTTCAGGAGAAACCATAACTGATTTTATTGGTTCAAACGATCACTTGGCTGACATATTTACTAAGTCCCTTAGAGGACCTCAAGTTGAATCTATCTGTAACAAGTTTGGTGCATATGACATGTATGCTCCAGCTTGAGTAGTGTTAGAATTAAGTGAATCTGTAGTTATTCCTTTAAATGTACAACTTCCTTTGATTGTTAATATTCATAGAGTATACAACATCCTAGGTTAGTGCTTATCCATTAAGCATTCAATGTATTTATTGTAACACTATTATAAATACAAGCTGTGTGATCTTAGATAGACACCAATTACAGAATTTTATAATATTTTATAGTCAAACTGCCAATCATGCCATTCTTTAAGAAATGTTTACCTTCAGCAACTGAACAATAGAAGGAAGCATTTGCCGTGAATCTTGTGGTGTTGTGAAAGGTGAAAACTCTGCAAGGTTTCTGAGCAAATCTACTTTTCGTTCTCCAGGAAGCTGGCAGGAATAACAGCATCACAATAAGTTCTTCAACAAAAAGACCTCAACTAAAGAAAATTATACGCACATATTCCGCTAATTTGAAAGCCACATTTACCAGCCAATCAAAGATCTATGAAGCTAACCAGTAAAATTCATCATACATATGATTCGTTATTCAGATTTATCTGAAAATTAAACAAATTAAACTAAAGAAACGTAGCCAGGAAAGGTCTTTCCAGCCACAATTTTGACACAATTCCAGGCCACAGCTACCAAGACTGTTGAAGACGCTTAGCAGGCATAAGGTGTCCCTGTGGGAACCCGCCACGCTATTCCGCGATAGTGTCGCTACCGACAACATAGATAAGTACTTCCAAAGCAGAACTTATGACTAAAATTCAAATCTTGCTACCACCACAATCTTTTTGTTACTTTTTTTGCCATATTAGAAGCAGATATACAAACTCTAGGCAGATATACAAAATATGACAATAAAACTATTAATCAATTATGCATGAAGAAAACGAACACTTTGGAAACCCAAACAAACAAGAAAACTCCAATATTTGCAAACCAACAATTCAAACTAAACTATCTAATTACCTGGTCAAAAACAGGTATTATATAGTCGTTTATGAAGTTAATAAATTTGCTGCTAGATGCACCCCTCTGCAAGAAAAAAAATTGAGTTGGTTGAAGAAAAAAAATTGAACAGCGATGAATGTGAGAAAAGATGAACAGTAAAAAAAGTAGTTACCACAACAATTGGAAGTGCCATGTGAAGGCATGATATCAACCTATGAATATGATCTGTTTGATTTGCATCAGCAACCTACAAATCATCAGTTAAATAAAAAATAAAAAACATGATACCTTCAATTTAATTGCACGGTTTTGACTTTTATCTGCCAGAATAGAAGTCTAAAATCAAGTGGATCTTTCACTTATACATAACAGACTAATTTCATGTAAAAAAAAGAAAAGAAACATGGAAAGGAAAAGAAAAATGAGTAATCACATTGAACGGTAAATCTAAATCAGCTTGTCCTTCAATGATTCCAAGCAGCTCTTCCATACGCTCAGCTGGAGCCTTTTCTCCAAATAGGCTCAAACTCTTCAGGAAATCCATAAACATTCGAAATTCTATACCAGTTACGTCTTCTAAACTCTGAAATGAAACCACAGCATGCATAAACTCCAATTATGTTACAAAATATTAAACACTAATAAATCCATAAATGAACGGGTAAAAAACAAATCAAAGAAACTGTGAATACATTTTTTATTAGATCGGTTATGTGCCGTTCCATTTCCTCTTGGGGCTTCAACAGTTCAGCTTTAATAGGGAAGACCTATAGATTGAAGACATTTAGAATTCAGTATTCATTTCTGTATTAAAGATACAACAAAATAACCAATCATTTAGAATTCAGTATTCATTTCTGGATTAAAGATACAACAAAATAACCAATCACATGGTTTCTCACCTTATCTCTAACAAAATTTATAACCTTTTCACGAATAAGGTCCTTTACACGACTAAGGTCATCCGAATTTTGCTCTTCAACATTGCCGCGAATGTGCTTAAACAACGTCGTCAAAGAAGCTGCATTCATAATTACACTAATATAAGGAAAAGAACAAAATGCAAAACTAATCATAAATGTCCAGAATCTGGAAAGCATATTGTGATTACTGACAGAAAAAAGTTTCAATGAGTTTGGCAAGTAACATTTACAAAATTATTGGACTTCCACAATTAATCTCATTCTTGTACCAAGACTCAAATCAAATGTTTAAGTTTTACTACCACTTAAAGGCTCCTTGGCAATCACCGCATTAACAAGTTGCAAGAGATCGTCTATACTGATCATAAAAAACAACTTCAAATATATAATTTATATTATACAGAAAACTATTCAATGCCATATATATATCAAAAAGGCTCAGCCCATTGCAAAACCAATATCTTCAACGAAAACAATTTGTTAAATGAAAATGCTATGCACATTAAATAGGTGCAAGATAAGATCCTTGTTAGATTAGCCCTCTCTTTAACTTATTTAATGTAGAAGATGGGTTGGCCAGTATTTTTGCCACTGCAGGGGGCAAAGTTGTAGAAAGGGTAAGCAAAATGAATGATAATCTTAAGCAGTGGCGTAGCTTGAACTAAAAATCTGGGGAAGCAAAATTAAGTAAAAACAATAAATCAATAATTTATTGAAATTTTATCAAAAGTTTTAAACACTTATATTTTTATAATGTAGTTCAACTTTCGTTAACAGTAAATAAATTATTTTTCATAAGCTATTCGCAAAGATATTTCATAAAATGGGCCTTCCGGCTGTGGCATCCCTATGCAACAACTGAGCTTTGCCTTTGATCATAAGAAAAAGATTACACACTCAAGAAGATTGAGACACCAATTTGTAGCTAAATCTTATGCTGTACTGGTATAATTTTTTTTGCCCAAACATAAACAACACGCAGCTCAAAATTTACCATACTGGCTGGTAACAAAATCAGAAGCATTTATTGATCAAAGATCCATAAGTTAATTTGAAACATAGCAGTTAGCTACCAATATCTTCTATACTTAACAGAAAAACGTCTAATTACCTTTCACATCCTGCCTCAGCAGAGACATCAGAGCCTTATGCACAGCATCACGCTCCACAAATTCGTCTAAAAAAAATCAAATCAAAGAAAAATATCAAAATTGAGACCATATTCTGAAGAGTACAATATCTTAGCAAACCACAACTTACCCGATGAAAGAAGTTGCACAAGAATATCAACCATTTTTCCAATATTCTCAGGTGTATCCTTGCAGAAAAGAGGCAGTCCTCTTATCGCTTGCACCCGAACCTGTACAGCAATAGAAAAACACCAAAAAAAAAAAATACAAAATCAGCACATACAAAATTCACTTCTGATTGAAAGTGTGACCAACAAATGTGATTACATTGGATTATTATCGGTGTAATGAATCAAGTGAAATAGAGAATAGCAAATGAAAAAGTATCATACCCCGAGTTCATCGGCCTCAACCAAATCAAGATGAGTATCGAGTGCAGGACCGGAGAGTTCAGGAAAGAACTTGAAGAACTTAGGAATAAGCTGTGCAGCGAGTTGTTTAGCTTTAACACTAGTGTTAGCTGTATCTATGATTCCTTGATAATCCTTGACGTTCTGCGAAAATTGAAAACCCTAATTTAAAAATAAAGTTGAAATCTAAAACCCTAAATGAAAAAACGAAGTGATGATTTAACCTGAGATTTGTCTTTGGAGGAGTTGAGTTGCTCGCCATATTGGTAGAGCTTCTCGATGTTAGCAGCTTCTTCGGAAGGTTCAGTAGTCATTGGAAGCTTCTTCGTTCTGGAATTGAGATTTCGAAGTTGAAGAACCAAATAAGCATGCGATAGAGTAGGGAGAGTTTTTGATTTGAATTTGATTTGAGGGAAGCAAAAAAAATACAGATAGGGTAACTGACCTGAAACAAAGTGAACAAGGGTTTCTTGTTTCGTTTTGATTTGATTTTGAGGAGTAGTAGATTACTAGAGAGAGAGAGAGAGTGTGTGTTTTTATTTTTAATCAATGAACTAAGAGAGAGAGTGTGTTTAGTTTAGTACTTTGTGTGTGTGACTCGGCTCGGGATTCACTAATGTATGTAAGGCCCAAATTGTATACTCCCTCCGTCCATCTGTAAACTCTTTTTGTTTTTTTTCATATTTTTTAAGAATGTAGTCAACGTAATTAATGTGTCTGTTTTATGTGTTAATATTATCAAATTGTCATTTGTTTATATGTGTATTAAATTTGACTATTCATATTTCAAAACAAGTTAGTAGTATTAATTAGGGGTGTGGTTTGAAAAAATAAATAAATACATCTAGTAATTTGAAAAGAGGTTTACACTAAGGGACAAAAATAAAATCAAATGAGTACTTAGATATAGGAACAAATGGAGTATTTTCCTAGGGTAGTAGTCATTTTTGTTAATCAATGTGTAACGAGTAGTCACAAGTCGCAACCATCATTCAATATATCAAAATTTTAAAATAATTTTTTATAATGTACTCTGTTAACTAAAATAATCATTTAATGTTAATCAAAATAGCGACGTTAAAATGATCCTTCAATATGACAATAATTTTTTTCTTAAAAGAACTCCCCGTAAGATGACATTGGGTTTTTCTTAAAAAGACTCTCAGTTGATAGGAATAATATATAATATGTGTAAAGTTTAAAGTTCAAACCCGACAACCATCCAAAAAAGATACATTTTTTTTTATAAATGACGGGAAGTAACTCTTTTCTTATAAGGAATTATTATTCCGTTATTAGAGAGAGTCCTTATAAGAAAGTGCTATTAGGCCATTTTTTTCTCTCTCCCAAACAACATCAAATGCGTCTTTTTTTTTTTTGAAAGGACATATCAAACGCGACTTGAATACCAAGATTATCATATACCCACGTTAGAGTTGTATAAGTAAACCTTCTTTTTTTTACAACCGTAAAAATAAAACATATTCTGGCCTCTATTCTTTATATGCGGTCAATTTAGATACGGAATGTTTTTGTTTTTAATTTCAATACATTTAGGGTGCATTTGATTTACTAAAAAACTGAATAATATGATAGAACAATTTCAGTTGTACGATGTTTGATTTATAAAACTATTTCGTGGAAAAGACAGATCGAAGGCATGATGGCAAGAGACGATTGAAATTCTTGTTCCTCTTTAAACTTGAACATAATTTTTTGTCTCACATACAAGTTGTCTAAAATGTCAAAATATCCTTTTGTCCACCAAAAATCGTATAGGACCAAACATTATTCAATACTATAAAAATTTGTCATGTGTTGTTCTGCCTTGTGTTTGTGTTGTTCGGTCCAGTACTTACTATTTAACATATCAAACGCATCCTTAAAGATTATAGGAACAATGTCCCACACATTCAGAAATCAAAATAGTTGTTTTCTCCTTTTATTTTTAGAAACATTCAAAATATAAATCTTTCAACCAATTGTTTTATGAACCGTTATTTGACACAAAACAAAAACCAAACTTAGATCCTCTCCAAGTGAGGTTATCATCCAACAGAATCTCAACCATTGAAATGAGTATTTAAAATATAAAATGGAGAGAGAGAGATCGGATCTAGTGGAGAGAGATGGTGTAAAATACTGAATAAAATCATGATGGGTCAACATAATTCTGACATATTCACTGTGATATCAAGCATACATGTAAATTACATTTTTGAGGATCACTAGAATTATGAAAAATAGTTTGACATATTCATAAGTTATTTTTAATTTATAGCCACCACAAGATAGCTTACAAAAACAATTAATTCATATTCCACATCTAACACATATTTGATATAACAATAAGTTTGTCAAAATTATGTCATGATTTTGTAAAAGGTACAAGTTGTGGTTTTTACAAAAGTACATTGGTTCCTCAAACTTAACATTTAAATAAAGAAATAGAAATAACTTAAATATAATCACTAATAAGATAAACACTTCCTCTAAAAAAAGATAAACACTTATTCAATAACCATTTAAATTAAATTGTTTATCCAAACCAACCCGTTGTTTATATCAAACAATTCTAATAAGCCCTCAATTTTATTTTGTTGGTCAAATCCTCCCACAACCTTTTAAATTAGATGCTTGTAACAAATTAATCCTTTGATTTTTATTTTTATTTTATAATAAATTAGTCTTTTAATTATTATTTATTTTGTAATAAATCCGTCCTTTAAATCATAAATTAATAGCATTGTTACCCATTTTTCATTTAACTTCATTAAACAATGCATACATCACCATTTAACATTGAGGTGACAGGTAAAAAAAAGTGTCTATGACATAAGGTACAAAGACTTGTTTGCTGTGGTACAGTACAAATGTAAACATTCAACCAAAATTTGAATCAAATATCTCCTTATTGAAACTAGAAAATGAATGTTCAGCAAAAAAGGAAAACAAAGACTGGTTCTAAGACAATAATAGAAAGTTCAGATCAAGACTCTCCTGATCGTACCATGAAGGAAAAACACCCAAAAAATAATTTGAATACAACATATGAAAAATCCCTCTCCCAACATTCTACGACATTCCCTTTTTGTCTCCTCCTTTTCCTTATTCCCAACTTATCCTCGCTCTAAACAACTCTTTCAACTTTTGCTTGATTCCTATAAATTAGTTCAGAAGCTGTCCAATTGAAAATGGTTACAAAATAGGCATGTTCAATGCTCGCAGGACATCCTTGAACTCAAATTCACTTGGATCTTTATTGAATCTCTCGACTAGTTTGTACCTCACATCATTCAAATAAAAAGACTGAGCAGTTTCCACAAGCCATTTCGCCTCCGAGTCAGTCAGCTTGCTGGTAAATACAACATCCCCACGGATCAGTACCAAGTCCTTGCTCTCTGCAAATTCTGTGTAAAAGGATACAGTATAGTAGGGAGATGCTTGTGTTCCTCTAGCCTTGTAATCTTCAAGACCAGTAAAAAGCATGTGCGGCGTCTGAACTGCAAGAAAAGAATGCTCATGTATGTGAGACAACAATTGAAGTGTAAAGAAGATTAACATATACAAATACTCAGAATAAAAATATCCATTTGTTAATTAAAAAAAATATATATATATTATTTGGGGTTTTGCTAGAAGACACCCATGAAGATGTCTTTTAGCAATCCACACCTCAAGGTGTGATTATCAACTTTTTAGTTATAACTTGCTAAAAGACACCTTCATAAAAGGTTCTAGCAAAACCCTATTATTTGTTTCAACATGCTTTGTTCGAGGTTTGATAGGTAAAGAAGGCTTTTGGTTTACATCTCAAGTATCAAGGAGATCTATCACTTAATTTTAAACCATTTCCAACTGTTTCAAGATATAATTAAATTTTTTAAACCTGCCATCATATTGGAAGTTCCATAAAAATGTTAAAAACTAAGGATGATCTAAAAAATTACACAACACATAGATATAATCATTTTGCTGTTGACAGTTGTTTAATTATCCAAAATGTATGTACCATTAGGAAATATGAAACAACTTAAAACAATAAAATTGGCACCAGTTTTTGACTCTATAGTTGCCAGTAAAAATTGGCAGGAAACCCATAGCCACATTGAAGATAACCAAGGAAGCAACTTTTTCTGCTACAGTGATTTTTTTCTAAACAAAACATAAGATTTCTATTGAACGGCTTTAGGCTTATCGGTATTTTAAAATACTCATTTCTGGGCAGACCATTTTTGACATTAATTTGAAGTTTGAACAGTTTATTTCAAAACTTTAACTGTTGATAGCTGGACTCTACAAGTTATTTAACTTCAAGGATAGTGCAGGATTTCTACTGGTCCTTGTGTTCCCAATTGAAATATTTTAATCCAACATTTTTACTTCAAAAGATCTTCTGTTGCCCATCAGTCATGATCTGTTAGATTGCAAAGCAAGACCACCATGACCCCTTCTTTGTTAAAGTTAAATGAGAAAATCACAAACTGATATATTTTTAAAGTGCATTTTTCTAAATAAAAATCTCAAGACATTCCTTGGATCTCAATATATATAATTTCAAAAATTGATCCCCAGAAAATCATTTTGGAATATGCTTCATGTTTGTCAAATGTTTCATCAAGCATCAAGTTCTATTATATCTGATCCTGAAGGAAAACTAAAATCTGAAGCTCAAATTCTTGTATCTGTAAGAATATTAGTGTATTGTATTCTAAATAGATGGAGCTAAGCTATATTGTTTTTGTATGTTGCGAGTGTGATAAGATTGGACTCATACAGTTGAACAAGTACTTCACCAAGTTTATTAGTAGACATGGGAGAATAAGGTCAATGCAAAGTATCACAACAATTCAGAATCTCTTTTAAATTATACTAATTTATGTGCTTCAGCTCTATCCCGCTTTCTCTTTTCCATGTAACCCTACAACATCAACAATTTCCTTGAATGGCCTTCTTTTTTTCTTCCTTTTTTCCCACCCACTTCAACTTTTCAATTTCTCTCATATACTACCCATATCCAAGGAGGTTGAGTGTTTGATCTCCACCCCTAGCATAATACTAACAATACTAACATTTGGCGTTAAAAAAGTACCCATATTTAAATGGAAAAAGGGTTTCTATTTTACAAATGCAGACCAGCAATCAGGTGCGAACAGTTTTCATTCACATTAACAGCTATTGAATTCATTTGAATAAATGACAAAAGAGGGTAATTTTTATCAAACCTTGAACAAACATTGTTATATAACCACTTCCCCTCCACAAAGGAATGACAAAATATCGGCTGCAAGAGAACAAGTAAAGGTAAGAACGTGAAATCTAGAAGATCACAAATTGACAGAACAAGTATTGATTAAAATGAATACCATTCTTTAGCTCTATGCTCCAGCAAGTGATAAAGACTTGCTTTCATAGATGCTCCAACATGACCTCTACCTATGTGATACTGAAATAAACCCAGCCAAATCATATAATTAATAACAGAAATTATGATTTGACTTATAATTGCAGTCTAACAGCTGTTTCATAACTCGCATCAACATTCCATCAAAACATGGAAAATAGTGACTCAATAGTGTAAATGAATTTATCATGATATAAAAGATGCTTCATATCTGGGCTTCAACTTCAGCGTACCATGCAACACAACAACAACATGGCAACAAAGGGGGGAAAAACTCTTCTAATACTTGTTAGTAAAGTGCACGCGCGAGTAATGATGCACTTTAAACTTGAAAAATCTACCACAGACATTCCCCAGTTGTGCATTTGATATCGAGCTGGTGATAAGGCTTATTCCTACAACAAGATTAATAGCACGGTCAAAGTAAAACATCTCAGACCCACAGCCAAGAGTAACAATGTGGTCTCTATTGCAAAGGTCACTAATTTTTCTGTCTTACTTCCTTTATCCTTTTCCTTAAAGAACATTTCCAACCTATCTTTTTCCATTTTTTCAGTCTCAAACAACTGAAACAAGGCTAACAAAAGTAGCGGTAAAAACAATCAAAAAGAAATTTTGAGACTTCTCTTGCCCTTCTGTCAATGTGAGCTAAATACTACTAATATACCATATTCTTCCAACCAGGATCCACACCTCTCATGTTAAAATTCACAATGACGTAAAATTTTGTGTATCTTTTATCTTCATATCCAATGATGTAAAAACTGTGAGTAAACTGTTTACATATCCTATCCTAGAGAGCTTATAGAAATAAGTTGAAACAGTCCATGGACATGTCATAAGTAAATAAGCTCAAATAAATCAATCCAAACAAGTCATAAACTCCTATCAACATTTGTAAACAATTACCAAAGAGAAAACGAATAAAGAACAAATGATTGAAATTACGAGAAATAAGACATTACATCATCCCAAATGGAAGTGATATTTTCAGGATCCCGATCCTTGAGCCTCTCAATATCTACAATAGAATCCAACGGCTTGAGTTGCAAAGGATTGAAGCCAGTAGCGAATCTTGACGTCCTGCAGAATCCAAGCGAACCCCATTTAAGAAAATTGCAGGGAAGTTCCGGTTTATGCAGTTTCTGGGAAGTTACTGCGGCGGAAACAGCAGGGAAAGAACGGGAACAGGGGTCGTTGAAAATTGAGAGGTTTTTTCTCGACTTGGATGTTATAGTCCTCCAAATTCTGGAGGTTGAAGATACCCTTTGCATTGCAGAATCAGAAAAAATAAATGAATTTGAGAATTGGCACCGTGGCGTGGCCGGTTAGACGGGGTTTGAGCTTAGCGGAGTTGGGTGTGTTAGAGAAACGGGTTAGAACCATACGAAGAAGAATCGGGTTTTATTTTTTAATTTTTTTTAATTCCCCGCTTTATTCATCGGAGAGAATTTTCTTTTTTTGTCAGCTAGTGGCTAGAATTCACCTTACCTTGTACTTATAAGGTAATAAGCGAGGGTGTTTGAGGTTCGAACCTCGGTCCCTGCATATAATAATGTATTGTCTTACCAACTGAACTATGCTCACGGGACTCAATGATAGAAATTCTAGTTACTATATTATTTCACAAACAAAATTTTGAATTTATAGCAGATAGTTTAGGGTTTGTAAGTTCATTCGACCAAAATAAACCTATTTAGTAACAAAATTTTCTCAAACTCATAGCTTTTATTAATGCCTTACAACATTTTTTGGTAAACTATTTTTTCTCTCAATTTTACCCTATTATCTTAATTGAAAAAATAAATATTAATATATATTTTTTTTATATCCTTTCGTATTTATCAACTAGTTCAATCGGCAATTTACCAAATAATATAAATTCAATACACTACTTTATTTGGATTTGCTATCAGCAAACGTAGCAGAGTTAGAGAAAGGGTGTGTCACTTTCACATTACCAACTGAATACCCACATTTGATGCTATAGTTAAAGTACCTTCTAATGCTAGGCTTACAGAAGGAATGAATTTGCTCTTGCTAAAAAATGGTCCAGCAGCTTTTTAATGCAATCACAAACAAAAGCCTCTCTCTTCCCACTTGATTGAGACCAACCTGAGAAAAGGAAAAAGTTACTTACTCAGTATTTTGGCACACTATGGTCTATGAAGGGATGGTGAAGTTGGTGAATTCAATTAATTAGTCTGAAGAACTTCATTTATTTATAATCTAGTAGTGCTATTGGTTGCACATGCCTTGCATTTAATTACTCATACAAGGGTCCTACCATACTGGTGTTTGGTGGGCCACACTCACTCACTAGCCTGCTTATGTAAATTTAGTATGCTGCTACTTTTCTATTACCTTTTGTTCTGTTACATTTTATGGTGCTTATGGTTTTCAAACAAATATTGAAACTAGTGCAATAGAAGTGTACTGTAATAATGTATTACTATCATCATATTAGTCAAGATATTCGCTTCTAATATATTAATGTCCTTAATCTACTGCCAATTTGTCACTAATGACTGGGAGCCTCATCCAAATTGAAAAATCTCAAATACTAATACTATATGTTGCAGAAAATGAATGGCTGTTTGATAAAAAAAATTTGCCAGACGGCCAACTTCAAAAGTCATGAACAATTGCACATACACACATGTGAATGAATCTCATCATTAAGTTTACTATTTTATCAAATTTTGAGGTATATATATATGTCATGATCTTAACTCATAAGTCAGATGTATCACTCCTTCAAAAAAAAAAAAGTCAGATGTATCAGAGAATATGAAGGATATCATAGTGATGGTGGATCTTAAGGATGAATGCTGCATGAATGGCGGCGTTTGTCTGAAATCTACGCTGAGATTATGTTTAATGGTGGGGTGTACCTAAAAACACTCTGACATCTAAGTCAGTATATGATTGAGGTGGGTGAGAGGTTTAGAATGAGACATACTTTGATAGGTGATGACATAAGACACGTGTATAATTTGAAAGAGTTGTATTAGACTTATTTTTATGGTATTAAAAATAATTAGTGATAAACCACAGTTTCTCTCTCTGATCAGCTGTCACTAATTGTCTAAATCTAGAGGAAGCACAAATAACCAAATTGGCATGATGTTTGCTAGATAGACCCTATAGTATTTCCATTTGACCAAAGATAAACACATTATGATTAAACCAAAAAATACATGTTTGTCAGAAGTTTGTTATCAGGTAGGTGAACTTCAAGCCTTATTTCAACACATTACAAGCATCTCATTTGGAATTTTATGAATTCTTTTTTTGGTATGTTTGTCTCTTTAAGCATTAGAAACCAATAAATATAATACTCTTATATATCACCATCATTTTCCTCTTCTATAAGTCTCACGGGATTTGATTCCCTCTAATTATTAAATAAATTTCCCTACCTCACCTTCACTTTTGATCTTCCACATTACTCTCTCAGTCTCTCTTTTCTTTGTCCTAAACTCATGTCTGTGTCTGTGCTATCTTCATCTTCTTTATTTGTATTCACTTTTTCTTTGTTTGTTTTCTTCATTTTGAATGAAACTTCATCATGCTTAGCAATACTTAGTAGCAAGACTACACGCATTCCTCGCCAGCTTACCGTTAGTTACTACGCCAAATCTTGTCCACAGGTAGAACAGCTTGTTGGTTCAGTCACCTCTCAACAATTCAAACAATCACCTGTTTCTGGACCAGCCACCATTCGTCTCCTCTTTCATGATTGCTTTGTAGAAGTAAGCCAATTCCACACACGCGCGCACACACACATATATAAATGTTTTTAGCTTTGCATGCAACTGTTGGTTTGTTTTCCTCAACCTCATTTTCAGGATTTCTGGTTTGAATGAGTGCAGGGTTGTGATGCATCAATTTTAATAGCATCAAAGCCAGGGAGCAAGGAGTTGGCAGAGAAAGATGCAGTGGATAATAAAGATTTGAGGGTGGAAGGTTTTGAGACTATAAGGAAGGCCAAAGAAGTGGTGGAGAAAAAGTGTCCTAGTGTGGTGTCCTGTGCAGATATTCTTGCAATTGCAGCAAGAGATTTTGTGCACTTGGTAAGTTACTTGTTCATTGTTTCAATTTCATATATAATGATTACCACTAATTTGATTTAATATATCTTCATATGTTTCCTTTATTCCAATCCTAATTTTTGGCTTCACCCTTGTACTTGCGGTGAGTACAATATCGACAACTATGGTTTCATATTTGTTTAGGTTATGCCCTGAGAATGATCTCATCCTCCTGAGTCGTAAGTCCTAACATTCTAAAATAAGGGCAGTTTGGTAATGCCCTCCAGTAGTGCATTAAGTTTTGACATCAGGTCACATGCAATACAAGTACAAAGTATCCCTAGTTTTGAAAGTTATTTTCTGATTTTTGATGTAACCATATTTGGCCCACTTAAATAGACAACAGAAAAGGGCAGAAATTAATTAAAATTTAAAAGTTGTGAATCTTGATATATTTTGAGTGCAGGCTCAATTTTTTCTTGCATGTTCTCTTGCTGCATCTTTTTTGTTTCTTAGATAGCAGCTAGAAGAAACCATTTCTAGATAAAATGTGTTTTCCAACTTTACAGAGAAGCTTTGTGAAAATACCAATTTAAATAAAAAGAAATGATTCTCAAACATTTAGGCCCTTGGTCTTTTGGTATATGAATGGGAAAAGGTGTTCTAGATTTATTTATCATTTGAACAATGACATTACGTTATACATAAAGAAACTGGATATTAGTTTTTGGAAAATAGATTTCTTTATTATAATGTAAAAAGACAATATAGCCAAATATTTTTTTTCCCAACACAGTGACAAAAGAGCTAACAATTATATTGTAGAATAAATTAAACTTTCCATTTGTTAATTTATCTAGCTAAAATGACACATAATATGCTAGACATTGTTACAGGCTGGTGTTGATTCTATATTAACCAAAATCACATTAACTTAGCTCTAGAGATTAGAAACAGACAAATCCAAAGTTGGTCTTGGTTAAGAGTTTTTTCCTACATTAAAAATACAAAAATCCCTCACTATAATATTACTTGTAGTTTTGGCAGTTAGCAGAGTGACTGTTTCATACAAGGGCTCTGCATAAAGTCAAATTGAATCTGTTTTCATGTTGTCATATACTGTTTGGTATATTAGACTCCAAAAGAGCCGAATTTTTGTACTTTACCTTGAATTTTATTTAGACACCAATTACAACACCTGCTTAATTTTATAGGTCTAAGTCCAATTTTCAGTATTATTGTTCTTTTCTATGCCATATCATATCAGATGGATAGATACATGTAGCAGCCTAACACTATGAAAGAAAAAAAAGTTCAGTTAAAGAAACCAAATAAAAACTAAAACAAAACACTATTACTTTCTGTTAAGAAATGGTTAATTATGTTGAGTTTATATTATGTTCTGTTAAGAAATGGGTAATTATACTTGGTTTAATTTTAGTATGTCATGTGTGACACAGGCAGGGGGACCCTATTACCAAGTGAAGAAGGGAAGATGGGATGGAAAGATATCAATGGCATCAAGGGTAGGGTCCAACATCCCCCGTGCAAACTCAACCGTTGATGAGCTCATAAAGATCTTCAATTCAAAAGGCTTAACCATACAGGACATGGTTGCTCTTTCTGGTGCCCACACAATTGGATTTGCTCATTGCAAGAACTTTCTTACCCGCCTCTACAATTACCGAGGCAAGGGGCAACCCGATCCGGATATGAACCCTAAACTATTGAAAGCTCTTAGAATGTACTGTCCAAATTTTGGTGGAAACACAGACATTGTTGCCCCATTTGATGCAACTACTCCTTTCATATTTGACCATGCATATTATGGTAACTTGCAGAACAAGATGGGGTTGCTAGCATCTGACCAAGCTTTGGCTTTGGATCCACGAACTAAGTCACTGGTTCAAGATTTTGCAAAGGATAAACAAAAGTTTTTTCAAGCTTTTGCATCTGCTATAGACAAAATGAGTTTAGTAAAAGTTGTGAGAGGGAAAAAGCATGGGGAGAGAAGGAGAGATTGTAGCATGCATATGTGAGAACTGAGATACTGTTTACACAATTTTTGCATTTATAACTGGATTCATTGACTTCACTACAAGTTTCTTTTATGGAGTTCATCTTGAAACAATGATTTTGCTTAGTGCAGTTATAAATGCAATAGTTGTTCACATTTATTCACCAAGATTAATCTTTTAATTATTTGTTTATTTATTTGCATAATTTTGTGTCTTCTATAGTGGTAGTCTTTATAATCAATGCATGTCTCAGAGAAGTTACTTGGTTGAGAGAAACTCTCTTCAACCTTGAGGAACTCGGTTCGAAACCCGGCACCGAGAGTATTTATAATCAATATATAAATGATAATTTGACAAATAACATATACCATACATCACGAGGGGGTGAAAACTTTACTCAATTACCAATATCAGTATCAAATTATACGATCTAAAATCATTTTCAACTGTAATATTCCAATCATGTGACTTACTCTTAAACTGGTTGGGATACTGCCATTATAAATCATTCAGTGAGACAAGGTACAAAATTTCCCTATGGAAAAGTATTTCATGCATTTAACCTAACCTACAAAGCCTCAGACTCCAATAAAGAATGAGTTGATCAAAGTGAAAACATTCATTTAAAGAAGAATGAGTAATAAAGCTAATAAAGTCAAACTTCAAAAAAGCTAATAAAGTCAATGCTAAATTCAGTCCTGTTATTTACGCTCCTATGACTTCATGGAGATAACAGTTGCTGCAGTAAATAGTGCCTCTTTTCCAATGGATAGTATCTCCATATCCCTACATTATGACAGAAAACAAATTTGAACGATGCCGATAAACTAAACAAAATAGTTTCTACAGGTTATATATGAAAATTCTGGATTTTCAGGATCTGTTCAAAATTCAAAGTCTTGATATAGATAATCCAAGTATGGAAGCAAGCTCAATTAACATTGTTTAAGTAGAATCAGCCATAATATCCCAAATCAGACAGCGATAGATGCAGAACCAAGCATGCGATTTAAAAGTTAAAATCCTGAGAAATGGTTTTCTTACCCATCTGTGCTTATCAAACTGTCAAAAGCAGATATAAACGCCTGGCACAAATCTAAAAGAGCACTGGCCCCTTCTCCTCTGTCTCCAGCAATGTTGTCATTTGTATTTCTTTCTGACAATATTGACAATTGAGCCTGAAAACCAGTAAAAATCCATTATAATTTCTAAACACGGAATTAATTTTCGAAGCACCTCATACAGTTTTTGGCGAGTAATAACAGAAGAATAACAAAAGAGAGAAATGGACATTCATTGTACTAATGTAGATCTCGAACCTATATCAGTGTCTGGGTGTAGAAAATGGAAATAAAGGAATACAGAGCAAGAAAAAAAATATCCTAGGCAGTTATTGAGTTCTTAGTCAATCCCTTAACTGTATGTATGTCATTTAAATTTTAAAAAAAATTGTGCGCTGATTTGTTGAATAAAGACAGTTACCTGAAAACCATGAGCTAAAAGCAACTGAACTACATCTGCACCAATTTTCTTTATTATGCTCTTAGTTCCAGTGTTATTTGAAAAGCATTTCAAAGCCCCATCAAATGTTGTATCTTCAGTAACACCATTTGATCGACGAGTACGAGCAGAAGGCTGCAAATTTTGTACAAAACAAAGGTCAAGAGATTATCAAAAGCCAGTGTCCTAGTACCAAATAGTGTCTCGCTTTCTTTCAGAACGAAGAAAATATATTGTTAAAGTATGACAATTTTCAAAAAGTATTACCTTCGTTATGTATTTCCAAAGATACTGCACAACTATTTCCAGCTTCCATTTAGGCTCACTGAAGGTCTACATCAATTCTCATGAAATCAGAAGAAACTATTAGTAACAAGATAACTTCCATAAAATATGACTTAACATGGGAATATTGGAAACATTATCTGATAACAAAGTAAAATGTATCAAACTATTCAACATTATATGCCGTGCAAATAACAGAAAGAAAAGATTTTTAAAGGAAAGTGTATAACAGTGGGAGGGAAAGGGCAGAGAGGCAGGTTTCAGGAGTCACCTTAAGAAAATGGGGGATATTATCTTTGTTGTAAGCCAGTTCATCCAGAATCATGTCCACCAAAGGTGTTCTGTACAAAATGCACCAAAATACAAGATTGCATACTTCAATCAGAAAGCATGGCATTTAAGGAAACGCGGAAATTAAACTGAAAGGAGTGACACTGTAAATTAAATTGCAGAAATAAACTACCTTAGACCATCTGATCTTGAAGTATTGCCTTCAATATCTGCTTTCTTCTTAGACATATCAAGGGCCATAATCTAAAATCAGTCACAATGTAAGCAGACAAAGAAGAGTTGATTGAAGTTTGCGTATTATATATAACAACAAATACAATTATTCAGGAACTTACCATCACCAGAAGTTTCTCTATAGAGACACGCGTGTTCTTTAATACTTCAAGTAAAGCAAGAGATAATGCAGTATCGCACTCGGAGCTCTTTTCAACCTTTACATTTTTACAAAGATCATTTTCAAGAAGTTGACATAGTAGACAGATAACTTCCATACAACTTTTCATCAAGCTTTTGTAGTTCATTTTCCTAGATCCCTGTAAAAACTAGATCAGATATATGTTTCTGAAATACAAAAGGAACAAAAATTCAGGGCAGAGGAATCAAGGTACATAAGATCTCAACAACAGAACATGTGGAAAGAAGAGTATTAGCATTCACATGACATTAATAATCAACATGGTTAATTGTTGATTGGTTGGTCACACAAAGTCTTATAGTAAACCAATTACCAGTAACATGTTGAGCAAAGACTCCCTCTGCAAGCTCCAGTTCATGGTGGCTGCAACAGAACAGTTACTTAGAACGAACCTAATAGTTTAAGGAATGGCAACAACAGAAATTTCATTCAACTTCACACACACCATTACGAGGTAGAAAATCGCCTTCGAGCACGATGACGAGATATTGAAAGAGTAACAAGCTCTGCAGGTACTGCAACAAAATTACACAGAATTCAGGCATATTTTGTTAAAAACTGCACTTTATGAACCAAAGCTTAACATAAATACATAGCCACATGGGAAAGCTTGAAGCTTGGGATCTAAAACATGTAAATTCAAAATATAGCTAAAAAGTGTACGGCATCAATATATTATGACTTTAGTCAGTTTTATTCCATATCATTGCAAAATCACTAGCGTGTCCCAATTCGCACAGGCTCGTGTTAAACAAGCACCCACCAAACTCTAGAAAAAATGCACAAAAATGGTTGATTGGCGGACTAACCTTCATGCTTGTTGCTTTAATGTTGGAATCAGCTAAAGTTTTAGTGAGCTCTTCAATCAGGAGATGAAAGCTCTAAGGTAGGTGGAGAACATAAAGAGTGTAAATGAGTTAAGAAAACCCAATATCAAATTCCAATTTGAAAGAAAAACGGTTAAGAGAACCATGCAGAAACTGAATATTATAAACAAAGAGATAGTTTAAAAATATAAATGAGTTCTTTGAGTTGCAATGCTTTATTAAGTGATGAACTCATATCCCAACTACAACTGATCGAGTGCACCTCCTTATATTGTGCGACATAATAAAACTGTATTAATTAAAGTACAGGGTAGGATTACATAGCTTTATTTGCTTGCCTAATACTAATACATTACTCAGAACTAGCATGAATAAAACATGTGAAGCAATGGCATATGCAATTTGCGGTATCACTAGTACATTGATTTTACCATCTGCAATTTCATGGAACAGATATTTTGAAGGAAAAAAAAATCGGAATTTTACAAGCAAGGAAACAAGTTGTTAGTTATAAAACTAATGAAAGATAAGTTGTTCAACTAAACTAATTAACTAAGCTAAGGATAGGTAAAAGGTAAATATGACTGCAAATGAAGAAACTAACTCACAGAGGGGTCGAGAGGTCCACCGGATTGTTTGTCACTTGCTCCACCAACAACAGCGGTATTATCCAAACCAAGAATAAGAGGAGACCATGCCTAGCAGAAAATATTTTACATTTGAAAGCAAGTTCAACCAGTATCCCATATTACCAACTGATATACCAATGCAGAACAAAAACAACATATTGAGATGAATTATTGTCATTCATACCTCTTCAGCTACAACCAATTTCGGTGGAGAGTTAGACAATGATAGGGAATCATCCTTGCCGGATAAATACGCTCGAGGGAAGTGCTAAATTCAAAAAGAAAGAAAAAAAATCACACATTTAACGGTTTTAGTGACATTTAAGACGCATGAATATAAAGGGGAAAGGAAAGCCGTGGACATCACATACCTTTTCCAAATCAACCAGAAGCTTATAACTTGCCACAATCAACTGTAATGACTTTTCAGTCCTCAGCATATGGAAGACTGCCCCAAATATTTTTCTACACAATTTAAAAATATATTTATATTTATATACTCAACTCAGAACACAAAAATGAAGACAAAATTCAATATATTTCTAACAAATACAACTTGCTTATAGAGGAGAATTAACCACGTATACTCAAAAATAAAATTTTCCCTCAAAAAGTGCAAGTGTCTGTGTGTAAGCTATGAACCTCCAACACAAACACCGAACATGAACGAGATATTACTGGTATTTGAAAGAAAAAAAATGAAGTGATTAAGGGTCCGTTTGGATTGGCTTATTTTTTAGCTTATACAAAACAGTTAGCAAATAAATAAACTTTATTGTATTATTTTTGTCAAGGTAGTTTATGAAAAAACAACTTGTGAAGATACAATTTTCGTCGGTGAAAACTTATGAATTAACATAAAAGCTTATTTATTTGCATAAGCTAAAAAATAAGTCAATCCAAACGGGTCCTAAATGTAACAACATATGTTTGTGTAGTTGCAGATAACCTTCAATCTAAAAGAAACTTACGAAGATGGTGGTTTTCCACATTCAAGCCCAATCGAAGAAGCACGAACAGCATCCAAAAAAGCAAGTCCTACATATGTGAATTCATAAATAAACAAATTAATTAAATAGCCTCAATACTAAACAAATTCCCCACAAGTTTTAATTTTTTTGATTACCCAAAAGTCGAAATAGACTAAAAACGTTGATTTTGTTGGTGGGCATGAACATAGTGGAAAATAAAGCAAAAAAAGAAAGAGGAGTGCGATGCTTACGTTCGTCAATTGTATCTTGAGTAGCATCCTTAGAAGCATCAAAGGGATCAAACATAGTGAGAAGCATGTCGTCTTCGATCCTTGCTCTGTTAGGGTTCTCCATTTTCGCTCACAGTTTTTCTTTTTCTTCACTCTGCACAGAAGAAAAGAGAGAAAGAAAATAAATTAAATTAACCGACACAAATAAGGAGTTTCTATATCTTCCCGCCAAAAGTTGCCAAACATCAATCGAAGTTTCTATGCTATGTAAAATGTACTTATGGGACAAATAGCATGTCACTTTTCTGACCTACGTGATGCATTTCATTTACTAAAATAATGAAGGATTGAACAAAACAATTTTAATTGTAATGATAAGGAATTGAAATTCTTATCCGTCATCATTAAATTATGATACAACTTTTTATCTCAAATAAAATTTGTCTAAAATACAAAAATACTAATCTCTTCTCTTTCTCCTCTCCTGCTCTCTCTACTCTCACATTATATCATTTCTCTCCTTCCCAATCACTCTTTCCTCCTCCCTTCTCACTTTATATCCCACTCCATATCTCTCTCTAATTTCCCACTCTCTTTATCCTATATTAATATTTACATTCATAAATGGTATTGTAGTAAACTTCACATTGTTTTGTTTGTGATGTCCATTGCCCACCAAACATTGTACATGAGAAAATATTGTACATTATCTTAAAAGTTTGTCAATTATTTACCTTTTGCAAATCAAATCGACCCACAATGTCACATTGGTTAATAAAAATAAATAAATAAAAGCTTAATTGTGTTTCTCGGGGACAAATCCCTATAACTTTTAGATTCAACCATTATCATTTCAAATTCTCCAACTTTTAGTTGCTTTGGAGATTTGTCCATGAGAAAAAATTGTTCAATACCTTAAAAGTTTGTCAACTATTTACCTTTTGCAAATTAAACACACCCACAATGTTACATTGGTTCTTGTTATATTAATACTGATTAGTATTATATAGTCATGATAACGTAACATATTTGATGGAAAATATAACATAGAATATACTTAAACTTAACACTAAAAAACAAGAGTAGTAAAAAAAGCATTAAAAAATAAGAGTGGTTTACTATTTATTCAAAGTATATGAAATAGTAAAATAAATACGTTATATTTTTTAACAATGGAAAACCAACAAATAATTTATTAATGTAATATTTCATACTAATAAAAAAAAACAAGCAAGAATTTGAAATTCGATTTGGACGTTTTCATATAAAGAGATCCAATAACATTCGATTTAGTTAGGGATTGAACGTTTGAGATGCCTATCCTATTTTACTAGGTACATCAAGTTCAAAATGCCTACCCAATTTTCTTAATGTGCCTAATCGTGCCCAAATTATCCCGAATACTTCGCGATTATGTATTGTTAGCTAATTAACTCACTACCCAGTTGTTTTGGGTAAATTTCAAAAGAGCAGTGCTATCTACAGCGAGAGAAATCTTCCTGAGTGATTCATGAAATATTCTCAACCAATTAAAACTTGGGAATGGCCGGAATAAATGCAGAATGCGGAGATCATAGGTGAGTTGCGGAAATCATGGGTGATTGGGTTAATAGAAACTCAATGCTCGGGATACTTTGTTGAAGAAAAAAATCGCGAGAAACAGCATTTTCCATTCCAAAATTAAATGAGACAAAGTAGGTTTGCTTATTTCTCTTTAGTAATTGTTTAAGATGTTAAAAAAGAGGTCCACATGCTTTTTTCAAAAAAAAAGAAAGAGGTCCACATGTTCTCAAAAGAGGAACGGATGCCCTATGTTCTTTTTCTCAACTGAAAATAGATGTTCCAATTGATTCATGGAAAACATTTTCTCTGGATATAACAAAACTCTTTTACATAGAAAAATGCTAGATAGAGCGAAAAAAATTATCCCAAGTGCTTCATGATTATGTATTTTTTTGCATAAAAGATCGAATCTAATTTCGAATTCCTTTTTTCAAACTAAATTGCATATATAATTTTGAGGAGTGCTATCAACACTCTTTTTAGTATTCACTCTTTTATTTGGTGAAATCAATGTATGTCCCCCACCACTTTATGTGGGTTCTATTTTCAAAGTGTAGGTCCTATATTGATTTCACCCAATAAAAGAGTGAGTGCTAGAGAGAGTACTCAAAAGAGAGAGTGTTACTAAGATTCATCTATAATTTTTAATGATTTTTATTGTGGTGGTCGGGGTTTGAACCCCGAACCTTGCATATATTGTCGCTATCAACGATGTTAAGCTCACGAGTAGGCTTATTTTTTCTTTAGTATGAGATATTACATCCAGTAGCTTATAAAAAATCACAACATAAAGTATTTTTTTACTATTTCATATATTTCGAATAAATAGCAGACCACTCTTATTTTTTAATGTTTGTTTACTACTCTTGATTTTTAATGTTAAGTTTTAATATATTCTAGAGTAAATTTTTACTATTTCATATATTTCGAATAAATAGTAGACCACTCTTATTTTTTAATGTTTGTTTACTACTCTTGATTTTTAATGTTAAGTTTTAATATATTCTAGAGTAAATTTTTACTATTTCATATATTTCGAATAGATAGTAGACCAATCCTATTTTTTAATGTTTGTTTAGTACTCTTGATTTTTAATGTTAAGTTTTAATATATTATAGAGTAAATTACATTCCTCTCCTTTTAAAGATGCTTGAATTACACTCTTATCTCCTTTTATGTTAAAATATACATTCTCCTTCCTTGAAAATTAAAATTTATACTCCCCTCCCCTATAAGATGCTTGAATTACAACCCTCTCCCATAATAATTAAATATGAACTACACTTTAATCTATTTTAACATAATTTTTTATGATATATACTAATTTTGAACCACCATCTTAGAAAAATAAATTCATTTATTTATAGTTTAAATGTCAATGATAATTAAATTTAAATATTTTGCTATTGATTTTATAATTTAAGTATAAAATTAACTTTTAAATAACCATATTTTATTGTCTTTTTTAATTTTTCACATATTTTAATTTTATTTTGAGTTGTTTCATATTTTATAATAGGGTTTAAAATTATATGATAATGAAATTATTTTCGAAGTGTGTTAAATTATTATTATTATTTTGCTAGATTATTAAAAATAAAATAAAAATTATTGAGGGAGTAAAGTGTAGATTTTAACATAAGAGGGGAGGAGAATGTAATTCATGCTTCTCTTAAGGGAGGGGATTGAAATGTTTTCTAATATGTTTTGAATAAGGGAGGAGGGGAGTGTATATTTTAATATAAGAGTGGAGGAAAGGGGAGTGTAATTCAAGTATCTTTGAGGGAAGGGGAATGTAATTTACTCTATATTCTATGTTATATTTTGCATTAAATATGCTACTTCATTTTGACTTTATAATATTAATTTGTGTTAATATAATTTTGTTTTATAGTTGTACGTTGGATTAATAAAAAAAATCCAGCCAACCTATATCACGTTTAATTAGATTAAATTGGAGTTCTCGCGAGCTTAGCTCGGTTGATATGGACAATACATAATATATGCAAGATCCGAGGTTCAAACTCCGACCATAAAAAAAAGATCAAATTGAATCAAATTCTGGGAAAGGATTGAGTCATTAAACTGAACCAAAAGTCCAAAAACCATGTGATTTTAATCTATTTAGATGATTTCATTTCCTGAACATTGATTTAAGTTGCACCACAAACATCTGAGTGTGAAAACTAAACTATTGAAACATATAAACTATTGAAACATATATAGTACTCCTTTTCTTTTTGGTACAAACATATGTAGTACTCTTACAAAAAATATAGTACCGATTAAAAGATCGGGATAAATAAAAGGAAATGTTAATTAGTATCCTAAGCACACACAATAATGACTTTAGAATTTAGATAGGAAGAGTATTTTTGTTTTAAGGCAAAAAATTACATTTCTTAAAAGGATATTCTTAGGAATAATATTCCAAGGAATAACATTTCTATACATGATTTGGTAAAAAAAAATAGATTTTTTGAGAATGTTTTAGAAATTATTTAATTAAAAAAATAAAAATGGAAATAAATATGAGTGGTAGTGAGAATTTATAGCAAGTTGAGTTTTATTCTCACAGGAATGTTAAATTCTCATCATTTAAGCATGAGAAAAACAATGGAAGAAATTACGTGTAAATAATATTCCTCGGAATAAATTTTCAAAACTTGAAACAAACATGGAAATATTGTATTTCCAATCTCACATTTTCGGGAATCATATTTCAAACCTTGAAACAAACACACCCTAAATTTTTATGGAAACCTGTGCATTTAATGCATCAAAAATTAGAATATTAAACTTTTTCAATAATGCATCGAAAATTAGAATATTAAACTTTTTTAATGAATAGTTTCTTAATCGAACATCCTTAAAAAGTTCCCTAACACACTCGTTAAATAAATTATAAAAAAAATATTCTTCTATGTTTCATGAAGTCCTTTAATGTTGAAACATCCCAATGTTGACTTTCTTGCTAATGATGGAGCTTGTAGTTAAGATATACAAGATGGTTTCATTCTCCACTTTCATTTTTGTCTTTTGTTTCTCTATCATACATACGACATTATTATTATTTTTTTGTAAAACATACAACATTATTATTAATATTATATCATAAAAATTGAGAAGTAAAAAGAATATATAATATGTAAGTGGATAGCTAGGAATCCTAGCCGTTGACGAGGGCATCAAGAATGTGGCGGTTTGCGACGAATAGGTTATGGTATGCCTTCTCTGTAGGGTGTATTGAATCCCAAAATACATATTTTGATGGATCAGAGCATACATGTGAAATACGATTACACATAAATGTTGCTTCAATGAAACCACTTCCACAACAGCCACGATCAACCTCATCAAACCCTACACATACAAACAAATTAATTAGGATATTTAATTCGCCTAGTCATGTAATAATAACGAGATTAAAAGATATGCAAAGTGACTATGAAGTTATTTTCACTAGCATCCAATAACGACCGTTTAATTGAGCACATCATGTTTGACAACATTTAAATATAAGACGATTACATTCAATCAAAATAAATAAACAATTGTGTAATTCTTTGTTGTGTTGATGAAATGTGATAGATTGTTGAGCAATATCTTAAATCAAAAATGCAAATCATTTAATCTCAAAAATAAAATTGTCAAAAAACATCTTAAAAATTACTGACATTATTTTTTTTTGTCTCTAACATTTAGAGATGAAATTAAAAACAAATATCACATTTTTGGGTCTCTTAATTTTCATCACTAGTTCACTAATTCTTAGTAGTAAACTTAGAAACATTTATGATCTTAACCAAGCAAGGGATAAGATTGCATTACTTACCAAAATTTCCATGCCCTTGAATCATGTTAACTAAGGGTCCATATATGTCAATGTAAGAGATCTTAGCACCATGATCATGAGGATTAGAGAAATTGAGTTGCATTAAGAATAATTCATGTTGAAGCACCATGTTGTGCTGTCTTGCCACAACGGAATATTTATCCACACATCCACGTTCAAGAAGCGCATTGTTGGAATTGAAGGTGATCATGATTGGCAAGCATCCCATTGGAGGTAGTCCAACAAAAGCAATTTTTCTAGCACCTTCTGTCCATAAATTCTAAATGACATGTAACTTGTGTTAGTCAGTCAAACTGCAAATATCATATATATAGATGACATGTATGCATTGATCGGAGATCGAATACTGAACCAAATGTTAATGAAGCATCAACCACTTGTTTTATAATATGTTGGAATAAATTACGCTCTCCGATCTTAAATATAAACAATTTTTTAATTTTTAAGTTCATTTAATAACTAATGTATTTGGTCTGTAATATAGACCAAATACATTAGTTATTCAATGAATTTAAAAAGTAAAAAGTTGTTTATAATTGAGACCGGAGAGAATATTTTTTATTAATTTTTTTTGAAAGGATTTCTTATTAATACGATTACTTTATATGTTTATATATTAATTAGTTTGTCCCCGTGAGCTTAACTTAGTTGGTAAGGACAATGCATAATATATGTAAGGTCCGATATTCCCGACACCACCAAAAAAATATTATTAATTAGTTTTAGTTGAAAGTTCTTAAGCTAATAGTTAGCCCTTTTTCTAGTGTTTTAGATGCGTCATTTGCTCTTTCAAATTTTGTTGGGTTGGAAGTCTTGATGTTCCCATTAGTTGTGTGAGGCTGTGAGCTACCACACAACCACTCACAAGTCACAGCTACCTTCACTATATTTTTTATGTACATGAGGATAAAGCTAGGAAAGGAAAAAAAAGGTACCTTTAGTATATATGTTTTCCTTGGTATGGAAAAAGTCATTAATTATAGTGACAAGAAGCCAAAAAGAGCTTCTTTCAAAAACAAAAAAAAAGCCAAAAAGAGCTTATAATGAGAATATTTACCCACTGTACTACAAGGTTCAAGGGGGGCTAGGATAGACTAAGTTGGTATACTCTCAATTTCTTAAAATAGATACTCAATTAAAAAGATAAATACAAAAGTAGATGGTAGATCGATATATCATAATTAGTTTTTGTTTTTTCAAATTTCTTTGTATGTATATCCAGGATTTTTGAATAGTAGATGTATGATATATGAAAATTTGTAGCATTGTCCTCTAATTTTTTTTTCCTTTATATTATGGAAACTTTGAATAATTTTATCATTTTCAATATCAATAAAAATATTTTCACTATATAAATACCTAAACAATTATTTAAGCGATCATCTTTTATTCAATTTTGCATTCGATTGTTGATAATATTCATATTATTAAGAAATTTTTTGAGATATATGATGATAGGTGTGGGCCAAAAGAGAAATGAATTGTGATAGGTGTGAGTCATATGGTCAAAATGTAACTATTAATATATTATACTACTAAAAAATAGTTTCTAAAATTTTTGTGTGGACACAAGCCCACGTATAGGACAACATGCATCCGTCCCTTTGTATATTGCTCCAAATCAAATCACATTTCTTTTGAAAAATAAATAGAATCCTAACTCGAATACACGTAATTGATGTCAAAAATACAACGAGATCTTTACTTTGAACAAGTCAAAAACACCACATTTTCACCAAAATTTTAATATGTTAGAGATATAATCTCTCACTTATATGTGTTACACCACATCACTACTGTGAATTTTTAGGTAATCACATTTTTATTTGACTGAATTCTTACTTACACGAATCCTACATATTTTTAAAACTTTCATTTGTTTTTTCAAATTTATACATAGATGGGATTAATATAAATCTTTTTTTGTTGATAAATATGTTGATCATACTTTGATAAATAGGATTAATGTAAATCTTGGTATAGAAGAAGGAAAATTCTATGGTGAAGTCGTGACAATGACTTTTCTGATGAAGTTAACACTATAACATCAAAAGTGTAGTGAGTAACACCTCATTGTTTGTACAATGGCATCAAAAGTTCAGTCCCCATGGTATCATCAATTCATCAGATTAACAAGACTACACTTAATCTAATTTTATCTTACCTTGTTTTAAGTATAACATCCCACAAAGTGTAACACTTAAGATTATCACATAATATCATCAAATATATTTGCATGTTAAAGATGTCAACGATAAAATAGTACCTGTAAGTCCAAGATGTTGCAAGTATTACTAGATAAATTACTATTGATCATTAATCAGTAATCAATAATTTAAAAATGAATCAAATATTAAAATCAAAATTAACTTTTTCAAAAAAGTCAGTTTCCTGACTGCACCGTAGAAGCTCCCTTAATAATCTAATCAAAAACTACTCATTCAGATTGTTGTGTTAAAATTACTGATCATTTTTTTACAAAAAAGCTTCTCTCATAACCCCCAACACTTCGACAAGGCCCGTTTTGTTTGAGTAACAAGTTGCATAACAATGTTAGAGATGGCATGACTCTCTATATCTTTAGACTAATCTAATTCATAACCATGTCATAATGTTCCGACTCATCATTTTTTTCACCCTATTGATTTCTTATGCGCCCTATATTCCTCATTCCGAATAAGGCGCGCGAAAAACTCATGGGATGGAAAAAGTAATGGCCTAATGTTCCTCATTGCCCTCAAATTTCATGCTTAGTTAACATTTATAGTAGAACACTTCCCATCAAGAAGAAAAAATATTAACCTTAACTGCTCCAATTCACATTAGGAATTTCACAAGTACTAATTAAACTAACCACAATGTTTACAAACCAATGCCAAATGGCATTTATATATATAGAGGTTGAACCATACATGAGTTAATCAAGAACTAAGAGGAAGAAAAGGTATCAATGATGGTAGTGTGAAGAGGATCACTCAAATGTGTAGCCCAATTGTTAAGTGGTCCTTTACCAGTAGCAGCAGCTTGAACAGCAAAACCAAGGAAAGCAACCATAGCAAGACGAGCATGTTTGATTTCTGCCAATTGAAGTGTTGCTTTCTTTTCTGGGTCAGATGCTAAGCCAAGTGGGTCAAAGAATTTTCCACCAGGGTATAGTCTCTTTTCTGAATCAAGCTCAGCATTTCTCTGGAATTCAATGTATCCAATTACTAGAACTTCAATCCAGATTAGTGTTGTGATTGAGAATGGAAGTGGTTGTCCAAGATATGTTGATCCTTCTACTAGTTCAACCTGAAAATTATACCAAAATTTCATAATTTAATGAATGGACAAATTAATTATTTGCTTCATTTTTTTCTAATTTGAATTTTTCTCTAAGATAAAGTACATTTCTAAGAGATTGTAGCAAGGTCCTCATATTATATGATGATGAAAATGTGCTATGATAACATATTATTGATTTCCACTAGTATAATATATGTAAACAAAAATATAATTTGTCATTTTCTTACTTGACCATGTGACATAATTTTTGTAATTAAAAAAAACAATAAATTATCTTTGTGTGAAAATCTTACTAAACTATTTTGGTTGAATAGTTTTTTGTTTTAATTTAAATACGATCATCCTATCTTTTATCCTATATACAAAACAAGCATGAACTTAAAAATCAAAACAAATCTAAAGATTGTTCAAATTTCATTTTTCCATAAAAAAAACATAAAACATGCATGCATCTACAACAGAATCTAAACAACATAACATGTATAAATCATCAAACTCAAGCATGCATGCAACCAAACACATACTTTGAATTAAAGACATGTCTTTTTATAAATGATAATTACTCAACAATATTAATAATAATACTTGATTAATAAACACTAAACAGCAAATTTATAAGAGAATTTACAGAACCAAACAAACCTTTCCAGCATCTTGCCATGTAACACCAGTAAGCCACTCAACAGTAAGAGCACCAAGAGTAGCAAGCATAGCCCATCTACCATGAATCAACTCACATTCTCTAAACCTCTGAAGTCCAAAAACTTCACTGTAAGGCTGAAATGGAGTCGATTTCACATCAGCAAACTCCGTCCTAGTTCCGATCACATCTCCAGCAAGGTTCTTCGCCAAATTCTGATCAAGCGAGTCGAGATCAAATTGCAAATACTCAGCTGGTTTCCCCAAACCGAATGGATCAAATCCGTAATCTCCGACCAAACTTCCGTCTAGCCACTCCGGTGACTTTGCTCCGGGGAACCATAATGGACGATCAGTACCTGTTAGATATAATTAAAGATTCGTTAGAATTAATTTTATATTGTTTAAGTTAATTAGTTGCTAGTATTTTGTTTTTCTTTTCACACAAGTTAGTTGCTGGTATGATATTCTAAAATAACCAACTATCAACTAATTATAACTAATAAAAAATAAACTAGTTATAAAAAAATAATATTAAAGTAATTTGAACAAATCTTTAATTATATCTAACGTACTGGGACTTGATCTCGATGGTTTCTTTGGTGCGACTTTCTTCTTTCCGAAGCCAAATCGGGCTTGGATCCTACCGGAATTGGATTGAACTTCGCGGAGGCGGGTGCCGATGAATGATGAAGTGGCTGCAGCGGTGGCGGTTGCGGCGGCCATTTGATTTGTGCTAATGTGAGCAGGGTGGTGAGAGTAGAAAATAGAGTGTTGTTTTTGAGTTTTTGAATTTGGGATGAGTGATAGTGTTGTATTTGATGTGGTGGTGATGAATTGGTGATTATGGATAATCTTTGGTTTGGTGTTTGTAGCCGTTGGATTTTGGAGAGTATCCATCTAATGGTGATGAAGAGGGATAGCTTATCCTCTTGCTTATCTGGTGTTGGTGACATGGATTTTGATGTGGACCAACATTTTGTCCTTGATAGTGATTACTCCGAGAGAATTTGTGGCTGTGGTTCATTGATTATATGCAGATTCCTTAATATCTAATTCATTTTTGTGTTATTCCTAATCTTTTATTTTAAAGTCTTTCAGTCAAATTCACACATATAGAGGGTTGAAAAATGGTGTTGTAAATAAAATTCATGGTTCAACATATATTCCTTAATAAAAAAAAATGGTTCAACATATATCAAATGTTCTTGTTAGTAACTTTTAATTATTTGAATTGTACTTATGAACAATTATACTGGATTTTGGTCCAACATAGTTTTCCTTTTGCCCTAAAAAAAATGAACAATTATGATTCTATTTAATATAACACTTGTGGTTTTTAACTTAATTTTAAATAATAATTTGGTCATTGATTTATTTTTATCTCATTTTGGTTTGTTTGTATTGTGAATTTTTAAGTTTCAAATGTAATATCCATATGCAAACATGAGCGAAGGACCATATATTTGAAAACCGAGAGCTTCCAGAAAAATAAAACCAAAGATTTAAAGCTTTAAAGTTCATATTCAAATGGATCAAAATGACTAAAATGACGTGACAAAAAGATAAATGATCAAATCGTTATCTAAAATTAAGTTAAGGAATCATAAAATAAAAGTAAATTTGTCATCTACTTATATTGAGGTCATATTAGGTCAGTGTTGTTTCAGTCAAGTGTGTTTTTCACATGAGAGGATAATTTGTGATCTCTCACAACTTAAACTTATAGATTGAGAGGTCAAAATGACTAGTCATTTGAAAGTTGTAGTTGAATATATTTTCTTTCCAAGGAAAAATGCTTCATTAAACAACACGAGAAACAAAGGAGGAGGAGGAAAATCCTCGTCCTCGTATACAAAATAAGCTAGAGTGGAGGGAAAATCGTCGGTCCAACCTGATAAAAATAAATTTGGGTCTGCTTAACTAAAATGATCACTGTTATTATACTTCTAGTAACATGAGAAAAAGAGATGATGTGTATGTTTACACAATTTGTCCTCTAAATGAGTAAATTTGGACAAAATCGGTGTTTTTTCTTCATCTGAAAATGAATTTCTGGACGGGTACAGTTTTTCAGAAATGGTGGGGAGTAAAAATAGCTCTCAAAGAAGACTTCAAGGTCACCTCTAAGTAAATTTTATATTTGACCACACAATGTTTATTCTAGTAAATTTGGACGACATAATGTTTAGAGGCAAAACCGTAATTTTACCGCATAACTCGAAGTAGAGAGACCAAAAACGTAATTTGACCGATATAAATGACAAATAATTGATATTTTCAATGTTCAAATGTTAAATACACATTGCAGTACACTACCAAAAAAATACACATTGCAGTTTGGACACTGCAGAAACAAACAAAATGATACAGGTATAGCTATTATGTGACAATCAATGGAAAAAACAACTGAAATGCTATAATGAAATTTCGCAACACTTTTAAAGGCAAATGTGATTATGAAGTAGATAGATAACTACAGAAAACACCAATATATACTATCTCCAAAAAATATATATTAAACTTTCTAAGATCTAACGATTCTCAGGTAATGTTTCCAAAAGAAATTTTATAAATTAAAAAAACATCCATAATTGTTAAAAAAAGTCATGGCGAGTCTCTGGTCCTATTGAAAGATAGGAAGGTCGTTCTGTGATTGTAGCTTATTACTTGTACTCACTTCTGCTGGAACAATGCTACCTGAGGCTTCTCCTCCAATCACATTTCCCATCTTCAAGAAATAACTATGCCTGCAAAAATAAAACTTTTAAACTCCAGTTCATATCATAAAACATTGAAGACTCGAAAGCCACAAACAAATTATATCTACCATCGAGTATCAGCCGTCAATTCAGGATGAAAAGCAGTTGCTAGTATGTTCCCTTGTCGCACAGCAACTATAACTTTGCTTTCTTCAGCATTCTCCTACCATACCATAAATAATAAGAAAAGTGTTATATCTCATGGAGGGAAATGACCAGTGCATAATTGAAGTTACAAATATACAATAGTGTGAATTGGGACATTGATAGAGTATTATGTAGAAGGTTGCTGCTGACAAATTCCCTCTTCTCCTAACATATTAACCACTAACAGTTGCCTATAAAAAAACTATCCAATTCAAATAAAAGTTCAGTGTTTCTATGTATTTGGATCCTCTTCTGCCATCTGCCTCTATAGGAGAAAAAGACAAGTGGGAGAACAGAGAAATGGTGAGAGGATGGATACATGATGTAGAAAAAGAAAGGTATTAAAAAAGATAGAGAGACTGGAGTGAGCTCTGCTCGAGAGGATCCGAGTCAAAGCATCAATCTAGTCAGGCTAAGAAACAAATCATACTATTAGACCATTTTTTATAGTAAGTGTTTTTGAAACCATATGGAATGGTGCATTATAATTTATAACATTGATTTGTAAATCACCTGACCCAAACATAGATTCCCCTTCCCCTCAAGCAAATAAGTTTATATTAAATGGTAAATGTGGTCGTTGCTGAAATCACTTCTCTAGATTACAGTAAAATTAAGGTGTGTGTCCAAATCCATTCTCGTCAACTACAACATATGTACTACATTGGAAAGATAAGAGTTTGCCAATTCTCCGTTAAGGGAACTAAATATATCATCTTTCCATGGAAAACATAGAAACCATTGGCAGAACAACATTTCCAGCAGAAGACATGTGTACAATACAACCCAAGTGGGGGGGCACCCCTGACCCAGCTAGTCGTCATTCTGATGAGTTTAAAGTATGAAATTCCAGCAAAATTAAGAAATGAATGGAATGGGAGTGAAATTGAATTGAGGAATGAGAAAGAGAATAAGGGTAACAACCCCCCAGTCAGAGAAATACTTTCTCTAGTTCCAAACTAACAATAAATATTCTAATGATGCCTCACACTCTTTCCCTGATACTCTATATACTACCAGGTTTGTTTTCTCTCTTCTCTAATTATCTCCTCATCCTCCTATTTCATTTTCCCGCCAGCTGTCACAGAGACTTAAGTGTTGGGCTGATTGGGCTCATTAGCTTTGGGCTCGCGTGTATAAACCAATAAAGGTTTATTAGCACGTTTCAGTTTCATATCACATTCCATCTGATTTTCTTTACTATAATATGTCTTAATGCACTTCAACAACAAAATTCAAAGTTATTGTCACGTTGTGCTCATCCTGTAAGCATATGATTCTGCTACAAGTATATGATGCCATTGATTTTCAAAACATGGATTAGCCTTTACTATGGATGCCAAAAGGCTACAGCCTACGGCCAATCATCTATCCATGTTCCAAACATGGTTAGTATAGACAACTAAGGGAATACAGCATAGGGATCTATTAGCAAAATATGTAAGAGGAGATAAGGATGAGAAAAGGAGCTGTGTCAGCCAGATTCTGTTAGTTAAAGTGTTCGAGAAGTAATCGTATTAGTTTGTTAGCTCACTAACTGCAATAGCAGAGATAAAAGGAGATAATTGAGGTGAGTAAATTGATCGGTTACTTTTGGGTGGAAGAGATCAGGCTCAAGAATTTGTGAGATCATTCTTACTCTTTATAACTTGGATTGTCCTTTGATCTGGGACTAACTGGGGGTAAAATCGATTAAATATCTACCTTTACATTTTGTTCTTCTTTTAATCTCTGGAACAGTTGTGTCAGAATCATAATTCCCTCAATCCAAGACCTAATGTCGATCCTTACGGATTCACAAACAGAACAATACACCTTATTAACGAAGTCTCGTTTTCCTAGATCGTTCCTTTTACTATCAATTAGCCAGAGAATAGCATTGTCAAAAGAAAGTTCCAGCATGTATTCAACAACTACGCATAATGTTTATCTGATCCTTTCCAATCTGGCATGTTTTCATTCAAATCGTATCATCGGCCAAACCATTTAAATTGTAAGATAACTCAGTGAAATATTTACTATTTACTGATAACTGACAAATGACAAAACATGAGAAGTTAGAAAATTATAAAACCAAACTCTACTGATCTTAAATTCAGAAAGGGCAGGCTAAAAAAATATATAGACAGTTTCAATAACTAACCTTTTTATCTTCAACAGAGGGATCAGAACTCGGCTTTTTGTCAGAAGGTACAGGATAATCAGCTAGGACTTGAACTTCTGGACCTACATCAAGAATTGCTGGGGCACGAATAAAAACTCCACGGAATGTTTCAGGACCACCTTCCTTGGAGACGAGCTCTGGTACTGCAAGCTCCGTCTCAAAGCTTTGAATCTGAGTAAACATGTCATTCGGTTAACTGTGACCAAAATTATATCTTCACCCCAAATTTCAAATAGAACACTAATATTATATTTACATCGTGAATAATATCAGCTATAATGGAGAGAATGTAATACAAAAAGATATGGCTTCTTGGACAAAATAAGTTATTTGCTTCCACGTTCCTGATTAACGATTGAGATTAAGATGGGCTTCTGTTTATGTTTGTTCAACTGACCATGCATAATGACAAGGGAAAGGGGTCCTAATTGATAAGATCTTTACTAACAAGGAAAGAGATATTGGACTTAATCAATTAAAGGATAATGCTAAATACAATCAATCAATAAAGGATTATGTTGGTTATAATTAAACATATAAACGAAATAGAATAAAACAATTAAAGTAAAAAAGAACAAGTGAAAAGGAATCAAAATAAAAATCTGAGTGTGCTATCTGATATTGCTATCCCAAAAAATCAGCCATATCAAATGCATGCATTACCTGGCTGCCAAAGAAATTTCTATGCACAGTACAATCAAGTCCACCAACAAGTTCTTGTCCACCAGTCTTCTGTCCTGAAATCATGTTTGTCGTTTGAAGTTTTTGAACAATCATTAAATGTTTTGTGTGAGAGGTAAAATAAGACAAACATATTTTATATTTCGCAAATCCAACCTAAGGGTGGAAAAGAGAAGAGAGAAACAAGGTTTTAAATTGAGGCCACAGTCGCACTTTAAATTACGTAACTGATATTTGTAGACAGTTACAAATATGGCAGATGCGACCACAATTACAATATGCAGACACGGAAAACCCAAAATCCACGATGTTGTGGCTGTAACTGTGATTGCTGACCACAAATTAAAACCTTGGAGAGAAACAACCGACCTGTAGCTTTATCAGCCAGGAAAATTAGTCCTGCACAGGTTCCCCAAACTGGCTTTCCCATTTGCACAAACTCTCGCAAAGCTGGAAACTGATAAATCGAAACATTCAGCATTAGATTATGATCATAATCATCATCAATAACAGAATCGTGACTTGACTCGTATGATCATACAATCACAATGTTTGTGTATAACACTACAATAATTATGTTCCGACACTACAAACATACTTTACACATACATTTAGTGATATTTAACTATTTTGTCGGACATGCTGAAACGTCCACGATAATATTCGACTATTTTGTCGTATATACTGAAAAAACCACCATAGTATTTAACTATTTTGTCGTGTATGCTGAAACACTCACCATAGTGAAATATGACAGGTATCCAAACGATAAAATATAAGTAATAACCTACCTAAAGTTTATACTTGTCTGTATAATTGTTAATTATTAAATTCTAATAAAATTAGTTCCTAGGAAATATTATATCACTGATATTAGAGCATGCTAAGTTTTCAATTGAGAGCCCCCAAACATCCACTCAAAAATTAAAACTGAAAAACCCTCTTTTTTTTAGTTGATTTTAATTAGTTTTGGACTCAATTCAGCCTTGAAGTTCACTCAAGCTTAAAGTTTGCAAATTTCAACTGAAACACACATGTATAATAATGAAATAAATATAACCATAAGGTTATTCTAAAACCTACATACAATTCCAAGCAACGGCACTACCATTACAAGCGAAAACATATGGCCATAATCAAGGAATAACAAGACCTAAACATTTGATAGGTTGTGTACTTCACTACATCACTACACCCTTAGAACAATACCAAGCAATGTTCAAGTACTATACCAGGTTGAAATATTCAGCGAGTTTAGCCATAGTGGTGCTTTCACCACCAGGGATGATAAGGGAATTAATGGTGAGAAGTTGTTCTGGTTTTCGTATCTCAACACCTTTGACACCCAATCTTCTTAAAACTGCAATAGACACAGAAAAAATGTTAAAAGTGAGTGAAGGAATGAGAAAATTGAATGAAAAAACAGAAAAGAAAAGAAGTAGAATATGCCTGCTATGTGTTCGTTGAAAGAACCTTGTAGAGCGAGAACACCAACAACCGCCATATTGTGTTGTGAAGTGAAAGTGGTTTATGTTTGGTCCTCTCGTTTTGGTTTCACCATGCGTTGTGTTGTGTTGTTATTATATAACTGGTGTTAGGGTATTTGTTTGTATACTCCAGTGGGAATCATCATCACACTCGATTTTTTTATTCACGTGATTGGGCTGCTGCCTGCCTCGTAAATGCTCTAGAAATCATAGGTTGGTTGATATTAGTGTCATTGTCAAACATAGGTTAATAAAAAGTAGGCTTAATTGCAGTTTTAACCCCTTAATTTTTTTAAAGTTGCGATTTTGGCTCCCTAAGAAAGAAAAAAAACTACAAAGCAGCCTCAAGTTTTGCAACTGTAGCAGTTTTGGCCCCTCAAGGCAAAAATAAAATAAAAAAATAACACGTGGCATCTCACTTAGGGTGCCACGTCAGCGTAGACCGAGTCAATATCAGCCTTGGGGGCCAAAACTGCCACATCTACAAAACTTAGGAGGCTGTTTTGTAGTTTTTTTTCCTTAAGGGGCCAAAATCGCAACTTTGAGAAAATTAGAGGGCTAAAACTGCAATTAAGCCTAAAAAGTAATTATGTATTTTTCTATAACCATGAGATCACATCGGACGGCCACCAATGTTTTCAATTGTGAAAATTGGTGATTGTAACTGTGATTTCCAAAAGTTTACCACGGTCATTCTTACCTAAATAAAAAGTTTACATTATTCATGCATTTGACACATCTATGATAGTTACATCAAGATTGAACGGTCTATATTTTAATGTTATTTTATATTTGTTTTAGAATAAAAATATCAAGTTTGAAATATAGACTGTTTGATCTTGATCCGACAACTAAAGATGTGTTTTTTTAATGTGTTAAATTTGCGAATGTAGCCAACATTATACCAAAATGTGATAAACTTTGAAAAGGAAAGATAGTTCAACACAGATACATCAAAATCCATTTTAATAATTACATTTCCACAATTTGATAAAGAAAAAAAATTACATTTCCAGAAACAATTTCTAATCATCTAAAGAACATAAATTGATGAGAATCACTTTTATGTTAATCTATCCAAACATACACCAATTTCTTTAAACTTTGTTTCTAACGAAAATCAATTCTTTTAAAATCAATTTTCACCTCTTCGTAAAAAAGTGTTTTAGAAATTGAACCAAATGTTCAACCGGTTGAACTTTGAACCGAACTTCACTATAGTCGGTTATTTTGGAGGTTTGATCATGATTTCATCCCAATTCAAACGGTTTAAATCAATTGAACTATAACTCATAGATCTTACTCATCTCATGTTCGATTTGATTTTTAAAATATTGTATGATTACCGGACATTTGGGAGACAACACTAAGACTAATATACTTGTCAAAAAAAAACACCAAGACTAATATTTATCAGTGTGGGAAAAAAGTTACTCCCATGATGGATAAACTAATGGATGAATAGTCATATGTCAGCATAATTAGAATCCGCAACCACATACCAATATGATTGATGTGGGTAACATGAGACTCGAACACTTTAAATAAGTAGTAAGAGATTTGATCACTCGCTCTTAGGTATGAGACAAATCTAGTTAGAATATAAGAATTCACATTTGCGTCCAACAGGTTCTCAGGATATTAGCCACCATTAAACATCGGTGATGAATCGTAACTATAACATGATTATAAAATTAAAAAAATACCTACACACCTTAATTACCAATAAACCAATAGCATGAAACCAGCTCCATAAAACAGCAAGTCAAATTAAAAAACGAAGTTTACAAATAAAAAATTCCTACCACTAGAAAGAGCTTGTACTTAGAATAATTCTGCAAGGAAAATCGGAGAACCACGTCAAAATCCACAGAATCATAAAGACAGTCCATATATCTTATAAGCAAAACTTATGGCCTAAAGAAATATAATGGAGTTAAAATATCATGTGACTAAAAAGGCGTCAAGTATTTACAGTGTGTGAAATTCCAGCACGTAGTAACAAATAAATTTGAAGTATAAATTAGCGTTCACTAAATGTAAATAAAAAGTTTTAAGGATAAGTCTCACATAGGTAGCTCGACTGGTAAGCTAACTACGGGACATAAATGAGTCTTGAGAAGAAGATTGAGGGTTCAAACCCTAAAAACCAACATTACCACTAACTTAATCACTAAAATTTGACTATCCATAAAAAAAATAGTTTTAAGGATAAGACATTAACAATCAAAGGTAACTTGAGAATGTACACTGATTAAGTAGCCTATTTAAACTCCTTGTTGATTGAAATCATGTATCTCACCAGTGCTCATGCAGATCCAAAGATCCGCAGAATTCACTAAATGCAAATCAGAAGTCTTGATGACAAGAGATTAATATTCGATCCGGTGAAATCAGAGGCAACTTGTCAGTGTACATAAATAGCCTTCTTAAATTCTCCTTGTTGATTGATTCCAAATCATATATCTCACTGTTGCTCATGTAGATCCAAAGGTCACCAGAGTTTACTCTTTTAAGACTGTCGCGGCAAAAAGGGCAAGATTGAGATCTTGTATGCCTAAAACAAGCAGGAAAAACTTAATCCATAGATGAAGCGAAAACGGTGCAAGTAGAATAGCTTTGTCAAAATAATCAATCACACTCGAAAAATATCTCTTAGAAATAAACCAGAACTCTAATATTTATACAG
>Ga0315915_1000162_pt1 | contig 54674 bp, 42 predicted proteins | sample MpolbnodulesMG_FD_207738 | JGI IMG/M metagenome (GOLD analysis project Ga0315915, IMG submission 207738) | Medicago polymorpha root nodule microbial communities from Los Angeles, California, United States - branched nodules | ecosystem: Host-associated > Plants > Roots > Nodule | place: USA... | reverse complement strand
CCCTTTTTTGGGACACGTGTCGTCTTCTCAGCAATTTTGGGACAAAAGGGGCCAAAACTGTAATTATTTAAAATAATGGGCCAAAATCGCAACTTTTTGAAACTTAAGAGGTGAAAAGTGCACTTTAGCCTTACTTTTATTATATAAACATTAATTTAATGGCAAATTCATTGTTTTTATACATAATATATTAATAACACTTATTGTTATTGTATTATTAATTAAACATTGTATATTAATACTAACGCATGCTTTCCGGATTGTATCGTGTTACTGTGTTGTTCTACCAAGCTTTCCTTCTGCTTATTATTGTGACTATTAGCTAGAAGACACTGTGCAGGCTGCTCATAGGCATCAGTTTCAGAACAATGGCAAACAACCACATTTGTATTTGTTCTATGCAAATGTGGTTGTGTGCCATTGAGATGGGCATCTCTACACCATAACAAAGCCGATAAATTTAATTTGTGGGACTCACGCACGTCAATGTGCTCTAATGTATGTAAAAGCAGAGCAGCGGTCACAGAAATCTCAAGAGCCTAAACGGTCTGATCGTGTCCTGTTGCATTTGCTCTACTCCATGTGAATATATTCTCCAACATGGGCCTAACAGACTGAGGTAACCTACCTTAAGGTACTTCATCAGTAACATTGTAGAAAGCAATGTTGAACGTATTGGCCGAAATGTCATTATTAATATTAACATGCTCAATCATATATTATTAAATACCCATGCAATGATTCGGTCGCACATGGTATCGTACCAAAATTTATGTATCATGCAATATATTGTCTTAGTAAATATTACAACATTTACCTAAAAAAAAAAACTTAAGAACATATTTTATAAGGCTATAAAACAGTAATATCTTATCAAGTGTCCTTTTTATCATGAAGAAATTATATCAAGTGCCCTCAATGAAATAAATTCATATAGAAACAATTAAGGCATCTGAGAACTTTGAAATTGCTTTGTTTTTCTTCTCTGGAGTAGTGTCCTTCAATTCCACTTTATATTATTAGGTATGATCTAGGAGAAAGTTACTTTCTGATACATAACAAAATACATGCACTCTAACATAAGAAAATACAAGAATATAATCATTGAGTAAGAATAAATTAGTTTTTTGAGAGGGCTCTTTTTTGTGTGGTGTCTGGGTTTCGAATCACAGACCTTACATATATTATGCATTATTCTTACCAACGGAGACATTTTTGAGAGGGCTCTATTGCATGCCACCATGTATTGACATAAAATATATTATTGTATTGATTTTAAAAAAGATCCCACTTTGTGTAAAAAAAAAAAAAAAAGGATCCCACTAAAAATAACTACACCATATTTTACTACATACTTTGTTTATGAAATCCTTTTTCCAATCACAATCAATGACCATTACCATGAAAGCACAAAATGAATCTGGGAAAAAAAATTCTCTAGAAAAGGGTTAAAAATGAACCAAAGGACAAATAGTAATGTAAATGAGGTTGCAATGATTGCTGACAACTTATTCAGTCATAAAGCATAAAGAAAATATTTGAAATCCTTGTGATAGTAAGCTATAGAAAGTGACAATAAATGATTGAGTATCTTGGTTTAATTAGGTATCTTTCTCTAAAAATAAAAATAAAAAATTGTCAAGTAGCCTAGTGGCTAGAGCTCACACAATTTAACTGTGGAGAAGTGGAGTGTCCGGGGTTCGAACCCTGGCCCCTGCATATAAAATGAAATATCCCTATCAACTGAGCTAAGCTCACGGGGATTTCTCTAAAAATGATTTGATAGTAAGCTATAGAAAGTGACGATAAATGATTGATAAAATGATTTGTATATCATTAGCTATAGAAAATATAAAATGATTTGATAGTAAGCTATATAAAGTGACGATAAATGATTTATGACTTTTGTATGTCAAGAAGATAGAGGAACCTGTAACATCACGAAGAAATGAAGAGAAAGAATGAAGAATAGTAAAAAAAATTGAGAGAAACTTGCTTATAGCATTTCATTGATAATAAGAGATTCAATACAGATGGGTATTTCATAATAGACAACGGGACTAGCCAGTAATGTGGTGTCTCTTGCAAGTGCATGAGCAACCCCGTTAGCTTGTCGCCTAACAACTCCACCCTAGAGTTAGAAAATAAGTGACTAAACAAAGAACAACAAGAAGTAATAATGCAACCAAATTCAGACGTGTCATTCCTGTCAGAGAGAAAGGCATCGACCGTTAACTTAGAATCCGTTTCAAAATCCACATTATCAAACTGTATATCACTAAGCCATTGCAAAGCTAAAAATAATCCAAGTGTTTCGCCCACATCTACCGGAAGGAAGCAAGGATGCAACACAGTTTTGGCCAACACAAAACTACCGTTGTGGTCCCGAATACAAATACCAATACCTGTTCGATTAAGAGAATTAGAGAAAGCAGCATCGATATTGCATTTATATCGTCCCAGCAAAGGGCGTTGCCATCGATTGGCAGTGTGTAGTGGCGATACAAGAGGACCCCCATTGTGGATCGATGAAGATGTAGTGGAAGCAGTAGAAACACGAGCGGCAGAGGCGTTTGCTAATTGCCAGTCAACAACCATGTTTCGAGCTCGCTCCACCACTAAGGCACTAGTTTCTGTTACGCCGTCCCAAAATTTAAGGTTGCGGTGTTTCCAAATACTCCAGAGCACGGTTGCGAAGCGCTGCGATAAATCAGCAGACAATATTTGAAGTAGGGAAAAAATAGCATCTGTAGCTGATGAGGTAGTTGAAAGCGCATGTTGGATGGAGCCCCATAGGCCAGTCCTATTCCAAACCTGGGTAGCAAACGGACAAGCGAAAAAAACATGGGCAAAAAATCTTCATACCCTGAATCGCAACTAGCACAGTTCGTTGGACAAGTGACGCCTTTGTCGAGCAGCCGTACTCGTGTTGGTAAACAGCCCCTACAAATACGCCAAATTAGATTTTTTACCTTCGGGGGAACTTGGAGATTCCAAATTCCAGTCCAATATCCCGGTCGCCACAAATAAGAAAAATCAACCAACTATGATACACATAGCCTATATGCACTACGTACAGAGTAACGTCCATTCCGTTCCGCTTTCCAAATTATTCTGTCAACGTCAACCTGGGAAATAAGGGGTGTGTGTAAAATCTTGTCTGCTATATCGACACTGAAAACCTGTCTAACTGTGTGTTCGTTCCAACTTTTGTCATGTAAATTCATCAGACTATTAATATGAAAATTTGAAACAAACTGAGCTCCAGGTATATCACTACGAATGCATTCCCCATTGGGTAACCACAGTTCATTTAGAATAGGAATAAACGCACATGAACCTATACTCCACTTTGCACCACCCCGCACTATGAATCTAGCGCCCATGATGGTTCGCCACACGTAGCTAGGATTGTGACCAATTTTAGCCGTGAGGAAGGTACCATTAGGAAAGTAGCGCGCTTTAAAAATGCGAGCTACGAGGGAGTCCGATTCTTCGATGAATTTCCAGCTCTGTTTACCTAAATAGTAAGATTAAAAGCAGAAAGGTCTTTGAAACCCATACCTCCATGAATCTTTGGTGCAGATAATTTCTCCCAACTCATCCAATGAATACCCCGTTGTGATGTTCGACCATGTCCCCACCAGAAAGAATTCATCATTTTCTCAATTGAGTTAATTAAAGTGGTTGGTAAACGGAAGATACTCATAACATAAGAGGGTATAGCCTACAAAACAGATTTAATCATAACCTCGCGTCCTGCTTTTGAGAGACATTTACCACTCCAAGAGTTGATTTTCTGCCATACCTGGTCTTTGATGAATGCAAATGTTGCATTGCGATTTCGGCCTATCATAGAAGGTAAGCCAAGGTATTTTCCCGTGCCCAAAACGACCTGAACTCCAAGGATGTTTGTAATCGTCTGTTTAAGATGATCAGGGACATTTCTGCTACAAAAAATTTCTGATTTAGGTAAGCTTATAGCTTGACCAGATGTTGTTTCATATGTTGTTAGAATGTTTTTCATTACATTTGTTTGATTCTCATCTGCTTTGAAAAAAAGAAAACAGTCGTCAGCAAATAAAAGATGGGAAACAGAAGGTGCTCTGCGACATATTTTTGTGCCAGTGAGTTCTCCGCGAGACTCCGCGTCGCGAATAAGTGCTGACAAACCTTCGGCACATATAATAAACAAGTACGGAGAAAGGGGATCCCCTTGTCGGAGACCGCGTCCCGGAATAATAGGTCCAACCTATTCACCATTTACAAGGACAGAGTAATCCACAGACTCAACACACATACTCATCCAGTGGATCCAACGATCATGAAAACCCATTTTAGGCATGACTGCACGAAGATACTCCCAATCCATACGATCATAGGCTTTACTAATATCAAGTTTCAAGGCAACGTACCTATCTTCTCCTCGTGTCTTAGTTTGCATAAAATGGAGTACCTCAATTGCTACCATAGCATTATCCAAGATGGATCTTCCCGGAACGAAAGCAGATTGGTTATCTGAGATGCATTGGGACAAGACATGCTTCAGCCGATTTGCTAACACCTTCGAAATAATTTTGTATAAAACATTACACAACGTTATAGGCCGCCAATCCTTCATGCTAACCTGCGAGGAACCTTTTGGAATTAACGCAATATTAGTGATGTTCAAGTCAGGAGGAAATTGCCCCGTATCTAACCAAGCACAACATTCTTTAAAAATATCATCACTACATAAATTCCAAAAATGTTGATAGAAACCCGGACTGTAGCCATCAGGACCTGAACATTTATCAGGATGCATAGAAAAAATAGCAGAGCGAAATTCAGCCTTCGTGAAAGGTTCCGTGAGCTTATCATTATCGATAGTAGAAATAGAAGGATGAATAACATCAATAACAAGGGAGAGCACACCTCCTTGCTTTTGAAAAATATTCACAAAATAATGGTGTGCAACCTCACGTAAACCATTTTCATCTGTAATTTTATTTCCTGCATCATCATCCAGGGAAGTTATACGGTTTACCTTTTTCCAAGTTGTGGCGGATGCATGGAAAAAATTTGTGTTTTGATCGTCGTCCTTGTACCAATGAGTTTTAGCACGTTGTCGCCAATATGCATCATCTTGGGACAATAACTGCTGCATACGTTTCCTTAGTTCGAGCATACGCACCTGATCTTCACCAGTAGCTCCTAGGCGTGTTTCTTGCAATTGTTGTCGACAAGCTTCAATGTCGGTTTTTAACTTGTGACAATGTGTTTTTTTCCACACCCACATGTCTTCCGCGCATGAAGATAGTTTTGGTATAAGAGTGCTTGTAGAATAGTCCTGCCAAGAGTTAGTAACAAGTTCCTTAAACCCCGGTTCAAGGTGCCACGCATTCTCGCATCGAAAATGTCGTTTGTGAACCTGTAACCGAGGTGTAGGCGCAACATTTACAAGAATAGGGTAATGATCGGAAGCAGGTGCCACAAGAGTCTCAATAGTAGCATTTGGAAAAATATTAAACCACAAATTATTAGCAAGTGCACGGTCTAACCTTTCTTCCACCGCACGTGGAATGCCAAGACTTTTAAACCAAGTGTATGGATAGCCTTCAGCCGGGACATCGGATAAGCCCGAATCAATAACAGCTTGACGAAAGCCATTGATAAGCCATTGGGGTCTGAAATTGCGCCCCCTTTTTTCACTTGCATCTAAAATGTCGTTAAAATCTCCGAAAATGCACCAGGGACCTGAAAATTGGGAGGAAAGTTGTCGAAGGAAGTTCCAAGCAGCTGTTCTACGACCTTCATTAGGATAGCCATAATAGCCGGTGACACGCCAATTACCAATAGTGTGGTTAACAATTTCAAAAGTGATGTGATTGCTAGAAAAATTTACAAGCTGGCAATTTAAAGAATTTTTCCAAAATAAAGCTAAACCCCTGGCTCTACCAGTGCGGTCTACATGAAAACAAGAATCGTAACCAAGCAACAAACGAAGTTCTTCAATTTTATTTCAGTGAGCTAGAGTCTCACTTAAGAATAATAGGTCCGGATTGAAGTGTTGAACTAGGTACTTAAGGTCAGGAATTGCACTCGGGCTACCCACACCCCGGCAATTCCATGCCACTAAACTCATTTATCTAGGCAGGCCTGATCATCAGGGTCTGCCGTTACATCTTGCTCATCAAACAAAAAGTTAGAAAGTACATTCATTTCAACATCCCCCCCATGACTAACATTTGTTCCTATTACATTGTTTCCTAAACCCCATCAGCAGCAAATGGTTCTCCATTCTGAAGGGCTAGCATGCGCTTTCTTTTCTTCAATTCCGAGTCATTGTCCTCTTGTACCTCTTCATTGAGTTCAGCCATAAAAGGACCAGCAGGTAAGCCAAGCACTAAAGGGAGACCTGACAGCAAGCTAGAAGCCGACGTTCCTATGGAGGAGGAGAGCAGTAGATGAACTTTGCAAGCAGAATTAGAGCCATTACCTTTTTTAGCATTCACGGCATTTTGGGCAGCAAGAACATCGTGTTTCATGGCAGTGAGTTGATGCTGGAATGCAAGCATGCGGTCATTAAATGTTGTCAGATTTCCTGTACCAGCAGCAGCTGTGTCGCGGCCAGCATGAACAGCAGCATCAGTTGGATTTTGGCGCGGCACTGTTGGAGGAATTGGATCCTGAAGCCATCTGTTCGTTGCAGCAGTACCATAAAAACGCTTAATTTCCATCAATTTATTAGCATTCACTTCAAGAAAAGTTTAGAGGCAACCCAATTGTCAAAAGTTCTTTCAAAAATAAAAATTGTCAAATGTTAAATTACCCAACAATATAACCTTCAAATTTAGCAAGATAAATAAAAAAAGCGAATGTAGACAAAAGTAGTGAGAACTCATCAACACAGAAAAGTCATAACTAATGACAAACTTGCATGCATGTGACCTATATATAGAGAGAGTCATCTACATTAATTAGGTATGCATTGGAAGTTTAAACATGATGCATTAAGTTAAGTAGTTGGCAACACAAAAGGTATTTAAGTGATGACATGTACATTTTGGAGGGAAATTCAAATTTTAAAATTTGAAAACAACATTATTAAGGTATGATAGCTTGTTTAACACACCTAGGTTACATGCTTGGGAGGAAAAACACCAAAGCTATTAGGGTTAAGCATTTGCTTGACCTAATAAGCTTTTAGAATAAGTATGAAGTATGATAATAACTATTGTGACTTTTTCTAGTAACACCCCATGAGTACCCACTTACACTCCAAAATAAATAAAATACTCCTATTGTAAAATTAAATTTATAAAATAGGTTTAATTGTACTTTTGATCCCCTACTTTAACATAATTGGAATTTTGGTCCCCCCATTTTTAAATCCACCATTTTGATCCCCCTATTTTAGTTTTTTTAGTCCCCCATAAGTTTTGTTGATTTATGACTCTTATTAATGACCTGGCACATATGTGGCATATGTGAGTTGGATTAAGTGTTTGCCATGTCATTATTTTTAGTTATTATATTAAAATATAAAAAATAAATTAAAATCATCATCATCATCATCAATATCCACCACCATCACTCATCACTCTTCTTCATCTTGTACATTCATAAACCAATAAAAAAAAATAAAAAAATAAATTCATCAATTCTTTCTTCTTTTTTTCTTTGATAAATCCAAATCTATTTAACCTCCAACTCATTTTCGAAGAAATGAAACAGTTCCACAAAACAACATAGCCACAAATCCGAGAATTGACAGAACAACAGTGACCATGAAAGAAAACCCTACCCGCAAACATAACACCAACATAGGAAATCCAAAACCCATAATTGAATTGAGGGAGAAGGATAACGAAGAGGTTGATTCCAATGGTTCTTAGTTTCAATGATATTTGTTTGTGCTTGTGCGGGGACTTTAACTTGGTTCGTAATATTGAGGAACGGAAAGGAAGAGGTTCGGTTTTCAGATAGGTAGATGCAGAAAATTTTAATAATTTCATTGCTGAAAGTTTAATGATTGATTTACCAATATGTGGCCGGTTATTTACTTGGTATAAAGGTGATGGTGTGTCTATGAGCAGACTTGACAGGTTTCTGTTGTCTGAGAAGTGGTGTGCGGCGTGGCCTAATTCTATTCAGGTGGCTTGTCAACGTGGTTTGTCAGATCATGTCCCGTTAATGTTACATATTGATGATGCAAATTGGGGGCCTCGCCCGCTTTGAATGCTAAAGTGTTGGTCTGGTTTTCCTGGTTATGATGATTTTGTTCGTGATAAATGACCCTCTTTTAATATTACCGGTTGGGGCGGATATGTGTTGAAACATAAGCTGAAATTAATGAAAGCGAGTTTAAAGGAATGGCATCAGAACCACTCACAGAATCTGGATGGCAAGCTAAAGGATGTGAAAAATTGAATTGCCATGTTGGACTCTAAGGCAGATGGGACGACGCTCATTGAAGAAGAGGAGGAGGAACTTCATGATCTATCGGTAAACATGCATTCTTTGGTTCGTGCACAAAATAGTATTAATTGGCAAATGTCGAGGATGAATTGGTTGAAGGAAGGGGATGCAAACTCCAAATTATTTCATGGGTATATGTCTTCAATGCGTCGTCATAATGCTATCAATGTGGTGTCGGTTGATGGAGTCAGTGTCGACGGGGTTCAGAATATTCGAGCAGCAGTCTATCAACATTTCTCTTCTCACTTCAAGTCGGGTAGGGAGGAAAGGCCGTAGTTAGAGGATACTCATTTTAGCAAATTAACATATCATGAAGCAAGTACTTTAACTCGACCTTTCTCCTTAGAAGAAGTGAAGCAGGCAATTTGGGATTGCGATAGTTTTAAAAGCCCGGGACCGGACGACATTAGATTTGATTTTATTAAACATTTTTGGGATCTAGTGAAGGATGATTTTATGAGGTTTATGGTGGAATTTCATCGTCATGGAAAATTGACAAAGGGGCTAAATTCAACTTTTATCGTTTTGATTCTGAAAGTGAACAATCCACAACGGTTTAACGACTTTAGACCTATTTCTCTTGTGGGATGTTTATATAAGGTGTTGGCCAAGGTCCTTGCTAACAGGTTGCAAAATGTTATTGGAAGTGTGGTCTCTGATACTTAATCGGTATTTGTCAAGGGCAAGCAAATTCTAGATGGAATTCTTATAGCTAATGAAGTGGTAGATGACGCGAAAAGAGCGAACAAGGAGCTTCTTATGTTCAAGATAGATTTTGAAAAGGCGTACGACTCTGTGGATTTAAAATATCTTGATATGGTGATGGGTCATATGAATTTTCCAACAATCTGGCGTAAGTGGATTAATGAATGTGTCAGGACGGCAAAGGCTTTAGTTCTAGTAAATGGCAGTCCAACTGATGAGTTTTCTATTGAAAGGGGCCTCCGCCAGGGAGACCCGTTGTCGCCTTTCTTATTTTTGCTAGCTGCTGAAGGCTTCAATGTATTGATGAATGCTTTAGTGGGGGCGCAAATCTTCAGGGGTTATGGCATTGGTCGTGCAAACGAGGTTCAGATAACTCATCTTCAATTCGTAGATGATACCCTTATCTTTGGTGAGAAAAGTTGGCTAAATGTTCGCTCTATGAGGGCAGTGTTACTTTTGTTTGAAGAGGTATCTGGTCTGAAGGTTAATTTTCACAAAAGCATATTAACGGGTGTCAATGTTTCTGAATCGTGGTTGACGGAGGCTTCTTTGGTTATGAATGTTCATAAGGGATCCCTTCCTTTTAATTATTTGGGCCTTCCTATTGGTGGTGATTCGCGGAAGTTGAGTTTTTGGAAACCTATTCTTGATCGCATAGTGGCTCACCTATCGTCCTGGAATAATAAATTCCTCTCTTTCGGTGGTTGTCTGGTATTGCTCAGATCTGTTCTGTCCTCTCTTCTGGTTTACTTTCTTTCCTTTTTCAAAGCTCCCACAGGTATAATTTCCTCTATTGAATCTCTTTTTAAAAAAAAATAAAAATTGGGGGGGTGGTGAGGATAATAGGAAAATCTCTTGGATAAAATGGGACTCTATTTGTCTCCCTAAGGAGTTTGGAGGTTTGAGGGTTAGGCGGGTGGGTGCTTTTAATATATCTTTGTTGGGGAAATGGTGTTGGAGGATGTTGACATAAAAGGAGGGGTTGTGGTATAGAGTTTTGAAGGCCCGTTATGGTGAGGTTGGGGGCGGTTACAGGAGGGTGGTAATCAATGTTCTCTTTGGTGGAGGACACTTAGCAGGGTGCGAAAGGGGACTGGTGAGGGGGTTGGGCACTGGTTTGATGATAATGTTCGCAGGGTGATTGGAGACGGGCGGGATACTCTGTTTTGGTATGACAATTGGATTGGGGATGTTCCTTTAAGATTTAAATTCCCAAGATTGTTTGATTTAGCCGAGAGTAAGGAGAGGACGGTGGAGGAGATGTCGAGGTTAGGGTGGGAGGAGGAGGGTTTGGCGTGGGTGTGGAGACGCTGTTTGTTAGCTTGGGAGGAGGAGAGTTTGAGGGAGTGCTATGCTTTGTTACATAACATTGTTTTGCAGGTTAATACTCATGATGCTTGGAAGTGGTTATTAGATCCATCACGGGGTTATTCAGTGCGGGTATCTTACCGTTACTTAACCCTTTACGACATCACTCTAGGTAGGGATCGTGTGGATGATGTGTGGCTCAAGCATATTCCTACAAAGGTTTCTTTGATGGTGTGGAGACTCCTTCGTAACAGACTTCCGACTAGAGATAATTTGTTACGACGAGGTGTTATTCAGGCTAATGCAGCGACATGTGCAACAAGGTGTGATGTGTCTGAAACAGCTGTGCATCTATTCTTCAACTGTGATTTTTCCAGCAGGTTGTGGATGGATGTGCGGTTGTGGCTTGGTATTTATGATGTTTCTCCAAGTAACCATCGAAATCACTTCCAACAATTTACAAAAATGGCAGGCATGCCAAGGACCTCTTACCTATATCTAAAAATTATTTGGTGTGCTGCCGTTTGGGTTATCTGGAAGGAGAGGAACAATCGTGTCTTCCAACATACGATTGCTACCCCTTATACGCTTATCGAAAAGGTTAAGCTTTATTTGTTTTTATGGTTAAAATCAAAGCAGGTTTCCTTCAGTTACAGTTTACATGATTGGTGGAAACATCCGCTTCCTTGTATGGGCATTCTTATGTAACTTAGTTCGTCTGTTTTACTTTATTTTGGTGATATCGCAGTAACATCCTGACATTGTAAATATTGGTTGGTGTTTTCTTCCCTTTCACGTCTTGTGTGGGGTGATTCACCTTTATTAATTTCAATCTCATTTTGATTTGTTCAAAAAAAAAATTATCATCATTTTCCAGAAATTAACAAATACACATTTAAACCCAAAACTTAAAGAGTTCGGAGTTATCGGTATGGTCAAAATTTCCTAATGATGCAAAACTGAGATTGAAGCAAAGTAGTAAACAATTAAGGAAGTTGAAGCAAAGCAGTAAACATTAGTGAAGGGAGAGTAGGTGGATTTCTCCACTGTTGTTGTCACATTTTATGGGTTTTTCCTTCTTGGTGGTGGAAGATCTGGAATTGAAGAAAGATGAAAATGTGATGATGGTGAAGAGTGAATCTGACTCCTAAATTTTTTATTTTTAATTAAATTTAAAATTTTGAACTTAGAATTTAGTTAAAATTCTAATTATTGCTGATGTGGAAAATAAGAAAACCAATACACATATGCGACATCATTAAGAAGAGTGATAAGTTCTTCAAAAAAAATTAATAAGAGTGACAAATCATCAAAACTTATGGGGGACAAGAAAAAACCCAAAAAAAATGTAAAATAGAGGGATCAAAATGGTGGATTTAAAAATGGGGGACCAAAATTTCAATTATATTAAAGTAGGGGGATCAAAAGTGCATTTAAGCCTATAAAATAATACCCTTGACCTATTTTCTCTTCCTCTTCACATCATCCACCTCATATTCTCTTCTCCTCTCCTCTTTTCATCTTCTCATATCCTAATCAATGTTATATTATCTCCAATTTTGAAGCAATTTTTGTCTTATTTCAAATGTAAGAAACTCCATTAGCATAAAACCTTAATTTACTTTTTTGTGGTAATTTTGGGTTTGATCTTTGCAATTTGATGTTGATCATGGACCAACCACAATAATATTGTTGGCATCTTGACGAGGAGAGCTATAACCATCAAATAATATTCACAAGTAGGACGATCGAAAAGTTTTGAATTAGAAATATGAAGAGCAATTGGAATTTGATTCAATTGAAAGAAAGAAAAAAAAAATTAATTTAATTTAGATTTGGATATTTGTTTTGAACAATATCTGAAATCGTTTGTGGAAAACTCAACCAGTGTGAGGGAATGAAAGGTGTGTGGCTTTGGCAATTGAAGACAAAAAAAAAATTATATAAAAAAGGGTAGTTTTGGTAAACTTTTAATTGATTTGGGTGTAACTAGAAATTTTTTGGGTGTTATATTAGAAAAAAATCATCAACTTATCATTAGATACATCATACATGTATAAAATAACTTTACATTGACAATAAATACAAATGTGAATATTTTGTATGTAACATAGTAAAGTAAAATACAAAAAACTAATATTAGAAAGTGTACGTACGGTATATACCCAACGTCTGAGGATATTCATCTCACATCTCTAAAACAAGATATTGAAAAAATACAATAATTTTGAAGCAATAAACTATACTAATATAGGGTCGAGTGTCCTCTACAAAAATCATGTGTAGGTCAATGAAGACCCACTATAGCACTCTCAAATATTAGAAAGCGATGTATCGATTGTACATACACGCTTAATATTCTAACTTTCCGCCCTAAAAATGCCTCAAAATCAAAGTGAATATACAATAATTTTATAACATTTTTATTAAGATTTAAAGATAAAGAAGTCCCAGTATAGTTCACACCAACTGGACAGTGCTCATTCATTTTGTCTACTTTCAAAATATTATTCATAATGGTCCTACACTATATCTTCCCAACTAATAGATTATCTATCTGAGATTACATTATTGTCTTTGCGGATAACATAGTATAAAGTATCAATCTGATTCACATATATATACCAGGTAGAAATTAAATTGAATTTATTGGTTTAGGTTTTCAAGGCCACAAAATCGTTTTGGCCAAAGGGAGTATATACTTGTAAAATATATTAAACAAACATGTGTAAGTATTACATATTTTTTATTCAACACAAGAGAAGTTTTTCATTTTTTTTATCATTTAAAATTTACCGATCATGCGTAACAACCACTTACGTTGAACTCCAATGGCGTAAGCATGTCATATATTCCACAAGCATTTTTACATAAAATTATAAATACTAAATAAAATAATAATTATAAATTAAATTTCACCAGCCTTTTTACTAAGAGTGAATATGGAGAACTATAATGTAATTAACTATTAGAGCATAGGAATGGTTATCATCAACAAGACTGTTTGAAATTCAAATTCGAAAATGTTTTTCCTTTAACCATGATTCCATATTAGAAACAACCCATGTGTAACAACATGCAATTCACCATTAACATTGGTTGTGAAGTTGCATCGTGGCAAAAATGTCTTCATAAGGTAGGCTTATAAACTTGTTTTCTCATTACTCATGTTGTGTTTTTTCTTTCTTTCAACAATATCTTTTTCCCTCTTTCTGCCCAAACTCATCAAATCTATTTTCTAATTTATGAAAATATTATTGTAGAATAATGGCTTTTTTATGTGAAAAATATGTTTGCATAAAACATTTTTTCCTTTCAAAACGGACGGAGTTAAAAATGAATGTATATTGATAAAACTGTATTTCTTAAACTATTTTTATTAAAGTGTTTTTTAAATTAGTTAAATCTTAATTTAAAATAAGTTAAATAAAATGATATTAAACATTTAATTCGAATTTTAAATAAATTGTTTTTTAAAAAATAAAGTATTAATTTGCGTTTAACATGACCTTTAGCATGAGCAACCCCTCCCAAAACTCTAAAGTTAGACTGATACCTTGTCAAATCAATAGAAAACGTGTCACTTAACTGCAATAATTTGACAGGGCCTTTGAATGGAGCAACCCCTCGCAAATTGACATGGTTGAGCCCCTCACAAATTTGACAGGGGTTTAAACCCTCGCAAAACATTTGTGATGACCTTCTTTGCGAGATATCGTGTCCTTACAAAAATTTGACAAATGTTTATATCCCATGAATTTCGCCTTTGTCAAATAACTAATTTCTTGTAGTGATTATTGGTGTGTCAAATGTGAGTTAGAAGTTACATATTAAATAAAAATATGAATGTTATTGTATCAAAGGTGGGTTAGAAATCTCGAATAATATTTATGTGGAAAAAAAATCTCACACCTGCTGCCTTACGGTTGTGTGAAGATATGGAAATCAACCAACAAAAAAAAGAGAGACTAAAAGCTTCTAGGAAATACAATAACATTTTCTATCAGCTAACAAAACAAAAGAAACAAAATCAGAGATAACATAAAACTACTAATATTAAGATATTAATCAAATCTTGTAAAAGAACCCGTGATCTAGTTAGCTTTACAATGAAAGTAACAAATAGAGAATTGCTTCAACTTATTACTACTTTCGTTCATTTTCAAAACTAATAAGAAATAAGGATATCTAGACGAACACCTTGAAGAAATTAAAGTGACTAATCACTAATAAAAAAACAAAAATGTCTAGACAAGCATCTTGAAGAAATTAAAGTGACAACATTTTGAAAATCACTAATAAAAAAACATAGATGTTTAGATGAACACCTTGAAGAAATTAATGTGACAACATTTTGAAAATCATTTTCAATATCAATACGTTTGAAACCTCTACTAATTCTATACCCTTCATAATCGCTCATAACTTTGTTTGTCATGGTAATTGTACACCAGCCAATGCCTACAAAAAAAACCAACAAAAAACTCCATAATGAAGTAAAAACTTTGTTAGTTATAAATTTATAATATGTAACATATTTACTAATTTTAAAACTCTCCATGATTGATTTTGATCAATTACCAAAAGCCAACTAATCTATTGTCATTTAATCAAAATAAACAATCATCATATATGAGTGGATTTTAAAAGCAAAGGCGTATGAGTGAGAGCTTCTAGCTTTATTTAATTTTTGTCATACTTTTGAAATTATTTAGGCAATTATTGGAGACAAATATGAAGAAATAAGGGAACTAAAAAAGGACTTGCCTTTTTGGTGTCTTAACATCTTTTTCTCTCAACATCTTTCAATTTCAACTATTTATGGTCAATTGGTCATAGTCACCCCTAGGATGTGGCAAACACTCACATGTGTCCTACCCCTTTTCTCACGCTCCATTCCCCTCTTCACTATTCTTACGGCTAAACTAAATAGTTTGGTTATTGAATAAGTTAGACCTTGTCAATTGTCATTGTATAATCTAGGAACAAAAATCAAAATTGCAAATACATTTTCAAGTTTTTATTTTTGATACAATTTTTTTAGATGATTTAGATTTTAGGGGTTTATCAAAGATTTCAGGTCTACAACGAAAGTTGAAACTCACACTCATGTAATGTGTAAATCAGTTTTTTATCGACTGAACCAACATTTATGTTAACATTTTCAAGTGTTTTTTTAAGTTAGCTATTTTAATCTTCAAATGTGTTGTTTGTTCATCACTTTGGTCTTCGATATGTTTTTCATTCATCAATTTAGTTGGTAAATTTCTAAGATACGGTTGAAGAATATCGTTTTTATAGGGAGATTATAACTACAACGTGTTACACGTTCAAGTACTGAAATTGTGATGATCCAATCCTATTATTGCACAAACATAGCGTCTTAAGGACATAAAAGTCTTGTAGATGTATTTGTCATTTTAATATAAAGACTATAATAACATTGTCTCACACATTCGGATACTAAAATAACTAAATTCGCCCTTTCTTTTCTTACACAAGCATTGTATCCTAGGGACAGAAAAGTCTTTTCACAAAAAGAAAGTCACCAAAGTTTACAAAGTCCAATACAAAGAAACAATCCTTAAAGCAGGAACACAGATTTTAATATAGGAAGAGATGCACCTGATTACTCACTCTCATATCTCTTCGTCTTGTTACTATACTGCTGATGCAAATTTTTTTGTCTTCACCAGCTTTTCCATTTTCAAACACATCTCTTTCACTTTCTCTCTCCAAAACCATCTCTCTCTCTCTCTCTCTCTCTCTCTCATGAGATTCATAACAAGTTATTTTCAAACCTGAAGAGTTTTGAAGAATCACCTTTGTAAGGTAAATTTTTTTTGTATGATTTTTGTTGCTGATTCAGTTAAAGATGGAAGCTTTATTGGTTTTCAAAATCTGGGTTGTGGATTATTTTGTGTTTTCATGATGGGTTTTTGTTGTGTGGATTTTCTGAGCTAACTTACTTTATCATGGTTCCTTTGTTTTGTTTTGTGGTTTCATTTTCATGTTTTGTTTGCGGTGTTTGATGTTGTTTTTTGTCGTTTTGAACATAGTTGGTTTTTTTGGTTTTCAATTTGCAGTGTTCTTCATTTTGATGTTTTGATTTTGACCCTTGACTTTTTATGTGTTTCTGAAGATTTTCTATTTAATATTTTTTGAATATTTATATTTTAATTGTTTGGTGTTCTTTTCACTCTGAAGGTGATGGTTCAAACTGAAAAAATCTTTGGTTAAAATATTGAGTTGAATTTTTATGATATTTTTACATACTAATTTTGAATTGAATGTAACAATGTTTACATTTTTTGGGTTTTTGAGCCTATTTTCACAGCTGAAAGCTCCTGAAAATTCTAATGTATTGGGTTTTGCAATTGTGAAGAACTGTTTTTATGTTTAACAAGCATTATTAGTTGGATTTATGCATTGTGTGTAACTGTGTATTATTGTGTGGTTTTTAAAGGGTCTTAATTGGTGGAAGATTGTGGAATCATAGAGATTGTGAGAATTTAATTAATATAAAAGAAGCTATTGATAGGTTAATTAAGTACTTAATAAGAAAGAGAATCTTACTGTTTCAATCTTTTCAGTGAACCTAAGAGTCAGTAGTATTACTGATTGTATGGTCTTCCAAATCCAATCATGTCTATCTTGACTTTGAGTATTGACAATGCACATCATTTTTGTGCCAAATTCCTATTTAAAAGATTATTTGTTGTGATCTTACTTTATGTTTCAAGATATATTTCTGGAATTTGGGATTGTTTTAACTTATATATGTGTAGTTTATTACTAGTTTATGATGATAATACTTTTAGTTTAATTTCTTTCTTCTAATATGTTTATTACAGGCTGGTTTTGGTTTGGAGTGCATAATATTTAGATCTAAGATACAATGGTCGCAAAAATCCGGCAAACTGCTACTGGCTCTCCGTCTCCCAGTCTAAAACCAGAGGTTGGAGAGATTGACACCAGCCCACCTTTTCAGTCTGTTAAAGATGCTGTGTCTCTATTTGGTGAAGGTGCTTTCTCTGGGGAAAGACCTATCCATAAGAAGCCAAAAGCTTATTCTGCTGAGGTAATTGATTGTTTTGTATTAGTATGTTTTCTCAGGTAGAAATCCTTTGTGGTGTTGTATAACTAAAAACAACAACGGAAGGTGCAGTGTATCCTGTAAATTTTAGGATATGTTTGGATAAGCAACTTAATTAAGAGCTTATAGCATAAATGTTTATCATATAAATATGCTTATGTATAAGATATTTCTATAGCAGAGGATAAAATAAAGTCAAACTGTCTTCATATAAACTATAAACTGTTTTCACAAGCTCTCATGGAGAACTTATGGAAACAAGCTGAAAACAAGTTATGGACACGCCATAAGCTGTTTCCATAAGCTCTCTCTAATAGTCTCACAAATGCTTTTCCATGCTAGTGGGTAAACTCAAATAAGATAATCCAAATTAGGTCTTATATTTGCCTTGACTCTTGAGTTTCTTCCCATTGCAAGGAGGCACTTTGATATAATATTTAGCTTTATGCTTATAATAGGACTAGAAAGTGCAGACAGTATTTTATGGATTTTCCCTGGAATTATCTTGATCTTCTGATTACTGATATAGTATCAGTTTCAGAAGATTGTTCTGCACACAAGTCACCCCTTACATCTCACCTTTTCGCTTTCCATAGAAAAACTGCAACGGTGGCAGAAAACATGATAAACCAGACTTCAATGTTATGCAAACTTCTTTGCCGAAGGCCGAAAAACCGCAATCGCCTAACTCACTTTTTCTTCTTTCTCCTTCTACATAGATTCTCACTCCTCTAACTCTTACTCTCCTTTTCCATTCACTGCCATGTCAACATTCTTTTATGTTTCAGCATGGTAGCATGAAAACATTCTCAATATTCACCATCATGTCTTCCTTGTATCTGTGTGGTATACACTCTACAGTTTACTTTTATGATAATTAGTATAATAAATCCTGTTGAAATACCCCATTTTTTAATAGAAATAACAGAAGACCTTGTGTTTCTTTTCAAATGTTGAACCTATTCTTCTATTTGATATTCAATATGTCTGTATTCATATACATCTTACTGTAGATCTTACTTTATTAGTGATAACTTTTCGGTTTTAAGTACTCTAAGCCTTATAATAGAACTTTCAGCCTATTGCATTTTTTTATCTAAACAATATAATTCTGACTTTGATTATCTGAAGTTGTAATTGGGGTGGACTTTGGACGATAAATCATATTCCTAAATTATCTATACTCTGTACAAAATTGCATGCACATGTTGCCTATGACAATTAGAAACAAGATTTACGGGGTGTCTCAACAATGTTCTTGGTTGAAAGATATTAAATCTGTATTTGGTTATAAGATGGTGTGATGTTGCCATTTAAGTAGGAATATCTCATGGATATGAAGGGACTTTGCCTGTTTCATTCGATTCAAGAACTATGTTTTATATCTTCCATGTAAATAACATTAAGTAAAACTACGGTATAATGCTACATTTTCACTAATAAATAACAAAATGCTACATTTTTTTCACTTGTTTTTTCCATTATCAAAGATTTGTACAAGTGGTGAGAACAGTATAATGTTGTTTTCACCATAACATGTATCAAATTTTTGAAAATAGAAAATAAAGTAAAAACAATGTCAGGTTATTTGAAATTATTAAATAAAACAGACACTAAGCTGTTCAGACTTCAGATCATACGACCTCTTCTAAGTTTTGATTTTTGACCACTGAACTATGTAATCTTATTGCTTTGTTCTATTTCCTTCTTTCAATTGTATGTATTTTCTCCTTTTCATTTTGTGGTTTTCATGTTTGTTCTTTCACTAGAGAGTTTTGGCCAAGGAGACGCAACTTCATGTAGCCGAAAAAGAGTTGAACAAGTTAAAGGAACAAGTAAAGAATGCTGAAACCACTAAGGCTCAAGCTCTTGTGGAGCTTGAAAGGGCCCAAAGGACAGTCGATGATTTGACACAAAAGCTAAAACTTATTACTGAATCTAGGGAGTCAGCAGTGAAGGCAACAGAAGCTGCAAAAAGTCGTGCAAAACAAAAGTACGGTGAGTCTGATGGAGTAAATGGTGCCTGGAAAGAAGAGTTAGAAAATGCAGTTCAAAGGTATGCATCTATCATGACAGAACTTGATGCTGCTAAGCAAGATCTGAGGAAAACTCGTCAGGAATACGATTCATCCTCTGATGCAAGAGTGTCAGCTGTCAAGAGAACAGAAGAAGCTGAAAATGCAATGAAGGAAAACACAGAAAGAGTATCTGAACTGTCAAAAGAAATTTCAGCTGTAAAGGAGTCAATTGAGCAAACAAAGCTAGCATATGTGGAATCGCAGCAACAGCAAGCATTGGTATTAACTGAAAAAGATGCTCTTAGACAATCATACAAAGCTACCCTTGAACAATCCAAAAAGAAATTACTTGCTTTGAATAAGGAATTTAATCCCGAAATCACAAAAAGTCTTGAAGCACAGTTGGCTGAGACAATGAATGAAATTGCGGCTTTGCATACAGAAATGGAAAATAAAAGATCGTCTGATTTGGACTCTGTGAAAACTGTTACTTCAGAGCTTGATGGTGCGAAAGAATCGCTGCAGAAAGTAGTAGATGAAGAAAACACTCTTAGAAGCTTGGTAGAGACTCTGAAGGTGGAACTAGAGAATGTAAAGAAAGAACATTCTGAATTGAAGGAAAAAGAGTCTGAATTGGAATCCACAGTTGGGAATCTGCATGTCAAACTTCGCAAAAGTAAGTCTGAGCTCGAAGCCTGTTCGGCCGAAGAATCTAAGGTTAGAGGTGCATCTGAGGAAATGATCTTGACGCTGAGTCAGTTAACATCTGAAACTGAGGAAGCACGGCGAGAAGCAGAAGATATGAAGAACAAGACAGACGAGTTAAAGAAAGAAGCTGAAGCTACCAAGCTTGCATTGGAAGAAGCAGAGAGAAAACTGAAAGAAGCATCGGAAGAAGCAGAAGCAGCAAAAGCAGCTGAAGCTAGTGCAATCGAGCAGATTACAGTGCTAACCGAAAGGACTAGTGCAAGACGTGCATCTACATCGTCGGAATCCGGTGCTGCAATGACAATATCGACGGAGGAGTTCGAGTCTCTAAAACGGAAAGTCGAGGAATCCGATAAATTAGCGGACATGAAAGTGGATGCTGCCAAAGCACAGGTAGAAGCTGTGAAGGCTAGCGAAAACGAGGTTTTGAAAAAGTTGGAGGCAACTCAGAAGGAGATTGCAGATATGAAAACTGCAACACAGGAGGCCTTGAAAAAGGCTGAGATGGCTGAAGCAGCAAAGAGGGCAGTTGAGGGTGAGCTTCGAAGGTGGCGGGAGCGAGAACAGAAAAAAGCAGCAGAAGCTGCAGCTCGGATACTGGCTGAAACACAGATATCATCAGAATCATCTCCTCAGCATTATAGGATTCAAAAGCAGAATGTTCCACCTCCTCGTACAACATTGGAAGTGAAGAAGTTAGATAAAGAGAAAGTTTCAGTTTCGAAGAAAATTAACATTAGTGGTATCTTTCAAAGGAAGAAAAGCAATATTGTTGAGGATGGATCTGCTTCTTATTTGCCTGGTGAGAATCCTGTATAGTTTGTTGTGAAGTTCTTGTGAATGTGAGAGAAAAGATGTTGATGATTTGTGTGTAGTTGAGGAATTTTATTAGATTTTGTTAATGAAGTGTGCTGGAAGGAAAGTTTTATTGTATGGTGTTAATAGTTTGGTGACAAATTATGGGACATGCATTATATGTAAATGGAACCAGTAGAAAAATTTAAATCTATTGGTAAAATCTATTTGTATTTCTTTTTCTGTTGATATTAAGCTTTCATGGCTGGTAGATTGGACCCTTTCACGAGACCTATGTGTGAAAGGGAGAGAGTAAAGTGAAAGCATTCTTGTGGTGGGTGAGAAATTTAGGTTCTATTGATGATCTCATCAGGGCAAATAATATATATAAATATTTAGTAAATAAGATAATATAAAAGATGGAACATGTAAAAGAATATGTATAGTAGTACATTTCATTGATCAAATCGTTATAAATATGTAGGTGGAATTTGTCAAACATCAGTTGTTATAAAGGACCCTTTCTTTTGTACATGAAGTTTAAATTTCTTTTGAGATAATTGTAAAACGATTGTTAGTGTCATTTTAATTAATAGTAATTTCTCCATTCTAATTTTTTTTATGAAAAGAAAAAATGAAGGATGTTTGAGGAATTAAGTTTGTAAGATGAGGGTTATATGATAACTACAGCTCAATCAATCATGGTTTTATGTGAAATTTGTTTATGATGAAGAAAAAGGAAAAGGACAACACGAAAAATAAAAACTAGAATATCAAACAAACAATTCTGGGTGCATCTGTGATGCAGCTGGGAAGAACAATGGTCAAAGACTTGAGCACATCCTTAGAAAAAGACATCATGTTTAGCAAGCCAATCAACACACGTGTTACCCTGATGATTAGTGTGATGAAAACAAACAATTTAACGCAATGGCAGGGCCGAGAGATCCGGCGAATCAAAGGAGCATAAGGATGAAAATGTTGAGCATCAGACATTACCAAATCAATAGCAACAATAGAGTTCTATTTAAGAACAATGCATCAAGATATTTATATCATAGCAATTTATAATTACAACATGGTGCCATCTTTTGTTGAACAATCATATGATCATCATCCAAAGTGGTTATCGAGAAATTAGATTAAAGTTTGGATCTCAAGATATTTGCATCTGAGTTTGATGCAAATATTACAATATTACATCTTATAATAACTAGGTATAACCTTTATAAACAACAGGTATAACCTTCCATATCAAATAGATATATAGCATAAAGCAATTAAGAAATAAAACTGGCTCAGAATTTTCACAAGCTTTCTAATGTCCATTAACTGCAAGACCATTTCTTGAGTTCGCAAATCCATTATTCTGGATTTCCAATTTGTGAAACTCAACTTCAATGGTTCCGTTATTCTGATTTTCCAATTTTTGAAACTCAACTTCAATGGTTTTCGCTATTTTGGCATCATCAGGGTCTGGCTCTGGTATGTCTACATAGAAAGATCCTTGTCTCATCATTGGTGACATTGATTCCGCAAAGTTAGCTTGCTGTTTTGTGTAGTTATAGAGTTGTTGATGGAAAACATGATTGAATGAGAAACAGTTTTCGGTATTCGATCCGGCTGCATTGTGTCTTGATGACTTGGAATCTTGTTTTTTGCAGAAGTGTGGGAGGGATGCATAGTCCATTACCTGACAACATATTTTGAATAGAACTATTTTGAGTATGTCAAAGATCTTGAAGTTGCAACAAGTTTAGGAAGAATCAAATGAATTTGATTTGGTTGTATTCCATTTCAAGTCTCAATGTCAAGTCCAATCAGCACCATGTGAGAGTGGGATCCTAATCAATGTTGTCAATCGTGGATCATAGAAAGTAGCGGTTTGATCAAATTCCGCTATGCTACAGTGCTATAGCGCTGCTATTTAACAACACATTGTACTAAATAGCGTATTGAAGAACAATTGTGATTTGTTCAAATTCCGCTACGCTATAGCACCGCTATTTGACAACCTTGATCATGTGACAAATTAGATAGGAGAAATATGAAAGATTAATAATAGATTTATCATTACCTTGAGTAATTCCTCCTTTCCACAGCCTTGCAGCACTTGGATTTTCTTTCTTGTTCTTTCTTGCAAAAGAGGCTTTACAACCTTCCAGTTATAACCGAAGAAAAAAGATTTCAGTTGTTAATCCTTGGTTTTTTACATTATGATATCGAAATTAAAGGTGGGAAGTGAAGCACTTCAAAATCTTGAAACATTAAAACAGGTACAAACCTTCCAACACGCAGAGAATACATATGGTGCATTAACAATATAGTATGTGTCTGTCTTTTCCGGGTAGTTCAAGTCATCTATAGTAGATATTGCTGTCAAAAGCTGCAAATGGCGATCAAACAGGAAATGTCAACTCTAAGACCATTAAAGCGCGTGAAGTGATCAATTGCAATGACATTAACATTGATGACAACAAAGTCCAAGAGAATGAGAGAAGGGGCATTAAAATAAAAAAATTTCCTCAATTGCTAATAACATACCCTTAACTGGTTGAGTGCTGAAAATTTCAAACCAGTCATATCCAAGACTTTCACACAGGTGCCAATATATCGTCCATGCTTCTTTGTAGCTGTTGGCTAAAATAAAATTTTCAAATAAGCAAGGTCATGAGAGAGTTTATACAAATAATTAAACAGTTAGGCACTCACCAAGATCACGCGATCCCTATATTCATTCACTTGGATGTGTGACTGTATATAGTATTTGTCCTGAAAAAGAAAAAGAACTAGCAATTTAATATCAAATAGATAATCCTATGGAGTTTAAATGCTAGATTGAGAAATATAGAAAGACCACAAGCAGGCATTGAACACTGAAACATTCATGTAGAGCCTTCTTTTGCAAGTATTAATGTCTAATGCTTAAACCTTCTAATGTTCTACAGTTTCTATGGAATGAAAACAGTCCCGAGGCAAACAAAAAGGAATTTTCAGTATGATGTAGTTTATGTATCAAGTTTTAAATTCTTCAAAAAATAAAGTATCTAGTTTTTAAAGATATGATGGAAAGAGACGGTATGATGTGATCCTTACAGATGCTTTGTCATATGTACTGAGCCCAACGCCAACAGCAATGACTGGTAGGCCCTGGAATAATTCATCCAAAAATGAAAGAAATTAGACATTATGTACAGATAGAAGCATTTTGGATGATGTATAGACAGAACCTAAAAAATACTTCACTAAAAAAAGTCCTATTTTATTTTATGACATTATTAGGAAACTTCATTCTGAGACAAAAAGGAAGTACATGTCACATGTGCGGCAACAAAAATACATAGATTGCAAAATTGGACACATCTCTTTTTAATGCATACTTCAACATAAAATTATTACCCTATAAGTTTTTTTTATTTTTAAACATAAACTTTATATCTGACTTGATGTAGAGTATGAAGAGTTACATATTTATATATACAATTATTATACACATAGAGAACAAATGAGAATTGTAGTCACTATTCCCCCCTCTGCTGGCGCACTCGAGCCGCCCATGACATATTCTCAGCAGCAACCTTGCTATCACTTCTTCTCTGCAGGCCAGAGAGTTGAGATTTCCAATCACCCTTTTGTTCACTCACCTGATCAGAATGATTATAGCATTTACGAGCATTGAAAGCAAGATGAATCCCTCTAGCCATATCTCTATCATACATAATCTTCCTTGAAGGATCAGACAACGTTTCATACGCCTCCTGCACCTGAATAAACGTCTTGGTATACTCTTTGACCCGATCCGGTGGTGAAACATCCGGGTGATACTTTCTTGCAAGCTGTTTATAGGCTCTTTTGATATCCATCAATGAACCGGATTCTGGTATGCCAAGAAGATCGTAGAAGCTCCGTTCCTCCGTCACCACGCCGTCGTTGAAGGTGGCTTTAAGCTTTGGGAAGGATGACCCGAATGAGATTCGGGTCATGGGTATGGTGGTGGGTCGGAAGGATAGTGAAGGAGGTGGTAGTGTTGGTGTGATTAAGCGATGATCGCTTCCAGGGATTGTTAAGCCGTAACAACGCATCTCTCTCTCTCAGACACACACTCTATTTTGCTGTTCAATTGTATGATTTAAGGTTTACCTGTGTTTCTTTAAGATTGATCCGTGTCATATATATATATATAGACACACGTGCGTGCACGTGCAACTACAGAGACATAGAAAGTAAATCTCTCGAGTAGGTATGATGATCATTACCCTATAAGTTACAAAAGTTTCCTTCAAAAACATACGAAGTTTCATTAAATTCATTTTGACCATTTTAACAATATTATAGAATATATAATGTCATTTAATTTTTTTAATAATATTCTTTTATCTACATGCGCACATAGGAATATACTAATGCATTCTAAATTTACATCAGAGACCAAGAGCTGTTATAAGATATATCTAAAATATGAGTAGTACCTCTTTTGTGTAACCGGACATTCCTATGAGTTGAGAATCTCGCACAGGCCTGTACAAATCCGCAGGAATTGGTTTCTGATATACAAAAAGGAGATAATTCAATTCAACATCGCTATTATGATCTGATTTAGAAATATAATAAACTTTCAGTTATATGATAGAAATTAAGCAAAATAGATTCGGATGCATAAAAACTCAATCAATTCAGAAGAAGAAAAAAAAAAACTGTGGAATGAGGGAACTCACCGCTAAAATTTTGTCAATCTCATTTTCCACTCTCCAATGTAAACAATCAATTAACTGCAATGGTTTAAATTGTCATCGAAATAGTAACGCCAAGAGTAACCTACCTATCTGAAATTCCATCTAAGACTTCACCAAACATAGATATTTAACTAACCATTTTTTGAGCTTTGGCAACATTCCCGTCCCTAGCTTTGAGAAATCGTGCCAACATTTCAGTAGGATATCCCTGGTGCAGATTCTGAAATATAAAGTGAAAGGCTTCAGGACCGAAAAAAACTCAGGATGGCAAACAATATTAGTAAGACACAAACATACTATTTACTCTCACTATACTTAACCTAATGCCGTGTTCCAATAAAAAACTTAATTAAGAACTTATTATCATATAATTGCTTATGTATAAGCTATTAACAAAAGATAAAATAAAGTCAAAATAATTTCATATAAGCAATTGGTTTCATAAGCTATCTTGGAAAGCTTATAGAAATAAGCTGAAAACAACTTAGAAGTTGTCATAAGTTGTTTTCATTAGGAACCGAAGATATGCAAGTTGTTTCCATAAGCTCTCTCAAACAGTCTCACAAGTGGTTACGCCGGTAGATAAACAAACACAAATAAGTTGATCCAAACAGCCATAAAAATGAATGACCAATAGAACAACAAAAACTTTAGAGGCTTAATACACAATAAAATAATAAGAAAAATTGAAAGATCCTTATTTAGGTGCAAAATCACTAAACTAAGCATGATTTGTTTCTTTTCAAACATCAAGATTTACCCTTTACAATCAACCATCCTTAAAAAAATTCTTAGCAACTTTGAGTTACCATAAATCAAGATCAATTTTACTATTGGACTAATTTTCCTTTGTAAAGAAATTATAAAAAAAAAAAATGCTTTTTTGTAAAATAAGATTTTAGATCATTAATCACAAAACTTCTAAACCAAGATCAAGCAAAAACCAAACCTTGAATGCAATCTTCTGTTGCTCATCAACTGCAACAACAAACAACAAAAAGCAACCAAATTTGTCAATGATCAACAAAGAGATCATAAAAAAACAGAAGAATGCAAGATGAATTTCAATTTTATCAAACCATTTTCCATCAAAGACTGCAACTGCTTAATTGCATCCATCTTCTTCTATACTGAAAAAAATTGAAATTTGCAAATGGGTTTTCAAATACAGATCTTTTAAAGTGAAAAAGATTAAATTTTTAAAGGATTGGGACAGAAAAAGGAAGGTGAGAAACTTACCCTTGTGTGAAAAGATTCTAGCTTTGTTTTGTTTTTCACATATGGCTCTCTATGATTTTGGACTTTGTTGGAGCTTCCTATATTGAAACTATAGGAAGTACTGAGTGATTAATGTTGTAAAGAAAGAAAAATTAGTGGGAAAATTGATCCAAACAAATGAATAAATAGGAGTAATATATCTTTTGTGCAAGTGTGAGTTATATGTCTCACATCGAATAGAAAAGTAAAGTTTGAACACCTTATAAACCTTATAAGTATGATGACCCATAAACTCATTACCTTAAGGTTTTGGGTAAGAGTGTGGCGTCTCTCTTGTTTGTGCGGTTGTTCTAGTCTCGATGTAAGCGGTCCTCCAAGCTCCCCTCGATGACCCAATATATATATTAAAATAATATGAATGATACTATTCACCCGGTGGTAAATCTATTCCAACCTACGAAGTGCATGAAGCACGGAACAGACACGGATATCAGATGCAAAACGAACACTGACATCGATGATAGTAAACATAGGTGTCGGTATCATACATGTTGTGAATATGATGAAAAATTACACCAATAAAATACGGAGGAGCATGTAATAATCAGACACGAATATCAGATGCAAAACATCAACCCCAACCCTAGTGTTTGTTGCCAAGAGCAAACTCTATACAAACTCTAGTTTTGTGTTGCCTCTCAAACCCTTGTTTTCAGCCCCTCTATCTCTCAAGGTTTACTTTGATAAAAAGTTTATATTTATAGAAAAATATAACTCATAAATTTGTAACGGATATGACGCTGAAGATACTTTTCTTTTCCTCCTTCAATGAAAGAATATTTGCATCAAATATTCACTTTCAAAATATATTTGCTTCAAATCTTCTTTCATATGGTACAAAAATATATTTATTGTCCATAAATATATTTTCAACACAAAATACATTTGAAACAAATCTTCTATATTTTTACCAACAATATTCTTTATCCATCAAATTTTAAATGATACCACAACAATACACCAATATCTATCTGATACTAGAATAAATCTAATTTGAAGAAGGTCCATATTTCATAGCTTTTAACATAATCGATTGTATATATTTGAATTCAACTCGTTGGATACAAGGTTGTTAAATATGTGAGGAAAAGTTTTGTTGTCATTTACGTTTTTATTTGGTTTGATAGATTAGACTCTCCAATTTCATGTTGAAGAATATTCACTATTAATTTAAATATAGTCCATCAAATGAAAAATATGTAAAGATATTCTTCTCACATTTTTTTTTTGTTTTTAGATTTTTTTTCACATTATTGATCAATCAGTCACAAATCATATAGTAATCATAGTGTAAAAGATCTTTGAGGATATTATTAGAATTTAAGCGAATATTCCTTTCAGAAAAAGAAAAAAAAGAATTTGAGTAAATATTTATAAAATAAAATATTTTATCATTAACTTACAGTATAAAATTATTTAAAATAACTGTGTTTTTAAATTAAACTGATTTTAAAAAATTAAGAAAAAATTATGTATGGTTTTAAAATGTTTGGCAAAAAGTAGAAGCTACATTTTTTGTGTGGTAGTTAGAACATTGTTATCGTTTAATAAAGTCTTTTATTGATGGATTTGAAACAAAAGCAAAAGCATGTGCCTCTTCATTCAAATGATACTTTTTGAAGATGGTGGGTGGTTATTATTTAGCATTTATTTATTTACTGACTTATATTTCTCCACAACTAGCTTTCATTGGATTATTATTATTTTATTTTTTTGGTACAAGGATTATTATTATTAATAGCATAAAATTATGTACCAAACATTGAGCACATTTTATTATTCAAAAGGGGAAAGGGGGTAAACCTCTTAGTAAAAAAAAAACAGAGAGAGAAAGAGCTGATAAACCTCTACTATTTTTAAAAAAAGTATATTAAAATAAGTTTGGCACCCAACAAGTTAAATTTTTATTATTTAAGTATATATATACCTTTTTTACATTAAAATAATATTTATAATGTTTTTTAGAGACGACGTTGTTTATCCATATATAAGTTGTAATTTAACTAACAAATATCGAAATTATTAGGTAAATAATATATGGTCTTTTGAGTTTAAATCTATAATCTTTCATTTGTTTGTACGAGCTTCTATGGTATTTGTTACTTTTTTGTTTACGGAGTAAAAAAAAAATGCTGCTGCTTTAAGTGGTTGTACTGGAAAACCTAAAGGAGCATGAGAATAAAGTTTATAGTTTAAATTCTGATTAAATTGTTTAATAGACGTTAACTCAATGATAAAAGGAAAACGCTAGATATCAAGAATGATTTTATCAAAAAAAATTCAAGAATGATATGGCATAATAATCACCCTTAGATTTCAGTCTCATTTATTAACCTTTCATAAAAAAAAATACATAAACCCATCACCCATGATTTTCGACCAGACAGAGATTTTATTGGCTAACATTAATTTCAAGACAATTTCTTGATAAAATTTAAGGGTGATTATTCTGCCATATCATTTTTGAATTTTTCTTGATAAAATCTTTCTTGATGTATAACATTATTCATGATAAAAAGTTAAGTCTGTAACTTTAAAATTACAAAATCTGAATCTCAATTGCATTGTTTACGTTGAAATGTTATTTTGACAATTTTTTTTTAGTTTTTTTTATGTAATTTTAGTTGTCTAACAACATACAGTATATATATACCATTTTATTTTCTCTCTTCAAGTTAGTTATCAATTATGTATTTTTATAAGTTTTGAAAAGATGTTAATTTTAGATGTTCATATAACATTAATCTTTTTAATAAATATTATTCTTTTATATATATGTGGATTTTTTCCCTATGATGTATGTCTATCCATTCCAGGTGCCAATGTTAAGGAGCTATCCTCGTAATCATAGGTAGGTGTTGCTATTATAACTTGGACACATTTGTATTATCTCTAATGTGGTGGCAAGGAGCCTGCTATTTGAAAGTTCTGGGCTATATATTAGAAATGTCAAATTTCATTGATAGCTCAGCCAAGAAAATTAAAAATACGTGTCGGTGTCCCCATGTTTATGTTTTTAGAACGGTTCAAAAAAGTCTAAAGTCAATAATCCTATGACCCATCAATGTCTTTTTTTGACAATATCTATCAATGTCTTATTAACTGAATCATATGTTTACGTGATTAATATTATCACATGTTGATAGGGTGAAAATCACATTCTTAAGAGTTTACTGAAACTATTTAAAAAAATATATAATATATGTATAAAGTTATTGAATTTATAAGATTTTTCCATAATTTACTTTCATGTTTGGGCTCTTCAAGTTTAAGGGACTTCACATTCATGCTTAGAGATGTGGTTTCACGTGTTTCTCGTCGCATAAAAATACTCTAAGCTCCTCAAAATACAAAATTTTCTAACTTTAGTGCCCACTTTTTACATTATCTTGTGATGTGGACCTCAAGATTTCTCAATGAAGATTTGCATTAATTCGAGGAGATATAGATTTTAATATGTTTTGTTTGTTTAAGGAGATATAGATTTTAATATTTTTTTCTCTCAAAAAAAAATATGTTTTGTTTGTTTATATTTTTTTCTTTTTAATTTAATTGGTTGTGAGTTTTCATAGTGGGCTCGAGCCTTATTTTCTATCTTTTTAACCGTCTTGGTTGATGTCTATATAAGATTTGAAAGACACTAAGATTGGAAAAGATCGTAAAAAAAAATTCTCCAAACAGGATCGAGTTTTAGCAAACAAATGTTAAATAATATATAAGTGAGATGACTCATATAATGCTTTTAGGTTTTGGATAAAGATGAGTGTTGAATTTTCTTTGTTTAGTTGTTCTTGCCTAATGTGATGGTTCCTCGATCTTTATTCATGACCAACAATTATATCAAAGTCAAATGTTCAATCAGTTCCATGTATAGCCAATGTGATGGTCAAACAACATGTCTCGTTTATGGAGCAACGATGGTGCAAGTGTACGTTGATGAAAGAACCTTACACATGAGGATTAAAGAGATGAATGAATGGACTTAAACTTGAGGGGGAGATCGTTGGTATGTCAAGTATGGATAAAATGTTCCTCGTTAGATGAAAAATTAAATGTTGACCAACATATATATAATCGAAAAGACTTATATATACCTAATGTCTTAAGTTTTAGTAAATATGTGATATCAAATTCTTGATATGGTTGATATAGATTCAATGTGTTGATCCCCACACCTCTCATGAAAGAAAAAAAAACTAATCATGTGCTAAGTTGAGTGGTCTCTTTGTTAAGAATGTCAGTCATATATATAATATGAATAGAATCGATGTACTATAGTTGAGTGCAATGATGCCATGTTAATTTTATAATCAAAATCACATTCTTTTTGTTAGATATTGCTAAAAAAAGAGAACACATGTTTGAAAGTTGATATGATCTATAAGCATAAAGAAATCTTATCTCTTAAGCTATTTTTATGATGTTTGGTTTCAATTATGTCTCTTTTTCATTACCTTTCCTTAAATTAATCCTACAACAACCTAAAGTTTGTTGAATATTTGCCCAATCTTGGAACTCAAATTACTTAATTTGCATTTGCATCATAAACATATGCTAACATTTGTCTTTAGCTTATGGCCAACGATATAAGATTAATTAATAAAGTGGAATTAGGAAAGAAAAGAGGAACATGGCAAAAGGGAATAATGCCAAAATGACACACTAGTCACTAGGATTCTAAGCTTTTTCACGTGTATGGTGGTGCCCTAACAATTCAGAATATTAATGTAGTTCACTCATATATTTATTTTGTGATTAATTTGTCAATTGTCATAAATCATAATAGGGGGGATCGTGTCTTGCCTAATTTAATATAGGTTGGCATCAGTCGTGTAATAATGGCAGCAGAACTCATTCTTTCAAAAAAAAAAGGCAGCAGAACTCAATTATATAGTGCCTGATTAAATTGCTATTTATGTCATCAGTGCCGTCCCTGTGAAACAGGTAAAACTCTCATGGTGAAAATATGTCCCTAATAAAAAGAACCCACAATTTTTTTTTAAAATGATTAATATTCTATTTAAATTGAAAATAACACTCATATAATGATTATTAGTCATCGAAATCAAAATTATTAATTATTTTTACTAAAGACGTGTTTTTTAATTTAGAAAAATAGAAACATGGAACATGATATTTTACTTAGAAATTGAAACATGTTTATTTTATTTTTCTGAGTGGGGTGGGGATATTGAGCAATTTTTTTTCCTTGAGGCTCATCTCTCTAGGAGGCCCAGTTCGGCTGAGCTATTTGCACTCCCCAAAGAACGGTCATGTATGTCATAAGAAATTAGATTTAAAATAAGAGTTCAATTATTATATATTGTTAGTAAAAATATTTTAACATTGTCAAAAAAAAGTAAAAATATTTTAACTTCACACCTAATTGAATCTTATTATGATACTAATTGCTTAATATTAATTACTTCATACAATATTTGTATAAATACATTTATATTACTTTTTTTTTTGAAATAAAATACATTTATATTACTGTATAGTTAGATGTTTTGAATAACACTTTTCCACACTTACGGATGATTAAAATTCTGAATATAATTTTATCTTTAGAAAATCAAGTGATAGTGAGAGATCCTTGGGTAGGACATCAAATTTATTTTTAAAAAAATGATAGTAACTAGTCTTAGAATATAACAACGTGACAATTCAGTTGGTGTGAAAAGGATTAATTTATATTTTTGGAATTTATTGAAATTATACTCATTTTGACTGTTTATTATCAAGAAATTAAATTAGTCTCAGCAAATTTTTCAATAATAAAGCAAATATTAACATTTTGGAGAATATAAAAGAAAAATATTTATTTTATAGTCATATAGGTCTAACCAAGTAAAACCTGCTTCATCTCTCCTTTTCTCTTTTCATCACTAAACTTCACCTCTTCTTTATCCACCTCTTCTTTTTTTCTTAAATGATTGCTCTAAAAAAAATTTCTTTTTTTTATTTAGATAATTGGCTTCACATATATTTAGTTTTTTTTTTGTGTAATTCAGTTGTTTTAGTGCACATTGTTTTGTTTATTCTTCGTCTTGGTGCGATATTATTTTGATTTTCCGTGTTGTGAAGTGTTTGTTAGGTTCAAACCGACAAATTTGATATAGTATTATATATTAATTCAATGACTTTGACGTCTTTAATGTTACATATTCAAATATAAGAGTATTTTGGACACTTCAATTTTATCATATGTATAGGATTTATCATATTTGTATGCATTTTGTTGTTGTATGTTATTATTCTGAATGTTGCAAGTTTGTTTGCAAATTCATCCTTATTGATTTTAGCTATTTTAAATAGGCAAAACTAAAATGCATTATCTCATGTATTTTTCGTATAGTTCTTAACAATTTTTTCTTTTATATAATTACAACAAATTTTGATAAAATTATAGATTTAAAATAGTTTAGTTAAGAATCATACCAAAATCATCTAAAAAAAGAAATACATCAAAGTTTTGTTTGAATGAATGTTTTTTTTTTGGAGAGAATTTGAATGAATGTTATTTACTAAAAAAGGGTCTAGCTAACAAATCGTTATTTGTCCTATCAAAAAGTAATCGTGAACTCGATCAATCTTATCTAAAAAAAGCTTTTTTTTGCTTCTGTTGACTCGTTTGATGAGTTATTTTTTGGAGTTGAAAATACAGAAACCGAATTAAGTTAGGTTGAGCATTTGGCTTTAAAATGGAATGTCTACCAACCGAACCACATATAACTCATTTTTAATAATTTTTTTATTGTTATATTCACTCTATGTTTGTATATTTTAAATAACTTAATTTAATTATTTCAGAACCCAAACCAAACAAATAAAATCAATACAATATCTATGTGCATGACAACCAAGTCAACTCGAATAAGAACGTGATTGTTTAAGATGGATCCCCCACAAAATACGAACAAAAATGAACCAACTAAAACCAAAGGTTCTTAATTAGTTAGAATATATTCCCTTCAAATCCTCCCTTCGCTCCAAACTTATTTTTAAAAAAGAAAAAAAATGAAGAAGAAATGTTGATAGATAAAACCCTTACCCTTTACCTATTCAAAATTGTTAAATTATACTCCCTCCGGTCTCATATTAGAAAATATTCTTTTTTAAGGTTTATTTGATAAATAATATAATTAGTCTATAATATAAATCAGATGCATCATTTATTCAATAAACTTGAAAAATATTTTTATTTTTTTTTATATTTGAGACCAGAGAAAGTAGTTTGATATAACAAAGACAAACAAAACACAAACTGATATCTTACTTAGACCTCTATCTCAAAAATAAAAGTGATTTTACACAAAAATAATAGTCCATTTGTTGCAACTTATTTTGTCAAAAAATCATGTACTATTTGTTACAGATTCTTACAAAAATAAAATTTGAATATCTAAAATAGCTTCCGATATAAAGTTGTTTAGAGTAGCTTCTTTAAATAAACATTTTATGTAATTGATTAATGTATATAAAATGATTTTCTTTCGGCAAACAAATGCAAAACACCTTCTATTATTTTTAATAAAATATCTAAAAGATAATCTATAAATTATTGAGCTTCGAGATAACTTTTTTTTATTATCCATAGCAACCAGACCCTTAAATTAAATCAAATGTGCATGTAAACTCTCATTTTATGCAACCACTAAATCTGTACAAGTGGCAAGGGACTTAGATTCTTTGAGCAAATGGTTAGAGGTTCGATCTCAAACTCTTGCATATGGAGAAAATTCAGCCAAGGTAAAAAAACTCATATAGTATGCCCCTCAGGTTCTTCGACGTAAATCATTCACCGCTAAACGACGATAAAAACTTCGTATCAATAACAATATAAAAAAAACTTACATTGTTCAATTAATCATAACTTTTAGATCAATTAAAATGGTTGCCTTTATTCGTAAGGCATATAATTGGTTTGATTGCTGACACTTCATACAGTATATAGAAATTAAACTTTTTTTGTTATTGACACCATTAAAACGAGGAGTGAATATTATCTCAATTGTTAGTTTTCTAAAGCCTAGAAAATCATAGATGCAAACTTTTCGTTGATTAACTCTTTATGTGCACGCACCCTTGCTTTGTTGAAATAAACAAATTCTCCTTTATGCAAGTGGAACAAACTCGGTATATGTAAAAAAAACAAACACACATGAATTGATTAGTCCATAATTAGGGTGGTAAGCCACGTGTTAGGTAGCACAGCTTGCTTTGTTTTTATCCACTACATTACCAATTACCAATTAGGAGTGCTTTGTTTTTTTGCTTTAATATGTATTTCATCCTTGCAATTAGGGCACATTTAAAAATTGATCTATGTAATCGTTAATCTTGGCAAATTACCCTTGCAAAGTTTAATCATTTAAAATTTCGTCTTAAGCCCAGTTAATTACTGTCATGTCACTGATTAGCTGACGTGGCAGTATGACTCAACAAAATATGACTTGAAAGGACAGAAATACCCCTGAGACTATCAGACAGACAGGAAATTATGAAATTGCCCCTTCAATCATTCATCTTCCTCCTCCTCCAACCTTCCTCCTTCGAAGCTTTATTCTTCAAAGCTTTATTCTTCTCCTCCAACATTCAGCTCCATGAAAACTATTGCAGATATGGTAAGTATGATTTTTGTTCATTTTGATGATTTTAGAGAGAATGGAAAGTATGATTTGTGTTCCTGCATTCATAAACAAACCAATTTCATGTATCATAAACAATCCTTTTGTTCCATGGGTTTGTGACGTAGCTGATGAACATGGTATTCCTTCTGCTTTGTTATGAATTCAATCCACTGTTGTTATGAACATGGTATTCCTTATGCGGCTACGAAAATCTCACCGGAACGAAAACAATCAACAACAACAACGAAAATCTCAACAGAACCTTTGGTATGTTTCCCTTCAGCAACAAGAACGTTTTTCACCAGAAAATCTCAACAGCAACAACAACGAATATCCCAGAACAACAACAATCAACAGTACGATTTCTCCACGTTCCGCACCAGTTTGATTGAACCAGTCCTGGTGAATTGTCAGATGCTTCAGACACGATCGACGGTATGGTCAATGCCGGTGGTTGAGGTTGAGGGAGAGATTCGATTTCCATAGCCAGTTAAGCAACGACGACCACGGCGGTGGAAGCGGAGGCTGAGGAGAGAGCCGTTTTGATTGTTGATTTGGTTTTGGCTTGTTCTTGCTCCTTCAAATGAATGTGTCTGTGACATTAGAAACTGTATGGATGAAGCTTCCATTTTCTTGATGATGAATTTTTTGAGAGAAAAAGTTGTTGGAGAGATTTTAGAGAAGAAGAGGGTGGGTTGTGATTTATGTGTTTGGAGGAGGAGAAGAAGAAGAAGAAGGAGGAGGAGGAGAGGAAAGGAAAGAATACGGGGGAGAAGAGAAGAGGAGATAAAATAAGAGAAAATGGTAATTTGCAAGGGGTATTTTTGCACTTTCAAGCCATATTTTATATTTCACTGATTAGCTGCTGACATGGCAGTGATTAAACTTTACGAGGGTAATTTGCCAAGATTAGCGATTACAGGGACCAATTTTTAAATGCGCCCTAATTGCAAGGATGAAACACATGTTAAAGCCTTGTTTTTTTAAGAAGAAAAGATTAATATAAGTTTGATTATACACAAAGCCAAGGAAAATTGATTCAATTGGTAATAAGTTGATTCATACATTGTAAGAGTGTAAATTTAACTTCCTCTATCAACGTTAGAATTTCGTAGATGAAAAATCTATTAAGTACATTGTAAGCATTATTTGAATCTCCCCCTGAAAAAATAGGCTTAATATCGTGTGAACCATACACTATTGATGCTAAATTTTATCTTTGCCAAAAAGGCCGAGAAAGGTTCAAACACTAGTTTAATTCATTCGAACTCTTTTACATTTAAACAATATTGTATTGGCACATGGATAAAAAATTCAAGTGGCTTTAGGTGCAAAAACATCCACCAAAATCCAATTTCAAACCGGGTGTCATTCAATGCATTCATTCCTTTTTCATAAAATCAATATGTTAAGCCCCTAAGATTTGGACGGTACAAACAAAACTGATCATGTCTATAGACATGTCACATGCACATCCGAACAATGAGTGAACTTTCATATAGTTTCAGTTTGTCACAGAAAATAATATAAAATAATAACCGAACTGATCATGTACATAATTTTTCCTTTTCATTCATTTTAGGACAAAGCAAAAAGAAGAATCAAGAAAGCTCGGTAATCACTCGTTCGCACTTATCTTCCAGAATCTTCACAGCTTCAGTAAATAGTACTTCAGGTGGTATTGCTCCAGTTGATTCAATAGTAACTAGACAAACAAGTAATAACACATGTAAGATATTTCAGGGACTTAGAACAATAATCCGTATAAGAACTCAGCCAAAACCAAATTCGCACGATTTTTAGTTGAAAGTACATATCTTAAACTAATACTTGTAAAATATATTAGGCGAGACAAACAATCAAGACACTCTTATTCTTCGAATTTGTCAAAATCACCGGTTATTTATCATCTTGATCTACCAACAACGATGAAAACAAAAATACTTCATTGGACAACTAAAATTCTTCTATGTTCAGAAAATTTAAAAGTTCTAATACTATGAATTTAATATCCACGTAATACTTACAAATGAAATGATCTTTGACACGACGAAGTGATACACGATCAGTCCATTTTTCCCCTTCTCCCCCTTCTTCGCCTTCTTCCGCTTCTCTTATGCATTCCCGACAGAGGGTGCATGCTCGCGCGTTTTTTACCACAGCCTTTTTTCTACCTATGCACACAACAATCAAATCAGCGAAAAAAAGAGAAAGCCAAAGAGATGGAAGCTTGAGATCACAGATGATGTTGGTAATAAACGATGACGCAAAATCAATTTGGACAATAATACCTCACTACCATGGTTCAAAACAGAAAGATATAAAAATCTAACACTAGGAGTGCAAATACAAAAACTGAATTACCTCTTCCAATATCTTCTATATCAAATACTTTGGCTGGACATTTGCTTACTAGTTCTTCGGCCAACTCATCCTTAACATCTTTCGTGAGTACAACCTAGAGAATAAAAGCAAAGCATACAGATGTCAGGGTTTTGTCGATTTTTCAGTCTGTTAATGTGTGAGCAGTAGACAAGATATATGATATTCCCTACCTCGGGAAGCATTCGATACCAAGCAGTAGCAACCGGAGACCATTTTGCATGTGTCTTACCAATGCCTTTCACAGCATGAGCTTCAAGTTCGATTTCCTATAAAAGCATGTGTTTAGCAACTATGATATTCAGTAATAAGTACAACTTCCAGTTTTCTATAGGAGGACATGCAACTAATTACAGGTTTGCATGGTCAAAACACTCGTACCAAGGTTGTTAAATTCAATATATCCGCATAGACACATGGTATCCACATAAACTCAACTGGTAAAACCGTTGGGGAGTACTTAACACAAATAATGTTTCATCATGTAAGATTCTATCTAAACACAATTAATGTTATGTGCATAGAAAACATCCGTCCACCTATACCAAACCAATGTCATAACATACCAGAACACATACATAGCATCACAATTCAAATTCAAAATTAAGGGACAAATACATGTTGCAGATAGATTTAGCTTGGTAGAGCTAGGTTCCAACTCAACAGAATTTGATTCATTAGTCTTAATAGCCTGTTGGATTAATGGCAAACTTGCTAAGATAGGGTTGTTTCTGTTTTCTAGTTCCTGAGTTCATTAGACCTACAGTTTACTTCCTTAGTGTGGGTGTGGTAATAGAAAAGAAACAGAGAGAAGGGGGGTTACCTGACCAGGTCCAAGTTTAGCTACTATAACATCCAAATTATAAGGAGCTGGATCTTTGGAGAATTTAGGAAGTGACTTTTGATTAAAAGTCGTAAATGTTTTTGGTGTTGGATCTGCAGCTGATTTGGTACCTTCAGCAATAAGCTCACTCCCGTTAGGCAACCACTTCAGTGTATCTGATTTCACTGCATTTATTATATTGTAATATCACCAGACAAGGAGTTAAATAGCTGAAGAAGAAATTAAAAGCAGCATAAATACTATCAAGCAAGAGTTTCAAGTCATTTACCGGTAAGACGAGGTTGACCCTTTTCACAACGAACATGTTGTTTGAACACGATTGTGTTCTTTTCATTGTTTTCACCTCCGGCATCATCTATTTATAAAAACAAAAGGCAAATAATAAATATTCAACTTTGCTATACAAGGAGTGTCCACCAAAAGGAGAAATATAATCATGTAAGTGTTAGTGTAGATATAAAACCTGGATATTCAAATAGCTCGGGATCAGCAGCGATAGGAATGAGACCCAGTCTATGGGCAAGAACTTCGTCTTGTACAAGTGATGTATTGTTTGCAATATATACTCTTTCAATAGCCATGGTTGGAACCTAAAATTTTAAAAACGATAAAGGAGAAAAAAATTAAAATCTGATTACCGCTATTAGGCTTAAACTACACTATTGCTAATAAGTAATAACTGACTTCAAGTCAACGTGCAAAGATCAATACATAAAAGTAATAACTGACTTGAAGTCAACGTGCAAAGATCAATACATAAAGATGAAAATGAAACTACTGTAACATGTTATGCATAGCAGGAGTAGTTACATCAAAGCTAACTGAGTCCAGTCCTCTCTCCGTGCAATAGGACTGGACTCCTCTGGCTTATTACAAATTTAATTTTTACGAGTTTTTTTTTCCTTGTTGCAAATTTTCTTTTTGTTAAAAGTGGCACATTGTGTAACAAAATAACTACATGAGAAATCATCTCAATGAAATAATATTCGATAAACAAAAGAAATTAACTTGGTCATCTCCATGAAACAATACATCATATAACAAAACAGTTGCATAAGATAAGATATCAGCATTCCCGAACATACTATCCACAAAAAATTATGAAAACTAAACTATTTCCACCTCCAATAAAAGGCCAAAATTCACTGGTTATCCTAATGTTTGCGTTCTAAATAATCAGTTGAAGGACCCTTTTTATTCTTATATGAATCCAATATTCAATACAAAATGAACATTGAGAAAAAATAGAAACAAACAAGTGCTTGAGATTAATATAAAGCATCTAACCTTAATAAAATTGACTGATATATTCAAAATCAAATATGACATCATCACAGAAAACAAAATGGGGGGTGGAAAAATATATAACCTCTGCTATGAGAATTCTTCGAAAAGCATTGGCAATTGCTGGATCAATACCAATCATGTCAAACTCCATGTCTTCATCCGTGATGCGTTTCACTTCAACCTTGAAATTTTGATAGAAGTTATCCAACCGTACACTGTTATCAACTCCTAACGCTGCATAAGCACCAGAATATTGTATGGTATCTGTCTGCATAAACCAAAACATGAATAATGTTAAATAACAAAAAGCCGATCAAACAAAAATATCAAACCAGAAACAATACCCACCAATAGAATGAATTTGTACATGATTCAAAATTGTTAAAAAAACAAAAGCAACCAGATACAGAGAGAAGGCGGGGATAAAGGTAGAGAAACCCAATTAAGCCGCATTTGTATTAGCCTATTTGATCTTATCTTCCGGTTTAAGCACTTGTGAGGATTTTTGAAAAAACTTGTGGAAAGGTCAGAAACTGTTATCAACCTATGTGGTTGTTTGAATTTGCTTATTTGGGCTTGTGAGACGGTTTGGGAAAACTTATGAAAGCAGCTTATGACATGTTCACAAATTGTTTTCATCTTATTTTCATAAACTCTCCAAGATAGCTTATGAAAATAGCTTATAGATTATATGAAGATAACCTAACATTATTTTACCTATTGTTATAGAAATAGCTTATACATAAGTGCCTATCATGATAGAGAATTAAGGTATCATGATAGGCATTTATGCTATCAGCTGAAAAACAGGGCCTATCTCCATAAGCTGTATAGTATAGCTTACAAAAATAGCTTATAGGTCTATGTTATCTGAAAACAGTTTGACTTCATTTTATTCTCCATTATTATAGAAATAGCTTATACATAAGCACTAAATTGAGTTTAATTGAACAATATAAGCACTTAATTAAGCTGTTTATCCAAACAGAGGTATATTAACTAAAACAAGTACATCTAATATACATTTTAACCACTATAAGCTTACAAACACAACACTTAACCTTCTAAGATACAAAACAGAGTGAAATAGCAAAAATTAATGTAACGTTAGAAAAAAAGAATTGAAGAATAAGAAAATAATGAAAAGGAGAAGATAGATATATAGTTACATGTTGAGGAGCATCGAGATTGCAAAAAACGCGAGTTTTTTGAAGTTCAAGATGAGTGGGAAGGGTTGAAGGAACGTCTTCTAAGTTCATGATGTAATCGGGTATTCCTCTTCCTCCATTTTGTTCTTGTTCGTCAATCTCCGATGCCATTGATTCATCTTCAGACGACGACATTCTCTCTCTCTCTTCGTGATTTGGTATCAGAAATATGGAGGAGAGAGAGAGTTTAGGGTTTAGGGTTTATGGAGGAGGAAGAAAGGTTAAAACGGTATCGTTTTATAGCTTTTCTTCTATTTTTGCGGCTCAAAGAGTAGCTCGGGTTGGGTTGGTTTAATACCGGGTTTTGGCCCATCTTTACTGACCCTATAGTGTGTCCAAGTCCAATGCGGATGGAGATCAGATGAGTGACACGTGGCAAAACAATTAAATAACTGTTGATATTTAATAAAGATGCAAAATTAAAAAATCATGATTTCTCTTCTTTCTCAACGAGAAATGATATTTGTACAACCACTTTGTGACAATTTTCTCTTATACTCAGATTCTATTCTTACTCTCTCTCTTTCTTTCTCTCTCTCCATTGTTTTTAACCAATAAAAAGAGAGAAAATGAAGGTTGTTCAAATATCATTGCTCTTTCTCAACAATACAGTAGTAGCAGTATTAGTATAGTGGTTCAATATATATACCACTGCATTGTAGTTTGGACAAAAAAAATTAAAAGTAGAAACTTTTTAATTTTTGAGGGAAGTAAAGACAACAATTATTTGTTGAAAAGATACATATTTAATATTAAATGCACTGGTTCCAATGTAAATTTACTTTTTAATTTTTTTTAATATGTACAAATTACTCATATACTATTACAAACATTATACATGCAAGTATTATGCTCTAAACATAAGTAATACTACTTAAGTGAGTTGTTATTATTTGAAGAAGCCAAACCAAACCCATTTTCAATTCATCATACACCTTTATAAGTTCTCTCCCTTATCGCTTGTCTTCGGCATTTTGGCCACAAGAAGAATGTGAATTGTGTGCTACTGCATACAATGTGTTTGTAAAAAAGAAATGGACAGAGCAGAAAGTAGTGAACAGGAACACTATGTGCACGTAATTTATTATTTTTTGTGTGCTAAATGATTTATATTTGTGTTTTTGGTTAATTAAGTTTGAGTGGGAAGAAAAAACAATTTTGTTAAACAGTTCAAGCTGGTTTTCTTAATGAAGTTTTGCTAATTGAACTTTTTAAAATTTGTGCATCAACCATTTATTATGGCTTGATTACTTTGGTTCAATGCTGTATGCTGTCCAGAAATCACAGAAAAAATCTCTATAAACTTACATACAATAAATAAATTATTATAGTTTAACACATGTATCTCAATGATTGAACGTTGTCTCAACTCGTATTGTAGGGAGAAGCGTTGCTTTCTTGATATCAGCATTACTTGTTTATTTAGGAGTTTGCTTTTCAAAATAATGATTACAACAAACATAAAAATCGTTTAACATCAAAACTTTAAATCATGTGATCAATCATAAATTTTATAATATCATTAAACGCAATTGTAATAATTCTTACAAAGGATAACAACTAAGGAGGTGCAATAGACATAAAGACAAGCATTACAAAATAAATTCAAATTAACTCATGCCTAAAAGTAGTTTTTCTCCAATCTGATTTTACAGCTTAATAAACAGATGTATGTTTAAAAATGCCTTAGCTAAATAACACAAACAAAACAAAATTGGGACCTTCAATCAGGTCATGTCACTGACGCCAGGGTACATTCTTTCGACAGGCAACAACTCAGTACTCACATATTGATGGAGTCTTGCGTCAATTCTGCGCAATAATTGCACAGTTGGTCATCAATATTTCTTGTATTGCCACTGGTCATTCATCATTTTCTTTTCTCTGTTGCTTACCACTTTTTCTCTTCTTTTCTATTAAAGCAAGTCTCTTCTCCTCTCTGCAGGAATCATAATATCCTTAGATTTTTGAAGGATAATTATATTCATAAACTGCTGGAAATTTATGTCATGTAAAAGAAAAATCAAATATGAATAAAAAATTTAACCTGGCTTTTGAAATCTCCTCTCTAGATGGAGGTTTCCTTTTCTCCCTCTTCTTGGGTTTAGGTTCAGAAGCTTCTGTGACATTAGCTTTTACATCATTACTTGGTTTCGAGGGGAATTTATCTTTCTTACTCTTCTTGGATTCAGGTTCAGAAGCTTCTTTGACATTGGATTTTACATCATTACTTGGTTTTGAGGGGAATTTATCTTTCTTCCTCTTCTTGGATTCAGGTTCAGAAGAATGTTTGCCATTTTCTTTAACGCCATTACTAGGTTTATCGTCGTCCATCAAAAGCTCGGTTTCATTTACAACTTCTTCAAATGTTTCAGATGTTGCAGCAGGTTTTGGATGGCTCATTTTTTTCAACTGAAAGATATCAAATCAAATATAAAAAAACTAAGTATTTTCACCCATGAGCCAATAACTAACACATTCTGCAATCGGTGTCTTTAAAATCACCACTACACAATGAAAATAAAAAGCGCTGAACGCTGAGGATATTTTGAAACGGACTAACTCGAACATGTATAATTATGAACAAAAACCTCAGATATTTTGAGAATGTTAAATCACCAAGATAATTATTTTATCATTTCTACTTATATCATTTATCAAACTAAACCAGTAGCCACGGGACTATGCAAAACATCCTATATCAATAAAATCCTATACATGTCAACGACAGCTAAGAAACTAACAGCATAACCCTCAATGGTCTACCATCCAAATAATTTCAACAATATAGAAATTTGTTGGTGGGCTTTACTTGTATCCAAAATCATTACAGAATAAATTTAAAACAAACTTCCGTAAGAGAAAATTTTATGGGGAGTCAATCTGAAGAGTGATAATACATTCAAATTTCAAAGTGAAGGCGATAAAAAAAAAAGGCAAAGCTACTAAAAATGAGTATATATCATACCTTTGCTACAAAAAACCCATCCATATTGTGTACATGTGGATAGAAACGTCTTGTCTTATCTAATGAAGGATGAAAACGCTGTTCCCTAAATTTTGTAAACCTGACAGAGAACAAATGTCACAATACAGACAATTTCTAAAAATCAAAACAATTCTGTAGGGAAAAACAATCATTACCCTGGACGCCCAAAGTCAAGTCCACAGGGAACCAGCTTTACATCCCTCCTTTTGAGCACATAATCAATAACTGCTTCATTCTGAATAATTTTTAAGAGAAAAATAATTAGAAACATAAGACATGAAAAAGTAAGCATATAAACATGAATGCAAGTTGCAACTGAAAAACGAACCTCGGCAACCATGATTGAGCATGTAGAATATACAACGTATCCCCCAGATTTAGAATAAGAATCTACCATGTCAATTGCAGCAAGAAGGAGCTCCTACAAAAGAAAAAGAAAATTATTGAATATTAGCGAAGAAGGACAAAAGCGCACAAAGTATGCCAACTAATTTTATATTTTCACTACAGCCAATTGATCCTGATTGAATTTCAAATAAAAAAAAAAGTTATTCGAGGGAACATGATCATTTGGGCTATTCTCTCTCTTTTTTTAATAACAAACATGACCATGCAAAGAAATTTGGGTGGTGTGGAACAGAAAAATTCAGCCATTACTTTAAGGTGGGGTGTGAAGGATCAACTGTTTCAGTATTCTAGATCTATTTCAATTACCCCACTTTGGCACCATTTGACTCTCAACATGATGACAAAAGGTCAAATAGCAGAATGAGAAAATCAGTTTTAAAAAATCACAAGTTCAAAATGAAAACAGCAATCTAGTCCTTAAAATACAGATTACTTGTGCGCTGGTAGAGGGACATAAAATCAGAAGAAGCAACAAAATATGCTCCGAATTTTTTTTGCATATCAGTCAAGAAAAAACAATTTTAAAGAAATTTATCGAGTTCAAGGAACTGTTCCACTTGGATGAAAAGCTAAATGAATACCCTCAACGCGTGAAAATAAAATACAAGTTTTATTCCTCTCATAGTCATAGTCCCAAACAAAACCTTCAGCAAATACTAATTTACCTTCTGTAGATGAGCACATTTCTTTATATCTTCCAAGTTCTTTGAAGTTTTGACTGACTCATCTTTCGATATAACCTGCAGACACAAACTGTTCAAGTGCCTTGAACATAAACATAGACAAGAAAAAGAAATATACAGACAAGAAATACTACAAAATCTTGATTTTATTATTCACAATTTCTTACCCCAGTTCCACTGCAAGGGGCATCCAACAATACCCTATCAACCGAATTGAAACCCAAAACCTTTGGAAGCTGAAAAATAAAAGCATAAATGTAAACAATAAGCTAGGTGTTGTGGCACATGCAAGATCATTACAAGACTGAAAATGGGAGCTACTTGAATCACTGGTGCAGAATTAAGATGCTCGTGTAATACCTATACTAGGAAAAACCCACAATAGAGCATGATAATAGTTACAAAATGGACATTCGTTAAGAAACTATTGTGACCAGAAGGGAGTAATTTTCCAGTGTTAAGTATATACAAGTACAGGTTCCCAAGCCTTTTTGTAACAGTGAACACAAGGGCTTATCATCTAAATGCTGCCCCAGCATCTTACAGTAGCATTCTTTCTTGTAACTAATAAATCTCCCAGTACATAAAGTAGAATATAATGTCAATGTTTCGCTTATTATAGGGAAAAGAATACTCGGTCTTTTGTCCAGCAAAAATGTGTAAACAAAGCATAAAATAATTTGCAAACTGAACAATTATAAGTACGACATAGAGCTAGATGGAAGGTCAAATAAAAAACCAAACAGTGTGGAAATATAATCTAACAGCAGTGAGGTTAGAGATTAATGTGGAAAAAAGATGCAAACCTCCTTCCCGTCATAGTTGCTGACTACAGTGTTCGATACACCCATCCTATGCAGATTTGCAGTCAGAGATTTTAGTCGTGGTACCTTCATTTCATTTGCAAAAATTATTCCTGCAATAAAAAAATAACAACTGATTACTCAAAGCATAAAATTACTAACAAACAACAGTGAAAAAATTGAGATTAACAAATGATAGGCAATCGGTTAAAACTAAAATTCTTAGATCACACAAACTAATAATACCTTAAGGAGGAATATGCCCAAACTTTAAGTTCAAGGATTTTAAAAAAAAAATTATAGCATCACAACTTGATAAGAATGACCCAAGGTGATGCTGACCGAGTACTTAAGCACTAATGAGTAGAGCTATAGCACAACACAACCTGCTATGCAAAGAAAGCACCTCCACTAGTTGAAAGTTAAAACTGAGACCGAGGCTTATAATAGAGCTACAATCCAAAATGAACCAAAATGTCTGGTTCCTCTTGATGCAAATAATTACGTATAATATAAGGAATTCAAATCTAACCCACAACATATTTTAAAAACAGAAGGAAGCACGGATATTGTTTAAAATGAAGAACAAAAACAAAAAAGAAGCTGCACTTTCACAAAAGGGCTTAGAACGCAACATTCTCTTCAAGTACACTTGATAATAGCCAAAATTTATTATAATAAAAAAATAAAAATTAAACTGTAGTTCCAGCAAACATTAGAGAAACAATATAGTACCGTGTAAATAAATATGAAGCAGTGCTACAATGCTATGAAAAGAACTTCATAATCTGTTATGTGCCAAAAATTAATATGTATCGTGTAATGCACAGGAAACTGAGAAAATAATATATATACCTGAGTTCTTCATTAGAGCAGCAATGTAAGTTGTTTTACCACCAGGTGCAGCCCTGCAACAAACATAAAAATGTCTTCACGGTGATAAAAAAAATATTGCAAGAAAAAAAAACATGTTCAAGAAGAGCTTGTATTAAAAATAAAAAATTATAGCTTCCAAATCTCCAAGTGTATTTTGACAAAACTCATGAACATAAAGTGTTCTCATTGGACAAGAACAGAACTGGTTACAAGGGCAGCCCAATAGGTCGTGGCAAAAGGCTAAAACTCAAACGGAACTATGAATTATAACTCATAAATACTGGTATAATTTTGAATCAAATAGCTGCCACAAATTATTATTATTTCTTTTAACTTTTTTTAAAAGGTAAATATCGCAGCCACTAGCAGCGGATAACATTTCATACTTGCAACACGCCATCCATCTAAAAGGGATACTGCACAACAGCATGCTTGAAGACAAAAGGACTAGCAACAAGCAAGACAAGTGAAGCTCGAGTCCATTTCCATGGACATGGTAAACTGTCAAAAGTTGTATGGTAACAAAAAGAAAGAGACAGTTATTTAAAAGATGATTTACTACGGAATAATTATCCTAAAGACGTTTAAGGTATGCCTTTTTTCTTGTTTAACTTGTCTGAAAACATGCATAAAAAAACAGTTGCACGAGTATAATTCTACCATGAAACAGTAAATTGTCATGGGCACACTGAACACCAATAGCTCAGAACGCCATGGAAAATTTGTATGATTGGTTCAAATCACATAGAAAACTGATATAGGTTCTCTAACATATGGACACAGCTTGGATTTATAGCAAGCAAAGGATTGTCACTTACGCCATATCAACAATCCTCTCCTTTTCTTGAGGAGCCAAGGCCATCACAGGCAGAAAAGAACTAGCACTTTGAAGCTGCAAGTTAAAAACAAAAACAGTACTGAGTGTAATGTTTAATATTAAATGAAATACAATGAAGAACTACGACAGAAGAAAAACACCTACCATGTAAAAACCAGCCATGTACTCTGGAGTGGCACCAATTGGTACTTGAGAATCATACACAACAAGTCCAACCTTTACATAGATAAAAATTTATCTGGTATTAGAAACTGTTACTTGAATTCATGTAACATAAAAAAGACAACGGAAAGCCAGCAGAGACATATAAAAACCTACTTTTGACCATTTGCTGAGAGGATCCAGATTTACTCCTCTGTTTATCAAGACATCTGCCAAATCCCGTCTTCGTGTCTGATTATATTCAGAAGACAAATATATAAGCTCAATTGGGAACATGGATAAGTTTACATTAACAAATCAACCCAAAGTGACAGAAATAGACGTGCAACCTTTAAAGTGTTTGTCCTCAAACATATTGGGCGAGGCTTTTCGAAGGCTTCAATCAGTTCCATCAGTTCAACGACTGGAAACATCTGTGACAAAACAAAATACTATAATGCAAAGCAGAAACTAGATGTATATGGTAAAAACACGATGGAGTGATCAATGAAATTAAAGTCCAAAGCAGAGGTCGCAATATCATAATTATCCACACCTCCACTAAAGCACCGATTAGAAACTCATTGTAGCCATAGTATGAACGTATATCGGTCTTAAGCTGATCAACATAATCCTTCCTCGTCGCCCCATCTTGTCTCAATGCCTTAAAATTGGAAAGAACACGGACAACTGGAAAAACAAAAACAATTTCAACAACTCAAAAACTGTTCACAACAACAGTCACAGCAATTGACAGAGAAAGTTAAACTTACTGTCTTTAATCCTCCTCTGTAGATTGGAAAGATCTGGGGGACGCAAAGCCTCTTCCTCAAGTTCCTAACAGTTAAAAGATGACCATTTTTACCACACATTACAACATTAAATGTAAAAATCCAAGTTCAATAGATTTCACTTTGTTAAGATTAGCAATGTTCAAGTATACAGTAATCGATGTCAAAACTGATTTTCTTCAATAAAAATTTGATTTTAGCTTGTTACATAACCTTGAAACAGAATTGACTTTGACTCGGGCCATGTTGGTATAATCAGCTTATTTGCATCTTATAGCCAAAGTGCTTATCATGATAAGCACTTATGTATAAGTTATATCTATAATAAAAGATAATAAAGTTAAATTGTTTTGTATGAGCTATAAGTTGTTTTCATAAGCTATCTTGTAGAACTTATCAGGGTCAGTTTGGATTGACTTATTTTTTAGCTTATGCAAATAAATAAGGTTTTATGTTAATTCATAACTTCTCACTGACTAAAGTTGTATCTTCATAAGCTGTTTTTCCAGAAACTACCTTGAATAACTTGTGAATAATAATAAAAGTTTATTATTCAAACGGCCCTAAAAATAAGTTGAAAACAGCTTATGAACAATGCCATAACCTGTTTTCTGAAGTTCTTCACAAAACTTATGACAATAGATAAGCTCAAATAAGTCAAGATAAACAAGCCCTCAGGAAAAAATGGCTTTTGTATTGGATTGAAACTTTCACTATAACCTATTAATTAAATTTACTAATTTTCTAGTAATTTAAGTAAAACCCATAACACAATAACAGTCATAACATAAATTCAAAATCAAAAAAATAAAATAAAAAAGAAACCTGTTTAGTTGGTAATGTAAACTCATCAGACTCATCTTGAATATTAGTCTGAATATTAGTCTGCAAATCATCTGCAGCTGCCTTGTGATCTCTCTCCCTTCGTTTATCAATAAGTTCAGACTTCCTTTCAATATCATCCTCACCCGATTCCGAATCATCATCCTCATCCGAACCCGACCCAGATTCCAAATCCGAACCTTTCTCTACAAAACATAAACACAATCATCAAAACACGAAAATGCAATATCTGCAAAAAGCATATACAAGAAAGAATACACACCTTCATCGTCGTTGTCTTCGTCTTCGTCATCGCTTCCTTGGAGAAAATCATCAGCTAATTGATCATCACCATCAGAAGATAAGTCGGAATCAGAACCATCGAGTTCGAGATGTTGCAGCGGTGGTGCTTCTTCTTCTTCGGATTCAGAAGTGGAATCTTCTTTGATTGGAACAATTTGAACTTTTTTAGGTGCTTTTTGAGGTTTGACTGGCTTTGAAGGTTTTTTCTTAGTTGCTGGCGCCATTGGAGATTGGAGAAGAGAGATTGAAGGATTTGTGTGTGTTTTGTGTTTTGTTCAGGAAATTTGCTAGGGTTTAGGGTTTACAACAATGGATTTACAACGACGTCGTTTAGAGGTATAAGGCTCATTTCGGGTTGGGCCTTGCTCATAGTTTTATTACAAATTGGAAATTGCTTTTTAGGCACCCATTGTTTGCTCTCAGTCACTCTAAACTGACAAAAATACCACCAGGGACAATTAACTACCGTTCAAAGGACTTTTTAAATTGGTTAAATTGATTTCAAAAGTAAATTAACTGATCTAAAAAAAGTCAAACGATACTTAACTATTGTTTTGTGTTAATTGTTCACATTTTTTAAGCAATTATAGGGTGTTTAAAGAGAAACTTTCTAGCAAATTTCGGGTTGGAAGTATATTTCTAAGAAACAAGTATAGTAACAAAAAGTCAAATAAAAGTTAAGGCAAAAAAAATCAAATAATTTTTTTTCTTTCTATCTCACCAATATTTGTTACTTGGACGTGTGTGAGGGTGAAGGATTAGCGTTGTTATATGAGGTAATTTTAGGATGAGTTTGATTCCCAAAAGTACTAGACAAAATAATATTGGGTATGAGAAGAAAACACATGACAAAACATAACTAAAACATAAAGTGACAAAACATCACTTCTATTTAATATTTAACCCTTAAGTTCCTCATGTTGTGAAAGTCAAGTTCTTTCTATTAGACCGAACCATTAGAATATTATAGTACTTGGTAATTCATATTTTAGGAATAATCGGTGGTTGTCCTAAGAATGTTTAGGGTGTGTGATCCTACGGATTGCACTTGGGTGACATTAGCTTTTAGTAATATTGGTAACATTGTTCTTATCTCTCTCTTAATCAATCATTCTCTCTCATCTAAATAATTTATTTTAATCATTTTTTTTTCATCTAATCTAAAATATACTAATGTCGCCAATGTCACAAAAAACCATGTCACCCAAGTGGAACCCATGATCCTACGGTGCTCCATATTTTCTAGTGCGCCAAAATAAGAAAGTACTTGCATATTTGCAATCATTCATGTTGCATACTCTTAGGTAATGAAAATTGATAGTCAAAACTTAATTTAATGTAAAATTATTTATGTTTGGATACATTTACATGGAAGTTAGTTTAACAATAAATTTGAATCCTCCATAAAAAAAAATGAGTATAAAAATCAAATTTGAATCCTCTGATATTACAAATCTCAATTACACGCCTCCAACACACCTAGGCCTAATTTAAAACATAATGGACAAAATCCAAGAACAAACATGAAACTCAATCATTCAAACCAATCCGAAAAATGAAAATTCTTGATGTATTTCTATTTTCTATCAATTTTGAAGACTAAAAAAGTCAGGGTTGGTAATTGACTGTTTTATTTGTTTCAATCAATTGTTGAAAAATAACTTTCACCTATCCTGTAACTGTGGATCAAGATATTCATTCTCCTTAACAACGGCATAAAGACCAGCTTGTAAATTGCTCACATCTAAGCTTCTGAGGTCGTGCTTGTCAATTTCTAATGAGTTGCGTAGACAGCTTCACTCAACTGTGCCTGCTATTTGGGTGTTCATCTTCCTTAGTAATAATGGGATCAAGATCAGACTGTAGCTTGCTCACATCTAAGCTTCTGGAAGTGGAAGGTGTGGCAGCCGGTTTCATTTCATATTCAGATACTTCTCTTCTAATTCTATCAGTTGCCAGAATTTTCTCGGATATTTGCTCGAATCCTTTATGGATGTTTACCAGGAGCTTATAAACCTGCTGTCCTGTTGGATCTTTCTTTGCTTCCCTGCAGCAGTAAGAATGTGAAAACAAATTGTAAATTGCTTACTTTTGACAATAAAAAAAAAAAAAAATCAACTATGAAAGATAAAAAAAACACATGCTGCTACATTGTCTCTTCATCTCTCTGTTACAAATACAAGAAAAACTTTCATACCTAAAGACCATTTCGTCAGCAACAGCATATGTCCGATGCAAGCGTTCATGGATAGAATTACTTTCCAATTGAACCTCCCTAGTTTCTTTTAAGATCCTCTCAATATCGGCATCTTGTTTGCGACTATTTTTTGTAATCTCCTCAATACGGTGAGTATAGGATTTCCTAGATGCTACTTTCTGCTGCTTTTCCAGATCTGCAAGAAGTTTTGAATGTTCCTCCTCCCTGGTGAGAGAAAGAGAGAATGCAAGTCAATAAGGCTTATTCATCATCCTAGTAAATCTGATTACACGATGACATCAATATACTGAAAGCATTACATAATTAATTTAAAATCTGTTGAAATTTTGACACACTTGGTCTATTATATTAGGTAAATACGGTGTAGTTGTGATTCTATTACAAAGTAAAGATATAATAGATATATAATGACACTTTTCCCCCAAATATTGAAGCTTGCTGCACTGGTGCAATGGACTTCTTTTGATAAGTCTCTTGACTCTTTCTAGGAAGCATATAGAACCCAACAATCTTAATTTAAGCAATACTTGATGGGAATCAAGAAGGATGATAAAAGGAACAGCTGTATATTATGAACCACCAATTCCGAAACAAAATCGTAAAACATGTGACTCAATGAATGTCTCTGGCAAGGACTTGTAAGAAGAGGCTTATAATTTATATTTGGGTAAATAAAGTAAAATGAACTATACTTGGAATTTGGAAATGCACCTCTTTCTAATTTCAGATGAAATGGACTTTTCTTCCTGCTGCACTTCTCTCAACTTTTGGAGCATTACCTGTGCATCTGGACTGCTTGAATATAGAGACTCCTCAAGAGTTCTCTTTCTCTCTTCCAAGGGTTTTCTTATAGCATCCCTGCACCACATTGAAATCCATCGAAAATAACATCTTTTCAGGGCTCAAACTCTCTTGTAGGAAAGGAAAGATAATAATTCTGTGCTTATGAAATATCAGTTTCATCTTACAAATTTATGCATGCATGCATGCATTTACGTATGTATGTGCATGTATATGTCAATTTCTTCTTTATTGGAAAGGGAAAAGTTGAACACTGAATAATTCTTGAGTAGTGCTAGCGACACTCTCTCTAACACTCACTCTCTTATTGGCTTAAATCAAGGTGGATCCCACACTTCGAATGGGTCTCACTTAAAGTGGTGGGACACATACATTGATTTCATCCAATATGAGAGTGAGTGTTAGAGAGAGTGTTAAAAAGAGAGTGTTAAAATAGAGACACTCTGACGTACCATTCTGACTCCAAAGTCGAAAGGTGATTTCCTTTAGCAAGTATTTGTTCAGTCAACTGGTCAAGGTAGGAGTCAACAGACTGTTGGTTATTAAATGCCATTTCAGCTGCTGCTTTCATCAGTTCCAATTCTTGTTCAAGATGTTCCACTTCTGAACTCCTTACAGTTGCTTCATCAATGAGTTCTTTCTCCTGAATTTTCATATCTATCAGTATCGAATCTCATCTAGTTAAGCATCAGGTCTAAAGAAGAGAAGCGCACGGGCCATATATTTCAAGTTTGCACATGCAATATTCATAAGACAAAATAAGAAAGTTTTTAAACATTCAACAAGTTTTCTGTGTTCTACACATTTCATATGTTTGGAGATATTAAATATAGAAAGAAGCTTGAGAGCTGAATAATAAGCATAACTTCTTTGACTGGGTATAAGCTTAAGAATAAAATATCATGAGAATTTTTATGAAAGATACCTTTTGTTGCGAAACTGTGAAATGTCCATCACCAATAGGAGAAGGATCCTCTTCAATAATCCCAAATGAAATTCTTCCGGCATCAACCTCTCCTATGTCCAATTTATTTACATTTAATACACTATTCAATTCATCATTGACGGAATTGGATTCATCTTTGTTGGCCTGACTGATAGAAGCGTCACTGCTGGTACTTCCTATTTCAGGTGTCTGCGTCTCCATTTTTGAGATCATTTAGTTTGCTTTTAACTTTAGAATAATCATCAACTGCCCCTTCGCTAACAGCCTTTTCAGTTGAGTCGGCAAAAGAGCTTAATAAGTTATCTCATCTTAGTTTGTTTACAGCACTAGTGTCTTTCCATTAGCAACATTTCCACTCTCAGATGACTCCAAAATCCTCTTGATCAAGAATGTTATCAACTTTGGTAGGTCCACTTCAAATGGATAGAGGAACAACCACAAGTAACAGATATATTCTGTTTTTAAGCCAAAAACCAGAACATGAGAATACAAAGAAACATAACATGAAGAAAAGCAAATAGGCACACCAAATTAGCAACAAGCATCTCATATACTACTATACAAAGTCATTTTAACAACAAAAATAAAAAAGCTTCTGTA
>Ga0315915_1000161_pt1 | contig 54675 bp, 24 predicted proteins | sample MpolbnodulesMG_FD_207738 | JGI IMG/M metagenome (GOLD analysis project Ga0315915, IMG submission 207738) | Medicago polymorpha root nodule microbial communities from Los Angeles, California, United States - branched nodules | ecosystem: Host-associated > Plants > Roots > Nodule | place: USA... | reverse complement strand
CGTCTGACTGACACTTGGTAGTGTGACGTTAAGATCAATCGTTTGGTGTATTGTTCCCTCTTGTCCCAATAATGTAACTAGAATTTAATTTAATTTTTACAAATTTTTCAATTCCAGTACAAAAATACTTCAGTACTATAAACTCACCTTTTTTAATCAACACTAATTGTCATCATTTGATCATCGATCGACACCTGAGTGACAATTGGGTGTCTCACATGAAGAACAATCATTTGGAGTACTGTCCCCTCTTGTTTCAGTAATGCAACTAAAATTTCTTTTACAATTTTTCAATACCAGCACACAATTACTTAAGCCGTGCCTTCCAAATTCTACAGGGTTCTCTAGCTTAGTGATAACTACAAGGGTGTGTGTTTAATTTAAGTTATAATTGTAGATTTCTGGGAATAAAATCATAAAAATATATATGTCTATGTTTGTTACAAGTTTAATAAATTTTATTCTCGGGTATAAAATGTTCTTGGGAATAGAAAAAATTTTCCAAAGAAAATGGTGGGAACTGGTGGGAATAAAGTTCTCATGGAGATGAGAATAAAATCATGTATAATTACCTATTATAATCCCTAGTTTTAAGGTTCCTTGAAATATTATAATGTTAACCAAATATCTTTTTTCTAAATACCTTGGAATAAAATTTACATCTATATATTCCAAGGAATGTTATTCTTAGGAATAAATTTGGTAAACATGAAACAAACACATCCTAAGTCTTTCAAATTCTACCTCCAAACCAACCTATTCGGTGAGTTTTTTCTTCCTTAAACTTTTATATTTATTTTTTTCCATTATAATATATCTATGAAGGTTACCCAAGAGTATTTAGATTTGATGATAATGAAACTTTTTTCAGCTTAATCATAGAAGTTTTGAGTTTGAATTTAGATTTGAGAATGTAACAATGTCAAATCTCTTGAGAGTTTTGTCATCCATTACTGTTCTACCTGACTCGAAGAATTCATCTTTAGAGTTGTACGCATAGGATAAACAATTCACACTAAAAAAATAGAGAAATGATATTTAAACATCCATTTTGTGACAACTTTTGCTACAACTTTATCTCTCATACTCACATTATTTTTTACTTTATCTCTCTATTGCTTTGATTTTCGTGCAATACCTATTTTTTCTTTGCAAATTATGGTTGTCCCCATAAGTTATCAATTAAAAGTTGTTCAAATAACACTCCTCAAAAAATATCTACTAAAATCAAATATATTTGTATACCTTCTAAATATACGTAACATTTATTTCATGATAAGTCTTATCTACTATTTTACTGTGATACTTATCAAAGTATCTATTTCATTTCTCAATTTGTGATGGATGTTAATTTTGTATGTCGTAACTGTAATGTTAAATAGGTTTATATCTCATCCCAAAAGTTAGTTTAAAGGATGGAGGTATTTAAACATATTTATGTACATTCAATGGCTCGGGAACTTGAACAATTTGAGACAAATTACAAATTACAAAACAACTTCAAAACCAACTGCATCATTCATCCTTACGTCTTGCACGAGTCATGGTCTAATTCCCACATTATAGTCCTTAACTTGACTCTGATACCATGTTAAATAAGTTTAGATCTACTCCTTTAAGCTAACTTTTAGGATGAGATCCAAACACGTATAATGATAACCATTCATGTTGTGATATATTTTTTATGAAATTAGAGGCAAAAAGTATCACTATATGTTTTTATTTGAGTTAGATTATTTCAAATTAACCAGTGTCAATTGGTGTGATTGAGTTTACAAAATTGAAAATAATTCATAAAAAAATGAAGAAGTGGCTAGTTTGTGATGCATCACCATTATTATAGATGAATTAAATAAGTAGAATGAACTTTAGAAAGCACGTGCAAACTGATTGGATCTTTTATATGGTCGGTCTCTTTTGTAAGCAATAGCAGAGCACTACAAACTGATTGGATATGTTACCATTGCTTGCTACATAATACTATATAAAATCAAATAAAATACATGGGGTATATAAGTAAAACTATAGGGATAGATGGGACGACATGATGATATTAATATATGCTTTTGTTTGGTTATAAATTAAATTTTGTGGAGCTATGGTTGCTTGAAGTGTAAGTGTTTGCAGGAACGTACAGTACCAATGTGCCTTCTTCTGAGCAGCACATACCACCCTGGCGGTCCAATTCCTGTAAACATATCTACCATTCGTACATCACCTCCTTACTCTTTCACGTTGTTGAGATTCATGGTTGAAAATTATGTCTTACGACTTAAATATTAAAAAACATGACTATTACTTTTGTTGGGTCAGGAGGTGAGTCATGAGGACCACCCACGTTAGACAAGAACAACCACATAAGTAAGAGATACACCTCATTTTAACCTAAAAACTTATAAAATGTTTAACTTTTATTTTTTAAATTGATGTGAGACTTCTAACTCATTTATACACAACAATTTTTCCCTCGACTATGATTCATGAATTCATTATGCTCACCCCTCAAGCAAAAGTTTTTCATCCGCATACACTTATACTTGTACCGTTGTTGTTGCTTCCCTCACAACGAAACCCGTCGCCTGAACACCTTGTCATCAAGACTTTCGACGATGTTACACCCATAGTACAAACTGTCATTTAAATATACCTATTTTATAATTTATGGCAGTTACATGTAAACAATGATAACATTAAATATAAACTAATTAAAATCATAGGAAAAAAAAGTTTACCACTTTAGATGTTTGTCTTTCACATGTGCAAGACACATGATTCGGTCTCTCTGTGATGGTGCATCGCGTAAAGGAAAAATTGTTTCCAGTTGCCCTTTTTTATGGATAGTAGAGCTAGCACATGCTTATATTTCTATGCAACGAGGAAATTCATATCTAACATAATCATCCATTTATTTGGAGGTGCAGGGCCAATGTCATCATGAGTCAAAGCGTGTTTAACATGATTGAATCGATTTGAGGTCCCAATTAGTCGAAGATAACGATCACGGTCACTTGTTAGCTCTCGTAGAAGTTCAAGACGAATAATCTGATAATCATCATCAGACATATCACATAGGTCTGCAATAACACAAAATCCACAATGATCATCGCCATCGACATCCTCCACCTTTTCATTAAAATCATGCATGAACAACGATATTTTGTCTTTGTATGGGAAGTAGTTGGCTTGAACCGGTAGAGGGTTAGGATTAGGAGACCTATTAATATGCTCTCCGAGAGATGTTGATTGTTTAGTTGACATTCCGCCTTCTTTGTTGCCCCTTTTGTATTTACCTTTTGTGTAGGTGGACACAAAAAGGTTGTTTCCGGTAAAACAAACTAGCGAAAATGCTCTTTGATATGCATCTTTATATTGTCATCAATATTTTTGAATCGGGCTCGGGCATGCAATGTATAATCATATGTTAGGATCATGTTATTAGGTATAAGCAAGAATCTAGTCTGAAAATATAGTCTGAAAATATATTACCGGAATTTAATCTTCTAATTAAATTAAACAAACGAATTAGACAAATTGAACTAGATTTCGAATAGTTGAGTTGAATTACACTATCATTCTCATTTTGAATCATGGAGTAAATGGGTGCACACTCGGATCACGTTTAGTGCATGGTGATCACTTCCCCCAACTTGGAATGGCAATGAATTGACAATTTCACCTCTTTGTATCCATCTATCTATCTATGTGAATACAACTACAATTTGAAAATCACCAAGACCCCGCCGCCAAGACAAAAAACTTGACTATGCTAACAAGTTTTAATGTAGAAAATGACCCATACTCTGACATACGATTATTTCTCAAAGGATATTTTGTTACATACAATGTACGTTAAAGTTTTGCAAGAGATTATATGAAACCCTTATTAAAAAAAACAAAATTACCGTGGTTAGTTTTTCAAAAGTTTTAAGAAATTAGCTATTAGGATGTGTTTTATTATAGATAATTTGGGTTTCCCAAATTATTGTTTTTGTAACTTTTAATTGGATTTTGGCTCTATATGTCTCTACAATATTCGTTGTATTCTTTTAGTTTTCTTTTTAGGTTTGTTGCAAGTGATTTTGGGTTGTACGAGGTGTCAACATAGTTGAGAGGTCTAATAGTGCTTTAAATGATACCCTTGTCTCCTTTACTTGATTTTTTTTTTTAACAAATCAAAATGAAAATATATTACAAAACCAACGATGTTAACCCTGCACAAGATGTGCAAAAGGAGAAACACTGAAGAATATTTACAAAGACAAGATACCAACAACAAAGCACCAACCAAAACGAAACAATTACAAAAGAACACCCATACAAGGAATGGGGTGTTTCCACCAATCGTGGTAGGAATAAACAAAAGCCACATGTTTGGACCTCAACCATAAGTAAGAATTACGCTTTACTATTTCTATGAGATTTAAAGGATTGGAAACGGTATTTTTGAAAACCCGATTATTCATTTCCTTCCAAATCACCCAAACAGTGGCAAACCAAATAATCCTAAAAAATAACTGAGTAAAAAGAGGCGTGCCAGCCATCTTAGTGAAATGAATAAAGTGATGTCGAAGTTCACCAGCATGCACATAAGAAATACCTAACCAATTGCAGACAAGAGTCCACTGGTTGCTGCCCATGGTGCAATGTAGAAAAAGATGCACCGCCGACTCACTGGAACCACACCCTAACACACAAGACGTGTCAGCAGAAGATAAAACACCCCACCTCTCCAAGTTGTCTTTAGTTGGAATGTGATTACGAAGGAGGCGCCAAACCAACAAAGAGACCTTCGAAGGAATATGTTTGTGCCACACATCATCAACAGTAGACCTCTCCATCATAGCGTCAGTGCTTGTTAGAAAGATATAAATTCCCCTCACCGAGTAACCATGAGTGGGATCTAACAGCCACCGGTGACATGATGTAAAATAATGTTATGTAATAACAAAGAACACTCCCTCACAAAATTGATAAAAAAAAGGACCCATAAAAAAAATTTGTATACATCAGGTTTTGGTGGATTTATTTTTTCTTTCATTCCAATAATTTTCCTTACTTACCATACAACATAGCTGAGTTTTTAAAAATATATATACACCAATATATAAAGGCGATACCGAGCAACGGAATTAGGTCTAACGGAATGGGGCTAGTAATTTTTTTTCAATTATATCCTTCATTACTTTTTTTTTCTTAATCAAATTAAATAATTTGATTTTGTTAAACAATAGTTTAATTTCCCAAGTAGAAGAATTTTTGAGTTACCAACAAGTTGAATATAACAGAAAAGACTAACTTTCATTTTAAGGTTTGAATGTCGGCGTGAAGAGATACCTACAATCCTATATTTAGTGTCTGGCGCAGCACACCTCGTGTATGTGATGAACAAGCGAAGGTCAATGATACATTGCACACTGCATGGAAACTTGCAAGTGGTTGATTCAATGTAATGAAAACTGGACTGACCCATGAGTGAGACCTAAATGAATAAGCTCCAACAAACTTTAATTCTGTTTGAGGCTCTATATGTTTGTTTGTAGGGACAAACATAAGAGATAATTAATTAATTGTCCTATATTATGTATGTTTGCAGATTCACACACATTTGTTTGAGTGAGAGACTGTGATGTGTGGACCACCAAACAATTAGGTTTTACATTTACTATTGCCTTTGAATATCAATCATCACTTCCATCAGAGTTTCCAAGTATTTCACTCAACTAAGTCCTGCTATTTATAAGTGTTAAAAGAGTCTAATATCGAACAAAAGATGGTATGAACATATGTTTATAAGTGGAAGCAATTCTCAACTCATAAGTCGGTTTTGTGAGGTTGTGTTAAGCTCAACCACGATTTCTAAGAATAAGCCTTCAACAACATATATTTCTTTTGACAAATTAAGCATGAACTAATTTTGTTTTTCATTTTCCGTAAGTTCTCTTCACTAAATGTAAACTTATTCGAGACATATCAGAGTGTACATCTTCTAGTCAAATTTGAAGCCCTCAACTATTTACTACACCAAAAATTACAATGTTGGCTTAGATAAAAAAAAAATGTGTTCTAGGAAGAAAAAAATATGGTTATTCATTTGAACATATATGTTAGTAATACTCTTTAATACACACTTTTTCTTTTAGTTTAAAATTCATAGTTTTGTGAGACTGTATTGCGGATAATCTGTATGTTCACAGACTTGAGATCATTTATGAGAATTTTGAAACATACTGCTGGTCTTTCATTTTTAATGAAAATATTGTGTTGTGGCTGGTACAACTTTAAATACAATCTTGGTCTGATGACATAGACTCAAAATCTTGATGTCGAGTGGTCCCCAATTTAAAATCATAGTTATGTACATGTAATGTTTTTTCAGAAATATGTTATGTATATGCACTTGACATCACTTTATAACAGCCAATAAGAATCAATCATCATCCCGGTCAAATAATAAAAAGAATCATTTATTATATACTAGCGGATTTTCAATTCTTTAGTAACTACTAACTAGTAAGTTAGTGGTAGTTAATAAAGAATTGAAAATACTAGTTTTTTTTTTTTTAAGTATTGCATATTTCTGAACACTACTATTTAATAAATTTGAATGAATATTTAAATCCCACATAAACTTTGTGATATTCAAATAAATTTCACCCAGTAAGATAAAATGTGTTATAATAATCCTCTCAAGAACTACCAAACTATTGAGTAGCATAGTTATAACATTTTTTTTAATTCCAAACTGACTACATGAATTAATAGAATATCATCAACCAAAGTTTCAGTAATGGAGCATATATCAAATTTTTCTATTGATCACAATTAGATATTGGACCACTACTGAAGAGACATTAAACAACTATGACAAAAACACACTGCAGCAACTCGGCAATGTTATTCCATTGTAAAATTTCAAGACACCATGGCCATAATTTAATAACTTTGATCCTACCTTATAAAGCATTGCTTTTACATGTGTATGAAAATTTGTCATTTACATTAAATAAAACCCTATAAACCTAATTAAGATTGAATTCTCATTTAACTATGTACAGGTTGTACTAAAACCCTAAAGGAGAAAAGGGCGATCGAAGATGGTATTTCACGTAACATCTATTTGGGACAAAATTTTAGCTCACATTTAGCGAAATTATACAACACTGAACGTGCGATCAGGCTTTACATAGGAAGTTATATTCCCAAAGTGTTTTGCATTTCATCCCTATTCCTTTTGGAAGTAAGAGAGAATAAGATCTGTGTGTACAGAGAAGAGCTGTGTATCCACGAAAAGCTGTTTAGATAAGGCAACAAAGGAGAAACAACAATACGCATTAGTAGTCCGAATAATACACATGAACAAAAAAAATGTTGCAATGATAAAGTGTGTCATTTAAATAACACATAAGACAAGTATGCCTAAACTATTTAAGCAAGTATTAATAAGATTGGTTGGCAAAATTAACATAAGGAATTATTTAAGGTGCACAAACACATACCTTCATAAAAGGCCGATCACGATAAGGGAATGAATCAATGAAACTCTCCCTCAAAAGCAACGACACCTGAATAACAAGCCATCATACTTCAAAATACTTTCTAAAATATTTTAGTTGCAATACATGTAAATGTTCAGAAGTGATCATGTCCTTATGCCTTACCAGTACGATTCAAAAATTTAGTTAAACTTGTTTAATTATTTATTTGAATTATATTTACTTTTTCTTATTGAACTTTATATTATATGATCATACTCTCATTACTTGCCACTTGAGCAAAAGGCAAAGCTAATAATAATTTCCTAAAAGAGACAAAGATAACAGTAGTATAGGCTCAGCATTGCCTAAGAAAAAGGCACAATGTGTTCTTTTTGAAGAAGAAAACCAATAAATCACTCACTAAAAATTAACTAATCCATTACAGGGATTAACTGCACAAAAAAAAAAAGAAGATTTTCTCAACAGATTGAAGTCCAATTTGGTCCTTGGTTAAACCCATATTTCCGGACTGGTGAAAACAATAGAGTAGAGACAAACGGAAAAATAAAATAGTTGTCAATAATGTTTAACTTAGTTTACTGCTGAGACAAAATACAAACCTTATCGTCATTCGATTGTACATTGGTTATTGTATGTGAACGGATGTTACAGCAAAGGGAATCCAAATAAGACCTTAACACTGATAAGAATCCCTTGGCAGCTTCAACCTGTGGGGGGAAAAACATGAGAATATAAACAATATGTTGACAAGAATGTTAACAATTTCGCACAAATATTCTACAAAATTATTACCAACTAGTTTAATTTTTTAATGACGGTCTACTAAGAAAACAAATAACGAGGCTTTCAAAAATGGCTGCTATATCACTTGTCATGTATAACATCCAAGAGTAACTAGCATCTGTCATATTTAAGATGCCAAACAGGGGAGTGGCAGAGCAATAAGAGGAAATAAGAGAGTAAAGTATAATGATGAGATGATGAATAAGGGCACACCTGCACTTCAGTGCATTCGTACACTGGCCTTCTCCTACCCAAGTAACTTTCTCCGACAAGAGTTGAATGAAAAGGACGTAAAGAAGACATTAGCTCTTTCTGTCTTGGCAGTTGAGGTAGTGATGGTGACTTCACCTATTGACAACCATTAAAAAATTGTTTTTATTAGTTTAGTATTTTGCCATAAGAAACAATGAGATCTATTCAGATTAACACGTTCTTTAGAAATGTCCGTGATGTGGAGTTCAATAGCCATACAAATGTAAGCTTGAAGAAAAAGAATTAAGTACTGGTTTTGATATAGAATAGCTCAAAGATAATAGTGTTTTCTTAAGGAAAACACAGAATGTAAAACATGCATGCATAACACAAGTAATATGAATACTACTACGTAGTTATGCTTCCGTCCATTTGCAACCATGAATATTAAGGATAACGGGAAAGAAAATATTGCGTACAAAATTGTCACTAAATAAATACTATATAGTTGAGGGGAGGATTCACTTGATTTTACTGGCATTGGAAAACTGCAGAAACGTAGTTATGCTTCCATCCATTTGCAACCATGAATATTAATGATAACGGGAAAGAAAATATTGCGTACAAAATTGTCACTAAATAAATACTATATAGTTGAGGGGGGGATTCACTTGATTTTACTGGTATTGGAAAAATGCAGAAAAATTACGCACCTGGTTTCTGTTGGCATCAACCAGAATAACATTGGTTAACTTTGACTGAACTTCATTTGTCTTGTTCCTGACACCAACCTATGGAATTAATTTAACCAGCTAGATGTCAGAAATGGTGAAAAGGGCAAAATAACAATAGTTGAAACGAAATTTAAAACTACACAGCAGTAATTCCAATTTAATAAATTTATTATGAACTATAATTAAAGGGTTTTACAAGCTACAAGGCAATATATTCGGCATTCATCTATGTAACAGTTGCCCGCGAACAAAGAGCATGCATTCAGCAATTTGAACATGGATTTAAGTAAACCTAAATCCATACTACAAGTAAATAATAAAAAATAATCATTGCCTAACTTGAAGCAGATAGCATAACTTAAGTATGAGCTGAATACTCACTATATAAGGGACAGGAGCATCCAGAAAGTCAAGCATGTCATTTGGTAAAACCTGGAAAGTATGTTCTCGTCAAATACTATGAAGTGGAAATGAAATATTAAAAATATGAAAATTAATCCACTTTAAATATGAAGGGAGAGAAATCGTACAGGCATTAGCAGGCTTTGCCATTGGTAGGGTCGGATTAGTGGAATGACTGATAAAACTGACGCAGATAGAATTCCCTGATCAAGAAAGAAGAAAAATATTTCCGTCAAGAACTTCGATGAAATATCGACAATTTAAATGAGATGAACAATTATTGGGTTTAAAGAGTAGCATAGCTTTTCACAATTCATTGTGAGTGACTAATTTGTAAAACTAAAGGTTATAGACACTTTCAAGATCCTAAAACTGAATAGCTTGGTTCATCAGCAACACAAGATCATTAGTAACTTATTTTGAGGAACACGTACCAAATTAGAACAGACAACTACTATCTGCTTCTCCAGTAGAGCTCCTACAAAGAATGTCAACACCTGTAGACCAACATGTAGCTGTAAGACTAGTAGACAATCATTTTGAAACTGTTATGCTCAGATCACTACATTTCAGCTCTAGAGGCCAATTAGATCAACATAAGCCATATGTGACTAAATCAATAAATAATATCACATCTTTTTAGATCTAGAAACAATAGCTATTAATGATATTAAAATCTCCAAAAACAATAGTTGTTAGAATATGTGAAACTGTTATGCTGGTTCAGTTTTTCCGATCTTCGATTTTCTGGGTCCACTGTTTTTCTAACCTTCTTCGGCACTGGCAGGCTGCAATCTGACTGTGCTCACTCCTATGTGCAAACCAATTTCAACATTTTTCTGGACAAGGTTCCTTCTGCTGGCTTGTTTTTGTGCTGCGCGTATGTTCTAAGTGTTCTTCTGCACTTCTGTGTACTTGATTTTGTGTTGCTGTTCTGCGTGTCAAATTTATTTTTTTTAATAGAGTCAGCATTGTTGTATTTGTTTCTGGACGTTGCACCTCAATTCATCCGTTCGTTGCGGGACTGACCATATTTGACTCCATGAGCCATTGGTTCATTGGCATCTTCTTAGCCCCCATTCATTCACACACCCGAGTGCGTTACATTGAATGTTTCTTGTCAAGGTTCCCTATTTCCGCCTCAATCTCTGTTATTGTTAGTTTCTTGCCAAGGTCCGTATTTCTGCCTCAATTTCTGTTTGATTTGTCGATTAGTTTGGGGGTGTTGTTTGCCCTAGGTAGTTTTGATTTTGGTTAGTTCATGACCCCCTAGTGTAGTGCCTTTTTGGTGTTGTTGGAACTGTTTTTCCATGCCACAGTTGATTACAAACTTCAGGCTGCTACAACGTCGTTTCATTTTGATTTGAAGCTGTGACACCTTCAAGTTAGGGATTCAGCTGCTGCTAGCATTATCCAGATATTTTTGTGTTTCGGTTTGCTTGTTTTTCATGTTAGTTAGTTGTGGTTTTCAGACTACTTTTGTCTTGGTATCTACTTATTTTTCTATTTCGAAGGGCATATTCGTAGCAATCTTAAAACTTAGTTAGCTTAGCCTGAGGAAGAGTGTTAGAATATACAAAATATCTTACTACTGATATTATGATAGTTTTTAGTATAGTTTTCATATTACTTCTTTCTCTCCTTTCTTTATCTAAAACCCATGAGTTCAACAGGTTTATCATGAAACATGCATGATAGTATAAACGTATGGTGAAGGAAAATGGATTTCATAAAATCATTGGCTGAAACAGAACTCACATGTTCAAGTCTCAAGGTACCACATAAGCACGCTACAGCCCATATAGATAATGCAGTTGCCTCCTCTGCAACTAGAAGAGAGTTTTGTGCCTGAGAAGAACAGACAAAAAAGAAGTACTTGTTTACCATAACCATCAAACAAGATAGGCCAGAAGACTGAAAAAAGTAGAATAGAAGTAATTTAGTCCAAATTATTCCAGCATACCTCAGCTAATTCCAGACCCGTACTACAGGATTTCAAATCAATAGTTGAACCAGAGAGATAAAGATCATTCTCATCTAGCCTGTGATATTCCAAGGGATGAAGGTGCTCCAAAGGATGAAAGATAAGTGTTGATCCCCTTGTAGGGCAACGAAATCGATAATACTCACTTATAATTTGTAATGGTCCACAATTATTTGCCTGTGAATTGGTAAAACAATATCAGCAATTGTAATATCAGCAATAAATTACCATAACAAGACACCAGACAATAACAAGACTAGGCGTATTTAAAATTACAAACCTTGGCCCATTCAAGAATCTCATGTAGGTCATTCAAATCCTCTTGTCCCGAGAATGAAGCCTCTGTCTCGGTATCATCAGCATCACTCCTAAAACTCCTGTCTTCACAAGGTGAACCTTGAAAACTGCATAAACCAGACAATATGTTTGAAATGCATCACTACTAAGAAATGGATGATAAATCATTACTAAGATTTCAATGTTTGCAAGGTGAAATTTTGAAGAAACATAAAAGTGGGCTATATGTTTTAGATGAACCACTAGGAAGAAAGGAATATTTATAACACAATAGAATTTGTTTGGATAGTAAAGATAGTTCATTAGAGAGAAAAAATATAAAGAAAAAGAACAAGTGATTCTCTTTAGAGAAAGTAGCCACCCCACCACCCCCGAAAAAGAGAAACTACAGCTAAGCTGACACAAATCAGAGACTCCGTTAATCCTATATTAAACCACATCAAGTCATTCCATGTGGCATGCATGACAATGCACCACAGAGCATAAGTGACAAGAATGATACATAATGCAACTTTGTACCTCCCACTTGCATAAGACAAAATCCATTAACATATTTACTGTAAAATTTAGTCAATCAATAAGCAACAGAGACAGCTATATGAACCCATACAGAAAGTTCATCAAACAACAGATAGAACATATTAATGTATAAAACTAGTTTTTATTTTTAGTACTTTCAGATGTGATTACAAAAGAAAATAATTAATGAGATTAGTAAGCGCCAATATTTCATGTGGAGGTCAAATAGATACTGCAATATCACTGGACAGTCACAATGTCATGTACCTGCAAGAAGATTCAGAGCTTTCATACTGGTAGTACCGCAGGAGGGGCAAAACAGCATTTGGCAAACGCCTATCTTCTGACTGCTTGTTTGCTACCAAAGCATCACTATATGTATTATTATCTTCAGCAATTGTAAGGCCAGATTCTTCTTTGGCAATCTTTCCATCAGTTTCAGGATGAATAGGCACGATATTGTCATCATCTGCTTCCACCTTAAGTGTATGCAGCTCCTCATTAATCATTTGTTTGTCTGGATGAATACCATCACCCTCAATGTTTTCAGGTAGGGAATTTATTAGGTTTGATTCAGAAGTTCTTGGATTCTCATCAAGTTTGTTTTCTGTAAGTCTATCATTCACCAAAACACACTCTGAATTTCCTTCTGAGTTTTCTTCCTCATAACTACCTTCAGCAAATTCTAAATCTAAATACTCAACACTTTTTGTCAACCGCTCCAGCCTTTCTTGCATGAAGATGCTACAGAGATATCAACACAGTAAGATGAGCGAATGCCGTATAATTATTATAGCATACACTGATATGCTGGAAGGCAAACAATTCTGAAAATAAAAAATAGCAATACAATGTGCATATGTCTTCGCAAAATACAAATATCAGACAAATACCCAGCCAACAAAACAGCATGACAATGTAGCTACTAAAAAACAACAATAACAAACAAGCCTTATACCACAATTTCAAGTTGCAACATGGATCACTTAATTCATAAAGCTCTATCAAAAATCAAATTTTCAGTAAAACCACTTCGACCAATGTCTGTTTTAATGACTACTACTAATGTTTTCCAAGTCTTTCTTAGTTTATTTATGACACCAAAATTAGTAAAATCACTTAGAGCAATGTCTTTTTTAGTGGCTTCTTCTAATGTTTTGTAACAAGTATTGCTCAGTCTTTTTATAACACCAGAATTCTAAGTGAGAAAATATTTCACTTTATTTTTCATTACACGGAGAGTCTTGATTCAATAGTTTGGAGTTGTTGTCATGTGACTACAAGGTCAAATATCCAAATCATGGAATCAGCTTTCTACAAATATAAGTCGGGCTTGCCTACATTCGACCCAAAATAAAGTTTACTCGCAAAAAAACAAAACTTCTGTCTCAACAACCTACACCTTAGCTCCAAGGAAGTTTGTAACACATTCAATTACTTCACAGCCAATATATGATTTGCATTCTCTTCACACATATCCAAATTTATATAACAACAAACTAAATCTTAGCTTTGTATAATAGCTTGTAGTATTATTAATTACTTTACAGTCAATATATCATTTGAATCAACTATAATTGGATGTCAAAAAGCCAAACTTTTCTCATTCCAGAACCTATGTTGTGTTTTCTTAAAATTTGTGTTTGACCTAACCCCCTGTACAAAACCGGCTTGTAATGTAAAAGATGTCCACCACTTATAATCACTATTCATATCATATCACTAACACCCAATATTGGACCTATGAAACGTGACTGAGGTGGTACGTCACTCAGGTGGCCCGAGAAGGGGTTAGCCTAATGGATCCAAGAGAGACATATGATCCCATAATAAAATTTGAGTTAGACACAACTCAACCCAACAAAACTGACTTGAAAGGTGAGAATGCCCACAACTTATAACCAATATTCTCATTCCGACTATATCGCTGTCCATTGAGATTGTGTTTCAGCCAAACTATATGAGCTTCATGCCTTTTAAACACTGTTAAGTATATGATTTTTTTCCAACACCCAAATCTAGATTCAAGGTTTAGTGATTTAAGAAATATAGATATCATTTTATGTCACCTTCTGAAACTGAAAAATGTTCATAATAGTATTAGTATACTTGAGCAACCACACTGACAGCTCAATTTCACAAAACATACAGATTACAGAATACTTGCATGTATAGATTTCAAGACTAATCTCATATAACCAACCAAATCAGAAGTGTTTATTGGACACTCTTCTGCATTGGAGCATACATGACAGTGAGATTGAGATTGCAAATATTCCAAAACATAATACAATAAATGACAATGAGATTGCAAATATTCCCAACATATCAGCATTATTATCGTAAAATACCTACCTGTTCAATACACCGAAGTGCAACTCAAAAAATGGGAGCCTTGAGAGAATGCAGTAACATCTTTGTGTGGTTAATATATGGCGTCTCAAAGAAGAGTTAGATGGCTGCTTATCCGAAATCATAGATAGCAACCCAGAAGGTTTATGCACTAGCTCTTCAACTAAGACACAACACCCATAAAGTGTTGAATTATCAGCACCCTATGGCATAAAGTAATACAAACATGTAATACTGTCAGTACAGGAATGAGTAGAACATGAAAAATAAGAACTATATAAAGGATGCTTATAAGTAAATACAATATATTAAAAGTTTGAAGTTAAGGATCAACTAAACAGATGAGCAATGAATGGGTAACTTATGAACCACTCTGAACATTGTTAAACTAAATTTTTTACCAATAGCTCCTTTTCAGATATTTCTAAAATAGTATTTGTTAAGAATAGTTTTAAAAATCCATTGGAGAGGGAAAATATTGAAAACGCACATGAATAGTATTTTTCCCATTATCCCAAAGCACTTGGATAAAAAACATCCAAATAAAGAACAAGTAAGAAAGTTGAAACAAAGTATAGATTGGATCTCTTCAGTTACCTGTAACCTAAATACAAAAGACAGATCCCTTTGTTTAAGGTGTTCCTGCAAAAATCAATATGCAAACATGACTATCAGTGTTTAAAACTTAAGATATCCCTCCAGGCTCCAACTTAATCAAATAAATCAGCATTAAAACTGACAAAAATATGAAATTTCGTTAAAAAAACATCACATAATATGTGACAAAAACAAGTGATAACAAGCCAGTTGCAACACAAACAGTTACAAAGCCTTTAGAAAGGCAAGCTTTAGTGAAGAAAGCATAAATGGCTAGGAACCAGATTCTGAAACATGTTTTTTGTAGGTAACGACAACCAGTATAAGCATAATAACTATTATATGTCTTCAATTTCAAGGAATAAAATTTGAATTCTTCACATTTTGAAGAACTAAGCAGCACGCAAGAGTATAATGCTGTTGGTGCATAAGTTTACAACTCTATTATACTATGTCTTTATACAAGGAAGTTGTTGATGTAGGTAATCAGATTGATAAAGTGATTTATCATTTCAGAGAATTTGTTAACTAATTAAAATATCTTCTTTTTTTTGGTGGGGTGCGCCAGGCTTATGCAATAGTGCAACGCATGAGCGACACATGAGAAGCCCAATAGCAAGCTATTGAAGTGGTCTCTCCCCCTCAAAAAAGTAATTCAATATCGTGTGACCCATTGGATCAGATATTAAACTAATTAAAATATCAATCCAACTTTGACCTACAAAATGGTATGCGTAACAAATAATATTTACGGAAGCATAATATTGCATAAATACCTGTCCGAAAAGAATTTCATTCAGTTCACTCATGGAAGGGGTTCTCTCAACAGCCTTAACCTGAAATCATATCCAGGAAAAAGAAATAACCTAAGTAAAAGCTTCACAGAAGTTATTCACATGAAAATAAATAAATATAAAGGCAAACAGGTACATATTCCTACAGACAGCACACTTACATTCACATGCTTGGATTAAAATCAACGCAATAATTTTAAATACTCGAAATATGAATTATGATCATGATGATGCATTAGGATAAAGTTACTGTTAAGGTTCTGATAAACAGTCGGTACCAAATCTAAGTAAACAAGTGATGATCTCTTTACCCTCTACCTTATCCCCACCCCATGCACTGCGGCCTTCGCCTTTAAGTTATACCAAGAAGGCAGAAATTAATTTATTTGCTTTCAAAATAATGACAGCAATAAATTCAAACTCCTTTATAACGAAAGAAACTACAACAGAAGATAGACCACTAGACATACGAACACTAGAAAACTTTCATGATATGAAATTGAGAGGAGAAAAACATATTCAAAAAGTTGTCTTTTTCCAAGAGATGACCTGCTAGAACATATATATTACTTTGCTAAAATAATTTCCCAATGCTAAAGGTAATCTGGGTTGATCTTACTCTCCTGAATAAAGTATAAATGATGATTATTGTAATATTAATGATGTAAAAGGGATATGAATATGAGTAGACATAAATGTTCATCAAGCTTAGACTAACCTCCAGACCTCCAGGGAAACAGAAAGAAAGCAGATCCTTTTCTTTAAGAGGCAGCTGCTTTTCTGGAGGGTAAACGAATAAGACCTGGAAAGAGTTTTCACGATACTATGTTAGAAAACAAAAATAATAAGATGGTGGTCAACGAAAGTTGTACTGGTCATACTAGTAATACAGTATTAGCATATAAGTAGTACTAGTACCAGACACGATAAGAATGAATAACACAGTACTAACAACAGTAATTCAATATTTGTATCCAATGATCAAAACCTGAGGCTCAACATTGGGCTCGACACGGGATTGATTCTGATAACCAAGTGCACTTCTCAATTTACCAGAGCCTTCCGACTTTCTAACAAAATATTGCCTTTGCAGTGCCTGAATGTCACAATTAGGATGAAGTCCAACAACCACCATACTTTCAAACAACTTGGTTGGCTCCTTCCAAGCCCTGTGATCCTGGGAAATCAAATATGAGGGAGTACATAAGTGTCTGGAACAATCTAAGGACAGATAAGTTTATAAGTTTGTGTGCGGATTCAAAAATAAAAGTTATAAAACCAAAAAACATGATAATGGCAAGTGGCTAGAAGAAAAGATGCATATATACTATGGTTAAAAGTTGAAATTTCAAATAAGTAACCAATGCTAAGAGCCAAACAAGGAAGAACGACAAAAAAGGCCAAAGATCCTACACTGAGAACCAGCTTAATTTTCATGTTAGTTTAAAGCAAAAAGGTGGGAATGAACTATTCAATCGGAAGACATTACATTGTACTGCAAATGAAAGTTTGCGGCCCACTGACGCTTCTGACTTGTCAAGATCTCCGGATTGTAATTTGCATACTTAACTTCCGGAGGACGAGAAAAGCCTTTAATCATTTTGGTAACTTGATGCTGCAGCCTTTGAAGTTGACTACCACCCTGTTCATTTTTCGATGAATATATAACCGACGGCTTCGGAGTATTCATAGCAGCAGCAACAGCTTTAGCCACATCTTCTGTTGTCTGCATAAAAAACGAAGCACCCCAACTAGGACTACTCGTCTCTTCCTCCTTTGTTATTTTAGCCATCTTTTCCTACCTAAACAACACAAACAGAATCAGATAAACAAATACTAACAATACCAACCAACAATAAAGCACTGACACAGACATAGACATGACACCAGACACGACACTGACAAGGGCAACGATGTTGGTACTAATTTGAGAAAATTAATTAATTAATCGCAATCACATGAGACAGTGTTGGACATTGACATGCCTTTGATCAGAGGTGTCAGTGCTACAGAGATATGCCGGAATCCAAAAAACAAAAAAATAAAACAGACCCAGATAAGTGATTTCTGTTGGAAGCAGCTTAAATTAAAAACAAAAGTATAGAAAGAATTAAAGGTAAAATAAATCCAAAATCATCAATTATATGAATAACTAAACAAAACAAAAGAAAACAAATTAAAGTAAAGTAATATGGTGACAGCTATGTAGAACAACTAACAAGTACACTTACAAGTCATCAAAAACTTGATCAAGTCACACTCAAAAATTAATATTTGATTTCATAAACAGAGAAAAAAAAATGGAATCTAGCATATATGGGTCCCACAAAATTGTATCCTTTCATCTCTCTCAAAGCTTCTACTACATAAAACTTGGCTTCAACACACAAGCTTTAAGTAAATAAAAAAATGATTTTTTTGGCCCTAATAACATACATGGATTCATGAAAGCTAGAACAGTAACTGAAAACATAAGAGAGTAAAAACCCAATAATATTGAATTGAATTGAAAATGAAAACATGATGAAATTGAAAGGATCGTTTCTAAATTTAGGGTTGGAAATTGAAAAAGAAAGGAAAAAGATGAAACTGACCTTGAATTGAAATAATATAATATAACGGAAAAAGGAAGAACAAGAGAAAAGGTGTGAGAATCTGAGATGAGATGAAAGCGTGTATATGAATATGAATGAAACGAAAAAGGGGATAAAATTAAAGTGTTTTTATTAATTTGGAATGGGAAACATGAAGAAACAAGAAAAAAGGGGTTCTTCTCTTGTTTGTTGGAGGGAGAGAACAAGTACTATAATTAATTAGGGTATCCACTTTTTTTATTTTTCAGGTACTTTTTATTCCTCGGAAAATTAAATACATAGTAAAAAATAAAAATAAAAATAAAAAATCAACAATAATGCGAGGATTCGTTTTGCAATAAAAAAATATATTACATTCATGTATAATTATTATTTTTTAGGGAAATTAGTCTTTTTTTTTTATAACATACTTCCTTTTCTCATTTCACACCTATTAAGAAAAAGTGTATAAGTGAAAGAGATAGAAAAATGGTTTTAAGTGTCTTGTCAAGTATTGATGCATTTTTAATTATCATAAATGCAAAATAGAATATATTGAATTCAGAGTGATGAAAGTAGTATTAATTAGAGTTATAATTGTAAGAAAAAAAGTCATTAATATTGTATTGAAAAGTGAAATAGATGAACACTTTTTTTTCATATAACTCGGCTATTTTGGGACGGAAGGAGTGTGTAATTAGTGATTGATATATTTACACCATATATGAAGAGAATAAAATATGTATGTCATATATAAAGAGAACGAAAAATGTTAACGAAGGTCCATGGGTCATTGGTTAAAGTGTTAAAATTAGTAAGTTGCATTAAAAAAATAGTGTAATTATTGATAAAACAAAAGTATAAACTTATATTTTCAAGACAGAGTTTTTATTAAAGGATTCCTTAATCAATGTCCTTAATGCACTGGTTAGCAAGACTCAAAGAGAAAATATGGATTATGCGACTTTTTCACTTCCAATTATATATATAAAGGGATTTGCATAGAAAAATATAAGATAAGAATTTATATTATATTGTTTTTGTTATTGAAATATACAAGAATCGTTTGATTTTTTGAATAAAATAAATACTACCTCTGTCCTCATATACAAGACTATTTTGTCAAAATCATGAGAATTAAGAAAATTGATATTTGTATTAAAGTTGTTTGTAATCACCATTGTTTTTACAATTTCATCATTTAAGATAGAGTTGATTTATGTTTTCAACATGATATTTGTTACTAATTGAAAAAAAAGATGTATAATTAATATGAGTATGTAGGTAAAAAAAACAAAGGGGTTATAGAAAAGAATAAAAAAAATTCCCAAAAGGATCTTATAACAATATGAAAATGCAACATATTTACACCTTTAATTTAAATCAAAATCAAAATAATTTTAAATCAAAGTTGTATTTTTTTTTGACAAATCAAAATTAAATTTTTTAAAAGTTAATATTCATTGTTTATACACGTTAATGCAATTAAAAAACGATAAACGATGTACCAGGGGTAGGAGTAATATGTCAAAAAAGTCAAATATATTTATGATAACTTTGGAAATTGGAAAAGGTCCGTGTAGGAAGAAAAAGGGGAGTACAATGGTGGATGAATGAATTGAATTGAATATAATAATATGGTGGAAACGGTAGTGGGTGCAAATAGATAGAAGTAGAAGAACAACCCTCGTCATGTGAATTTTTACCAGAAAAGGAAGTTGAACCCTCATGCGTGTCGAAACTTGTATTGGATGCTGCCGACCACGCCTCCTGCCCTTTTCACACTTCTTGCAAACAACCTCTTCCTTGCCTACTTTTCTTCTTTCTTAAATTAATTTTAGGTTCTATTTTATGTTAAAATTTAAGGAATCAAATCAAATTGTACAACGTTTGTAACTTGATGATTGAAACAAAATATACTTTCGGACTAAAGTAAAACTTAAATGTAGTAATTTTATAGCCAAATACCTCTTTTTTAGTCCTTTAAGTTTCAAAAGTTTTAAATAAGTTATTTTAGTTGATAAACTACTTCACAGTTACATTTGTTTGTTGTCAATCTCCGTTTAACTGATACAAATGTGGCCGTTAAGTTTTCAACTTGGATCAAAACAATGTGTTTCAAAGGCTTCATGTAGTCAAAACATTGTGTTTAATGGTCACAAAAGATCATTTTTATAGGGCTAGAGAGGCAACTCTTTACAACAAGAAATGACTTTCTAGCAATATAAATGATAATTGGTGACCATTAAACGTAGTGTTTTGATCTAAGTCAACAACTTAACGGCTACATCAACATTAGTTGAACAGAGACTAACAACAGAGATAACGGTGAAATAGTTTATCAACTAAAATAACTTATTTGAAATGTTTGATAGACTAATTTGAGAATTCTTTATTAAAAAAAAAAATTGAGAATTCTGTAAAACTAAAAAGACCAAAAATAGTATTTGATCTAACTTTTTTAAAAGACCAAAAATGTAATTTAGTCTTTTTTTAGATTTTGTTTAAAATTTTAACTCTGGAAGGAACTTTATGTTTTACTCTCTATTTTCCTTTTAACTTGTGTTATTTGTACAATGTCGTTTAGAGTAAAGATTTCGTTAAATTTATCACGAGTGGAATATAAAATAATATAGTTAGATTTTTCAATGTTTCAGATTTATTGAAAATGAAAATAAGAACATATTTTCATTTTCACACAACCTTGCCCATATATTTCTCCATCAATTCCCATTGAGGCTTTTCTTGTTTCCTCTATCATCGCTAATTTATTACTACTACTCTCACTTCCATGCTTCTTGTTCATTCTTCCTTTATACTACCTCTGTTCTTAATTATAAGATTCTTTTGAAGAAAAAAAATTGTCTCTTTATATAAGACTCATTCGCTATTTTCAAGTACATTAATTAATTCTTTACCAACATGCCCCTATTTGTTTTATATCTTATTCTTCAATTAACATTAAATACTACATTGAAAACATACACTAACTCTCTCTCGTAAAGGACAAATTTGTAAAAACAATAGTAATTACAAACAAATTTATTATCATTTTTAATTTTCTTAATTCTCGTTATTTTTCCAAAAGGCCCTATAATTAGGGACGGAGGTAGTACAATCTTGATAAGTGCATATTGACACATATTTTTTGGCTTTGTAATTTGACATGTTGAACTTTTTTTTATATCATAATATTAGCTTTTTAACATATTTTAAAACTATAATCGAGCTCTGATGTCTTTAGTTAATTTTTGGAATTTTTCACATATCGATTTGTGTTCACTCAGTTGACCATAACTTGGTATGCGTTTGCGTATATCAAAGTTATGTGCAGCATACATTAGAAAGTTAAGTGAATGTGAGAAAAACATACAAGAAATAGGGGTTTAATTGTGTATACTTTTTGTGGTTTTCTTTTTCTTTGTGTTAACAACTTAATCAGAATATGAGGTACACATATTCTGATGTTACCTCATATTCTGATGCAGAGTCTGAATGCAACAGATAAGGTACATAACACAAAGATAAAGAGACGGAGAGAGAAAGCAAACACACATCAATTTTATGCTTTTTCCTCCTACAATCCAGGAGTAGTCCAGTCTCCTTGCACTTTCAAAGGATTTACTATAAGCACACATGATTATAAATTGCTCAAGGACACTTCCAAGAGACTTTTATATGCTCAATCACAACTGCAAGAGACTTATATGCTCTAGGACTCTACCTAAAGGCTTATGCTCAAGGACAACTCCAAGAGACTTCCCCTTTGCTTAAGCACAACTGCTTAAGACTTTTCCTTTCTCAATCACAACTGATTGAGACTCCTAGGCGCTAAAGGTTTCATCAAGAGACTTATATGCTCAAGCACGCATGCGAGAGACTTTCTAAAATGTTTGCCCCAACTGCAAACAAGTTAATTTGTTCTTACACTAGATTTAACAATGTTAGTGTAAACTGAACAAATGAACAGACTCCTTGTGATTTATAAGATATAACTTGAAAATAAATCCTAAGTGTTTGGCGCTATTAGATTTGACGTAGTAATGACACAATAAAGTAGCAGAGTCTTATTGCTTGTTCTTCAGGTCTTCAACTCCTTTTACAGGCAGTGATTTAAGAGACATTGGAGAAGAGTGTCAGCGCAAATAGAGTTGTTGAGAAGCTTTGATCAAGAACGACTACCCTTTGTTTGATATGGATAATTTCGTGGGAAAGTCCTTTGAATTTCCTTTGTTGAAAGAAGAATTATCTGTTGCATTCTCTTTGTTCTTGATGTCCTTTGTCTGGTTGCACACGTAGACAGAAAAAGACAAAAGAGTTGCTCCATCATATACTATGATAGAGATAACTCACAGAATAAGACAAAAGCTTACGTTGATTCTAGGTCCCTCCGATCCAAGTATGCCAGTCAGATCTTGTGTCTGATGTCTTTCACATAATATGTTAAGATCACTCTCCAACTTATGCAAGACATTTTTCTTTTAAGGACGTTGACTTCTGGTTGACCTTCCTTTAGATCTTCCACCACATTCTTCTAAGCTTCACAATCCCTTTCTGTTGCTCTTCATAATAAATACACATACATTCAAATTTCAAAACTAAACAATCTCAAACCAAAGCTATCAACAACAAATCACACTAACAACTAATGAACACAAGACATATGAATTACTTTGTTTGAAGCTTATTTTAAACATACTAGATTGTGAAAATCTCAATTGAAGTAATTGAGATTAAGTGATGTAAAAACAAAAGTTCACAGTCAATTTAACATGTTTTCAACAAGGAATTCATATGTAATTAACATACAGAAATTTAAAAGGATTGGGAGAAAAGAACACCGCGATTTATAATGGTGGTTCCCCTTGTTCGTTCTCGGTAAGGGTACATTCACTCTTCTTGATAGAAAACGTCTCTATCAAGGACTTCTATGTAGAAAAAATGTTTACAAAGTGTTATGATTAAAAAAGATTCCTTTAATTCCTTAATCTTCAATCCTAAGCAACCACACTACCACCAATTTGCAAGTCCTCTTGAAATTGGAGAGCCTCTAGGTCTTCGAAACTCAAGCTTCCATGCAATCCCTTGAATTGCTTCATCGCGAATTCGTCTTTGCTATGTCTGAGTTTGGATCCCCTTGAACCTTTGAGAAGATTAGAAACAACCCCCACAATCCCCCTTGGAGGTGAAAGGATATCCTTCTTTTGCTTTAGACCCTTGATCCTCAATCAAGTTCCTTGAAAGAAACCAATGTACAATTCCTATAACACCCTATATGCCTCAAATTCTACAAAGATCTTATAATAATCTCAAGAACAAGTAGAGAGAAAGGATTGAAGACTCAAGAAAAATATTTACAAATTGATTCACTGAGTTAGAAGGTGTGTGTGAGAAGCTATATATAGACATGGGTGACAAGTGTAAATTTATTGGCAAAAATTACGACCTGATTTGAATCATACTAAGCATGAATCGATTTAGACACTTGAAAATAGAAAAATTTGAAGCTATGAAGATTGATATGATTTAAGGAATACCTGAATCAAATCGAGGGTTTTCCATATGAATATTGATACGATTCAAGACTGTATAGGCAAGGGTATGAATTGAATCATTAAGACCCAAATAAAGACCAAATCAAATCAAAGAACACTGATACGAATCAACCAGGCCAAACACAAGTACAAAAAGAACAAATGAATCGACTTATTAAGGGTCGTTTAAGGAGAGAAGTGGTAGTGAGATCTGAGGGCAACAGTGGTTGTGAGATATGAGGGTGAAGACGATGGCGATAATGGTCGGGGTGTGGCTGTGACAACCAATGGTTATGGTTGTGAAGAGTATCAGAGAGAACAAAGAGGATAAAAGGGGGAGATGGTAGGTTTATAAGGATTATTACCAACTACCCTTCATTTATGTTGAAACATCAAAATTACTCTACCACATGGGGGTGTAAAAAGGAGTTGCCAACTAGGGGTGTACACATATCGGAACTCCTTATGTATAGTCCGTTATTAAATCGGGTACCTACTTAATTTAATTACATTGATATATCATATGCTTCCATTTTGGAAAAGCCAAAGCTCTAGATATTAAATTAAGCTATCCAGTCTAATTATAATAATCCTAATTGATTGATTTGGATATCTTATAACTAATAATAATCCTAAGCACTGTTAAAATAAAATGAAAATGAAAGGTGGGTCAATTTGTTGTGGTGCATGATGTACACACAGATTTGGTCTTATGGTCAAAAGTTGCTAAATTTAACGTAGAAAAGTCACATGCGTTTCTTTTTCCTTTATACTTAACCTATATTTTATTTACTTTATTCATTCCTAGTTGAAAAATTGCATTGAAACATAGCTATAAAAAATGGATCAATTTATAGTGGTTAACTTATTCATTCCTAAGTATTATATTTTGGATTTGAATATTGAAGGCATGCTACTTTCTAGTTATTTATCGTGGAACTAATCTTATGGTCCCCTATATTAGTTAGGTCCAGATTTATTTTACAAATGGGCAACTTCTATTATTTCCTTGAATATTTTTCTCTAGCTATGGATAGATAAAGAAATGAGCAATAACGTAACATGACTATGATGAGAGTGACCAAACCTTGTTTGTTAGTTGTGGGGTTTATGGTGATAGCCCACAATTTGTTGATCCTCATCCCCTAACTCTAACTGATTATTGAGGATTGACATGATTGCTTTGATAAATCAACGCACAAACTTGCATTAGGAGAAACCTCGTTTTCTCTCGTACTATGTCACTTATAACTAGTATTATTAGTTGGTTTTTTCTTTATTATTAATTTTAATTAAATGTGCTACTATTTTTTTTTTGAGGGAATTAAATGTGCTACTATTGTTAATAGCATTATTGGGATGGAGATGTAGTGTGTATGTCAATTGGGTTTGACACAAATACTTGAACCTTATGCTCATACACATTATGACATATTTAAGTTCATAATTGTATAGTTAGTAGGGTGTTCAAATCCAAAATAAAACCGCAAAGCGATCCAAAAAATTGAAAAACCGTAAAAAACTGAATATTTTTGGATGTGTTTGGATGTTGTTTTGGAAAAACCGCTATGATTGGATCGGATTTCGGATTGCCTTTTCTAAACCGAACCGAACCAAACCGAACCGCAAAAGTAAATTTTTTTACTTAATTATTATTTTATTAGTATTATATATTGCATTAATATATTTCTTATTGGTATTTAATCTTATATATTGCATTAATTTAATCTATATTATTACAAATTCATCTATTTCAAATATAATCAATCATTTTCATTTTCATTGTGTAATGTTAACTTTTTAAATAAATTTGTGGGATATTTTGTATCAAATCTATTATTTTACGGTGTACGAGTAATATTAATATTAATACAAAAATTACATGTTGCACTTTGGATATCCAAAAACCAATCCAAATTAAACCGCATATATTTGGATCGGATCGGATCGGTTCGGATTTTTTTAACATAATCATCCAAACCGAACCGCACGTGATTTTTATTTTGGATCGGTTAATTTTTTACCTCAAAACCGATCCAAACCGAATCGCGAACACCCCTAATAGTTAGTATGTTATATGAAGAAAAAAAAAATGGAAATTTTGTTGTAAATCTTCAATAAAATTGGTAATTCTAGAATTATGAAGGATACAAATTTACTCAGCTTTTTTTCGAGGGAAAATAATCTAAACTATGTTTTGATTTGGACTATGATCTAATAAATATAGGTAGTTTCGATCTCGTCTGTCAATCTGAGATCGAATGATTAAAATTAAAAAAATGTGTCTTTAGCTAAAATAATCTTGATTGTTGATTTAAGATCGAAAGATTGAGTTCGATTAAATGTCATGTTGTAACTACATGAAATCTAATCAAGTCCTGATTTTATAGTTTTGAACAATTACTTGTAGACTTTTTGTGAAAAACAAAGATGGAACTCTATCTATATATTTTTGTTGTTGTTGAGGATTAATCGAACAAAGGAGGCAAGGACAATCAAATTTCTCAAAAAAGAATTTTTATGTGTTGGCCAAGGGTGAACCAAACAGATGCTCTTCTGTCCCACACAATACTCATGAAGCCATTTTTAAATAATTGAGTTTGGCCATTCATCTAATAAAAATCTAATTTTGAGAACAGCTGCTCTTATCTCCCATAAGAAACTCATAAAGCCAATTTTAAATTATTTAGTTTGGCCATTAGTCTAATTTTTATATGAGGTATGTTATTTAAACAACCAACTTTTAGACAACTTATGAGACCTTCAAAGATATACAAAGAAATATAAATATTGACATGAAAACCAAAACAATAAAGACAAAAAGAGTAAGAACACAAAGAGAATATGAAAGAGAATTGTCACAAATTTTGATACAAAATGAGTGTACATATAAAAATTCTCTTTTTATATCCATGCTCATCTAGTATATACATAAGTTGTTTTAATTTTATCGCAAAATTACAAACAAACGAGGAGATCAAAGTCTTGTATCATAAATATTTGGACACACAAATACATATAATGCAATTGTTTTAAAAATACATATTATTTTATTCTTTTCTTTTTCTAAATTTTCTCAAGTATGTGAGGGTGTCAAAGCACCAAAATAACTGTCACCAAAAAATAATTTTCCACAAATGAGTTTGTTAAAAATCAAATATATTTAAGATTTTATTTGTCCTTTTTTTTTGTAACAAAGAAATTTAAGATTATTGGGTTACTTATAATTGAGCTTAACAATTAATATTATTGCCTTCTCTCAAAAAAATTAATATTATTGCCTTTTTTGACGGTGGATCTCAAGTGCATTGCATTGGTTTCGTAGAGTCGTAACACATTTCACATTGGACACTTTCCTTAATTTTGGTTTCATAATTCTATTTGTGATTTTTTTTTGACGGATTCTATTTAGGGATATGTACTTAAGTAAAAATATAATTTAGCATTGTTAGTTTTTATTTTGAGGGTGTGTGTTGAATTATTGATCTCTTCCTTCTCACTCTTCTCTTAACTTTCTCACCTCGACACGACCAAAAAAATACTACTACTAATTTTTATTCTTTAACATTTTCAAAAAAATATCATATGTTTGCTCTTTTCTTAAAAGACATACATGCTTAAGACACCATGATGCTTGGTCTGATTATACATAAAGCAAAACTCTTCATGACTTAAGGTGTCTTAAGGTGTATTTTTTCAATAATAATAATATTTTTCAATAATAAAAAAATAAGTGTAAAAAACATTGTATTTTCAACGCTCACTTTTAATATTCACTCTTTTATTAGCCAAAACTCTTATGAGTTTCACATTAATTTCATCCAAAAAGAAATTAAATGTAAGAATGGATATTAAAAAAAAGAGTATTTGCAAATGCTCCTCAATATAAAAATGTTTTCTAGAGATGAGTCATTTTTTATTTTTTATTAGATACGTCAAGGTTAAACATGATAACAAAACTCATACTTACGGGTACTCGCCGAAACCCTCTCTGATTTGTTTGGGTTTAAGTATGGGGTTTCTTTGATTTCAAAATACATATATGAGGTGGGTAACGAGATATATGTACCCATCCCGAATCATAACCCGTCTTGAATGTAAATAGAAACCTACAAAGTAAACCCTAAACCATTTCATTTTTCCTTATAAGGTGTCTCACTTATCTGAGTTTTCTCTCTTCTCTCTTTGTGTCCCTACTTTTGAGATGTTTTTGAACTTTTAATCACTATGAATGTGCTATAAGATTAACTTCCTTGGTTTAAAATTGACAAATACACACAGTGTTGTGTGTTTTCCTACCCCAAATAGATTAGATTGATAGAAAAATGGTGGAAAATAATGTATGGTTGTTAGATTCGGGTTTAAGTTATGGGTTTGTGGGAAATTTTGTGTTTGGGGTGGTTCAAGTTTGGGGCTAAAAAAAGTTCTTTTATTAAAAAAATAAATGAATTAACTGCAAGGATGAAAACGGGACGGGGATATCATATCCCATTGAGGACGGAGATGTCGTTCTATTTTTCATCATGTTAAGAATCAGATAGAGTAATGAATATATGAGATTTGGGGACAAAGAAGATAAAACACATCTTCACCTCATTGTCATGCCTGGTTAAAGTGCCGCCACTTTAAGTTTTGAGCAAGTCATATAAAAGACATTTTATTTACGCATTGGGACATGCATTTGAAAGTAAGCACAAGACAAAAAAAAAATATAAATACTACAAGCAATCGTGTCTAAAAACGTAAAGTTACACAAATATTTCTACATGTGAATCTAGTTGCCGATTGACATTGACCTCATTCATGTACCCATATTTTATTTTATTTTATAATAATATAATAACTAAAAATTCACATTTAAGGTGAATAAATAGAAAAATTTGAAGTTTGAACTAAGATAAGTTCGTATAGACTGCTCATATGTTTTAAAGATGAAACATGTTAAACTAGCTTTAAAAAAATCCTTTCTTCAAATAAATTCTTACAGCCTTGTCAAAATGTATGTTGGTCCTCAGATTTCCTCATTACTTATCTTGTTTGCTTTTCTTTAAGTAAATGGAAGTGAATTAGATGTTCTTATTAGATTTGGACTAACAAATGCATCGTAGAAAATTCACCAAAGAGAACAACCATATAGATCATAAGGATTAAGGAGCATACACTTGAGAATATCTTATAGTTTTTAAAAGATTCCAACCATGGACATGTTTTAAACTTAATGGGGCACACGGATGTAGCTCATTCATGCTGCAGATACACCTGCAGTCACCAAAGAGATATCAATGCAAATGGATAATGAATGGAGGAAAGCAATGCAGCATAGATTAATAACATGCCAAAAATGACCCATCAACTATGAAAGTTTTCATTTTGTACTTTGCTTAAGTGTGTGACTAGAGGTAAGAAATTTATTATGCAACCCAACCAAGACCCATAGCACAGTACTGTAGAAAGTAGTAAGAAAATAGAAAAATGTTAATGCAATTTGTTCTTGCAACATAACTTTCTTCCCACATATACACATTTTCACAAGACTAGTAGGCAGACCAATCTTGACTTTTTTTTTTTTTGTTATTTTCCATATGGAGAGGTTTGCTAGAAATTTATTATGCATCAAAATCTATAGTAAATACCTAAATTGGTCCTTGAGAAAAAACATGAACCTATTTGATCATGAATAAATGAAAAGTATCAATTTGGTCCTCTTAAACCTCAAATATTGTCAAAAGTCTCTGAAAGGACTAAAATATCCCTAAAAATAATCTTGAATATGACCAATTTGACTAAATTTGAGATTTTAGAGGACCCAATTGAAACTTTTCGTTTCTAAGAACCAAATAGGTCTATGTGTTTTATTGAGAAGACCAATTTGGACCTTTACTCATTCTATAATTCATAATCTCCATATATTCATGTCCTAATTCTTAACAAAAATCATGATTTCTTCCAGTTTTAAGAGGCTCAATATATTCATGGAAGAAGTTCACCGTGCACTGATCCAAAATATTTGACAATGATCCACCTTCAATTATCTTTGGAAGCATAACTTTTAGAGTTTGCAGGTGTTGTGAAGAATGTCTCTTTCTTACTTGGCTTAGTTTTGATGATAACAACACCTCATCACAAAAAGAAGAAAGTTTTAAGAGGCTCAAGATGTATGATGAAGATGAAGTCTTAGGCTTTTTAAATAAATCTTTGTAAGTATGGTACTTATCTTTTGATTTATCATTATTAACATTTAGAAGACTTAAAATGCTCAAAAAATCAATTTAGAACTTTTTACAAACATTTGTCTAAAGTTCCCAAATGAAGCAAAGCTCTTACTTGAAAAACTAATTTTGACATAGTGTAACCGGTTACATGTTTTAATTTTTTGAAACATTTTGAAACGTTAAAGTGTAACCGGTTACACACTAAATGGTAATCGGTTACCACTTACAGAAAATCGTTTTTCATGAATCAACATGTTTGAAATTCATTCCTTTTCATCTTAAACCTTTTTGGAAAGAATACCTTGCATCATGAACATTGTTTTAGCATCTATAAATTCAATTAAGATTATAACATTCACACAAAACAATTATTACAACTTTCAATTTCTCAACTGCGAATTTCAATATCACTTTCATTCTCAAACTATTATTCTCTTGTCTCGGAAAAACTGTCCATTTTTAACAATTGTAAAGAAAGTTTTTCCAAGTACTAAAATCCTTATTTGTTAGAGTGATATTGATAAAGATTACAACCATACAAATTTATTCTTCAATTACTTTGTTGTAAAGTTTCTTGCTATTATTGGTGAGAATTGTTGTAAAGATAGTGAGGTGCTATTTTGTGTATGTTAGAATTATGGGGTCTTGGGGTGCGATTGCTTGTAAAAAAAAATCTAAAATAGTGAAATTCCTTCATGATGTGTGAAGAGAGTAAATGTACCTATAGGAGAACCACTATAATTTCCTTGTGTTCTTTCTCTTTCCCTTAATATCTTTATTTTTTCGCATTTCAATTCAAGCCTTCATAATAACTTTTCGGAAAAATTATCAAGAAACACCAAACTCTCGAAAATAATTCGAAAAAGTCAAAAACCTAATTCACCCATCCTTAGGTTACTATCTGAACTTACAATTGGTATCTCATAAACTAAGAGAGGGGGTGGGGTGAATTAGGTTTTCAGATTTGTTGGATAATTTTTCAAAGTTTAGTGTTCTTGATAATTTTTCCGAAAAGTTTTTATGAAGGTTTGAATGGAAATGCAGAAAAATAAAGAGAATAAGAAAAAGAGAAAGAACACAAGGAAATTACTGTGGTTCCCCTATGAGTACATTCACTCCCTTCACGTCTCGCGAAGTAATCTCACCATGTTAGAATTTTTGTTACAAGCAATCTTACCCCAAGACCCCCTAACAAAGAAAATAACACCCCACTATCTTTACAATAATTCTCACCAACAATGACAAGAATTTTTTTACAAAAGAAATGAAGAATAAATTATATGAGTGTTTATCTTGATCAATATCACTTTAACAATATGGACTTGGTGCTCAGAAAACTTTTCTTTATGAATGTAAAAGAGTGAACAAAGTTTTCCAAGAGAATGAAAATTTGAATGCAAGTCAAATTGAAATTCACAATTGAGAGTTTAAAAGTTGTTATAATTCTTATGTATAAATGTTCAGATCTCAGTTTAATTTATAGAAGTTAAAACAATGTTCATGAAGTAAAGTATTCTTTCTAAAAAGGTTTAAGATGAAAAGGAATGAATTTGAAACATGTTGATTCATGAAAAACAATCGCCTATAAGTGGAACAGGTTACCATTAAGTATGTAATCGGTTACACTTTTAACGTTTCAAAATTATTCAAAAAATTCAAACACGTAACTGGTTACCATATTGCTAACATTGATTGACAACATATAAAAAAAGATGCATTCTGTTCTGTGACAGTTAATATCATTCCTTTTAAGTACTCATATTGATTTGTTGGTCCAGATCCTCAAGAATACCATTAAGCCACTGCTTCTCGACATCTTAAGAACTGACAATAAATAATTTGGGTCAAATTATCAAAGAAGGGAAAAAGACAGATAACCCAAGGGGCTGCAATCAACAAAGGCAAATGAAGACTGCACAGAAAATCCTTACCAACAAACACATTCCATACTCACTAAATACTCCTATCCTCCGTAAATATCCAATAATACGCAGGCATTCAGGCAACTAGTAATAAGAAACTATGTAGCATGGATACACGGACACTGCACTACTACAGAAATGATTGGAAATGATTTTTCACATCAGTTTGCAACCGATGTAAGGTGATATGATGTGGTAAGTCCACATCCTTTCACATCAGGTTGCGGCTGATGTGAAATCTTGAATTTCTACATCAAGTCCGCTTCCACTGTTATAATAGACGGACTTTGAAATTTAAACACTGAAGTGAAATATGTATATTTCACATCAGTTTTCAAAACCACTGTAGTGAAATAATTTTTTTTTCTTCTAAATATTTGTTTTAAATGGCTTATCAAATAAGCTTGACACCTGCTCTTTTCTTTTATACTAATAAAATGAAAACAAATTATGAATAATTTTTTTTCCTTCAGATATTTTCCGTGCTGATGTGAAAACTAAAACCCCCTTAATGTTAAATCTATATTTTGTAGTAGTGCTGACACACCGACACTGCTGATTATTTGATAAAGTAACATAATTCAGTGTAATTATATGTGTTGGTGTTGTCTCATACACGTGGACACGCCTGATCCGAGGAGTGTTCATGTTTTATCGATAAGAAACCATGTATAGAAACATTTTTCTAGAGCAACTGGCATTTGTTTATGTATTAAATTAAATATAATCACTACATGAACCTGAATATTTAAGAAAAGAATGAGTAGCATAGATTGAAGATGATTATGAATAAAGGAGACTTGATGACGAATAGCAAGCAACGCATCGGCAAATGCAATAGCTATGAAGGAACGGTAATTACCGATAGCAACCTCTTGCATTTGAAGTGGAGAAGGTCGGGTTCTTTATGAAGAGAGGAGTTGAGAGACATAAGGTTGTTGTGATTCAGATGCTAATGGAAGATGAATCCCTGAAAGTCAATATTTGAGACCTTTTTATTTGTTGATAATATTTAGACTAAATTACATTAGAGGTTTTTAAGTTATTTAATTGTGATGAGGACACCATACACCTTTTCTCGTACTGTTGCAATATTATAAATGTTTGGTATATAATTGGTTTGTGGAGTATAATTCAACCTGCAATTTTTGTTGGTAAAAAAGTGCAGAGAATTTCTTTGACATTTTACAACAATTGAACACAAACAAGTTGCCTCTTTTTGTGGCCATAATGTGGAGTATATGGAAACAAAGTAACAACAAGTGTGTTGTGTACCACTAATGATGAAGACACCATACAACTTTTCTTGTATTGTTCTAACAATATAAATATTTGAAATATAATTGATTTACGGAGGAGCATAATTCAGCATGCAATTTTGGTTAGTAAAAAACAAGCAGAGAATTTCATTGACATTTTACAACAACTGAACGCAAACCAGTTGGCTCTTTATGTGGTTATAGTTGATATTGATACATGTGAATTCTACTCTTTACCCAATAAAATTCACTCGCGTTTAACTAAACTTTCCAAAATATCTATGTGTGAGTTAACTCATGCAAGTGTAAAAAAACGTGACTTAGTTTTTACATATGCGTGACTTAACTCACACTGCGTGATTTAACTCACGCTCTAACTCACTTTGTTCTAATTTATTTTTTTTCACTTTATTCAAATTAATTCATTTACTTTATTCTCATTTATTTATTTACTTTATTCAAATTAATTTATTTACGTTATTCAAATTTATTTATTCACTTTATTCTAATTCATTTATTTACGTTATTCTAATTTATTTATTCATATAAACTAAATATTTATTCGAATTTATTCATTAAATAAATGCAAATATAAATAAAAGAAAGGAACAAAATTAATATTTATTCGAATTTATTCATTAAATACAAAATCAGAAAAAAAGCAAATATAAATAAAAAGAAATGAACAAAATTAATACATATAACAACTCATTTTATTAATAGAATTCATACAATAATTGATACATTTGATTCGAATTCACTGAATCTACTTATTTTCTTTTTACCCTCTTGGGGTAAAAAGTGATCAGCCTTGGGGTAAATAGTGATGCCTTCTTGGGGGAAAAGACATCATCAACCCTTGAGTTGAATCTAAATCTGGTTCTTTTTATACCCAAAGAAGATTCTTTTTACGCACGGTAAAAAGTTTTTGGAGTAAAAAGAAGCAAATTAAATTTATCCCAAGGGTTGATCTGTTTTTCCCCAAGTAGACTAGTCACTTTTCACCTCAAAACTGACCACTTTATTACCTCAAATGACTAGAGAGAGACTAGAGACTATTGAAGAAAAAAGAAGAAGAGAAACAGGGGGAGAGAGTGAGAGGAGAGAATGTGAGGAAATGAGGAAGTTTGAAGGGGTATTTATAGGTGGAAATGGTAATATAGGTTATAAATATCATAAATGTAGTAAAAAAAACGTGTAAAGGTTGTAAAAAACGTGTAGATTGAAGGTTGAAATGCTGACAAAAGTACAAAAAACGTGTATTTTTGAGCTCTGACCAACCGACCAACCTGCGTGAGTTAACTCGCGCACCGACCAGTTGAACGTGACTTAAGTCACGCAGAGCTATAAGGTGCGTGAGTTAAGTCACGGAGCGTGACTTAATTCACGCAGGGGTATAATTGAAAAATTCAGCTGGGTGCGAGCAAAATGTGTTGGTAAAGAGCAGGATTCGATACATGTAAGTCTCTTATCTGCTTCGAAGTGGGTTACTCACCGGTGGCTGAAACACATGGATTTTGGACTCGATTCCAAATGCACATTGGACAATTTTTTTGAAAATAAATTAAATGTCTTTGAATTCGAAGATATTACCGATTGGAAATCATTTTACAAACCCTTATGTTGAAGTTGTTAGAAGACAAGCCAAATATCCCTTACTCCTTAAAGTTATTAGGTTTGCAAACACTTAACCCTAAAAATTTCCCTCTATTTCTAATGCATTAATTACTAATGAGAGCAACCCTAAATTTTTCCCTCCCATCCTATTTGAAATTTGAATTTTGGTGGAACTTAGTGGAGTTTGCATTGTTAACTGGGTCATTGTGGCTTTATGTTTTCCATGCAGAGTTATTTTCAAATTTCCATGTTTGGTATTGTAAAATATTTAATTGTTTTACTATTATTTATGCAATTTAATTGCAATTTGTCAAGGAAAATTTTATAAGCCATCAATTTAGTTTTTAATTATCACTCATCAATTTTAATCCTAAACTATATCAATATATGAATTTCTATTTTGAGATTATTGAGTTTCAAAAGCTTTATTGGGTTTCTCTGGATATTAGAGATTATATACTAATGAACTCATTTTATTATCTTACTGTTTCATATCTATCATAACTGTAATTTTAGTTAAACCTGGTTGCAGATGGTCATTCTCCACTGTTTTTACCATTATGCCACACAAGTTTTGGTTGAACTAATTTCGCTTTTAAAATATATATATTCACGACACTAATCTTTGATTAATTACACCTTATTAGCAAACCTCTAAAACCGCCCCCTCCACTTCTTATCCCAACTTTTCCACTTCTCATAAATTTTAATATTCTCTTACACTTATAATTTTTGGTTCTTAAATATTGATTCAAACAATTATTTCTATGAATTAAAATTACATAATTAAATATTGACAATAAATAAATACTTATAAAGACCGGTATGCCAATAAGTAAGTATATTGAAGGACATATATGATAATTTTAACGAAATTTTTTAACATCAATGATTATTTTAATTAACGAAGTGCACAATAAAAAAATATTCAATGACTATTGCGGCTACTCGTTAGAAATTCGGGGAACAAAATGATTATTACCCTTCTTTAAATTTATTACAACTAAATTGGGATCAATTTTCTCACACGCTTCATACTATTTCAAACAAGAAAAGGTAAAATTAATCAAATGGGCAGGAAAGTAATCAATGAGCAGCATGGATTGTTCATCGTGCGGGGATAGCTCAGTTGGGAGAGCGTCAGACTGAAGATCTGAAATTCGCGCGTTCGATCCACGCTCACCGCATTTTACTTTTGTTTTTTCGCTTATTTTACACTCCCTCTTTTAATTCTGTGTTTGGTTTAAAATTTAAAGAAAAATTATTAAGCGTCTTTAATGAATATATAGTTTTCCAGCCTAGTATAAATTAGGAATGATACTTAAGTTATAATCTATTCCATATTTCTTTAGGATTGAAAATTTCAACAGAATACTACTGGTTTTCATTCAAGTAGATCATCCTTATGGAGTATGATGCTTTTATCTACGTAATGTAACTCCATAGCGCGTATCCGATGTTTGATACGTGTTAGTTTCAGACTCGGACACAACACTGACACATGCAATTACATTGAATTATGTCATTTTATCAAATAATTATTGTGTCGGTATTCCTCTCCATGCTTCATAGTGTTAGAATCACAAGTCAATTAGTTTGACTAATGCTTGATTTTATCATTCTTTTAGTAATTTAGCATGCAAAACTACTAAGTGGTGTTGAGTGTTAATCTTTGTACAAATGAATTATGAGTTTGTCTTACCATTTTGATTAGTATTTTGCATTTGACCTTTTCACAAACAAAGCTATTGTGAAACAAAATATACTGATCACTTCAAATTATGATTTTGACAACAGGCAGGCGAAGAACGCTTTTCAATTGAGATTGATGAGAAGAACAAACAGGATTGGTATGAAATACTTTCTTTTTCCCTTTTGTAAAATTTTTCTATTTCAATTTCCACACCTGTGTTCCAATATTGAGCAAAAGAACTAAAAGCTAAACAACAATCAAAAAATTTTTGTACAAACTTTTGAAAATTTGAAGTATCTTGTTGAGTGTCTTTAATGAATATATGGTTTCATCTGTGCTCTTTTCCAACATGATTGAACTTAGGAATGGTTACTATTTTCTAATTACAAATATATGTGCTTAATTATAACCCTTTTTCGGTTTTTATTTTTCAATCATCACGGTCATTGAAGGTAAGTTTTATGGTGAACCATGCATCTTGATAGGTGATCCACCGTGGATCAGTAATTGAAATTTATCTAAAACGTCAACAATGACTGATGCCAGCCTTATGATCCTCCTAGTTGTATTGTCTGAGACCGTAACATGATTGATCTCAGTTCGACAACGATTAGGCCACTGTCTCTGTCATAAGGGCGAATAGGACCATGACTTTCTACTTCTGCAGTAGGATGAAAGTCGCCATTGATGTTTTGTGGAGCTTAAATATTGATCCACGGTGATCCACTGTAGAACTGTCCTATTTTTATACCAGAATCACAAACTTTTTTGTTATCTTCAAGTTTAACTTAACAAAATTTTAATAGGGCCACCTAAATAACAGTCCCTATTTTTGCTTTTCAGCATGCTTTATATTTACATGTAAGGATTTTTGGAAGCTGCTATCATGCTTGCTTTTATCATTCATTTAGTAGTTTCTTTTAGTAATTTAGCATGCAAAACTACTCAATTATGGTGGGAAAAAAAAAACCCTGATGATCAGTTCAAATTTGTTATGATTTTGTCAACAGGCAGGAGAAGAATGCTTTTCAATTGTTATCGAACAGAACAACCAACTTTGGTATGAGATACTACCCATATGCGATGCTTAGGCAAAAATACTTTGCTCATGAGTCTGCCAAGGTAATGGCGAAACACGTTAATTCTTCAAAATCCTAATGTAAATATATACATTATCTGCAATATTGTTCCAGTGTTATGGAGCAAGAAAGAATCTAGACAGAAACAAGCTGGACTGTATCAAGAGAACATGTAGAAGTTGGACCGTAAATTATATAAAACTAAACTAAAAAATATTTAGTTTTTTTTTACATAAAAGAAAAAGAAACTGCAGTAGCATTAGTACCTGTACCGCCACGAAACTCTGACCAAGTTTCTGATATGCTTGATACTTCCTATCAATTCAAAGTTGAAAATGCAAAATTAATCACATATGCATAAATCCCATTGGTAAGGATCAACAAACAACCATCTTGCGGGGATAGCTCAGTTGGGAGAGCGTCAGACTGAAGATCTGAAGGTCACGTGTTTGATCCACGTTCACCGCATTATTTATTTTTTCTTTTTTACTATTGAATTAAAGCAGCATGAAATTAGGATGGAATAATCACCACATTTTACTGTTTTTTCTTTCATTTTTCTGATTTCCTTTTACACTTCCTCTTTTATTATGTGTTTGGTTGAAAATTTGAATCAAATTTGGTATGAAATACTTTGCTCTATTGTAAATACACTGCCAAGGTAATACCGAAACACATTAACTCTTCCAAATCCAGATGTAAATATTTTACATTATTTGCTATATTGTTCCAACACTATGGAATAATAATTATTTGGATCGACAGCAAGAGAGAACATGTAAGATGGCATTCTAATGTACATAACCTTCCATCCTTAATCTACACAGTTTAACTTAATCTCATTATATAATTGTAGCAGAATCAACATCACTTAGCAAATAGTACTCTCTACATTCTGCATTTCTTTAGGGAGAGGCTTTTCTTCATGATATAGACCCTCTTAACTGTTGGAATGACAAAGCACATATCAGTATTTTGTATCCTTAGATTTAATAATGAACTATTCTTGCATGTCGAAAGGTTTTAACCTAAGAAAAATGTTTTGACAGAGACACGCGTATGCACCGTTCATCCTTTATTATACGGTTAAAACGGTCCAAGTACATGAATAATTATGTAGAGTAAGTAGTTTATGAACATCAATATCATGCATATTTGAAACATGTATTTAACCATGTATTTGAACCAAAACAGATAAAAAGATGTGAACAGAGATGCAAGTGTACCTCTCAAACTGATTTGCTAGACCTGTTATGTCTTCTAACATCTGAGTCGAGGTGCATGACACCACAAAGTGTTGTCGATGCAAGGATTAAAATCAACGGTAGTGATTCTACTATCGTCCAAATTATACATACGAACATTAAAAGAATCCTTAAAGTAGATGCAATTCCCTTGATATCCAATTAATTCTTTAGCTGAAATAGAGAAGTTACAACCAGGGCTCAAAATGAAGGCTCTATCTTTCAAATTTTTCACATCAACCCATTTCCCCCATTCTTCATCCAACTTATAGACTTTGAAGCACTCCACAACCTCGTATTGAGCTTGGTGTCTTCTTCCAACATAGTTCCTTCTCACGTTTTCGCCTTCGTAGTATGAGTATCTATCAACAACATAAAGATTCCCACAAGATTCCACCAAATGTTTCTTGTTTCCAAAACCACACAAAGGAGGTGAAAATTGTATCAACTTGGAAGAAGAAATATCAATCCATGAAATAGTTCCCCATTTATCAGTAACATAAAACTGACCCTTGAACACAATAATATCGTCGTAGCAGAAATTGTTTTCATCGACAAGTTTCCATTTCTCATCACCATGTTTTATGAATCCTACTATATCTTCTTGAAAGATACAGCAAGAAACACAATCCTCAACACTACTCCAAGGAGAGTTAGGATAGAACACAATTTTCTTCACAGGACTTGAAAAACCCGTAATCTTTTCAATTTTATATGATTTGCATAGCTCAATGACCCTATAATCCAACATGTTCCATATCATCAGGGAAGTGTTGTTACTACTAAGAGGGTATGATAATTTTCTGTCCGTGATAGGACTCAACAAACTCAAAGGTTGATTCTTTGATTCTTCTACCTTAATCAACCAACCTTTGGAAGAAGAAGAAGAAGAGTTGGAACTTGCATCAGTTGGTTGAATAAGATAAATGGTTGATTGGTTGAGGTAGTTGTTTGTGGAGATGTTGATGCCAGGGTGAGGTATTTGCAAAGGAAAAGAAGGAGAATTTGGAAGAGAAGGAGGAATGGAAGAACGAAACGATTGGCATACACTGCGAAATCTGAGAGCATCTATGTGATTATCAAGATATTTTCCTATCTTAGTCCATAGTTCTTTAGGGAGTTGAGACCAATCTACTTTCTCATCCATGGCTGAAGTTGATTCAGATCTCAAAGATTTGTTGACTTTGCCGAAGAGTGATATCATGTTGGAAAAAGCTCAAGGGTAAAGAGTGTAGAAAATACGTGTGAATTTTCAATGTGAGTGAGAAAAGAGGTATAATGGAAATTGCAAGTAGAGTGAATGAAGACTTGAACTGTTTAGAGATCTTGTTGGTTAAGTTTCCATACTTAGGTTCTTTCTGAGAAGGAAACTAGGGACCTTTTTTTAGGAACAGTTGACTTGAAAAATCATCTAAGTGGTAATATATATAACACTCTTCTGAATAATAAATTATAGGAGTGGGATTTGGAGTGGCCAAGGTCACTTTTTGTTTGGGAGGAAGAACTTTTTATTAGTTTGAAAGAAGATTTGGAGGGTCATAGAAGGGAGAATTTTTCGGATAGTTGGGGTTGGAAATCAGAGGAGGGTGGTGCTTTCTCGGTGAGATCTTGCTATTTAAAGTTGGTGGGTTTGATGTTGGAGGAACAAGTGTGGAGTGTTGAAGACTATTTGGAAAAGTAAAGCCCCTTTGAAAGCGATAGCTTTCTCTTGGAAACTTTTTCTAGATAGAGTCCCCACTAGAAATAATCTTGCTATGCGAAGTTGTTTACCCACGGAGGAGTCTACCTTGTGTGTTTTGTGTGGTAGAATGGAAGAATCGTCCAATCATCTCTTCTTACATTGTGTTTTCACGGAAAAGGTTTGGGAAAGTGTTATGAAGTGGCTTGATTTTTCTTTTATTACTCCTCCGAATTTGTTTGTGCATTGGACATGTTGGAGTAATGAGGGGAGAAATAAGAGGATTCAAAAGGGGTTGTGGATGATCTGGCATTCTACCATTTGGGCTATTTGGAAAGCTAGGAACCACATTATTTTCCGGAATGAGGTGAAATATATTGACGAATTATTACCGGAAATAAAGGTGATGTCGTGGCGGTGGAGTTTGAGTAGACTCTCAATGCAAACTTGTTTATACTATGAGTGGAGTTGGAATCCGCAAGAGTGTTTGATGCGGTAATAAGTCTTTGGTTGGCTAGGGGTTATTTGTGCAAAGTTTGGCGAGGCTGATGCGGTGTGCTTTTTCTGCTACTGCTGTGCGATTTTTATGGGTGTAGGGGTGCTGTTATCAACTGGAGGTCTGCTGTTAGGTGTGGTTAAAAGCCTGGTGATTTGCTGTAGTGGTCTGTTCTGTTTTAGGCCCAGGTAGGCTGCTTTGGGCAGCAGCTGGGTTTTTGCTGTTCTACCCCTTGGTGCTGTTCCCATTTCTGTTTCTAGCGGCCCCCTTTGTTCTTTTGTGCTGGCTGTGATGCAGGAGTATGCGTGGTTAGACTACTGTTTTGGGTTTTTTGTCCGTCGGATTGTCTTGGTCTGTCGCCTCATGTATACCCCAACATCATATTTTTAGCTTTGGTTAGACCTCTTTTAGCACATTGTGGCTTTTTAGTGGGGAGCATGGGATGGTTTTGTTGGTGGCCTAGGGTGTTCCACATATATACGGCACCTATTGTATGTTTTTTTTTTCGCTTTTTCCGCGAATGCTTTTGTGCTTCTTGCACTCATTCGTTGTGAATAAAATTTGCTGATTCAAAAAAATAAAAAATATAGATTAAAGTATCAATCTTATTTAGCCTCTAAAACATATATAAATATAATAATTAATCCTTAAACTATATGAAATTTGTCAATTAGCTTAGTTTGGTTTATGCATTAGCCAATGTGGGATTTTACTCAGATATTACTTTTCACTCAACTCATCAACACACCTATATGGAATTTTGCAGTCATTCACTAAACTCACTTTTTTGTTTGTATGGCAGTTTTCAGTTTGAGGAAGCAAAGAAAACTCCATCGCAGTCCTTACTTCTTGATTTCATCATTCATTTAGTAACTAACCATGTAAAACTACTCAAATATGTTGATTAGTAACTAACCATAAGCTTTCTCAAATAGTGTCGCAAGTGTTTATACTAGTAGATAAGCTCAAACAAACAAATTAAACAAGAACAAAGATCAATTAGCAAATCAAAGTCTCTACATCCTTCCTGCACTTCTTTAAGGAGGAATGGAAGAACGAAATGATTCACAAACACTGCAAAATCTGAGAACATCTATGTGATTATCAACATATTTTTCTATATTGGGCCATGGTTCTATAAGGAGTTTAGACCAATCTACTTTCTCATCCATAGAAATTAGAGATCATGGTTCAAATAAAGTTATTATTCTCACCTCTGTAATGTTTGTAGGTAAAATCGAGATAATTTGAAGTATTAGTTCTATCTTTCGTACTTTTAATAGTTGGAAAAAAAATCACAAACCAAATAAAAATTACATCAACAAACACACTTTAACGTCCCTGTAAGTTTAGCTCAGTTGATAAGAACAATGCATAATATATATAAGATTGGGGTTCGAACCTCGGACACCACAAAAAAAAACATACGTCTTAACATATTAAAAAAAATATCAAATATTTTTACAATCTTTTTTGGTTATATGAATTGTACCGACAGAACAAAATTATTAATTATTCTAGTGGGGTAAATTGGTTTATCTAATTATCATAATGTTCCGATTAAGTTATGAGCTCAACTTTCTCTTGGTTGATGGATGAAAACATCACTTTTTGGATTTTTATTTTTTATAATATTTTTTTTTGTTAAGAATCCATATGCAATGCAAAATAAAATAAACTTCTGATCAATTCTATAAATGTTAATTTTTTTTTTATATCAATTCTACAAATGTAACCCAACTAAAAAAAAAAGAGTGAGGAGTAAGTTAGCAACAAAAAAAATCAAACTAAAAAAAAGAAAAAAAATTAATCAAAGGAGTCATATATTGGAATATTCTTGTTGATTATTTGTCGTGGGAAAAGTAAGGCGAGTGGGAAGAATAAGGCACGTGAGAAACCTATAGGATGGAAAAAGCAATAGCATATGTATAGATTGTCATGATCGGCTCCAAACTTGAAAGAAAAGAAGGGGCAAACTGAAATTAGAGTAAAAATTAAGGAGAAAAATTATTGGTAAACGAAAAATAAAGAGGGAGTGTGTAAAAATGAATAAAATGAAAGTATGAGAGTGAAAAAAAATGGAGGGTTATGTGAGGAATTATGCTCTTTACCCAAACGGTTTTGCTCATTCTCAAAGTAAATGTCTAAAATACCCTTACGCATGTTAACTCATGCTAGTGTTAAATTTGTGTGAGTTAACTCACGCTGCGTGACTTAAGTCACGCAAAAAAAAACACACTAAAACCCAGCGTGAGTTAACTCACCTGGTTTTGTTTCATCCATGTTCCATATTTTCTACGCATGCACAAACTTCCACAAAACAAGACACAAAAGATGGCCTAGAAAGGGACATAAAATAAAATACCACTACTATACTAACAAACAAATTATAAAAAAACAAATAAACAAAAGTTGAAGAAGATACACGACAAATTACAATTACAAATAAATATTATACTACTATTAATAATCATTGCCAATTTGTTAATTGTCATATTGTGCACACCTGATGGACTCGAGTGAAGGAAGTTGATGTTGCAACTTGCAAATGAGAGAGTTGACATAGTGGCATGTCAAAACCTTCAACCCAATTAGAAAAAACACAATATGGATGAAACAAAACCAGCGTGAGTTGCGTAACTTAAGTCATGCAGCGTGAGTTAACTCACGCTGCGTGAATTAACACGCGTAGGGGTATTTTGGATATTTACTTTGAGAATGAGCAAAACCGTTTGCGTAAAGAGCAGAATTCTTATGTGAGCATATTGAATCTATGATCAAACAGTTCTGGTGGGGCAACAATAAAGGGGGGAAGAAAAGTTTTATTGGATTAATTGGAATAAATGTTGTCAACCCAAAAGGAGTGGAGGCATGGGTTTTAGAAATATCAAAGGAGGTATGGGTTTTAGAAATATCAAAGATTTCAACCTTACTCTTCTTGCTAAGCAAGGTTGGTGTATATTATCAAATCCTGATTCTTTGCTTGCTAGGTGTTTAAAGGCTCGCTATTTTCCACATAGAAATTTCCTGAAAGCGAACCTTGGACATGTTCTAAGCTATACTTGGCGAAGTATCCAAGGAGCTTTATGAGTTCTGAATCGTGGATGTCTTTGGAGAGTGGGAACTGGCCATTTCATTAACATTTGGGAAGATAATTGGCTTCCTCTTCAGGATGGCTACAAAGTGTGGTCTCCAAAGCCCCTTAATACTGAACTTTCTCGGGTGTCTCAACTTATTCATCATGATCTTGGAATTTGGAATGCACCGTTGATAAATGCAAATTTCTTGCCTTTTGAAGCCATGCAAATCCTTCAACTCCCTTTGCCAACAACAACACATATGGATTCTCACTATAAGGGAATATTAGAAATCATGAAGACAACTCCCTTTACACTCCATGATATGTCTAGCCCTCATACCCTAAGGGTCCCTGATAAATTAAAGACTCTTGATCAAAAGTCATATGTAACGATTCGGTTAAAGCGCAAGAATTAGTTTATGAACCCTAACCTAGTTTGTAAAAGATTTAAACGGTGAAACATATGAAAAGAAAATATAACTCAAATCATAATGAATAAAAAAATTATTAATTGAATCGAACAAATAAGAAGATGTTCATCTTAGAACTATAATCGATAGAGGTTTAGTTTCACATGGCCACGGACATCATACAAAATAATAGAAAAACATACCATAGAGAGCATAAAAGGAGGATGGAGATCCTCTGCCTTGAATCTCCTGATGCTTGACCCTTACCTTCTACCGCTAGCTTTCTGAATGCTTTTCTAAATGAATAAACGTGTGTACACGAGTCTCTATTTATAATGCATCATTACTTAGGGGTTAAGAGATGAAAATTAGGGTTTTCCACTAATAACATATCGGAAAACAAGAAATCAACACCTCCTAGCCGTCTCACATGCACGGGGTGCATGGAGTGAGGCGCAGGGGCGCATGAGGCATCAACTCTAATGCAAATTTTGCAGTTTTCGTCCCTTTTTCGATCATTCTTCCATCTTTAAATGTCTTTGAACTTGAAATGAATTTTCTTCATCTTGTATTGTCTTCAACAACCTTCTAAGAACCATTGTTCTTCAATCTTTATATTTTTGATCCTTCATGTGATGTCTTGTTTTGCAGAGTTACATGATTTCTCACTAAAAAGACTCAAAACACCTATGAAGTTGCATGATTTAAGATAAAAGTGAATTATGACAACTCGAATGAAAACAATATAAATTGTTTCTTAAACCATTGACAACTCCTCTAAATAACAACTTCTTTGCCTTCAAATGCAAAGAAAATAACTAAAAACATAACATAAAATATCGTACGATGATCTGTCATCAAATACTCAATTTTTTTTATCAAATACTTAAATATTTGAATTATCCTTAAAATTAACTAGGGACTAGAATTTAAACTCTACGTAAAACATTGTTCTATATCATTTTATGAATCATTTGAAAAATATTGTTTAATACTTATAATTACACTTTGCAATAAATACTAATCAATAAGAACCATAAAATTGATATGAAGAAGGGTATGAAATAAATTATGCCATTAAATTGATATATATATATATAACACTTCAATGCTAAGATTAAAAAAAAAATCGATCATACAATACTATCTATTAATGTGTAAATATGTTGTACGCCCTTTGGTGTTTATCTCCTACTAGGATTTCCACCCGTGCAACGCACGGGAAATAGCTCTATAGTGGCGTTACCAAAATATTTCAATAAACGTAAAACTAAACAAAAATCATATAATGCACTATTATGATAAATAAGGTATTTTCATCATCAACATTAATATTTCATCATTTGACATATGTTTAGAAAATACGACTAAAATTACGACCAAAATAAACACATAATGGACTTTAGACAAATAAGATGTTGTCATAACCAAAATAAATATTCCAACATTTGACAAATAGTTTCATTTAATTTAAAGAGATTACATAACCCTGAACAATAATGTTCAAATAACTACATAAATTAAAAGTAACACCAAACTCTTTTCAATGTTGATCCAAATATATTTTAATATAGTTTAACTACATAAATTTTAATGCTAACCTCAAACACTATATTTTAATAGGGGAATGATATTTGAACAACCACTTTTGACAACTTTTGCGACAACTTTCTCTCTCATACTTATATTATCTTTTTACTTTTTCTCTCTATTACTTTGGTTTTTGTGCTAATAGATCATTTCCTTTGTAAAAGTTTAGTTGTCACAAAAGTTGTCCCATATATGGATGTTCAAATAACACAACTCACTTTAATATTTGATCATTTCGATCTTTATAGTGTAAAGAAATTTTAAATTTTCATCTACCATCAAATACTTATAGACCCCATGTTTTAATAAATATTGATTTGTTTGAAGTTAACATTAAGATATATATACCTATGTTTGGGTTTAGGAGCTTCATTCAGTTCAGATATTAAACATTGTCTTCGTTGAAAAGATAAAAAAAACTACTAACAAATATGTTAATCCAAACATTGTCTTCGTCGAAAATTTCTACAACATCAATTCATATATAATATGTTGTCTATAAAAGAAATCAATTTAAAAATAGCTAAATTATCATAGCTTGAAAATGTTTTTATATGAACTAAAATATTCGTTGACTTTCGAATAACACAATAACATAGTATATGCATTAATCACGACACTATAAGAAAATTATATTAGAACTATTTAATGTATACCGACTAAATCTATTCAATGAGTAAACTTGTATTAAAGGTCCAAAGTTAAGTATATAAAATGCTTAACTATCGACCTTAAACATGTTTAACTTACTCTTGGACATAAACAGTCACTAACTTAAAGATAGTATCTTTAACACACAATAGAATACTAATATAAATATAAAATTGTCATACACACGATCCTTAGAAAAACTTAAACACAACAAATAAAACATATTTAAAGTAATAAGTCTGAAGAGGACATAATAAGTATTTAAAAATTAGCAGCATAAATGGAAGATAAAAACTAAATAAGACATAAAAGTCTCTCCTGGACTAAATCATAACAACACCCAAATTAAATACTTAAATTTGCATGCTGGTTTTGAACAAATTGAGTAATATCTTAATGTCCTCAGCTTCCTTCTCTTCAGGAGGCACTGTGTTCGACGATGAACCACCATCATTCAGTTCAGCTCCCATTTGATTAGCAACACATGCACTGCCTAAGAACTCAGGGGTCAACTCCCATAAATTTGACACATTGAATAGTTATACCACATATATATCAATAAAATAACGTCAATAAAACAGTGTTGAAGATTAACACATGAACATCATATCAGGTCCTTTATGACATAGCAGTGAATATTTTGATTCAAGTGACTAAAAAACCAATATCAGAAGAAAGTGGAAACTAAATTATTATTAAACTTTACAAACAAATTTAAGAGGAGTAAGCAACTCTATAGATTATTTGAATTTAGAAGAAAATGCTAGTGTTACCTTTCCAAATCCACTGGATTGTTTAGCCTTCTGAAACTTGTTTATGGCATAAGCATCCAGACAAATCTTCCTAACTATGAAAGATGTCTGATTATCATCACCAAAACGTTCCATCTTCTCATGGATCCTTAGGAAATACCTGTCATACATATGTAAATCTAAATTTAAGATAGCAACATAAATTGATTCTCAAACAATAATGCACATTGAATTTGGTCCTTCATAGATAAACTCTCTTCATGCACTAACTCAATTTGTACATTAACTAATATACCAAGTCTTCTTACCCAACATTCAATATAGAGCCTTCTTAGTAGATCCTATTAACGCTTCAAAACAAAAGTTCTTTAACCCTCAAGAAAATAACATACGCACAGAAAACTATAAAAGCAAGCATTTGCAATTCCTTTTCATCTTTAGTTTAAATTTAAAAGAAAGATCTTATTTGGTATGTAGTGAGAGAAGTTGCTTTCTGCAAATCATATTAAAGACGACATACATTTTAATTTTGAAATATATATGTATATGAATGACAGAATATTATAGTAAAGAATTGAGATAGTGACAAATGATAGTCAAATAAGAAAGAAGATGAAAAAGGAAAGGTTCACACTCTCTTTTTTGTTTGAAATGCTCAATGTAAAGTTATTTCACTTAAAATACAAGCAACATGCCAGCTAATGTTTGTAAAATTCAAATCTAATGATATAGAGATTTTAATCTAAAAAAGAAATCAGATTCAAATCTAACAATATAGTGATTTTTGAAAAGCAAAAGGGGCAAATTTTGAGTTTCAAAAATCAAATCATCTTAACAATACAATCTAGATAAAGTGAGTCATGTCTCTTTTTTGATCTATTCTGCAGAAAGATAATGAAAAAAGTCATTGAATTTGGTTGCATCCTTCAAAAGTTTGTATGTGTTGCTTATGCATGTAGTGTGTGTTGGTTGATTTTAAAAGTTCTAATTTCGGGAGATTTAGAGTGATGCGATATGCTGCTTGTACATTTAAAAAAAAACATATTTAAATCATGCTAGATAGCAACAAAAGCTAGCTTCTTCTAGTACAACCGATTTGAAACAAAATTAATATTAGCACTATAGTTTTAAAACTGCAGTGTTCCAAAGTGCTTCAGCACTATGAAATTATAGTTATGTGCATTCAATTCAAAAATTAAATTGTTCTGATATTTAGGAACTGATGCAACTATCATGAATTATTTGCTAATATAAACAATGAAATCACTTACAAAAAGCTATAATGTTAACTTGAAATTCCAATTGGACCTGCAATAATTCACCAAAAGCATCTCTTAAAAATAGAAACTAATAACCACATTTACCGATCATATATCTATGTCAAATGCCAAACAAAAGCCAGCAGCTGCAGTAGTACTAAAATTAATAACCACACTTTTTATTTAAGGTTAGCTAAACAGAGTTGTTTTTTACATCATACCTATTGAATTAATACTGCAACATCTACACAACCTCAAATTTATAATGAGAATTATTGTATCATGACTCCCACTATAAAATATTAAGTACGCCTCTAAAAGATTAAAAATGAAACCAACCCTCTGAAATTTTATAACTGCACATAGTAGGCTTGATGTAGAAACATAAATGAAGCTAAACTAACATGACATTTTTCTTTACATCTCGTCATCCAAAATGCACATAATAGGATTGCAACTGAGCTCGAAAACATTTACATTCATGCAGAGTAGCTAGTTTTCAAGTGATTTACATACTTAAGATAGGATATAGCTCTAATGAAAAATAAAATATTAAAGTTTATGGCAAGATATCAACTCACATTAGGTAAAGAAAGGCCAAGGAGATAGAAAACAAAGCACCATGTTCCTCATCTCTTACAACCATATAATTTTAGTTTCAAGGTGGCACAAAATTACCAATTGGTGGCCTAGTCATATTTAGATTCTTCTGTTTATTTGGCTTTAAATAGAAAGAAAAAAAAACTTCATTTAAGTGAATGTTACTTCATTTTTGCATAAATCATGTAAGCAAGGTTATAAAGAGTAAGCGATTAGCATGTGACCTTAATCATAATGCATGCGAAGAATCTTTTGAAAGTTGTCTTCTCCAAAATCTTTGATATAGCATCATGAAGATAAACATAGCTTCTTTGATTAACTCCAACAAATAGATTAACTACATCATGTAATTCCAACTTTGACGCACACAAAAAGAGTAAGTAATAAGAGATTTAAAAATATAATCATAAGAATAGAAGTGGAAACATAAAAGAGAAGAAAATCTTTAAAACTACAACATAGTTGAAGAAATCTGAAACAGTTACTCTTGTTTCAAACCAAGCATAAAAAATAGCTTCAAGAAACAAAAAATAAAACTCAATCTGAACCAATGAGTTGCAGAAATACTTAAAGGTAGCCGAACAACATAGCTATAATAAAAAAAGGGGTTAGATAAGAGTCTAAAAAGTTTTTTCAATCACGTATTACACGTTCAATTGAATTTAAAACTAATTCTAATCATAAAAGTTCAAACAATACATTGTAAAACAAAAGCATATATGAGTTGAACTCAGAAAATGTATTCATTTTCTCTCCTTAAACAAACAAAGTAAAAAAATATGAACTTACCAATATACTGAAACACAAAGTGGTAAACCATCACAGTTATATGGTTGTGCACATTGTTTATTCTTCGTCTAAAGTCTTATAGAATGTCATGATGCTTAGGCCTAAATATGAACTAAAAATCAAATTGAAAGAAAAAAGATATTAATATTTGTTGAGTTTGAAATCATAAAAGTACATGACAAAATGGATTTTTAAATAATAGCAATCAGTCGAGAGGTAACCGTAAATCATACAAATGTTTCAAAGATCTGAAAAAATTAGTTTCATCATCAGGCTAAGAAAAGGATAAACTAACCATTTCAAAAGTAGTCTTGCTCCATAGCTTTTGGGACAAAAAATCAAGCATAAATCACCTACAAACAATCCATGAATCATTTCAATATAAAAAAAAAACCAAGGAAAAATGAATACATAATTTGAAGAGTTATACCATAACAGTTAAGAGTGAATAACTTTCAACCCTTATTTCTTTTAACAAATAACAAATAGAAATATAAATCACTCACATTGTTTTATATCAATATCATCCATTTTCTTATTGAGACATTTTCTCAAACACTTTGCGAGTGCTCAAATTCACATAACAAAATCATTTCAAAGTAAGACAAATTGAATAAAATATAAATACTCTTGTTAATCTAAACACAAAAGTAAGACAAATTCAAAACCAATTCCACAATTTATGAAAAGCGTGAAAATATTCTTGTTAACATAGATCTTGCTTGAATAAACACTGAAATCTTCCAGAAATGAAAATGGATTTAGAATGATTACCTCAGTCCCCGTCATCAGTTTGATGGTTCCGAAGGATTGTCGGAATTCGTCTTCCAATCCACAACAAACCAAACAGTAATCACAACAATCTACAAATTCAAAATCGCACATAACAATAATCATAAAAAACAATTAGAAAATAAAACTTACCTCAACAATGATTCGAAGTACGACTTCAGATTTTTGCGAGATGGGCTGGACTTGTATGGGCCTCTATTCAAACTTGGATTTTTGTCTCTTTCCTGTAAATAGGCTCGATAGCAACATTTCTTGGAGGGAAAATTACTTATTCAAATTTTACTATCATAAATTGAATTTTGATGATTTTAAAAATGTGGATTACATGTTTTTTTTGATCCTACTTACTATTTTTGATGATAAATTGAGCTTTTAAGAAGTGATGATTTGGCATTGGGTGCTTAAGAAATTGACACATTGGATTTGAGCAAGATTTTTTGCTATTTGTTGCTTCATGTTTGTATATTATTAAGATATGACTAAGACATTGTTTAATAATATTATCTATATTTTGCTGTTATTGCCTTTCTATAGCATATAAAGTTAAATAAAGGTAATGAAAGGTTTAGTTGGGGGGAAACATGATATATTTAGTGGGCTAAGGTCCAATGATTAACTCAGTAAGATAAAGGAACAAGTACAACACATCAACATATTGAAGAGACATATAAAAATGATTAACTCAGTAAGATAAAGGGACAAGTACAACACATCAACATATTTAAGAGACATATAAAAGTGATTGGGAAGGATTTTGTGTGACACAAAAACATATTGAAGTATAATTTTAGGAAGGATTTCGTATAACTTCATAAGTTCTAAAAAGTATTTAGTTAAAGTAAATAGAGCTTTGGTTTTTTTTTTTTTTTTTTTTTATATATAAAGGGATCCAAAAGTCTAAGTTTCTAACATGCATTGGAGGAAAAAACATTGCAAGATTTTTCAAGATGGTCTATGCTATGATCATTACTATCTTTTTCCTATTTCTTGTTGTAAAGTACACCAGTGGTAAACCCTTTATGTAGTCCTTTCAAATTTTCTTCTTTTACTTTATGCACAATCTTCCATCCCTTTTAACTAACATTTATTTATTATTTTTCATTTCACAGCATTTAATAATGAATGCACTAATTACGTTGATTGTCCAGATGATTTATGTATCTCTCCACTTGTTTTGACGTGCCATAATTTCTTTTGTAAATGCCTTTAACTGTTAAGTCAAAAAATAATATCTCTATTTCATTTTGAAGATTATAATTATATTTGCATGTTATAATATTGTTAAATTTTAATATTTTTGTAACAATTAGATTTGTTTTGTTTACGGTAACACTTTAATTTATATTTATCATACCTTTCAATTTCAATGACAATGTTAGAAGACTTGTTTGCTCTTAGTGGATATACGAAGAACTACATTGTCACTTCATATGTAATTCCAATCAACAAGTAAACAAGAATCAATGTCTAAGTCTTAATTTGAGAATTATCAACAGAAGCAACTACATATGAGTTGTAAAATATCGTACCAATAAACAATTATGATAAGGAACAAGTTGTAAGATTTTTCTCTTTGACAATTGCTCTGAACACTATTAGAAGAGACAACCAAAGGGGTGCTATAGTGCTTTTGCAATGGTTGATGGTGTTGTTGGATATTCCTCACCAGCGCGAGATGATGTAAATAACCATCACAAGAACTATACACTTATGATATATGTGATAGGATAAACAACAAGTTAATATCTAATATGACAAGTGATTGAATTGATAATTTTTTTGATCAAAACAATGATCTTGAACCACTGGCGTAGCCAGGACCTTAGGTGTCTTTTAGCAAATGCTCGTAGAATAACTTGCTAAAAGACACCTTCATAAAATGTGTATTCTAGCAAAACCCATATATATATATATATATATATATATATATATATATATTAAAAAATTATATTTTACTCAATTTACATTGTACTCTGAAAATTACATACATACTCTATAATTATCCTCTACACAATTTCATGTTATGATATCGTTGAATAATCGACTAATTATCAATGTTATCGAACACATCTCTCATAATATAAGTTACGAGAGAATCAGTTCATCCATTCATCCTTTATTTGATTACACAATCTTCGATCATTAGAAAGAGTTGTGAAATATATGAGAGAATTGGTTCATCCATTTATCCTCAATTTTGATTTTGAATTGTAAAACCGATGAATTAATTAATATAAGGAATTAGGAAAATGCTACACTAATAAATTAATAGTTATAATACTAGCTCTCATTGGACTAATTAATATTACATTACTAGCCATTCACTAAACTAATTAATTAATAATATGCCACAAGAGATTATAATACTTGTTGTCACACGAGCTGCTGCAATTATTAGTCACAAGCTTTATCTCATCTCAACATACTTTAACTACACAACTAGAAAAAAAGTGAGAGCTAGTGCAAGTGTGATGCAATGTTTAGATTTGAGGGGGGTTCAACATGAGATAAACATAACAAATTGAATGTAAAATTAAGAATTGAGGGGGTTCACTTGAAACCCCTGACTTCTATGTAGGTTCGCCGGTGTCTTGAACACTAGGTTTGAAATTATTCAATCACAAAACATATAGCAATTAACCTAATTCATTATTAACATATATCAAAGTAAATTTGTTGAAATTAAAGAGTAAAGGAAAATAGAACACCAGATTTATAGAGGTTCCCTTATCGTCCTCTTTAAGGGTACATCCTCTATTCGTATAAGAAAATGCCTCTTGTATGGACTTTTACTATAATGTTAAAAATGTTTATAAGAGTTAATTACAAGGTTCCTTCAATTTACGAAGCACCACAATCCTAAATCGTATACATTATGCAACAACTCCAATGCCTTTAATCTTTAAGCTCCTTGAAATGGTATGAATCGCAACGTCTTAGGATCAAACTAGCATGCAATCATCATATCTTCTTGCACAAGAAATCTTCTTTTCTATGACCTCACTTTGATCCCCTTCAAACTTGATTGTTGGAGAAAAAACCCCTACAATTACCTTTGAGGTGAAAATTACCTCCTTTTGCTCAGATCTTTGATGCTCCACCAAGATCCTTGAATGAAACCAAACTTACAATTATCATATAACACCCTAACAATCTAGATTTCAAATTCCACAAGTGTTCAAACTAAATAAGTTTATATATATATATATATATATATATATATATATATATATATATATATATATAGAGAGAGAGAGAGAGAGAGAGAGAGAGAGAGAGAGAGAAGAATTTAGTGA
>Ga0315915_1000160_pt1 | contig 54751 bp, 22 predicted proteins | sample MpolbnodulesMG_FD_207738 | JGI IMG/M metagenome (GOLD analysis project Ga0315915, IMG submission 207738) | Medicago polymorpha root nodule microbial communities from Los Angeles, California, United States - branched nodules | ecosystem: Host-associated > Plants > Roots > Nodule | place: USA... | reverse complement strand
GGCCTAACTCATCCTTACAAAACCGGCTTGTAAGGTGAGGAGTGCCTCCTCTTTATAAACTTTGATCAAGCTTCCTATCTAACCGATGTGGGACTAAATCCACCCCCTCAAAGACAAGCCAACATAAGGCAACTACGGGCAGATCGCAATTACGGTGGTCTTAGCAAACACACCCCCTCACGTTCGGGGCAGGATTTCCAACATAAGTAAACTGCAATTAATCTGGTGGTCATAAGCTCCCACCATGGCAAGGCCCAGGGAAGGGTGGGATCCATTGGGTCTATTGTAGGCAACCGTGTCTAGAATTTGCAAGAGGCTGACTCCATGACTTGAACCAGTGACTTCCAAGTCACATGGCAGCATCTCTGACCATTGCAAAAAGGCTTCTTTTTGCATTTTTATTTAGCAAAAGATCTTCCCAACAAAGAAAAAATGAAAAATCTATCCGGTAAGGCAAAACAAAAGGCAACATGACTTGAACCAGTGACTTCCTAGTCACATGGCAGCATCTCCAATCATTGCAAAAAGGCTCCTTTTTGCATTTTTATTTAGCATAAGATCTTCCCAACAAAGAAAAAATGAAAAATCTATCCGGTAGGGCAAAACAAAAGGCAACATTTTCTACAAGTGCACATGAGACATTTACATTAGACAGACGTTTGACTGAAATGAAAACAATAGCAGTGAAAAATTAATTGTGCATCAAATTTAAAAGTCTTCGATATCATTTTTGTTGATCCTTAGCAAGCATAAGAACTGCAAATACAAGTACGCAAAAATATATCGTAATTAACACAAGAAGTGTGTCTATTCACTTGGGAGTCTACATTCCTAGGTAAGTTCAAAGATTGCATGTCAATGAACTAATCAGAAGCCATACACCAACATAAGTTCACATGTGACCTCATGTTGGCATCAGAAACAAAGTGGAGCTGTGATGACAAATATGCTGCATGTATAAAATACCGGACTTCAACGCAAAAAAATGGATTTCCACAAATTTGAAAAGATGATGTGATGGTTTTGAGCATATTACCTGGAGCACAGATTCACGCGTGCTAGCAAAATCTGGGTCATACAGCTTTGAAGAATTTGACGAAAGTACTTCTTTCAGGGCCTTACACAAGTATAATTTAGGAATTTGTTATGGGACAGGAACGCAAAAAATACTAAATTATGCTTTATCTTTAATTGGTATGAGTGACTAGTTTCATTGTAGAAAATACCTCTTTGGTCTCATCTCCATCTCTCAATCTACATAGAACTTGACAAGTCCTCTTTTCGAGGTCTCCAAGCTTGCCATCTAGAAAAGAAATAGAAACCAAAATTTTAAAGTTAAAAGCATGCAGAACAGTCCAAAATTATAATATGACCATTTCATACAGATATGACAAGGATGAAAGATGTATACCATATTTTGTAGACGCTAAAGTTTCAACACTTCCCCATACATTTTGAGGAATCAGAGAAATATCTTCAGGTGGTGAACAAAGACAGGCATAAGCAATAAGCGCTAATGAAAGTTGAAGGATAGAGCCATCATGTGATGGTTGTGCGTTGCGCAAACAGCAAATGCTGTCAGCTGCCACAAGAAAAGATTGTATGTGTTGGCGCTCAGCAAATGGTATATAATTTGAAAGAAGAGCCATTGCATGAACCCTTATTTGTAATGATGTATCAGATGATGCCAGCACAACAACCTCGTCCCAAGTATTTGAAACTAACTGAGATACAACATAATCGGGAACAGATAAAACTAACTTATTTGGAACAAAGTCGGTGCAAATTCTAGAATTTATCAGTGATCTATCACCACTGATACACTGGCCAAGAAGTCTTCCCAAATGTTTAACTGCTATAATACGGTGTTCAGGTTCTGCATGTCCCAGGAATGTACAAAATAGATCTGTGAGAGGAACCTCACTTTCTCGACTGTTATAGATGCCTCTGGCAATCAAATAAGACAGCCATTTATCACTCCGCAAACGCCACGAGATTTTAGGTGCATTGCAAGCAACTTTCTTTATGGCAGAACATATAATACCTACCACATTATCCAGGGAAAAGCTATAGGGTATTCCAAGTAGACAATCAAGAATCAAACAAGAAACTTCCCAGCAACTGCTTTCTTGGAGGACGGTGATCAATTCAGAGAGGCCTTGAACACCAATTCTCCAATGAAGAGAGAAGAGATCAGATGATTTGGCCAGTGAAGAATCTTGATCGTCATCTTCACATTTATGAAATTTTGAAGAAACCGACGTCAAACATTTTGAGAAGACAAAACACTCTGCCGATGATATTGTCAGTTTTCTACTTATCTGATGATGAAGATTCCAGCAGCGCTCAATAGCTGGAGTAAGCTCAGATATGAGAACCTCTATGTCTTTAGAAAACCCTTCCAAATCTTCAGAAGGTAAACGACAATGATCATCATCGGCAACATCAGAATTGTTGTTGTTATGTTCTACATTATGGACATCATTCTCAAATGAAAGGTGACAGATATCACTAAGAAACCATGGGTTTGGTAAGTCATCATCAGAAAGCCCACCAACATTCACACGAGGAAAAGGGGGCAACTGAAGAGGAATAACACCAAATTCTGTTAATGCATTCACTAATAGTAATTTGCAATTATCCATAACACATTGAAATGCACGGAGATAATCATAGAGAGAAGTTGTTGGCTCTGAATCAACAAAGTTCACCAAACTTAATAAAGACTTCAAAAAGTCCCTTCTAAATTGAATAGATAAGTCAGGGAAAATTGAAGCCAAAATAAAAATACCAAGCGCTACATTGTATTCTTTTTCTTCAGGATTACGTTCAGTATCATTCTTCTGTTTAATTTTACTGAAAAGAACATTAAAGCATAATTCCTCGAAGTTCAGACAGGAATCACCTTCCAATAACTTTTCATCATGAGAGACCTTGGACAAAGAATAAGAAACAATTGGCTTCAACAAACGCAACACAGAATCAAGGAATGGTACATCACAGTAAGAAGAACTTGAAAGTGACACAAGCACATGCACTAATTTAGGTGTCTCAGGAACCATGGCCTCCATGTGCTCAACTATAATAGCTTCAAGTATATAAAGGATTATTGTTCTTGCATTCTTCACATTATAACCTTTCAAATTATCACTACTACTTGAAGAAGTAAAAGAAAATGGCCACGAACACAGCTCAGAAAGCCAACACAAGACATCAGGCACAAGAGCGGAAGATACAGATCTCAGCTGCAAACCAACAGCCTCTAAAATGGCTTCTCCAAAAGATTCAAATTTCCCTTTCAAATTTGGAAAGAACTTCCAGAGTTCAGGGTAGACTGCAGAAAAAGATTGTTCTGCATGATTTTGGTTGCCTAGCTCAGATTCTTTCCTGGTTGAGGAACTACGTTCACCCCGTGAATCTTCAATTTTAACCTCTTCATACTTTTTATTGATCACATTATCAACAACAGCAAGATCATCGGCAAAAATGGAAAGTAAATATGTCAGCTGAGACAAATCAGATGCAAGGAAAATTTGGTCTTTCATATATTGTTTGGCATTACGAGATACTGCCATCCACCCCAGAAATCGAACCAAAGGGTACACAGAACAAGAAAAATGGGAAATTCTCTGCATCCATGCTGAAGGGGGGATTAAATTTCCACAGAGGTAACTATTTCGGATGCTAGTTCCAAAAATTTCCTCTTCACCTCCATTGCTTGAAGCAATAACCAATTGTTGTAACAGTAACCAACGTCGCTCTACCCTATGTGTTCTTTCTTGTACCAAATGCAAATTACCTTCTTTCGGCTCATGATGAAAAGATGTCAGCATCTTGTTCAAGTCTTCCGCATATTTTAAAATGATATCAATCACACTTTCTGGAGGGCAAAATAGTTTAGTGCCAGTGTGCAAATAATACACAAGGCTTTGCAGGAGAATTTCATGCATTGAAATATGGTCTCTCTGTAACCGTTGGATCAAAAAATTACAGATTAGAGCTTGGTTTTGTCGAACTAAGGTTAAAGCATCTGCATGTTGCTCATCAGGAGAAGATATTTTGATAACCTTTTCACCAAAACCTTCAGCGCAATAAGGACCACCTTCACCATCAGATACTCTTAAATGATACTTCTTATCCAATTCTGCAGCCTCAAGCAAAATTTGAAAAACAAGTTTATCTCTTTTTCTCTCTATATGTGCTATTGTTTCTAAGTTAGGTTTATTTTTTCCAAATGTCCCTTTTGCATCCACAATAGCATGAGAACGGATAGTTTTACCTTCCTTTATGTTTAAAAGGTCTGTAAGTTTTGAAGAAGCTCCGATAGACAACATGAAATAAGGGTTTACATGGCATTCTGCCGCCAACAGAAAAGCATCAATTGCAGCATCATGGGTTTCCAGAGTGATGTCATTCTGAGAATGCAAATCCAAAGCCAAGCGTCTAAACTCAGAAGCACGAAGATCACAATCATGATAGTTTAAAAGTTGAAAATAGTCTGCCTGCAGGTTGAAGTATTCAAAACCAAGGCCGGAATCCATGACAACATTAGAAAGAAAACGATGGGTGGAATGTTTATCAACCACATGTTTGAATTCCAATGTGTGAGAAACAGGGCTATTATGGTTAGGAACATTAGAATTGTTTCTCAATGAAATACCCTGCAATTCTGGCGGAGCAAAAAGCAAATTACGGTCTTCAACAAAATCAGATCTTCCCGCTGTTTCTGGTACCTCCGTTTTCCCATCAGACTCATCTTGACTATTCAACTTGGAAAAAGCACCTCCACCATTAACCCCAGAGGAAAGAGGTGAAACAGATGCCGTTTCATGTTCATTTGGTCTCAAAACAGATTTGCAGAGGTCAACATCAGGCGGCAGTAACATGTGGGGTTCCAGTATCGAGAGAAGCACACTGCAGGTAAAAGTAAAAGTGTAAAACAACAAAAAAAAAAAAATTAACTAGGTTCTGACAAATTGTCACGTTTTACCAGATACCTCTGAGGAAGGACAACAAACATGTAACACTAGTTTCAAGTAATCATTTAACATTAATTATAATAATCAAATAAACATCCAAAAACATTTTGTATTGGCATCGAATATTTAACTAAACTATGATTCAGTCCTAGTCTAGTTAGAAACTGAAAGACGAACATATACTAAGTATTTCATTGGATATATAAATGAAAGAATAAACTGCAAAGTGATCCCAAAAAATAAATAATTTAGCTGACACGTGACACCATTAATTACCTAGGAGCCACAGACCCATGTCTCCATTCTGATTCCAAAGAAGGCAGAACAGCTGGCTTGTGTACTGCAGCACGGATGATATTTAGAGCAATCATACAATTGTGCTCTTGCTTTTCAGGAAATGAAGAAGATAGATCTCCAAAAGCTATTTTGCTTTTTGATACAGCAATAGCAGGATCAAGAAAAGGCTCCAGCATCTCCACAAGAAAGAGGATTCTGTGTTTAACTTCCTGTAAAGGCACAATAAGAAGAATCAAAATCATTTGACTCACTTCTTTGTTTGTTTGGAAAATTGAAGGTGCCGTCATAACAAATGAAATCAATTGATCTCCTGCAAATTGATAAAGCTGCGACATGAAGATAATGAAATATAACAAGACACCATTTGTTTACCAATTAGATATATAAACTCCTTGCACAACTAAAGTTAAGTCTAAGAAAAACTAAATGAAAACCCTCTGCAGAATCAAAGGGCGTTGTATTAGGAAAAAAATGGGACGACAAAACTCCTTATATATCTGTTGGAAACCAGGTATTTCATACAAAGAATGGGGAAATTCTCTCTGGCATACAACCATAGTTGCCAATCCGTGATAGCGGCACAGAACAGCCGTCCTTAAAACTAAAATAGCGTGCAGCGAGATGGCAGCTATCTGAACTATTATTTTACAAATATATGTATTCATGCTTCATTCTTTTTCCTCCTGTCTTTAATTTAAGTCACCTCAACCATCTTCACTCGCTGAACACGAATCTCAAACTTTCTCAAACAAAGTCTTTAAAGAATAAATTTGTTTTGAAGATATTAATCAAGAATTAGATAATCGGGATATACCAAAAATATCCCCAAAAGAGTTATACAAACCAGATGGATCTTTCTTCCACAAATCTGATTATGTAATTAGAACTGTAGAACAAAAACAAAAACTAAAGTCTGATGAAGAAATTCATCCACTCTCTACAAAAAGCATCAAAGAACACAGAAACAAAAAGTATAACTACTTACGCAGGAAGTACTCAAGTAGGATTAAGACCCCCTTAGAAGAGGTTCACTATCCGTAGCAGTACTCCTCTGTTTAAGAGACATAAGACATAATTGTTTGTGATTCTCTTTTAGGAAAGGTAGAATCCAGCCTAGGTCATCGACCAATCTTTGTTAATTGTTTTTCAGACTTAACTGTACGTGATATATATATATATATATATATATATATATATATATATATATATATATATATTTCTGATCAACCTTGTTTTGGTGATTAATGCATGTGAAACAGGACTAATAATGAAGTGTTCAAAGATTTGGCAGAAATCTTTTATAAAATGTTCACCACTTTAGCAGCCATGCTAGCAGTGAAGTGCACAAATGATGGGGAGAAGCTATTAATACAAAACTATACTATATTTTCAGCAAGTGTCTACATCATCATGGCATACTTCTTAATTTGTGTGCTCCAAACTCTCTTGCAACAACCTATTCCTAGTGATTTTATTAGTATTTTCCTAATTTCACTCTTAATCTTGTTTGGGTATGCTCTTTCCTTTTTGGCCTTGACAATGATTTCACGGAACATTGCTATGATCAATTTGGCCTTATGGCTCCTTATTTTCACATTTGTTGTCATCTTCAATAAATATCAACCCAGCAAAGAACTGTCGGAGAAAATCAAACAAATTTTTGAGAGGTATATCAAAATTCCGCCGCAACTTAGAGATCGATTGCCTGTATAGATTGTAGAATGCTTAATTATATTAAAAAAGAAAGGAAGTACATATCTATTATATATGTGCCACCGGCTTAGAAGAATGTAATTGAGTGAATTTTATTTTCATTTTTATGTATTATATTCTATTTGAATTAATTTTCTCCATTGTTTACGTGTGTATGCAAACTCCAATGATACATACTAGGTTGTTTGGGTGTATACTTGCGACTTTTGAGTGGGGTTAGGCTATAGACTTTAAAACGACTTGTCAGACGATGAGATTGATCCAATTAGATTGGTTTGTATCAATGTTTTAAAACTCGGATCGATGATCGACCCGGTCAAGGCATTGGGTCATTAGTCGGACCGCATGACTATTGACCTGGTCTATATAAAAATGTTTATGACCAAAAATTACATTATGAATGAAATTTTGATAAAAAAAATCCTGTCATTTTTTTTCTATTTAAAGTCCGTACATTAAAAAATTTATATTCACAGTTGCAAGTTTGCAAGTTAATTTCTTAACTGCAGCACAATTCAATTTCAAGCTAATTTCAATCCAAATTCAAATGAACTCATGCATTCAACAATAGTTCTGATTTCATCTTTAAAAGTTAAAACATAGTATGTTACAAACATTCTTGAAAATCAAAATATAACAGACTTACAAACTCAAGTAAGTTCTGAACATAGTCAACAAAAAATAATAGATTTACAAACCTAAGTTTTTTTTTTGTCTTAGATGAAGTGGTAATCCACTTAAATTAAACTCATACACAACAATGAGGTCCCAGGTTCAAACTCAGGTCATGACGTCCGGCCTTGCAATTTCGACATTTGTCAGTTGAACTACGACTTCTAGACAACCTAAGTAAGTTCTAAACATAGTCAACAAAAAAAGAAACACAAGGATTTTTGTCTTTATATATGCCTTGCCTTTTCATTATTTATTTATTTAAAAAAAATAAAAATGAAAACACGGGTCGGGTCTGGTGTGTTAAACTGGTTCAGCAGTCCGACCACTGACCTCGCCGGGTTACACCGGGTTCCAGCGGGCTAATTGTATATTCGGTCCAGTAGTCTGCCCAAACCGCTACACCCTCCGGTTCACGGTCCGACCGCCTGAGTCGGTCCGAGTTTTAAAACACAGGTTTGTATTTGAATTGGGTTTCATATTTAATTTAAAATAAAAAGTCAATTTATATTATATGGATTTGTGTTAAAGTTGTTAATAATTGTTTGGGGAGAGGCCCCTTCAAAAAAATTGTTTAAGGAGAGAAAAAAAAACTGAGAAGACTGCAATTGGTTAAATAAAATCTTGGAAAACCACAATTTCAACTTGATTTTAATGAACAGTTCTTTTTAATTCCTATCAATGTCTCAAGGTCACCCAACAAGTTCTAGAGATAATTTTTGGAGACGTTTTTTTAATTTTACCATGTTGATAAATCCATGAGGGCATTTGTCATCATAAAAAATATTGTTGGAATCTAAAAAGAAATATATGTCCTCATAAAAAATATTGAGGGAATCTAAAAAGAAATATATAATTTCCATTGCAGACCACATTTTAATGTAAATAATGAGGCATACACCAATAACATACCTTTAATTCGCTAATATATGTTTTTGGTCCCTACAAATATGGCGAGTTTGAGTTTTGGTCTCTGGTAAAAAAATTTTTTTGAAATCCATCCCTGCAAAAATTTTTGTTTTTTAAAATAGTCATTGGCCCCACTTTACTGATGATTTGTCACATTCGTGTCTATGTGGTATTCGTTGACTGTGTAACTTTGCACTATTGGCAGCCAAGTGTAAATATATTTTCAAAATTAAAATAAAACATTTAAAAATAAATTTAAAAAATATGGAAATTAATTTTTGAAAATTTTATCAAAAAATAAATTAATTTTGATTACCAAAAATTTCATTTTGAATTTATTTTCTGTAATTTTCGAAAATTAATTTCCATATTTTTAAGGATTTTTTATTTCGAAAAAAAATAAAAATACTTTATTTTTCCTTCTAATTTTCGGAAAATATATTTTATTTTTTCATTTTTTAAATTCTGAAAATAAATAAATTCTTTTTAATTTTGAAAGCAAAATCTAAAGATAAATTTCCTAATTTTGTAAAATTTTTTTAAAAATGATATCTAACTTTTTGTTTTTTTTTTATTCCCGAAAATTAATTTCCAGGAAAAAATAATAAAAAAAAATTTTAGTTCGAAAAAAACTGAAAATATATATATATATATTTTATTTTTAATTTTGAAAATTAAGTTCCATTACCGTATTTTTATTTTTAAAAAAATAAATTGATTTTTTTCGAATTTTTTTTTATTGAAAATTAATTTGCAGATTTTTTTAATTTCAAAATTAATAGTTTGCGTGTTTATTATATTTTTTAGAAAATCAAATTTAATTAAATGTTTTATTTAATTTCAAAAATCTATTTTTTGTTTTTAAAAAAAGCTTTTTAAATAATTAAATTGAAACAATTTCCACGTGGCTGCCAACTGTGCAAAGTTACACAGTCTGCAAATGCCACGTAGGCAGAAATGTGACAAATCAGTAGATAAGTGGGGCCAAAGACTATTTTAAAAAACAAAAAATTTTGCAGGGATGGATTTCAATTTTTTTTACCAGGGATCAAAATCCATACTCGCCATATTTGTAGGGACCAAAAACATTTTTGAAAATATATTTACATTTATGTAAATATATTTTTACATTTATGTAAATATATTTTTGAAATTGAAGTTATGACATGAAAAAAATAGTTGTATGCAATTGAATATTTAACAATATCGACATGAATAGATACAAAGTCACAACAAGAAGTTATATGGCATCGATAGTCTTCTTTCTGCACTAATGTTAACACTCTCACTGTCACCCTTTCGACCTCTTTATCCCTCTTCTTCTTCTTTGTCCCAAGTAGTGGCAGTAGCAGAACAAGACCAACAACAAAAGCCACAACTACGAAGTTCACAACTTGTTGCATTGGAATATGCTGACCTCAATCTCTCTTACAACTTGGTTTGTCTTTTATGTCCTTTTTACTTACAATTTCCACTTTAAAAAGATAATATAATGAATTTGTGTGTTTTTTTGTTAACTAACTACATTATTATTATGTTTTATGTCATATTTCAGAATTTGGGTCATGGCAGAATCAGGCAACATGTTAATCCTTCTTCTTTCTCTGTATGTTTCTTTACTTTACCAATTCAAATGTTTTCTGACTTTCGCATATTTTATCCATATTCATTAGAGATTAGATAATAAATATGTTTTTAGTCCCTATTATTATAATTTATGAGTTTTGCTTGGCTTAATTGTAGGCTGCCCTATTTTGATTTGCTCACGAAATTAGTCCCCTTTTTAAAATGCATTTTTAAAAGGATGTTCATTCGTTCAATTTGGTAGAGTACAATAGATACAAACTCACAACATGATTAGATTCAAATGTTGCTAAGAACGATAAGGATGAATTTATGAACAAACTCACAACATCCAAGTTAATAGTATAAAATGGCAAAATGCCTATAAATAATGTGATTAAATCAAAATGATTGACATTGCAATTGGTAGAGTTGGTAATTGATTGAAGTTGATCTATAAATCGGATTCGGAACCAAGACAGGAAATAAAATGAAAACGGCAGAAAGACTAGAAATCATACTAACACCACACTAATATGACGAAATCATGAAGAAAAATAAACACAAAATAAAAACATGATCTCAATTGAAACCACTTATTTAAATTCACCTTGATGATTCCATACGAACAAGTTTATTCCCACGTCAATAAAAAACTTGACCCATCACATTTTTTGGTTCAGAAATCTGAGTGATGGACCAAAGGACCGGATTTTAAAAAGGGGATCAATTCTACGAGTGAGTGAAAATAAAGAGATCAAAACTGCAATTAAGTCATTTGGTATTTAGTATATGTACCCTTTTCAATCTCTACAATACAAAACTGCATGTTTTTTAGAAACTCTTAATGAAGGCAGTTTTGTAAGTACTAAAAAGTAAGAACACCGGGACTAAAACAACAAAATTATAGGGACTGAAAACATATTTAACTTTCCTTATATTATATAAACATTTTGGATAAAATAGATATTTGGTCTCTCTACATTATATTTGTGTTTGATACTGATATATAGTTTGATAACTACGCCATCTTTTGTCACTCTACACAGATATCTAATCAGATTTTAACATTTTGTCACACCAATTTTATGAATGATATATTGATAAGATGAACCAGATACAGAAACCAGACCTAATAGGCATTTGGTTCATCAAATCCTTTTGTCTTTCATTATGTATGAGGGGTCTTTTGCTTTCCAGTAATAATTTTTTTTTTTCTTGACAGACTCCTGCACAAGTACCAGACTGGAACCAGGTCTTTGCAGACCCTGCATTGCCACTCATGGTAGATATTGGATGTGGTAATATGAATTTCATTGATAAATTTATTTTGTTTTATGCATTTGTTCTTGAGTTGATTGTTGAATTTAGCATACATATTAGTGATTGGCATTGGCTTGGAATACATGTACGTAAAAGTTGATAATTTACATGATCTATTATTGAGTTTTGGTCTCACCCTTTCTGATGTATTGAGCCAAAACATCTTGTAATCAAAGTGTCAAATATTTGCCTGAACTCTTTTACCTTAACATCAGTATGCAGTTAATAAGTATGCGTGTTGCCAAATAGCTGCAATATCCATGCTATAGCGTAGCCGAATTTGAACAAATATCAATTGCTTTGCAATTCCATATTTAATACAAAGTGTTGTTAAATAGTGGTTATTGCGGCGCTATAGCGCTGCAGCGTTGCAAAATTTGAACACTGCTAGTTTCTGGGATTTACAGTTGGACAATCAAATAATCATTCCACTGCCTGATAAACATCACACTTAATTGTTCCACTGTATCTGTTGCTGAAAATAATGTCAGGCAGCGGCAGGTTTCTTATGTGGCTTGCAAAAAGAACACCTAAAGTGAGAAATTACTTGGGATTGGAAATACGGCAAAAGGTAGGGAAACAATTATCTGTTTGTTTAGAATGCCCTTGATGATAACTCCCTTCCCTTTCAGTGAATTTTGATTTCTTATTTTGTTATCGCACGTTCAGCTTAGAATAGAGGGGCATCGTCTCGTATGATTCTTTATACTTTGATTCCATGTGCAGATGGTCAAGCGTGCTGAGTTATGGGTAAAAGATCTGGCTTTGGATAACATGTACTATCAATGCTAAACTTTATTTTGATGGCGAAGTAAATACAGGCATTATTTATAACAATGCTGCTATAATGACCGTTTTTTCGCTTAATTGCAGACATTTCTTGTTTGCAAATGCCCCAATTTCTTTTAAGCAGTTGGTAGAATCATATCCTGGTCCCTTGCAGTTAGTTTCAATTTCGGTGAGTCTTTCTAAAAGCAATAAAAGAGAAATTGGGTGCCACTTAATGAAATTAGAGGCCTAACTCATCCTTACCGGTTCATAAGGTGAGGATTGCCTCCTCTATATAAACTCTTATCAAGAGTCTTATCTATCCGATGTGGGACATGGGTTTTTCCCAATACACCCCCGTCACGCCCAACACTCTTTGGCCTTGGTGCGTGAATCGGTAGGTGGCCCTTGAAATCGACAGGCTCTGATACCATAATGAAATTATAGGCCTAAGTCAAGAATCTTATCTATCCGATGTGGGACATGGGTTTTTCCCAATACCACTGGCCTAATGGCTTATTGGCTGGACTTGGATTGCCTGAAGTCACAATTCCACGCATTCACGTATCCAGCACATCGCTAACCATTGGATTGAGATCGGATGATGCAGAATGCAAGCAGATTTTCATTTTTAATATATTGAGCTTGAAATCTTCGATCCAACAACAACCGCTGTACTGACTGCGTGGAATTATGAGTGTGGGAAATCCAAATCACTTGTTGGCTACATTGTTGTTACTTAAAGGTTTTACATTCTAACTTCTTTTATTTACAGTTAACGATTTCCCTCAACACATGCAGTGTCCAGACCCTCATTTGAAGAAAAAATATCATAAAAGAAGAGTTTTGCAAAAGCCTTTGGTTGGTACTATTGTAGATAATTTATCTCCTGAGGGACAGGTATATTTTCTGCATGCTCTAATATATAGGACAGTGGTTATCATAAAGACTGTACAATAACTTGTTAACTAAAACTACCACTTAGTAAAAGTTATGCTGATATTTAGGATTCTATATTTCTCTCCCTAGTAAATAGATTTTGTATGTTCCTTTTTTTTCCTAACTGTTGGTGTAACTTTATGGAAACTTTACAACAATGTTGAGGCTCTTTTTCTTCATTTTGTTTTTAACTCGTAATCATATTTATGGTTGTTACTTGCCCTTTTAACGATATTTCATGCCTGAGAGAAGAGTTAAGAGAGTTGTTTTCCATTTTATGGCCGTGTTTATGACAGGTGTTTGTACAATCTGATGCGCTCGAAGTGGCACTTGACATGAAAAACCAGTTAGATGAAGTTGATGCACTTAGTCACATAGATGCTTTGAACTCTGATATATTGTGTGACAGTGAAGGATGGTTATTAAGCAACCCTATGGGGATCAGGACTGAGAGAGAGATTCATGCAGAATTCGAAGGAGTGAAAATCTATCGAAGGTTGTACCAAAAGAAGCAGATGTGATTGCTTTGTCAAAGTTCGAGTTAAGCTGACCTGACACTTCAAAATTCAAATCTTAGATTTTGAAATAATTATTTATTTCTTTGTAACTTTAGAAAGAATAAAAACTTAAAAATTTGTATGTGTTATTGTTAAGTTAAGATCGATGGGTTCATGGAAAAGATTATGCATATAACTATTTGAATGTTTTCTTATTTTCAGAAGAGCTTGTTAAAATGGTTAGTGGGGGTAAGGTGTTGAGCTTTGTAATCTGATATTCTGATTATTGACTTGTATGAGGCTCTTTCATACAATCCAATAAAAAAACATCTTAGGAAAAAAAAAAAGTTTCTTAATTATTCTAATTCAAATTATTCTAGTTTGTCATATTTTGATTATATGACCATTTCTGTCCTGATCAGTCATAACTTTAACTATTTTATTGATTAACTTTTTCCATCATATCAATTCAAATTATTCCAATTCATTTCTTCCTCTCACTTTATAGGTTAAATGAGAATAAGTCTCCCAATGCATTAACAGCAAAAGAAAAAGAAAAAAAAATACTAAAAAGATATTTATTTTTTTGCACAAGAATATATACTGAAGTAATAGATGGAAGTATCTGTTCCAATAAGATTGTATATTATAATGATAAAATAGTGAAGAGATCACTTTTTAATTTGTAAATTACAAACAATTGCTGAAAAATTTCATGAAAATGAATATAATTGCATAATAATGTTACTCACGCTCATCCAAAACGGCAAGTTCGAACCCAGAACCTCACAGTTGTGTGTAAGTTTTAGGTGGTGTTTGCCACTTCATCTATGGGAAAAAATAGCTATAAGTAAATATTTTTGATAAGAGCACAAAATAAATGTGTGAAATTTTGTAAGCTATATAACATTATAAGAAAATATTTTCTTAGATTATAGATAGATATTATATTATGTTCTATTATATTTTTTATGATATAACAATTATGCTTGCAAAAAGAATTAATTATATAGACATATATATTCCATATTGCGTAGAAACAACGTGTGCTTTTTCATAATGGAGAAATTATAACTATAAAAATAGGTGAAGCTTTAATTCTAGCAAGGCACCAACAAGCATACACTTTGGTCACCTTTGGGTTTTATTGAAAGCATTTGCCATTTTTCAATTGAGTAAGCATGAAGCATAGTTATTACTTCTTTTTTTGTTGCATGTTGTTGCCAACAAAGTCTAGTGTGTTGAGTTATTTCTTGGTTTGAATTTGACTTGAAATGTTATAATTCATTTTCCATTCTTGGTAAGTTTCAATATAATTTGCATCATGATTGACTTTTTTTTATTAATTAAAGCGACACTAACGACCATTTTACAATCATCTCCGAGTGGATATGAACTATGCACCTTGAGGTTACAAAACTAAACTCTTACCACTGAGCTAACACCTCAAGTGTATCAAATTGTTCCCCTGCTACATATTTTACATGATTGATTCTGATTGTGGAGATGAAATCCCTTTAAGGGGTTTGCTATTTATTGATGTCATAGCAATATATGTTTCCTGCATGAAGAAATAGGAATTTGTATAGCATTTTGTTTGGTTCTGTATTCAATCAGTTTTACTACGATGTATGAGTAGATGGTTCCTTTATGTCTGAAAATCAATCATATAGATTGGTAATATAGAGCCTATTCGATCGACTTATTTGAGCTTATCTACTGACATAAGTACTTGCGAGACTGTCTGGGAAAGCTTATGAAAACATCTTATGACATGTCCATAAAGTGTTTTCAGCTTATTTCCGTAAGCTTATGAAAACAATTTGACTTTATTTTATCTTTTGTTAGCTTATACATAAGCAGTTATATGATAAACACTTATGCTATAAGCGCTTAACTATGTTGTTTATCCAGACAGGGATAATTTTTTCATATGATGTATTTATATTTTTGCAAATTTTAAATTGTCCTAGGCTGAATCAAGATGAACTATGGTAGAAACAAGTATGATCAAGGAGGCTATTATCCACCAGCTGGATCCTATTCCTATCCACCTCAAGGAGGCTATCCACCACAATCTGCATATCCACCTCAAGGAGGTTATTATCCACAACAATATCCACCAAATGCAGTAGGAGGGTATCCACCTTCTGGTTATCCTCATCATCAACCATCTTATCATGCACCACATGGCTATCCTTCAGGTACACTTGATCATCCTAATTTGTTATCAGTAATAAACATATCAGCGACTCGACTACTCCTGGTACTCTTTGTACCTGCTTCGGCTTCTTCCTTTATCTATATATTTGATTTTCCATTTTTTTTAAAAAGTAATAAATATATTAACATGCATATAAACAATCTTTTATGATCTACCTGATGCTGGCTTATATTTTATGATAAACGCACGAATGGTAGTGGTTTGTTCAGAATTTGAACAAACCTCTACTTTTTGCGATCCGCAATCATAACATTGATAAAAATGAAATTATAGCTAAACCACTAGATCAATGTTTTTGTGAATGGTTTCTTTCTCCTAATGTTTGTTGCATAGGTTACATACTCGATCAACTCATACTTTGTATTGCATCTTTGTTTTACAAACTAGACTATTCTCACACTATAGAATGATTCTAATTTGGGAGGGGTATGTTATGTACAATGTACTGATTTATTTTTTTTATAAAGGACATGGTGCTGGCATAGGAGGATTGTTTGCAGGAGGAGTGGCTGCATATGGTTCTCACCATCTGTCACATGGACATGGAGGTTATCATCATGGTCATGGACATGGGAAGTTTAAGCATGGAAAATTTGGCAAGCACGGAAAATTTGGCAAGCATGGAAAATTTGGCAAGGGATGGAAGTGATGCAGAGGCGAATATGCAACTTTGAGCATGATCATCAATGCTGAATTATTAGATGAATAATGTATGCTAATTTTATTTTGATAATAATAATGTATGCTAATTGTTATTAGCAGCATACTAAGTTTCAATTGGATGTTTGCAATGAACATTTTCGTTTGGTATTACTATCTTTTATTTGAATGTGTGTGGATGTTCTATGTATGCATGTGAAAGCCCTCTACATTATTTAGGGCCTGTTTGGATTGCCTTATTTGCAGACATTTCTTGTTTGCAAATGCTACAAGCTCTTTCATGCAGTTGGTAGAATCATATCATGGGCACTTGCACATAGTTTCAATTCTGGTTAGTCTTTTTAAAAGCACTCAAAACTCAAAAGCAAGATTGGGTGCCACTGAGCTAATGGCTTGTTGGCTACATTATTGTTACTTAGAGCTTTTACATTGAAAGGTCTTTTATTTATTGTTAAAAGATTTCGGCCAACACATGTAATGTCCAGATTTGTCTCGCGTGTCAGCTCAGTTGTTGAGCTACGGGATACCAAATGATTTTAAAGGAGATTTAGGGTTCAAACCGTGAAAACTAACGTAACCACTAAGTTACTAAATTTGTCTATCCAAAAACATGCAGTGTCCAGACCCTCATTTCAAGAAAAAACATCATAAAAGAAGAGGTCTGCAGAAGCCTTTGGTTGGTGCTATTGTTGATAATTTATCTCCTGGGGGACAGGTATATATATTTTCTGCATGCTCTAATATAAGTTCACTGCTCCTTTGACTGTTCATTATGTCAATTCAGATTTAATCTTTGATTGTTCATCATGGCAATTCTTAAATGATATTCCATGCCTCGACAAGACTTGAGAGATTCTACTGAATGGAATGAAGTAACAGTGCATGCTTTTGTACCAGAAGAAGCAGATGTGATTGATTTGTTAAGCTTGAGTGCAACCTTGTCCATGGCATGCCAGACATATATGGAATGGAAAACAGTGCAATTCACATGAGAAACGTAGACAGACTCTTAGAATGCTTACCGATATTTTCTCTCTCGTGACCAGATATTTATAATTTCTCTATTTTTTTTCTTCTTATAGTTGGTTCTGTATTTTGAAATGATTATTTATTTTGTAACTTACGAAAGAAAAAACTTATAAATTTGTAAGTGTTATTAAGAAGTTACATATATTTTGTAGTGTAAAGTTCTTATGTTGCACATGCCTTTCCTAGTGGGTAAGGTCTATAGCTTTGTAATCGGATATTGTGATTATTCACTCCTATTAAGCTCTTTCTCAGAATCCAATTAAGAAATTTATCTTAGAAAAATAAGCCATGAGATTTATCTCCTGATCAGTATTTTAATTAGAATATATATACATCTGCCTACACCAAATTGGCTTAGTTGGTAAGAAGTTGGCTCGCCCATAAGGTCGTGGGGATCAACTTCCATTGACAATGCAAAGATCTCTTTGGTGGGTGATCTACAAGTACCTCTGTTCCGTTCCACCTTCAAATATGTCACACCGCGTTCCGAGGTATTGTCCGCTTTAGGTGTAAACTCTTCACGGTTTTAACGAAAGATGCCTCGTTGTATTGTATATAAACTATCCTCTGTCAATGTTCCATTCCACCCTCAAGTACGCCACACCATCTTCTCAGGTATTGTCCACTTCGGGTCGTTGAGTGAGCTTTCACGGTTTTATTTGTTATAAAAAGTGCCTCGTTGGATTCCTTTGGCCTCTATTCCCAAGCAATATGGGACTTTCAAGGAGTACCAAACAACCTCTCTTAGTGTTCACTGAGTCTAAAAGTATGCTGACTTTGGTGAACCTCGAAATCCAACTCACCTAAACTTTTTATTAGGAAAAACGAATATATCTCCATACACATGTTCATAGAAAAAAAGTTTTTTTTTCCAGAAGAATATATGCTTTAAAGATAGATGTATCTCTTTTTCTTTTAAGTGAGATGTTTCTCTATCAATAATATACTGCAATAATGACAAAATAGTGAATAGCACCAAAATCATTTTTTAATAAGTAAATTATGAAAACTTATTGAAAAATTTCATAAAAATGAATGTAAACTGCATAATAGTGTTGCTCACACCCATCCAAAACGGCAGGTGAAATCTACAAAAATTAATAACCAGATTTGGTATTTAACCCAACTAACCCATTCATGTATGCTTTTCTTTATTAAATATCCCCAATAAGAGCACACAATGAAGGAAAATAAATGTGTGAAATATGTCACATATATATTACTATAAGAAAAACTTTCCTTAGAACATATTCTTTTATATTTTTTTAAGATATCTTTTACAAAAAGCAGAATATAGTAGTCTAGGTTTCAAATAGAAGATAAAATTATACCAATTATGCTTGCAAAAAAGAATTAAATATATACATAGATACATATTCCATATTGTTACGTGGGGCTTGTAGTAAGCATCAAACAAAGTGTAGTTGCGTGGAAACAACGTGTCCTTTTTCAAAATTGTGAAACAATAACTATAAGAATAATTAAAATTTCAATTCCTTTAACTTTTCAAGGTACCAACAAGCATTCACTTTGGTCACCTTTGGATGATTTTATAGAAAGCCTTTGCAATTTTCAGTTGAGTAAGCACCAAGAAATAGTTATTACTACTTTTTTTTTCTTTCATTTCTTTGCTAACAAAATCTTGTGTGTTTCAAAGTTTCTTAGTTTGAATTTGGCTTGAAATGTTTTAATTCTTCTTCCTTTCTTGGAAAATTCCAAGATATTTTGCATTTTTTGGATTCCATCAACCATGGCCTTTGTTTTTTTTCTTCTATGATTCTTCCATACTATGATAAGTTGTTTATAATAGGATAAGATGTACTTATATTTTTGCCAATTTCAAACTGTTTTAGGGTGAATCAACATGAACAATGGTAGAAACAAGCATGATCAAGAATCTAGTGAGAGAGGCTTGTTTTCACATATAACAGGCTATCCAGCAGCACCACCATATCCTCCTCCACCTGGTTCTTACTCCTATCCACCTCAAGGAGGTTATTATCCACCGCAACCGGCATATCCACCTCAAGGAGGTTATTATCCTTCACAGTATCCACCACATGCAGCAGGAGGAGGGTATCCACCTTCCGGTTATCCTCATTCCGGATATCATCATCAGCCATCTTATCATGCTCCACAATATGGCTATCCATATCCTTCAGGTACACTTGATCATCCCAATTTTTTATGGAGTATATATTATATGATCATGAATGAATTTTGATTGATACTAGTTTCAAATATTATTAGGCGCGTCTGATTTGCGAAAACATTTTCTGCTTTCTTTTATTGGGTTGTATCAGAAAAAGTATTTCCAAATAGCTGCTATTGCCTAGCAGAATTTTAACAAACCGCTATTGTTATGTAATACATGATTTAGTATAAAGTGTTGTCAAATAGAGGCTACATCAGCGCTATAGCACTGTAGGTTGTAGCGTAGCAGAATTTGAACAAACTATGTGGATTTTCGTAATCTGCAATCAACAATATTGATCACAAAATAGAAATTATAGCTAAATCTCTGGATCAATGTTTTTTGCTAATGGTTTCATTCTCCTAATGTTTCTTGCATGTGTTATATTATGTACTCGAGCCATACTTGATATTACGTCTTTGTTTTACAAACTAAACTCTTCTCGTACTTCAGAATGATTCTAATTTGGGAGGATTATGTTATATGCACATTAATTAATTTATTGTTGTATAAAGGGCGTGGATCTGGTATAGGAGGATTGATTGCAGGGGCGGCGGCTGCATACGGTGCTCACCATCTGTCGCATGGACACGGAGGTTATCATCATGGTTATGGTTATGGTTATGGACATGGGAAGTATAAGCATGGAAAATTTGGCAAGCGTTGGAAGCATGGTAGGTTTGGTTTTGGCAAGTTTAAGCATGGAAAATTTGGCAAGCGATGGAAGTGATACAGGGGCAAATACATTAAGTATGCAACTTCGAGCATGATCATAGATGCTGAATTTTTAGATTAATAATAATGTATGCTAATTTCTATTAGCAACATAGTATTCAATTTTAGTTGGATGTTCGCAATGAACAATTATTGTTCATTTGGCATTACTGTCTTTTGTTGAAATGTGTGTGGATGTTATATGTATATGAAAGCCCTCAACTTTATTTAGGTCCGTTTGGACTGTCTTATTTGAACTTACTCAAAAATATCTTATGACATGTTCATAAACTATTTTCAGCTTATTTTCATAAACTTTCTAGGATAGATTATAAAAACAAGTTAACATATAACTTACAAGAAAACTGTTTGACTTTATTGTATCTTGTTGAATTGTGACTTGAAATCTTCATGTCTTGTCTTCTGTTTACTACGCGATACACAAAGGGTGTTACGCCGCAGCTGTTGAATGTAATTTACATCATGTCCAACTTCTGTCGTCTGCGCGATGTGCAGCGAGGGCTATGCAATGCACGCGTGTTCATTTTCGGTTTCTTATTCGCGTAGTTGAAACAAATAATACAATAATGTTAAATGCAAAGAGAAATAACATGCAAAAATATAGTAACATGTAGACAATACTTATTTTCACTTAGATAACACTCTCACACACATAATAGATACATATTGTAGATACATTTATTTAACTATAATATGTTCTCTGGTTATAACATACATCATGCCTCAGATAATGTGTAGCAATCTTCTGAGATGTTGTTGTCTTAAACTCAGATTGGAATTTTAATTAATATATTTGTTTACTTTCTGAAATATATACTAGGATTTTCTCCATAAACATGAACTAATTTTCTTATTTTGAATGTTATTTAAAACACAAACTCTCGTTTTCCATTGTTAAGCTCAGTTGAAGAGGTAAATGATTGAGCATCCACCTCTACTTTCTTCTTCTTAAGTCGGCACAATTACGAGTGGATCAGGACTCACAATATCAAGGACACAATTTTTTTTGTCAAATAATTAAATAATACTAAATTTAATAAAAAGTTATATTAAAAATAGTTGTAGCAACCAAAATTACATCATTATTACTAATTGTTCTAAGAACATCTCTTTCTATATATGTTAAAAGAGATTAATCAAATGTTTTTGCATGATACCCTTGCATACAGACGGGTGAGCGCGTTGAGCTCTTTTTCTAGAAGCAAGTCACAATTGTGTCGAAATTGAAAAAAATAGTTTTTTTTATTAAAGAAAGAGGAAAAAAAATAGATCTTTGTATTGTACAAAATATTATTTCCGTATTAAATATGAATAAAAATATAGATATGTGTATAAATTTTAAAAAAAAAAATCGATCATCGTATTAATATATAAGTTAAAATATAGACACGTGTATAAATTAAAAAAAAATCACAAGACGAGGATTTGCTAACTCAAACATAAAGAGATATTTTAAAGGACTCAATAAAGAGAGACAAGAAAGCTCTCATCCTCGTTGATCAACCATCACATAAGCATCATAGTACAGATTAATCAAAGTGATATTAATGATATTTTGCAACTGTCTCATATAAGATTTTAACTTTGTTCTTTGAAATCATAAACTTAAACTCTTACCACTAAGATGAATTCTTATCATTTGAAATGGAAAATTAAAGTGTCGGTGAAATAAACCTAATTTGGTTCTAACTTTAATTTGGTTGATTGATTAATTTAGGTCAAAACAATTTGTCTAGTGATTAGAGATTTATAGAGTATCTATGTGTCATAGATTCAAACTTCAATGTTTCACCGTACAATTAAAAAAGTTTTAATTTCGTTCAAAAATATAAAATAATATGTAATCCAATCAAGTATTACAGAATTAACATGATTTGATTTTTATTTTCAAGCTATTTTTATAAATATGCTTCGTAAGTAAATCCTAATTCTCTGAGATTTCACGATAATAAAAAGATATAAAGTCAAAATAAAAATTATTATATATTTAAAAAAAATCCAAATTTTCATTTCAAACATTTTTGAAGGACATAATACTATGTAATAAATACATGGATATCATTTTATTTTATTTTATTGGGTACACATGGATTTCTTATTTTACTCTTAGAATTCCTCATCTTACTTTAGGGAAGAGTCTTCCTCCTCATCACCAGTGGCGTCCTCTTCATTTTGTTCAACAAGAATTTCTTTTCCCTTAGATACGTTACTGTATACAAAAATTCAATATAAAATGTGTATTAAAAGCAAATAGAACATAAAATAAATATATAGTAACAAACACAAGTACATATTTGAATAACCGGCTAAAAAAAATAAATCACAATATACCTTGATTCTCCCTTTTCGTAAGTACATGGAATGCCTTCCATCTTGTCATGTTCAATGATATACATGTCACTCATGTATCCTGTAGTCTAATTAAGGTTGATTGAATTTAAATTAAAATATTGAAAAGAATAATAGATCTTGGAATTTAACTATTCTAAAATAATAATTTACATTAAAGATTCATGTTATAAACTTATAAAGAGAGAAGTGATCCCTTAAAAGAGTCAAACACAAAATATTTTGTGATTAATAATAACAAAAATCTTACCCATATATCCAAGTTTAAGTAGGAATTTGAGTGCTAGAAGGCATGGAAGAAGGTGCATTGTTTGAATTTGCATTATCAATGCAAAATGCTAAACTTCTTCTAGCAATTTATATTTCATTCCAAGAGGTGTTTAATTGGGCACCCAGCTCCACTTGGTGTCCAAGAAAACCTCGATCTGGGTTAATTCGCCAAGCTTCTCCTTCTGTGAGAAGCGAATCAGCAACAGCTTGTCTTTGAATTGGTTTTATTGATCGCATGATTCTCATCAGGCGACTTAACCCTAAAATCTGCATGACACTCTGAAAGTCAGCATACCTGTTGGTCGAAAAATATTGACCAAATTCACAATCAGCGCCATGCCTTCTTCTCATATGTCGACACAAAAGACATATAATAGCCCTTGTATTTCTCTGATCCATTGTTTAAATTTGAATACTAAGTGTCTCTATGCACACAAACATACACCTATTTATAGATGAGTATAAATATGCATAAATCAACATATTTACACATAAGCCGTCCAAATACATTGTACCAAAAAAAATTAATTTATATGAAGGGAAAAATATCAGATTCTCTAAATTTAATGATTTCTTTAAACTAAAAAGTTACCTTCCTAATTGCAAAAAAAAAAAAAAAAACTACCTTCTTTATCCAAAAAGCTTTTGTTAATATATAAAAATTATTATGATGGTCAATGTATTTGAATGAAAAAAGATTCTTTGAAAGATAATATAGATAAATTATGATGGTCAATGTATTTGTATGACTTATAACACAAAAGGATAATTGAAATAAAAAAAGTGTGTATGACATATAAAAAGTTATGAAAAATCAATAAATGAAATGTAATTGTATGTCTATGACGATTGATGAATGATCAATATTGACACATGTCAACTTTTATATCTATAACATTTTTTTGTGCTAATTCTTCGATATTTGGAAAAGGAGTTGATAATTCTCGACGGTGTCATAAGTATATTTTGACTAAGAATTGTTTCATCTAAAAATCAAATTTGATTTCTCCCAAACAATTATCATTTAGTGAAACACATTAACCATTTGAGTATAATTATTTGGTTAGCATTTGATTTTATTTTTATATAATATAACATTAACTAATCCAACGGTTTAATTGAAAATTATAATAAAATACAAACAAAATTTATAAAATTTTAAGAATATATCAAAAGCTAATTAATTTAAACTTTCTTGATACTTTACCTTATATTTTTTTTCCTAAGACAAACTTATAATTTACTTTATCTAATAGTATATTGTTGGTCGTAACAAAACAAATCCACATATTAGGTTTTTATTAAAAAAAAACTCAAAACAAAATAAAATACATTGTTTTCATCTCCATTTTCAAACAACACTTTGATCCTCTCTCCCCCCATTTCTTCTCTCCAAACAATTTAGATCTTGGTTTTATTGCGAAATCCATCTGTTTATTAGGGTGCTTGTTTTAAGTTTTTTTATATTGAAAATAATCACTTTTCTTCTGTTTTTAACTTTTTTAATTTTTAATAAAAAATAATTATAATTTGTTGATTTAGACCTACCACCTCAATGTTAAACGGTTACACGAACACCTTTTGTTGAGTTGTATAAAAATGAGTAACAATGTCAACATTGTATAACTTGGAAGACCAATTTCTAACAATAGAAAACTTGAAGAACTAACTTCTTACAAACATTTAACTTCAATGACTACATAATGTATTTGATCTATTGGATTTCAAGTGTAAGAGGTTAAGTCTCACATCAACTATAAATAGGTATATTGTTGGATATATAAAATATGTGACTCATATACATAATTCCTTAAGGTTACGAGTGGATATGTGGTGTCTCATTCTCTTGTGGTCATAAATCATATGATCGTTGTTTCTCCCGGGCCCATGGGCTCCTCAAAAAGTGGTATCAGTCCTGGTTCAGTTTGGCGTGGGAGAGGAAGTTAGAACCTATTATAAAAGGTGGAAAATCACATTTAAGGGATAAATTTTTGGATTTTAAGTGTGAGTGATTAAGTCCCACATTGTCTATGAATTGACAAAATCTTAAGACATCAGGTATATGTATCACCTCTCTTATGTATTCAACATGTTATCACACACATTCTAATGAGTTTAACGTTGTAACTTCAAAGTTCAAAAGATTGAGTTCAAATTCCAACTTAGCTATAAAATGGTCATTAATTTCATAATTATTAATAATAATTCATCTTCTCCAATTTATATAAAGAAGTGACATAAATGTATATGATCTTAATTGATCAAGCCTAGTATGCGTGTTTGCTCGTGTGAATATGTGTATAGATCTACGTATTCATTTTATAAAATGACAAAGTGGTTGGATGCAAAATAAACAAACCCAAAAGGAAAAATTAAGGTGACTGAGACCACATCAATGTGCAGTTTTATCGTCGTAATAAATTATTGATCCCACAAAGACATGTGAATCTCACGATGATTTGAAAACAATTTTTTATTTTGTTTTGGAAATATGCAATGATGAAAAATGCATCAGAATCATCAGAGTTCATTCATTATAACAAACACTCCAAATCATATTTCTTCATTTTACCTTATATAAATACATGTATAGAGATGATATATTCTCTTCTTTTCTTTTCTTTTTTTCATTTACTCTATCTCTTGTAATAAAGAGTTGTATCACCAACAAAAAAACCTATTCTCATGGCTAACCTTATTGATTAGAACCATTAAATCCGAATAATCATTTTTACAACCTAAGTCTCAGGCTCTTCTAATGTTTCAAACATTTTGGTTAACCTAATATTTCCTACAACCTACCTTCATTTTCACTTTTTGGATGGTTTCCTAAGATTTAAGTGAACTATAGCGTCTAAGATCTTTCAATCTTCTCATTATCAACTTCAACTTTTATTCCTTCGTTGATAACATCGACAAATGATAGTTAGATCTTGTTATTCTTAAACCAATCTAACTTGGCTAGGTAAATTCTAACAACAACACCATAATTCTAATTGAAAAGAAGAAAAAAAAGGTTGAAATTCTGGCACGTAGGTCTAACAGATGTTTGAACACGATGTTATGACAAATCGAATATTGAGAACGATGTAAGAACATCTAGTTAACATAAATGACAACAGCGTATTTAAAGATGCAAGGACATGAAGTAAAACACACAAGTAATTTGTTGACCCAGTTCGGTGCAACTTCACCTACATCTAGGGGCTACCAAGCCAAGAATGAAATCACTATAGTAATATCAATTCGAAGCATACATAAAAGCTTTCACCAGCCTACTAACTTCTCACTTAATCACTACCTATGCAATTTCTACCTAAGACTCTCACTAGTCCTAAATATGAGAGATCCCCCTCCCACTTCCTCTTAGTCACAGATCCAGTGACCGTCCTTAAAGTAACATGAACAATATGGAGACACTCTCCTAGACAAGAATCAACTCATACTTAAAAGCTTTGAGAAATTTAGAGATTTACAACTCAATAACAAAGTCCAACTCTAATATCAAAGTGATATAAGAGTGTATTACAAATAACAACGACGAACTAAAACCCTAAAAGAATCTTTTGTAAATTGCGGCTTTAGTACTCAATTAGGTCTTATGTCTTTGTTTATATAGCATGCTTGCTGAATGGGCTTGATGCACAAATCCGGCTAAAGATCAGTTGAATCACGATATTTCAGCACAAATATTCTGAAGCAGATTAGATGTTTCCTTAAATGTTGCAACAACATTCTTAAGGACTAAGCTAAGTATAAACCGCATTTCTCTGCTTCTAGAACCACGCTTTCTTGGTCAACTCTTCACGTGAAACAAATCTCTAGATAATATATGAAAATCTTCACGTTTAAAACAAATCTCCAAGCAAGCGGAACAAGGCACGCTATGATGTCATACCAACATGTTAAGACATTGTGTCGGACATCTTGATATAACTAAAGGTTTAACAAAAATGCATCCAATACATGCCTAAAAACCTAACAAAGGTTAAATTAGGTGAATGTATTTTCTAAGTATGAAGGTGAGAAAAACACAAGAGAGAGTTGAATTGTGTTCGCTTTTTCAAACTTTTTCTAAGTGTTCATTTATTAGAGTTTGAATGAGATGAAGTTATGTTCAGAGTCAGAGTTTGGCTATTCAGTGGATTAAACACGAACACAAAGATAAAGAGAGAGCGAGAGAGAGAGAGAGAGAGAGAGGGAGAGAGAGAGAGAGAGAAGACACAAAACAATTATATTGGTTCCTCCCACAAATCAGGAGTAATTTAGTCTCCTTGCACTTCCAAGGGATTTTCACTATAATCACTAAAGAATACAAATGCTCAAGTCCACAAGTAAGGGACTTCAAATGCTCAAGCACACAAGCAAGAGACTTCCAAATTCTCAATCACACCAGAAAGAGACTTTTACAATCTAACTTAATCAAATAAAATATTGTTTAGTTTTTACACTTGATATACAATCAGATGTGTAAACAATTACAAAACAGAGTAAGACTCTTAAGACTTAGAATTTCTAAGATATGAACTTCGTAAGAAATTCTTAAGTGTTTATGCACTTTTGAATTTTACATAGTAAGGGCACAAGTTAGAATAGCAGAGTCTTGTTTAGTTCTTCAAGTCTCTAGTCCAGCTCCTTATATAGGCAATGATTTGAGATACGTTGGAGAAGTGCAAGCGCATTAAGAGTCCTTGAGAAGCTATCAAATCAATACGTTGGGATGTTGTCTGATATTGTTAATGTCATTTGAAAAGACATTCGAAATCCACTTTTGCAAATATAATTATCTGTTTCATTCCTTTTGTCCTTGAATTTGACTTAGCAAATGATTCAGAAGAAGATAGACTATACTATCTAAAAGGGACATCTTTAGAAGAAGAAGAAGAATAAGAAGACAAAGTCTGACATGTCCTTCATAGTCTAATGACCTTCAGAATCTGACAACCTTCAGATGTTGATGTTTCTGAGTCTGATCTTCGGCAGCCTCTGAGTGCAACTCTTCTTCTGACCCAAATGTTGACTTCTGGTTAACCTTTATTCAGATCTTCTACTAAGTCTTTTACCTTCTCTTATGCTTCTGATGCTTTTATACATGTTCAAACCTTGATAAATTTTAGTCTGTGGTCCTGCGCACTTAAACATATATGAGCGTTTCCAATTGTTCTTCAATACTTTGTTATCATCAAAATTTCAGAAGCATTGTACAAATTCAATTTTGTTCCAACAAAGTAAAAGAAGGAAAACATGGATTATGGAAAGTTTGTCATAAGACTACTTTCCATGAATCAAAGACTTAGAAAAACTACTCAATCTTCATAAGGATGATCTTAACTAAATAAGGGAAATGTTAACCAGTGTCTCAGGGGCTCAGGTTATGAAAGTAAATATAATATGTATTGCATTGAAAATTGTGTAGTCAATTCTTCAAAAGTCAAAGGCAAGAAATTAACTATATTGAAATAACAATGCAAGCAAAAGGTGTATTTGGTGGTATGTGGTGTCAAACCAAAGAGAACATAAAGTCTATTTATAGGTTAAGCACTACTAAATTTGTACATTACGTCACAAGCATCAGATTTAATTGCAATTACACAAAAATCACTCAACAGTCCAAAAGAAAAACAACTAAAACGCATTCTAGTCTATGGAGCTATTACAATTGTAGCCTTCATTTTGGTTGGCGGTAACAACTTCTGTTTTGAATGCATAATCATATGCCTTCTCACATCATTAGGTGACCATTTTGAAACTAGATGGTGCAATTTTTTAACTGGTACGGGGTTATTTTCAACCTCTTGCTCATTGAAAACGGTCTCTTTTTTTTTTTTTAGAGCATTGAAAATGGTCTTGATTGCATTAGTTTTTGGATTGGTCAACAAAATTTGGTCCTTTGAAAGATTCTACCATTTGCACTATTGTACCATATATCTCTCATATCACCTATTTATTCCAAATAAAGTAAAATTTAATAAAAAGGAAATAAAACTTAAAAATATAACTTTATTAAACAAAATATTATTAGAAAAATACTATAAGATATAGTGTTTTTATTAAAGAATAAGATATGGTGTTATAAGTGACTTGTAATGAGAAATGTAATTAAGATTCAATTAATAAAAAAATATGAAACATATTTATAGTCGTAACTTTTTGTCGGAAAAATAGTTTGTTCTTGTTGATATCTAAATTAATAAATGGGATAAATGTCCTTGAAGAATGTTTAAGTACACAAAGTTCTTGGCGAATAATTCTACAAGGGGGAATGTTATTTGAACAACCATGTTATGGGACAACTTATGAGATAACCAAAACATACAAAGAAATGTTGGTTTTGCACAAAAACTAAAGCAATAGAGAGAAAATGAGAACATAATATGAGTATGAGAAAGAAAGTTGTCATAAAAGTTGTCACAAAATGATTGTTAAAATATTATTTCTCTTCTACAAGATTTTCTTTTAATTCTGGCTTAAAAATAAATCACTCGAGTCTTTCTTTTTAGAAATCAAACTATTGAGAAAGAAACAAGAGACTTTGAAAGACACACAAGACCAACTAAATGAGGTTTAGGTATCATCGTGGAAGCTACAGGTATTATTGTTGATTGATTAATTAGAGAATCATGATATGTAATTGAAATCAAAATTATTAATTATTGATCTGTTTAGTACTTAGACAATGAAGCCTTAAAAACATGTTTGAGGGTGATATTCATTCAATTCACAACAACCTATAGTAAGTGCATCGGTTTAAACTAAAAGTGGACAATACTTATTTTCACTTAGATAACACTCTTATAATGCACGATCATATCATCTAATCATCTAGTAGATACATTTAAAGATAATGTGTTCTCCAGTTATAACATGCGTCATGCTACACATAATGTGTATCAATCCTCTGAGATGTTCTCTTCTTAAAGATAGTGTGTTTGGTTTTTGAAATATACTATGATTTTCTCCAAAGACGTGAATAAGTTTTATTTTGAATTGGTAACGCTGCAGCTTGTGGAGGCATTTTTCGAGATTCTTTAGATGATTTTTTGGGTGCTTATTCTAGCCCTCTACGAGTCTCTTCGGTGTTATACATTGAGCTCATGGGTATTATTATTGCTATTGAGCAGGCGCATATCAAAGGTTGAAGTCGCCTTTGGATTGAGAGTGATTCGCAGATAGCTATTCAGGCTTCAAAATATCATAATTTGGTCCCTTGGGACATTCGCAATCGGTGGAGCAATTGCTCTGCCTCTCCTTTATGCATTCCTTTCTCCCATGTCTTCAGAGAAGGTAACACTTGTGCTGACAAGCTTACTGTCCTGGGACACGATTGTCATGACTTTACTTGGTGGGACACTCTTCCAACGGTCCTCTAGGAAATTTTTCAGAGATCGGTGTAATATTATGAATTACCGCTTTACTTGATTTTATTTTCTTCTTTTCTCTTTTTGGGGTATCGTCCTAGTCCCCCCTTTGTATTTATGTTTTCCTTTTTTTTAATAATATATATGAGTGTTTGACATAGGATTAGAGGTTCAACAAAGAAAAATAAACTCTTAGTAAAAGAGTCTATTATTGCTTGTTAAACAAAATGATTGATTTGGTACCGAGCTAAAGGTTAAGACATATCATTGAATGTTAGACAGTCTCATTAAATAAGGTATCTACTGAAATTAAGTTTATAAGAGCCTACAAGTTTTCTGCCGGAAAAAAAAAAGAGCTTGCAAGTTGTATAGTTGGGGAGTTCGGGGAGTGTCACGAGGAGCAACACCAACGCTCAAAGACTACAAGAGACAAAAACATTGCATCTCTATTCAAATCATAAATATAAGTCTTTTCTTTTATATGTACAACCGTTAGTTAATTTATAGTCGATATGGGACTAATCGTTTACTCTTAATCCAACATTAAATAATTTAATAAGGGGTAAGAAAGTCTATTACAAACTTATTCCCAAATTAGCAAGTAATGGTTGATAGGAGGATTTTGATAAGTGAAAAAGAGGAGGATTTTGAGAAGTGAAAAAGTGGTAATTATTCGGTTAAAAGTGTTGATCCTCAGAAAGTGAAGAATTTATTATGGGTGTATATAGATGATGCCTCTCTACGCATCTTCGGTTCCAAGACAAGGGAGTTGAGTGTAGCTGTCTTTTTTGTTTAATGACAAATATTAGTAATTAGTTTTTTTTTATTTGTTCAGATTTAAACTCATGATTTTCAACTTTTTATCCTTAACTCAAAATAGTTGAACTAATTTATTCCAAAAGAAACAAAATAAAAAAGAAACTATAAATTGTCATCCTTATAATTTCTTCCTCAATTTTCTTCTTTCAATGTCACAATTTCCTCTTAAATTTCATCATTATCTTATCTCTTTCTCAACTTTCTTCTTCGATATCAATATAAAACTCAACTTAATGTAAGACGTCTTTAAGAGATTTTTTTAGGGTATATCTCTTTGCATGGTATACGACAGTGATCTTGAGTACGTTTTGAATAGATCTCGTTCTTCATGATTTCTAAAATAATAAATGGGATCAAATAATGTTTAGGCACACAAAATATTAATGGCCCCTTCAGAAGAAAAATAAACATATAAATGGAGAAAAAAATTCTACAAGATTTTCTCTTTTGGCATAAAAATAAACCGCTCAAGATTCTTATTCATGGGGTTTTAGTAGAATTGGTGGAAGCTATAGATATTTATTGTTGATTGATTAATTGGATAACCGTGGATATGAAATTAAAATCAATATTAATTCATCTATTTAATTAGTAGTAAGTCACGAAACCATAACTTCTTTAAACTAAAAAGTTACCTTTTCACCTACAAAGGTTTTATTGATATTAAGTATGAACATATGAAAATTACAATCGAATGAATTCAGTGTATTGTGTGTGCATGACATATAAAAAGCTACGAAAATCAATAAGTGAAATGCAACTGTATGTATATCGCGATAGATGAATGAAGCCGGTCTCCTATGGTCACAGGACCATATGTAATGTATAATATAGTGTTTAGACACACATTTAAAGAGATATTTTTTTATAATAAAAAATAAAACTAAGTTAACATTTTGGGGGCAAATGTGTCATTGTTTGTGTGTCTAAACATTATATATTTGGTCTTGTAATCAAGTAAGTACTTCTCAATGAATGATTGATATTGGCACGTGCCAACTTTTATATTATTTAATTTTTTTTTGTAAAAATATTAATAAATTATTTAGTTCAATATAGTTCAATTAAAAGTTCTCATAAAATACATACAAGGTTTATAAAATTTAATTATGCAATTGAACTCAAGTGGTTAAGAGTTCCACCAAAGATGAATGACGAATTATTTAAGAAAACATGAATTCAATATCTAGATGAAACAATTTTTGGTGAGGTTTTAAGCGAATTTAATCCCTTTTTTTTGTGATACATTTTTTTTTTTGGCTGAACGGGTACTTTACTTTATCTAATAATAAATTATTGGTAATATATATTATTCGACCATGTAAGATATATGAAAATAATAAGTTAACCCTTTTTATTTTTCATACAATAAATTGATTCTTTAAATGATACAATAGTTGCATCGTTATCATTTTTTTTCCAACTCTATTAAAAAGAATCACAAGACGATGCACAAAACTTGTAATGCATTCGAGAATAAGTAAAATCAGAAGAAACTACAAACCACTCATTATATGTTTCTTACTGAGTCTAGCATTCCTTATCTTCAAAATATTTGAGACTTGATTATTTCAATACACTTCATTTCCATCTAGCATTATTAGTGCGTTACCTAGTGATTAGAGATTTAGAGGGTATGTATGTGTCATAGATTCAAAGATTCAAACTTCAATGTTTCACTGTACAATTAAAAAAAGTTTTAACTTCGTTCAAAATATATAATATATTTAATCCAGTATTATAAAATTCACATGTTTGATTTTTATTTTCAAGCTACTTAAGAAAATCCTAATTATTTGAGATTTCACGATAATAAAAAGATATAAAGTCAAAATAAAAATTATCATGTTATTAAGAAAATCCAAATTTTCATTACAAATACAAGTTCTCAAACATCATACTTTGTAATAAACACATGGATCACATTTTATTTTTTTTGGGTACACACATAGATTTCATATTCTAGTCTTCAAATTTCCCATCTTACTTTGGGGAAAAGTCTTCATCCTCATCACTAGTGGCCCCTTGTTCACTAAGAATTCCTTTTTCCTTTTCATCGGCCACCATTCCCTTGGATGCATTACCGTGTACACAAATTTAATATAAAATGTGTATTAGGAGTAAATAGAACATAAAATAAATATCTAGTAACAAACACAAGTATATATTTGAATAACTGACTAAAAAATTAAATCACAATATACCTTGATTCTCCTTTTTCATGAGTACATGGAATACCTTGCATGTCTTCTTCTGTGATGTCCATGTCACTCATGTGTTCACTACCCTAATTAAGGTTGATTGAATTTAAATTAAAATTTAAAAAGAATGATAGATCTTAGAATTTAACTATTCTAAAATAATAATTCGCATTAAAAATCCATGTTATAAAGGGAGAAGTGGTCACTTAAAAGAGTCAAACAAAATATTTTGCGATTAATAATAACAAAATATCTTACCCATATATCCAAGTTTAAGTCATGAATTTGAGTGCTAGAAGGCATGGAAGAATGTGCATTGTTTGAATCTGCATTATCAATGCAAAATGCTAAAAGTCTTCTAGTGATTTCTAATTCATCCAAAGAGGTGTTTAGTTAGGCACCCACCTCCAATTGGTGTCCAAGAAAACTCCGATCTGAGTTAATTCGTCAAGCTTCTCCTTCTGTGAGAAGCGAATTGGCAACAACTTGTCTTTGAAGTGGTTCTACTAATCGCATGATTCACACCAAGCGATTTAACCCCAAAACCTGAATGACACTCTGAAAACCAACATTCTTGTTGGCCGAAAAATATTGACCGAATTCGCAATCAGCGTCATGCCTTCTTCGCATATGTCTACACAAAAGACATATAATAGCCCTTCTATTTCTTTCATCCATTGTTTAAGTTTAGATACACAAGTGTCTATGCACACAAACACACATATTTATAGATTAATATAAATATGCATAAATCAACATATTTACACTCAAGCCATCCAGATACATTGTACCAAATAAAATTACTTTATATGAAGGAAAAAATATCGGATTCTCAAAATTTAATAATTTCTTTAAACTAAAAAGTTACCTTCCTATTAGCGGGAAGAAAAAAAAACAGCCTTCTTTACCCAAAAAGCTTTTGTCGATATTAAGTAATTAATATATAAAAATTTATTTTTTGAATGAAAAAAGATTCTTTGAATGATAATATATATAAATTATGATGGTCAATGTATTTGTGACATATAAAACAAAAGGATAACTGAAATAAAAAAAGTGTGTGTATCACATATAAAAAGTTATGAAAATCAATGAATAAAATGCAATTGTATGTCTATGACGATAGACGAATGATCGATATTGACACATGTCAACTTTTATATCTATAGCATTTTTTTTGTGTTAACTCTTCGATTTTCAGGAAGGGAGCTGATAATTCAAAATTCGACTGTGAGATAGGTATATTTTGACTAATAATTGTTTCATTTAAAAATCAAATTCGAGCTAGTTCTCTCAAACAATTGTCATTTAGTGAAACTCATTAACGAATAATATCATTTGGTTAGCATTTAATACTTTTTTTATAGAATATGAAATTAGTTGATCCAATGGTTTAAATGAAAATAATTATAAAGTACATTCAAAGTTTATAAAATTGTAAGCATATTTATAAAAAGCCAATTCAAACCATTGTAATACTTTACTTTATATTTTTTTATGAACTGATACTTTACTTTATCTGATAGCATAATGTTGTTCATAAAGAAAATAAATAATTATGATCAATTCAACATATTATCTTTTTATTTAAAAAAAACTCAAAAAAAAACATCATTTTTATCTCCATCTTCAATCTAGAAAAATAAAAAATAAAACCAACACTTAAAAATAAAATATGGGTTTCACATTCAACCCATATCTAAAGTTTAAAAGTGGATCCCCCTCTCTTATTTTGATTTCTTCTCTCCAAACACTTTAGATCTTGGTTTGAATGTGAAATTCATATTTGATTTCAGGGCATTGGTTTTGAGTTTTTTTTCTTCTAGTTTTGATTTTTTATTTATTTATTTTTAATAGAAGTTAATTATAAAAATATAATTTGTTGATTTGTATGAAAATGTACAACAGTGTCAACATTGTATGACTTGAAAGACTAATTCCTAACAACAAAAAATTCAAAGAAATAGCTTGTTACAAACATCTAACTTCAATGACTACATAATGTATTTGATCTTTTGGATTTTAAGTGTGGGTGGTTGAGTCTCACATCGCCTTTAAATGGGTATATTATGGATATATAAGATATGTGATTCATATACATAATTCCTTAACGTTTTTAGTGGAGATGTTGGATCTCCCTCTCTTGTGGTCATGGATCATTGTTTCTCCCGTGCCCATGGACTCCCCAAAAAGTGGTATCAGAAGGTGGAAAATTACACTTAAGGGAGAGATTTTTGGATTTCAAGTGTGAGCAGTTAAGTCTTACATCACATATGAATTGATAAAATTTTAAGACATTAGGTATATAGTCACTACTCTAATTTATTCAACATTTTATCACCACATACTAATGAGTTTAACCTTGTAAACTTTAAAGTTCAAAAATGGTGTTCAAATTCCAACTTAGTTATAAAATGGTCATTAATTTCATAATTATAAATAGTAAGTCTTGAATGTATTTTTGACCCCTTAACTTTTAAAAAATTGTGATTTTGGCCTCCTATTTTGGGACACGTGACGTCTTTTAAGCAGTTTTGCAACACTTTCTAAAGTTAAGGGGAAAATTGTTATTTTTTTTAGGGGGCCAAAATCACAATATTTAAAAGTTAAAGGGTAAAAAATACATTTAAGACTAATAATAGTTCATCTTCTAAAATTTATATATAATAGTGACATAAGTGTATTTGGTCTCAATTGATCGTGGTTCATATGTACGTTCATGTGTGTATGAATATGTGTATAGATCTGTTGTAGCATATTTACGTATATCAAAAGTAAGTAATTATATATCGTCTCCACAGGAACTGGTGCGATATTCTAAACCGTTCAACAATCAATGTCGTTCTGAGTTAGGGTTGCCGGGTATTTTGTTTCATAAACTATCAACTAAGAATTTATAAACGGGACAATAGTTTGACATGAGTTAGAAATCTATGAAGGTTCAAAGAGTTCAATAATTGAGTAAACGAAATAATTTTGAAAGAGTATAAAGACCTTACGAGTAGGTTGTGATAGTAAATACTTTTTTTTGATAACGTGATGGTAAATACTTGACTAAAGAGTATAATGATTATTTATATGGCCTCATGTTTGACATGACTCAATCTAAAATAGTTTGATCATAACTCCATAATTCTTGTAATCACTTTATTTACGGTTATTCTTTCTTTACCCACGACGAGTTTCAATTGAGGTAATCATAAAGACACCATATTAGATATGAAGATAAGAGTACCTAGTTTGACTTTATGACAATGTTTATTGGATAAATTAAATGAATGTATATTTGTGAAGGTTCCCTTAAGGAACTAGGGGATACTAATTCTACACCAAATTCTTTGACAAAAGTTGTTTGTCGCTAGAACGGGAGTATTCCTCTTGAAAGATTATGTCTCTTCAGGTGTCAGTGCAAGTGATGTAGAACTTGAATTAAGTCAAGCACCACAAAATACATGTTTCTCTAAGAACGGAATATGAACTGATTCAAATAAAATATGTTTTGTATTTTTATATGATGATATCAAAGTAAGGTGATTTGAAAAAGATTTTTGATTTTGTTTTGGAAATATTCAATGATGAAAAATGCGTCGGAGTTCATCTTATAACGAACTCTCCAAATCATATTCCTTTTTCTTACCTTGTAAATACATGTATAAGGATGATATATTCATTACTATTTTTTCATTTACTCCATCTCTAATAATAAAGAATTGCCTCACCAAGTAGAAAACATATTCTCATGACTAACCTTATTGATTAGAACCATTAAGCTTCAATAATAATTTTTACATTTTGTAAAGTCTTAGGCTATTCTAATGTTTCAAACATTTCGGTTAACCTTATATTTCCAACAACCTATCTTCATTTTCACTTTTCGGAAGGTTGCCTAAGAATTTAGTGAATTGTAGTGTCTACCTCAATTTTCATTCTTTCATTGATAACATTGACAAATTATTGTTAGAACTTGTTGTGCATAAACAAGTCTAAATTTGCTAGCTAAGTTCTAACAACCACGCCATAATTCTAATTACTAGCTAAGTTCTAACAACCACACCATAATTCTAATTGAAAAACAAAAAAAAAAAGGTTAAATTAGGTGAATGTATTTCTTAAGTAAAGGAAAGAAAATAGGGATTATGGAAAGTTTGTCATAAGACTACTTTCCATGAACCCAAGACTTGAAAAACTACTCAATCATCATAAGGATGATCTTAACTAAATAAAATAAAGAGAACTCAAAAAATCATGACAAGTAATTAACTATATTGAAACAAAAATGCAAGTACAAGGTGTATTCGGTGGTAAGTTGTGTCAAACCAAAGTGAACATAAGTCTATTTATAGGTTTAAGTACTACTACATTCGTGCATTACGTCACAAGCATGAGATTACATACAATTACACAAAAATCACTCAAGTTCCCAAAAGAAAAACGACTAAAAAGCATTCTAGTCGATGAAGCGAATACGGTCGTAGCCTTCATTATGGATACCCTAATGACTTTTGTTTTAAATGCATGATCATTTGCCTTCTCATGTTATTAGGTGAAAGTTTTGGTGCTTGATGGTGTGATTTTTGAAGTGGTACTGAGTTATTTCCCACTTCTTACTCATTGAAAATGGTCATGATTGCATTAGGTCTTGGTTTGGTCAATAAATATTGGTCCGTTGGAAAATTCTACCATCTTTTTGCATTGTTGCACCATATATCTCTCATGTCACCTATTTATTCAAAATAAAATAAAATGTTTTAAAAAACAAATAAAACTTAAATAAAAATTATAATAAAACATATATACATTCGGTTCTTAAGTCAGATACCGATTTTTTTTTTTAGGAAAAAAGGACACAGAGTCAAAACAAAATCAAAATACATGAAAATTTTCATTCGAAATACAAGTATAAACAAGTTGTCAAACATAATGATAATAATATCTAATAAGATTCGATATCACATCCTACACTTAAAATTTTACATTTTACTTTTGAGCATCCTCATCTCCAACCTATAGATCATTTTGTTCAATAAATGTTTTTTTTTTGTCCTATTCATCTACATTCAACTTTATATCTTCAACAATTGTCTTTGCCTTCAATGCATTACTTCTATGTAGAAAACATTAATATGAAGTGTTATTGAAAGTAAATAGAAAATATAATGAATATTGTAATAAACACAATAATATTTTTTAAGTAATTGACTCTGTTGAAAAATAAGAATATACCTTGATTCTCCTTTTTCATGGATATTTAGAATATTGTGTTGGTTACTCAAAGGAGGGATGAAAGATGGTACAAGCGGAATAGAAAAAAGGGAATTGTATGTTTGATTGTTAGAGATTGTATGATTCCTACAAAATGCTAAAATGCTATTAGTAATTTCTTGTTCAATCAAAAAGGTATATATTTAGCCATCCAAACTCCAACTTGTTTACACATCTTGCTCCTTCAATCGTGTGGCAGGGAATTTTTCTCTTCTCTTCCACCACCATCGTCGTCCCAAGGAGGCAAATTGTTATTTAAGCCTCATATCCATCGTCGAAAGTGGTGATGGGGAGAACACATACACTTTTGAGATGACACTTATCTCCTATCCTTCAATGTCCTTTTCTCTTTCTCTGCATCATTATTTTTGTGGTGACGATCCTAGCGTCTAGATGGACTTGCACTCCTTTGCGTCTTGAGGTGCTTTCAAGGAATGTGATAATGTATCTTAGAAATGGAAATGTCGATCTTACCTATACGGTGTGTTGACCAGACTATCGTTGGATCAAATGAACGGTTCAGAGGAGCCATAAACATGTGATTTGGTGAAAAGTGGCTCTTCATTGGTGCATGTGGCCCATGGTAGCATGTGAATGCCTTATTGGACCTTTATTACAGTAATGGACTCAAGTCCAAAGGACTAAACCTTGTCTGATCTATAACAATATTATTACAAGATACATTTGAGATATATTGTGAATACTCATATAATACTTCCCACTACGAATCTTAAAAATATCCAAATTCTTCATTGTTTTTTATTCAAATTATATTACCAAATCCGTTTGAGATAAATCATTGATACATTTTCATTTGGATGTGATAAATAGAAACACAGTGAGAGCATTGCATTTTTAAAACACTTTTTTTATATATTTTTTTAACATGTTTGTTTATATTAAATATATATTTAAAATATTTAAATTTTAGATATTGAAAATTAAAAAACTCTTTGGTAAACAAAGAGAATCCTCACAATCCCTTTTATGTTTTCTTGATGTAAGTTTTGCAGAGTCAATGACATTAAAATATTTTAATTTGAACAAAAACTTTACAATTTTTGTTTTTACCACAAATATCTTTTGGTAAATTAAGGTTATACAATACAAAAACTTTTTTTTTTATAGTCTCTCTCTTCTCTCTTTCTCAAACTCCGGCCGTCACAATTTTTCTTACTCTTGGTTTATCAAAGAGGGGTGATTTAGAGTTAAAGTTGATCCAAAATCACCCCTTTGAATTGTTTTTCTTTCTCTTTTAGTTAAATAAGTTATTATTTGCTTACTTTCAGCTTTCTTTCATTGGTTATGTGATTTAATTCGTCGTCTAACACGACTTTGCTTATTTTGATTTCTCGTCTTTGTGCGGTAGGTTTTTTTATTTCCCGTCTTAGTGTGGTGTTTATTTTTTCAGGTTGAAAGATTCACTTTGATCAAGTGCATATTCAATCAATGACTTTTGTATCGTCAACATTGCAGATTCGAAAACATTAGTATTTTGGTGGATTGAATATAGTCATATTTGTAGGCATATGTACTCTGTCATTTTATGCTATCAACATGCATGTTGTGAGTTTGCTTGCAGATTCATCTTTTTTGTTTTTATCGATTTTAAATTTGTATTTGTATCAATCAATGTACTCTATCAATTTAATTGGATAAATATCGTTTATTTTTTTCAAAAGAATTACTAATGAATCATTTTATTTTTGCGAAGTTAATGTTTATTTCTCAAGGTAATCTACAATATAAGATTTTTTTATTAAATTGTTATTACTGTATCTAGATCGTGCGTATCTTAAATTTTAAAAGTTTCTCATACTACTTAATAGTGTCATATTTTAAAAGTTTTTCTCATTCTACAATATATCCGAATATATGATTTAGATACAAGTATGATATTTTTTTATCAAAAAAATATCGTATTTGTATCTAGTTATGTATTCAAATATCATAAATTTAGAGGGGTGTATTGGATTAAGATTTTAAAAGACAATTTTGATAGAAAAAATCTTAAAGATTTTAAAAGACTTTGTTGGATTGTATTTACTTTGTAGAATTTTATAAAACATTTTTTATAAGACTTTTTACGATCAAGATTCTTGATGTAAGATTTTAATAGATTTATAATATAGATTTTTAATATTTTCAAAATTTTATGGATTTTCAAGATTTTAAAGGTGTCAATAGATTTAAAAATACAGTACATTATACGCTATATAACTATCAGACATATACATCAATTGCAAAAACGAAATTGTAAAAATAAAGTGCTATACTTATAAATCAATCAACATAATAATCAATTAATTGTCAACCAAAAAATAAATAACATTTATAGACTATTAAAGGGTATAGTACAACTAGCAAGCTGATTGTTAAAAAAAATGCAAGTTGCAGGTATGCATGTTTCGACAGTCATGTTTGGCAAACAAAAGAAATAATCTTGGATTGTCATTGTAGAACATAAAAGAATTTGAGAGTGTTACAAAATTTCAAAGAGTTTGCGTGAGATTATTAGATGAGTATATTTCAACTACGAATGTAAATAGATATCCATGGATGCGGATAGTGTGAGATCCGTGTCCGCTCCGTTGGATAAATATGAAATCCGTACCCTATCCATATCCGCGCGGATATCCGTTTAGAAGGTAATCCATGGATTTTAAAGTATTCGTGAGTTTATACGGATATACATGGATAACATTTATAAAAAAAATTGTTAAATTTTTGTAGCTGAAATTTAAAAACAAAAGTTCGTCACATGCATTTTCATTTCATTTTAGCAAAACATAATATCCATACATTACAATAACAACAAAGATCATTGACTCAACAAAAACATAAATAAAGTTCCTTACATTTAATAAAAATAAAGTTCATTGATTTAACAAAAGCATAAATATAGCTCATCGTATTCAAGAAAAACAAAACTTTTTGTTTCAACAATGGTGACCACTTTCACTTTCTTTTAATGGAGCCTAATACAGATTTGAACAATCACGTAATAACTAATAATACTCACATTACCGAGGCTTTTTGCTTAGGAAGTTGAAATGTATTAAAGTTATTTATATAATTTACTCAGTTTAATAGCGGGCGTGGATATCTGCGCGTGCAGATACCATTAAATCTGCATTCGTATCCATTAATTAGCGCGTATTTAAAATATCTGTTTATTTTATCCATGGATATCCATTAAGGTATCCGCTCCGTGTCAGTCGCGTATTTTATCTGCGGATATCCACGGGTGCAGATTTTTTTGTCATCTCTAATTTCAACTAAAAAGTTTCACACAATCCATTTCACAAAAGAATCCATTAAAATCCGTCTAATTTTTAATACCAAGAGACATTTTATAAGTTCTTAGAAATCTCAATATAATACTAACGGATATCGTTGTCTTGAAAAAAAGAGTCTTAGAGAGTAGTATTTATATTTTTAACTAAAAAGTCTCACAATATCCATTCCATCCAAGAATCCATCAAAATCTATAGATTTTTGAATACCAATAGACAATTCATAAGTCATGAGAATTCTCAATTGAATACCAACGAATTTTGTTGCCTTAAAGAAAAAGTCATGATTGTCTTGATTGAATACCACAAGATTTGTTTACATTTTATAAAAGTCTTGATTGAATATCACTATACTTTTTTATTGTAAAAAAGTCTTTTAAAATCCCTTGAATTCTCAATTCAATACACCCTCTTAGATTGTCTTGGTTGAATACCACAAGATTTATTTAGATTTTATAAAGTTCTGATTAAATACCACAAGACTTTTTAAAAAAGTCTATAAATTTTTTTTGAAATCTCAATCCAATACCTCCCCTTATAATTATAATAACTGGTTCAAATATCATTTTATAATATGTTTTTGTAATAATGAGTTAACTTCAACCCGAATTATAAAATCTTATTCCCCCTTTAACAAAGATAATAAACAATCTAATAACAATGTGTGTATGTATTTATATTTTGTTGGGAAATATTAACTAGTATCTTCGTAGCATTATTAAGAATTTTAAATAGTAATTTTTATTAAAATTTTACATTGAAATTAAAAAATTTGATATTTTTTAAAAATAATTATTTAATTTAAAATACTAAAAGAATATTTTCGAGGCACTCGTTAACCGGATTCTATTTTGTTTTGTGGAAAATATTTGGCTGTATTAACTAAAAGAAGAAAAGAAAAAGATGAGGAAAGGGATGAGGTCATGCACATGTTTGTCTGATAGTGATGATTCTCTATTGGTTACAGCTGTATTCACGACATTCTTCTTCCAATAATCCAAAATTCTCATTTCTTTCAATTTTTATTCCAACTACTAATTATTTCAATTCCCTATACTTAATTCAGATAATGTTTTTTATATTTATCAACTTCATATCTACCATACTCAGTTATGTGTTCATACACACCTCCTATATATGGCGGTGCTATTTTTCCTTTTTCCTCATCAAAGACAGCTGTTTTGTTTATTTTTTCAAAACTTGGGTTATTAACTAAGTATATAATGTTTTTGGAATTTTTTAAGACATGTTGAAATTAAAAGAATATTAGAACCAAAAGAGTTAAAAATATTTACCAAATAACAAAGTTTTACACTTATAGAGACGGCCATCTTTGGCAAAGAGACATTAGTTATCTTATCCCTTTATACCCCATAAAAAAATTATCATTTTATACAAAGTGTGATGCTCCCTCCGTCCTTTAATAAGTGATCATTTTATAAAAAAGATATTATCTTAAAATAACTGATTCATTTCAATTTTCAATGTAATATTTTTTCTTTCTAATTATTTCTTTAATTAATATTATTTTCATCACTCCCAATTCAATATATTACACTTTGCATTTATGATAATGGAAAATGCTCCACTACTTGACAAAAACACTTAAAACCATTTTTCTCTCTTCTTCACTTATACATTTTTTTTAATAAGTGTAAAATGAGAAAAAAAACTCACTTAATATTAGTGGGTGATAATTGTGCAAAAAAAAGGGCGACGATAATATATTTAATTTAATAATAATAAAACACTTATTGTTACTCATTAATAAGAATAAATATATTATTGCCTAAAAAAATAAAGATATTATAGTCATGTAAACACAACTCACTTGGTAGCTTCATGAATATTGGAATGCAAAGATCGTAATTCAGATTCATGGAAATTGGAATGTAAGGATTAAGGATTCACCTTCTGGATTTTCCACTTCTCAACATTTTACTCTGCATGAGTTTAATCACTGAACTACTTTATTTAAGAAAGAAAACATGAACATTGAAATATAAGGGTTGGAGTTTGCACTCCTCAATCTTATATACTTATTTTGTGGAATATTACTATAAATTTTATAGCACATAAAAGTACAACTTAATTAAATCAAAACAAGTAGCATTTCCCTTCACTTAATTGAACAACCTTATTTATATGATACAACCTTACAACAACCTTAATTATTCCTTTTAAGACATTTAAATTGCGAAATTCATACTCTTGTGGTTTAGTAACTTTTTTTATTTTGGTCATAATCTATTGAACTGTTTATTTTTTTCTTTTTCTTTTGGATTACAATGAACTATTTATTCGTAATCCGAACTATATACTCCTGTTAAGTTTACCTAATTTTCATGCGACATTAATGATATTTTCCTCAAAAAATTAATGATATTTTGTCGAAACATGATTAATACTACTCGGTCCCTCGATACTTGAAAGAAAAACGTACAATGAAGGATATATGTTTTGATAATCAAAAATATGTGTTTTGTTATCGAGTATCATCAAGGTATTTTTTAAGCATCATAAATATAAATTAAGTAATTTTTTTTAAATGTTAAACATTTTAATTCTTTTTTGACCCACAAACATTTTAATTTTTAATACACTGGATACATAAACTTTCATAAAAATTTCAAGGTCTTTACAATGTGTTTCGGAGATATTTGTTAATATTTTTCGAAAAGAATAAGTAAAAACATATCTAATAGAGAGAAAATAATCAACTAAGAACTGGTTTTGTAGATATTTTTTTTGTGGTGGCGGGGTTTCAACCAAGAACCTTACATATATTATGCATTGTCCCGTTGATTAAATTGTACTCGTTGATTAAATTTTACTTAATAATCTGTAAATTTATATCCTCCATATTAAATTTTATACAACTATAAAATCATATGTTATATTATAAAGATCTAACAAGATTAAACAATATCGAATAAAAACACATAAATTATTAATTTTGACACAATAATAAAATGGAAACTTTCTGGTCAATGCACAACCAAATTATTCCTAGTGTATGAATCAATAAATTTCATCATATTTAATTTAATTTAATATTAAAAATTATTGATCAAATAATGAAAACTACTTTATAACATACTCCATCCGTCCCATATTATAAGCAAAAAAATAAAATTACACTCATTAGAAAAACTAAAATATAGTAGTTTGCAGCATAGTCTCTTATGTTATTTTTGAAATAAATTTTATAGGAAGATGCAAAAATAATTTTCATTGGCTATTGGTTATTGAGAAAATGAAAGAGAGAACATATTGAATGCAATTTGCATTTAATTTTCCTTTAAAAAAGATAATTTTTTGAAACAACATAATTAAATATAATAAAAGTTGGTCTTTTTGTTTATAATTTAAGAAAAAAAAATGAGTTTTTTTCCTTATAATTTTTACGTTAGACTTGTAAAAAAAAAAAAATACTGTAATATAGTAGAAGATTAATCTTTGTTAGACATAGATTTGACGAGAAAACAAAGATGATTGTTTTACCTAGTTGGTCTGTTTCGTGAAAAATAATGAAGTGGTCATAATTAATTAATTGAATTGAATTTAATATAGTATTTTTCAGTGTTCTATAACTCTCTCTCTCTCTCTCTCTCTCCTACAAAGCATTTGCAACCAAAAGCACAGCAACATTGAAAGAATAGAGACAGATTTGTTGGCGCAAACATCTCACTGATTTTTCGCTAATTCTTCTCCTTCTCCTCCTCGTGATCTGTGCACTCTCAGCTCAATTAATAACCACTGCTTCATTTTTCATATCATTTCACTTTTTTCTTCAAAACCCCTTCTTCAAGTATCAATTTTTGCTACTCATTTCAGATTTTGGAATTCAACACTGCATAAAAGGTGAGATTTTTTCATCTGGGTCTCTCTTTTTCAACTTAAAAATCTATTTTTTTTTTCTGACTCTTTATATTCTTTTTAATTGTTTATACATGTATATGTATGTATTTATTTATGTATGTAGAAAGTTGGTGCATTATATGTAAAGTTGTAAACAAAGTTAGTTGAATTTGCATTTTGGTGGAATACTTTATCTATCTGTGTATGACTTTGACTTTTGTTTTCTTGTGTTCCTGCATGATTGTTCCTGTTCTTGTTCTTGTTCCTGTTCTTCACTTGTTGCTTTTGTTTTGTCTGATACTATTTATGGATTGGACTGTTAAAACACATTTTTCACTTGGTTTTATGTCATCATCATCACAATTGACTGCTTCTGCAGCTGTTTAGCATCATTCAGAAGTTTCTCAACTGCTTGGATTTTGTGGTACACTGGTACTTGATTTGTTTCAAAATTGATTATTCTTTTTGTAAACTATGTTGGCTCAATTCCTTAAATCTCCACTCTATGGTATTTGAGATTGTTATGATTGGTTCAATTTCTAGAGTTTGTTGTGGTTAGTTGTAATTGTTTGTTGTTTGTTAATGTTATAGTTAAATTATAAACTCATCAGATAGGTTCACTTGTAGGCATCATCACTTATAGTTTCACATGGTTGAATTTTTATAATTTTTTATGTCAATCATAGTTAGATAGGGACTTGATGAATATAAAGCAAAGCTCTTCAAAATTTACAACAAAGTTGAGCTAACATAATGGTTGAGTTGACTTTGTCTTTTGGTTATTCAATTGAAAAAGATTTACTTAGAAACATGTGATAGAAGTTTTGGATGAAAAGAGGGGGATGGCTTTTAACCTTTAAACAAATTTGAGCCAACTCCATAAGTTATTTGACTCTTTTTTTCGTCTACCAAATTTTGCCTCACTCCGAAGTTCATGTTGTTTCATCTATCTTTCATCAAAATTTGAGAAAACTTATGTGCCTGGTGAATTAAATAGATTGCTCGCACACAAGTACTGAAATATCAGATGACACTTCAGGGAGAATTGTTTGCTAGACATATTATCGCAACCTTGGCGACCAAGCCATCAAGACTTTGAACTTATTCACCCTTATTTTCTGTAATTAAATTAAATTTCAAAACAAGGCAAAGTGAGTCTTTTCCAGTTGCTACACTGTAAACCTAAGGTCTTTATACATATTAAGCCATTCATGTGTTTGATAGCAACCTAAGCTTATAGTAAGGATTGTTTCATGTATTTTTAAAAAACAAATGAAGACATATTTTCTAACATTTCATTTATTGGACTCCAACATGCCAATATACATTTAACATTACTGAAATTGTCTTTTTGAAGACTTCTATGCATTTTTCATAATCAACTCCATTATTTACAACTTCAGTTAGCAAGTAAAATAAAAAAATGCAGATTGTGATTAAGGAACACAGTTTTAACTGACTTTTTTTTCTCCTTATCTATGAGTTCTAAGGAAACATAAACTATCATAAAATAAGATCTTTAGAATTAAGTGGGACCTATCACCATGTATCAAAAGATAACAAAGTTGATGGTTATTTGTTGAAGGGTTTGATCCATTGTGGGTTACATTGCATTTGCAAGAGGTCAATTCTATGACTCGAACCTTTGACCTCTTAAGTCACATGGCTGCAATTTTATGTTTTAATACTGATCAAACAAGTGCGTGGTATATTTTGTTTCATTCCTGGTTTGATTAACAGTTCTGTCTTATATTTAACAGGCCATCCGAGTTTTGTGAAAATAGTACCATAGATAAAATGACGGGTCTGTTGTGACAAGTATATGGATCCCCAGGCCTTTATTAGGTTGTCGATAGGCTCTCTGGGTTTGAGAAGTACTGGAATTGAACTGAGCACTGGAAAATCTGGAATTCAAAGACTTTCCCCATCTTATGTTTGTGAGATACGACTTCGAGGTTTTCCTGTTCAAACATCATCAGTCCCCTTGATAACCTCTGCCGAAGTTATACGTGATACACAGAACATTGCTTCAAGCTTTTACCTCGAAGAATCTGATTTAAAAGCGTTGTTAGCTCCTGGTTGTTTCTATAATCCTCATGCATGTTTGGAGATCGCCGTATTTTCAGGGAAGAAGGGATCTCATTGTGGAGTTGGTGTTAAAAGGCAGCAAATCGGCATTTTTAAAATGCAGGTTGGCCCTGAATGGGGTGAAGGGAAACCTGTGATTCTTTTTAACGGATGGACAGGTATTGGCAAGAACAAACAGGAGAACGGAAAACCAGGTGCCGAATTGCATTTGAAAGTTAAACTAGATCCTGATCCTAGATATGTTTTTCGGTTTGAAGATATAACAACATTGAGTCCTCAGATAGTTCTGCTGCAAGGATCAATCAAGCAGCCAATCTTCAGTTGCAAGTTTAGTAAGGACAGGTGATATGAAGTGTTATACTTTCGATTATGAAAACTTTTTAGAAGTCATGACTTAATTGTTCTCACATAACTTGCATTCAAATTTTAAAATCAAAGTAACATGTTGTCATAGAACCATAGCACTCCATGTCCTTGGTCCAAATATGTTGCTTGAGGTACATATATTTGAAACTAAACTTGCTGCATGATATAGGTTCTCTTGACCGTGTCATCCCTACTATAAAATTAATCACTTTGCATTAGAGATTACTCCCTCTGCTTTTGCAACAACAAAAAAATGGTGCTCTCTATGTCCCATTATGAGTGTCACATTAGCAAAAAATAACTGTCTCTGAATGGTTGTCAATTTCCATTTGCAATGTATATATAACAACTTTTTTCTAGTTGTACCATCTAACTGATACTATGTGCATCACTCACAAATCAATATCTTTCACTTTGCATTTATGATAATGGTGAATATACGATAAGGTTAATTTGGTAAAATTGTTATTCTCATTCTTTCATTTATAGTTTGTGTGAGTTAACCAGATGTGACACTCACAATGGGACCGAGGGAGTAATTTTTTGTAATAAATAATTCACTTTTGTCTTCTCTATTTAAAGAAAAGTCAGTTTTTTTCTTCATATAGAGCAGAAGTTTTTGTTCTTTCTACATAGTCGAATATATTTTTCTTTGCAATCTGAAGCATGGACAAAACAGAACATTATGCCAAAATGTTAATAAAATGCATGTGTATCTAAAAGTTTGTTATTAATAAAGCTTTTGATAGTTATTATATGACAGGGTTTCTCAGATTGACTCGTTGAGCACATACTGGTCGGGTTCTCCTGACATTTCTGACTTAGAATCAGGGAGGAGAGAGAGAAAAGGGTGGAAGGTGAAGATACATGATCTATCTGGTTCAGCTGTAGCTGCAGCCTTCATAACAACTCCATTTGTTCCATCTTCAGGTTGTGATTGGGTTGCAAGATCCAACCCAGGAGCTTGGTTGATTGTTCGTCCCGATGTGGTTGGTAGATCCGAGAGCTGGCAGCCATGGGGAAAGCTCGAAGCATGGCGCGAGCGCGGCATTAAAGACTCTATATGTTGCAAATTCCATCTTCTATCCGAACCTCAAGATGGAGGCAATCTTCTTATGTCTGAAATTCATATAAATGCCGAAAAGGGTGGCGAGTTTTTCATTGATACCGAAAAACACATGAGAACCGCGGCTTCTGCGGCAAGTCCAATACCTAGTCCCCAAAGTAGTGGAGACTTTGGTGCACTGAGTCCGGTTGTTGGAGGTTTTGTCATGAGCTGTAGAGTTCAAGGTGAAGGAAAGCGTGGGAAGCCATTAGTACAGCTGGCATTGCGACACGTGACGTGCGTGGAGGATGCTGCCATCTTCATGGCACTTGCGGCAGCTGTTGACCTCAGCATTGAGGCATGCAAGCCTTTCCGAAGGAAGATCGGAAGAGGGTTTCGGAACTCTATTTGACAAACAAGGCTAATTGTAATGGATGCTTATATGCCTTTGCTTTTCATTGATGTAATATTTATATTTTATAGAAATGTACAGCATAAGTTGCTACAAAACAAGCTCTTAAGCTAATCAACTTCTCTAAAATTGACCTCCATTAATAACTGTTATTGTCATATGCTTATTATCTTTGATTCATTACAAATGTTTTTTATTTGAAAAAGCTAAATTAGCCCATTTAAATTGGATTCATTACAGATGTTTGGGTTCATGAATCATGAGACATATTATACATTGCCTATAGACTGGATTTTAAGATATGTATAGTTTTATAGTTTTGTTGTATAAAGTGAATAAAAAAAAACACATTGTCACCGTAGACTCCGGTGTGAACTTTAATCAAAGTAAATTGTTGAATATTTGATGCACTAATGTCAAAATAATAAGATTATAGGATAGAGATCTCACTGAAATTACAAGATTATCTTACATAAATTTTAAATGATTTATGAAATTATTTTTAAAAACTTTATAAGCATTAAACAAGCATAATATTTTTTTTTTTGGTACATAAACAAGCATAATTTATATTATTTAAAACTACATTATTGAATGAGTAAATGTGTGCTGATGGGTACAAGCAGCAAGGTTCTAACTACCCAAGTATAAAAAGTTGTAATGTAGAGGATCTATCCTACTTTAAAATTGTGTATACTTTATTGATGTGTCTGAGGCGCTAAAGTTGTAGGGTGTGGTCACCATTTGCTAGTGCCATAGTGATAATTTCGTTCCTAATTATGAAAGTATAGGTGGTAAATGTCACGGTGAATGGAATGATAGGGTATGCTTGAACTCAAGATACAAGTGGAACATTGTTATTTGTACTGCATGAGATAATATCGATGCTGAGGATTGGAGGTGCAAGCTTGGAGGTTGGGTTCTCTCTCTCCATGGAAACTCTATTGAGATTATTGTGTTGTGTGTTACTTTGGTTGAGCTTTGTTAGTGACTACTACGTAATTTGAATGGAGGACTTTGTGTACTTCTTGCCTACTTGGAGTATATCTTAAGCTTCTAGGTAGAGCTTAAATAAACTTTTGCTTGTTAAAAAAAAAAAACTATATCCAGTTAAAATTACAACTTTTAATTAACAATATAAATTATATAATTTTAATAAAATTATTTAATTCTGAATATTAATTATGAAGATGTTTTCTTGTTGGTTTTTATCTCAACTTGTATCTCAAAATAAAATGTTAACTGATGGATAGAACAGGATAGAGTAACATGATTAAATTTTAACGATGAAATTATAACTTATCATAAGTCCACCAAAGATCAAATTTCAAATTATTACAAATTTAAGGGATTAATGAATCAAGGAACAAAATCATTTAAGTTATTATAGCTGAAGGGCCGCCGTTTCATCTCTGTATGCAGCCATGTGAAGCATCTATTGGTCATTGGACTATCCTCAACAATATTGTACATAAATTAGTGATACAGTTCACTAGCATATAGTGTAGCCATCTATAAGAATCTATAACAACAATGTTCAACAAGTAGCAGACCCAAAGAGAAGTTCTCCAATCTCCATGGTTGGTTCTGCATAGAATTTTCCAAGCTCGAGTACATTCCTAACCAAAGGTTTTTTGTTTTGCTCGGACAATACAGCTACAGTTCTCGGTGCCTGTATATGTATATATACAAATGAAGACGACCTAATCGAAGTGCATAAGATCCCTACTCACAAGCTATCAATGTTTCCTTTCCCACTTCCCTTCCCGCCTGTTCTCTCTTTCTCTACGTTCACCAAGTTGCCTTGACTTACTTCCCCTTGAACTATGTCTTTGTGACCCATACCCACCAGATTGGCCATCAAATGCTGATACCAATTCTGGATCTCCAATGCTGCCAGTATCCCCCGAATCCCTGCTTCCATCAACATTCTCTTCATTTATGCTGCCAGTGTCATCCTGTCGGTCACGCGACTGTAAGATGGTTGGCATCTGGCCTGAAAAAGTCCGTGAGCCAGAAAGAACTATAGTTGGTGAGGATACCATTGATGAATTGGTGGAAGGAATTTCAGGCTGTAAGCTTCCAGGGCCAACTCTTGTGCTCCCTTCATTACCAGATCTTCCATTATCTCTTTCCCGAAATCTATCCCTAGGTCGACTACAAATAAGAAACCCACAAAACCATGTTAGCAAAGATAAAGAAAACATAACGCAAGAAATAACATCCATCATTTCCAAGAAAATTGGAAAACAAATATATTTGTAACCAGAACATTCATAGCAAGAAAATCTTTTCTTAGAAGATTCGTAAAGGGAACTAATTAACAGTCTACCTATTGTGAGTGGAGGAAGAAAAGTCACGCCGAGATGGCCGAATTCCTGATTCTGCTTGCTCTATTTCACGCTGAAGGTCCCTCTGCATATAAATGAAGAGGTATTATTTCAAAAGCTGTGAAGTAGGAAAAAAATTAACTATTTTTAAAGCTTTTAGGGGAAAAAAAAAAAAATGCAACTATGTTATTGGGGTTATCAACTTAAAGATGCTGCAGAGAGAAGGTAGAAATTTAATAGATATATATCATAAAGAAACCTCCTGGAAGTAGCAAGGAGTATGGTATACATCATGATAGGGCCCTTGCAGGAATGTCATGCCCTAATGGATTGTAATGATTGCTGGACCAACTCCACATTCCAAAATGGGAGATTGATACGATAAATATATTATACAATGGCACAAATTGTTGGCTTGTTGCTATGTTCGCTACCTGTCATTGGTCTCTTCTTTGACTTGACTCAATAAATCCTTCTCCCATAGTGATTTAGAAGAGGCATGATTTATTGCTCACAAGGAACCCATCATTGTGTGCAAACTCTGTCATTCTCTAGGTGACTTAAAGTAGTATCCGCTAGCTTTGTTTTTACTTCTTTAGCATTATTGGTAAAGCAATGGCATCACTCATAGTTAAGTTGATCATTCTATTCCATATTGAGTTAAAGGGGCAAGCACTGAGTGTAAATTTATTTTACACTGACAACGAATAAGAACTCACCACCTTGCTACTTTAAACAAACAATTTAAAAATATAATTTAAGGAGTGGGATGAATTCATGTCAATGCAAAACTCTTCTCTATTAAAATTGTTAGAAAATATCTTCTATTCAGGAAAACATCCACTTTAGGGACCATACATTTACTGAAAACATCCACTCAATTATGCCTGGAACTACACCTGGCTTGAGTAGTAGCATTTGAACACAGGTTTAGTAATTCTCAATGAGCCAGGCTTGTACTAGGTTTTTGGAATTAGTATTAAACACAATTGAGAATAAATTTCTGTTTTAGGTGTGATTACCTGTGTTTGTCTCTCCTTCTCCATATCAAGATTGTGACGCAGTTCCCTTGTTTTAGCACGCTCTATTTCTAATAATTTTTGTCTTTCCATCTCTTTCTCCATTTCAGCCGCTCTCTCCCTATTTATTTATAGGACAATGCTCAGTTTACCAGTACAAAAAGAAATACAACATGAAAGAAGAAGTAAAATCCTCAACAAGGAGCTAATACCTATCCAGTTCTTGCAGAATCTCTGCTTCCCGTAAAGCTGCTTCTTCCAAATACTTTTGACGGTCATGTCTCATAAGTAGTTTCTTTTGCCTACGAGCTAGGATATCTTCTTTAAGTTTTGACTTTTCGCTGATATCAACAAAAGTAAAACAAGTTTTCAAACACTTCATACTTACAGACTTACAAATACTCTTAAGTGTATAAAGCACAAAGTTAGCATTCTCTTCCAAATGGAAAAGGAGAAATTTATAATTACTTACAGGGTACGAATGCACTCTCTGATTTGCTGAAGCCTTGAAACATCCTTTCCGCTGGCTGTGAAAGTTCACTTTTAGAAAAATAGGCAAATTGGAAGAGGGGTAGGGCACTCTCAGCAACTAAAGAGTTGTAAACGTTTCCGTATTACCCCCAAAAAACTGTATGAAAGTGTTTACCTTAGTTACAAAAAACTTCATTTGTGAGAAGAAAGAACTTACAGGGTAGACTTGGAATTTGATTCCAATTTTTAGAATCCTCCTTTCGTCCTGGAATTGCACGTTCCTTCTGTACAATGTCTAGTTCCAACTCAGCCTCCTCTAGGTCCTAGAAAATATTAAAATATATGTAACTAATATGATAAGATTTAAAAATAATAAATTGTCAGGGTTAATGACCACTTGTACCATATCATCTTGGTTAATTTTTGTTGAGAATACATCAAAGTATGAGTGAACCGCTGTTAAGTTGCCAAGGACCTGTTGCAAATCATTATGTTAAAACAAGATGAAATTAAATGTCACAGAAATTTAGGCAATGAAGGACAAGCAAAATATAGGACAACTGAAAACTAGTAATGTTTCAAGGGATGATCATATATGAAATAAACCAAATTAAGTATCCATATGCTGAAAGAAAAAGGTTCTAATTAAGTTTTTGAAGCTGTTCTGTTATTGTAAGACAAAGACCATCACTGTTAACTATCAAAGCATTCATGAGCCTTCCGCTATCAGCAAATGCTTTTGGCGGACCTGGTATATGATGTGAGTTATGATACCAGAGCCTCTATATGATCATGTGGTCAAGGGTTTAAAATTTCCTTCATAAATAAATTTTCATGGGTGTAAGAAAGTAGCTCAGATAGAAGGGATCACATCCAATCCATTGTTTCAACCAATCATCTTTAACTCTGGAAAAGTTTATGAATATCAACTACATAGTAGTAAACTGTCGGATAGTTCTAGTAGTTCAAATTTGGGGCCTAACTCATCCTTACAAAACCGGCTTGTAAGGTGAGGAGTGCCTCCTCTTTATAAACTTTGATCAAGCTTCCTATCTAACCGATGTGGGACTAAATCCACCCCCTCAAAGACAAGCCAACATAA
>Ga0315915_1000159_pt1 | contig 54944 bp, 42 predicted proteins | sample MpolbnodulesMG_FD_207738 | JGI IMG/M metagenome (GOLD analysis project Ga0315915, IMG submission 207738) | Medicago polymorpha root nodule microbial communities from Los Angeles, California, United States - branched nodules | ecosystem: Host-associated > Plants > Roots > Nodule | place: USA... | reverse complement strand
TTTTTGTGTCATTCTTCTCTCTCTCTCTCTCTCTCTCTCTCTCTCTCTCTCTCTCTCTCTCTCTCTCTCTCTCTCTCTCTCTCTCTCTCTCTCTCTCTCTCTCTGTGTGTGTGTTTTTATCCGCTGCATTTAGATTCTGATTATCACTTCAGAAGTTGAACTCTATCTGCTTCTGAACAGTGACTTCAGTAGGAGAAATCGAGAAAAAGTAAACACAATTCAACCCCCCTTCTTGTGTTTTTCTCACCTTCATAAGAGATTCTTAATAGTGAAAACACCGCATATATAATTTATAGCATTGAAAATATATTCATTTCTTTTTTTAAAGTAAAATATACATTATAATTGTTTTATACGATTTGTCATTTTTTAAAAATATTGAATGATTTTTTTCATTTTCGATCTCAATAAAAACATCACTCGCTATATAAGTAAGCAATGGATAAATTTTATATATAGCAAAAATTTCTCCATAAAATTGGGACCTTTTAAGTTTAGTCCTTACTTAAATAAAATTTCTCCAGAAGATAAAATTTCTCCATTGCTTACTGCTAGAAATAAAATAAAAATAACACAATTAAAATTTGAAAAGGGGAACTAGTTACCATTTTTTAGGGTCATGCTAACTAGGAAATAGTTAAGCATACAAGTATAGTAAGAATTTCTTAGAACTTGTGTAATCAAGTACTTAAAAGTGTAGAAAATGTCATTTTTAAGCAAAATTTACCCTTTTTTGTTTCCTTAACTAGTGTCATTGGACACTCGGGAAAGTAGTATCTGAGGCAGGACGAATAGGACGATCATCCTAGGCCTCAAAAAAATAAGTATGAAATTTGGGTCCGAACAAAAAACAATTAGGGGTTCATTAGATCCAAAAAAAATTATTTATCTATGTTGATGACTATGACATCTCCCAAAGAAGTTTTTCGAAGTTAAAATTATTGAAAAACTAGTTGAGATTGTTAATGTCACAAAAAAAGTTGAATGATCTTGTCATTTCATGTACTGAGAAAGATATGATATAACATGATACAGAGACAATTATTAGTGACTTTTCATCTAGAAAAAAAATCAAAATGTTGTGCAGACCGAAGATTTTTTAAGAATTGGTTAGACTCAGTTAGACTCAAATTTCAACATGTTAGCATATAGAAAATTGAAATCACAGACATTTGTACATCACATTCTAGTTTGAGGTGCAAGCTATAGTCTTGCACAAACACCGTACAGGGGCATATATAACACAACATGGCTATCAAATATACACAGGATAACTATAGCCAATGAATAATAGTAATGGCAACATTGACAAATAGAAATCATCATATGATTCATGTGGAAGGAAATAACGCCTAAAGTGAAGTAACAAATAGTAATGGCAACATTAACAAAAAGTAATCATCATATGATTCATTATAAGTTGCAAGAGGAATGCCACTGAAAGAAGCTTTGGAGCGTAGCAACATCAGCTCTGTAGTGTTTTTGTGTAAATTCAAATAAACTTGACCATGTGAAATCAGGGTACTTTCTTGCCTCATTTTTGCTTAACAATTTTTCTGGGGGTCTCACCACTTTGTCTTCTCTTGGACACACAAAGAAAACCAATGATCTTCTTTCTCTGTATCTGTTCACTAATGCCCTGTGGAGGCAACTCTTGTATCTCCCATTTGATAACGCCTGAAAATACACAAGAAAACTAATGAGAAATGTTGTTTCTACCATCATTTTTTGATAACTCTCTCATACTCACGTTATCTTCTTATTCTCATTCTTTATTTTTTTTTCTCTATATTGTTTTTGACCAATGAAAAAGAAAAAAAAAATTATCACAAAAATTGTCTTAAATAGTTGTTCAAATATCATTACTTAAAACTAATATAAGTTCCGGTAATTATGTCTACAAAATGTTTCTATTGATATTTATAAAGATATTTTAGTTTAGAAATTAAGTAATATAATAAAATGATATGAGACACTAATTGTAAAAAGAGTATAGTTGTCTGTACTGGTGATTTTTTTTTCGTAATCAAGTAATAAAAAGAAGGTTATTTTAGGATTAGTTGGTCACTATTCACTTTCTTTGTGGCTAATAATACTATTGACTTTCTTTGTGGCTAATATTAGTAAAACTTATTTTTTGAGTTTTATTAGTAAAACTTATTAAAGTTACTTGTGTAAAAGTGATATGCACATGCTTAAATTAATATAATTATTTATAAAATATTTTTAAAACTGCTTAAATTAATTAAGTCGCATTATTTTATTTTATTTTATTTATACACATATTTTAAATATTTAATTTAATTTTTATTTTAAGTATCTTTAATTTTTATTTTTATTTTGACAAAGTATCTTTTGCTTATATAGAGAGAAATCACCATATCATTGTTTTTTTTTAAGGAAATCACCGTATCATTGTTATTAGGTTAATTTTAAATAGACTTAAATACATTTTAGTTTCCTAATTTAACAAATCTTAGATTTTTTTCCATAATCAATTGAGACTTATTTTTTATGACATGTCATTTTCATTAATAATATAAAATTATATTTGATAATATAATATCTAATTTGCACTAGAAATCTTGTTATACTATTCTTTTTTAGTGTTGTCAATGAGTTGGATTGGAATATGGTTTATGATAAAACCCTATAACGTCATTTGATTCATGTAGCCGACCACACTTAGTGAGATAAGGCTTGATTGTTGTTGCCGTTGATCAAATGTAAACTTATTCTTTCAAAAAAAATACATGACATTATTGCATATAAAAAAAAGATGAAAACAGTATAGTAAAAAGAAATTACATACCATGAAAGTATCACCTATGTTTATGACTAATGCTTCAGGTCTAGGGCGAACGGCCACCCATTTGTCATCAGCAAAAACTTGTAAACCTCCAACTTGATCTTGATGAAGAATGGTTAATGATGTTGGATCTGAGTGAGGGCCAGTACCAAGGGTGAGACTAGAACTTTTGCAAGGTGGATAATTGTTACATCTCATTATTGAGTCACCATCTTCAAAAAATCTTCGATAATGCAAACGATCTATCCCCAGACTAATGGCCAAGAGCTCCATAATTACTAAAGATAATTCTTTCATTGCTTCACAGTACTTTTGATACACCCATCTATCCCATCATAAAAATATAAAGTCAAAAGAATTGCCAAGTGCATTTGTCTTTCAATAATTGCGGCATATCAGCCAAAAGAATATTTTATGATAAGCAGCATATCACCCAATATAGTTGGCTGTCCTTGTTCTAGTACTTGAATTGTTGGCTAGGTCACAACAGAGGGTAAAGTGGGATTTGGATAGGATTGTTGTCGTCACAACTCCATATGCATTCATAAAGGATATATATGGTTTTTTTTTTTAACCTTTAGATTCTAAGGGAAAATGGTTCATAGTAATCTAAAGTTCAATTCAGACGTAAGTAAAATTTGATTAATAATTGTTTCATCCAAGAATTAAACTCAAATTTTCTTAGACAACTCGTTCTAGATAGAGCTCGTTAGTCACTTAAGTCAAATTACTTGGTTATATTTATGGTTGTTTAATGAAGTACGTAAGTCATATTTCAAACTCGATATTTTAAATTTTTAAAACAATTTAAAATTTGTTTACTAGTTATCATTCCATCTTGATCAAACGACCATCAATATGTTCTTTTCTAAAGAAGTTAAATTAATCCATCGAAATTGACATCAGGGGAGACTTGACCCTAAAACTTTAAAAGGGAGACCCATCCATCGAAATCGAAGTTGATGGGGAGAATTGTCATAATCTCTACAACTTTGACCCTTTAAATTGACTATAAGAGTAGTCTTTAAATCAAAGTTTGATCACACTTAAATTTCTTTGTTTATTTGTATGGTTGAATTGAAAGTCCTCAACTTAAGATCTCACACCGTTCTTTTTAAGAGTGTGTTTTTTGAGGATCTAAAGGAGGTAGATTTGGTTGAGCACAACCACAAATCTTTTGTATTTAGGCAAACATTAGTAGAAAAAGGCAAAAGAGGAAAAAATTATTATTATTATTATTATTGTTATTATAAAATAAGATGTTGTATATGAAATTTAGGTGTCCATGTATCATTATTGGAGACAAAATAATGTGACAAAAGTGGACCATATCGAAATCAATAAATTCAATTAATGTCAACCTTACCCTGTCTGTTGAAAGTCTTCTCCTAAGACAGACTTGAAGTAGTTAACAATCTGAGAATTGGAATCATTTTGGTGATTGTATACAAAAGAAAACGTCTCTTTCCATGGTAACTTGGAAGAATATCTATCTGCATGAGCACCTGAGTAGCCAGAGACACCACCATGCACCCTCTTAGCACTTAGCTTCTTGTTGATAGGTAGGTTGAAAATGGGGTCAACTTCACAATATGCATCATTAATGAGCTCTTGGTCTACACCATGATTAATCACTTGGAAGAAACCATGTTTCAAACATGCTTTCCTCACAAGCTCAGCAGCACTTGCAATAGCTTCTTCATCACCACTTTTCATGACACTTAAGTCTATGAGAGGTTCTTTTAGCTCCTCTTGTGCTGTGTTAACTAAATCTATAGATGGCCAAATGAATTCTTTTGGCATGTTCACTTGATTTTGAAGCAAATTTGAATCAAAAATAGAAACCATGTTTTCTGTTTTGGGCTCCTCTGTTTTTAATGCAGGGTAAAGTACATGAGTTGAAGTACTTGAGTTCATTAGGAGAGCCATTTGCATGTACCAAAAGAATCGAAGGAAGTTCTATATATAGCTAGCAGGGAAGGAAAAAACTTACAAACATATTTATTAATTAAAATATTATATTACTTAAAATAATTAAAAGATAAAAATAATATATATATATATATATATATATATATATTTATATTAAGTGTGTGAGTAGCATTGTCAATAATTATACTTGAGCTCTTTAAGTAATCGGTTATGAGTTCAATTTTTAGATCTTATTTATTAAAAAATTCGGTTGAAAGATAAGAATTAATAATATAAGCCTCACTAGCTTTTTTCTGATACACCTTATCACATCCAACATTATTTGGCTTGATGCATGGATATAAATTGTTGGTGATGTGGTAAGGGTCAAATTACTGTTACTTTTCATAGCACTTATCAACTTGTTTTGTAAGATATGCAGTATATAAACCCCCAATATATAAATATTGTTTATATTTGTAAACTATGTCAGAAAGTTATTGCGTCTACTTCTCATGCCTTTTTTTTTAGGTTTTGAGTATGACTACGCCAATACGAAGCAAAAGAAGGCAAGCACTCAGAAGTCAAGCCAGAGCATCACAAAGACATTTGGTAAAAATCCCGACTCGCTAGGCGAGCTAAGTGAGGTAAAAGCGAGGCAAAACATAGTTCCAGAAGGAAAAGCCAAAGGCAGTTTGGTAGGCAAGGATTTGGCCTGATAACCAAACTATAACGGTTCAAGAATATCTGAAGACAACTAATTTTTTCCTCCAAAGGAAAAACCTTGATTCGCTAGGCGAGCCATACTTTGCCTAGAGAACTTAACATTTCACAACCTCTACAAATAGAAGTGTAGGTCATTTCAGTAGAGTTAACCATTGTTAAACCGATCCAAAATAGAGAGAGACAGAGGGCAGAGAGAATAAGTCACCATTGGAGGGCTAGGAAGCTTGAAGTCAAGCTTGTTGACGCTTCTCAAACATCTATCAACTCTCGTTTGTTAGTTATTCATAACATGGGTAACTTAACTCTCTTTTGTGTTCAGATTAGATGTAAATAGTTAGGAATCTATGCAATACTATTAATCTGGTCGGTTGCATATGATTCATACATTCAATGTAATCTGACGATGTGGTGTTCCGCAATTTGTCTTTTGATTTAGTTTGAGTCTAGTCAGTCTGACTATCTAAAGGATATGGTTTAAATTATGTATAGGTGTTATCACAGTAGAGATAATGGGTAGGTCTATTTTCATGTACAATAGAAACTCTTTAAATTAATACTCGGTAAATTAATAAACTCTCTAAAATAATAAATTTGTCCGGTCCCGACTTGGGTCAATGTAAAATATTGAAAAACTCGATAAAATAATAAGATAATAAATTTTCGGGAGATCCCTTTATAATTTTCGGTCCCAAGAAAATCATAAATTAATAATTCATAGAAACTGAAGAAAAAAAATATATTACACTCTATTGAAATATGATTCAATAGTTGTCTGTTTTCCTTTAAAGTTCAAGTCTGTTTGGAGCTTATCTCTAACTTTTCTTATTGCATCCAATAGCTTATGTGTTGTATTTTTGTATTGTATTTTTCCAATGCATATGAACACAGTAGTTACTAATTTACATTGAGTCTCAAGGTTCGCTGCAACGTAATTCTAAGAGGCATAGACTAATTTGCCTTTTTGTTTGGTATGTACTGTATAATTACTTAAAAACTCTTTAAATTAATAATTATTAATTTATCGATAAATTAATAACTCTCTAAATTAATAAATTTCTCCGGTCCTGACATTATTAATTTATAGAGTTTCTCCTGTATATTGTTTTCTTTGTGACCTTACAATCATAGCACGACACTAAAACACTGTTTATTAATATTTTAAGTTTACTTCTAAGACTCTGATGATAACTGAATAAGATAATATTTTCTTTGTTTTATTCCCTAGTTTATTGGATCAAATTATAAATGTCCCTTTTTCTTTAACCAAATTGTTGATAACTTGATTGTATAGTGAAAATTTTATCGGATACCACTGTTTGAAATGTAAATGCCTTGACTTTGGATAAAGATATGATCTAAGCAGTTTTCCAAACCCAAGATATATGCAAATTAGCTACATGATAATCATTAATCCTAGAATGTATTATAATTCTTGATTCTTGATAAAATTGATAGATGATAGAAAAGTATAGTTATTAATCATGAGAATTGTTTCATGAAGAAGTACAATGAAGTTTTTTTCCGACAAAAGTACAATAAAGCTTATATAGCCAATTAAAACAATGAAACAATAGTCATTTTAGTCCATAAATGTGCAACGAATAGCCACAATAGTTTTTAACTACTCCTTACACATTTAATGACTAAAATGACTATTATCATTTAAAACAACTGACTACATCTCTAAGGCTTGACAACCTTATGAAAATTGGGCACAAGCGGGCATTCATTTACCTTTTTATAGTTACCTTTTTATAGTTATTTACCGATTTTGATTCAATTCAATTTACTTTATAGACATACTACATCATCATCACATCATCATCGGTGTCACATTGGTCCATGAATGCATGAAAACTATATACACATTCATATGTATCTCATTTATTAGTCATTTTAGTTTTTTAAAATATTTTTATATAGTCAATTTAATCATCAAATGTGTTGTCCATTGCTCAATTTAGTCCAAAAAAATTACATAAAAAAAGAGTATTCCTTCTTCCTCTACTCAACTAAACATTCAGTCCCCTAAAGTTCTAAAAAAGACATGAATTTCAGTTGTAATCCAATTTCACAGGTGTAGAAGATGCCCGGCTCACAACAAAAATATAATTAAACTTCAAAATCTGTTTCTCCTTTTTATTTTTATCTCCTAAATAACAAAGTTTTCATTTCCTGTCAACCCCACTTAGTAGGATAATGCTTGGTTGTTGTTCATTTCCTAATTACTTTAATTAAACTACAAATAATGAGAAATATAAACCCCCTCCCATCCAGTCTTCACCTCTGAAACACAAGACAAAATCATTAAAAGGTTGATATTCAAATATTTGCACGTCTCATGCTACAATAAATAAAACCAACTAAAATCACACTTGCTGCCCCGTCTCCTAGAATTGGTAAAATCCATGAATAGAGGAGGGGAAAGACACAGGTTAAACAGATCCCATGCATTTGCTGAAAAATTAGATACCATCGGAAACTATAACAACTTAACCATTTGAGCATTAAAATTTCACCATCCAATTCCTAAGTTTTAATCTTGAACAACATAAAAATTACAACTTGCTTTGCTAGTATAATTTTATCAGAAACCTCAAGCAAAATATTCTCATGGGGATACTATTCCTAATCCTGAGTAAATGAAGTTTAGTACAGAAACAGACAGTTACTGCCTCAACCATTTATTGGGGTGTGGATTTATTGGAGATTGGAGTGTGCATACGCTCAACAATTCTGTTCACAGCATCTTTGGACATCACCAAAGTATCATGCAACAAAATACTGTAGACATTTAAGCCCTACAAAAACATGTTAAAAAATATATGTATGAGCAAAGGCAACTTATTATTTAGATCTTGTGTCTGAAAAAGTGGGATTATTACATCATAACGCAAGTTGTACAATTTACTCATTTTAGATCCATCTTACAAAAACGATGGAGATGTCAAACAAATAAATGGAGAGATGCTTCAATTATAATTTCTAGTCATAAGTTACACTACCAAACTCAGACTGAAGAATTTATTAGATAATTAAAAGATCAAGTTATTTTAAGGCAGTGAAGCGGCGATAGGAGCCAAAAAAAATATGCATAGCTATGATAAAAACACTAGTGGATGATATAAAATATTATGAATGAAAATATCTGGGAGAAACTTAAAGTAACACCCTTTGAGGAGAAGATGAGGAAACTCTCCTAAATAATTTGGTTAGTGTGAGAAGAACAATGGAGGCTCTAGTGAGAAAAGTGGATTTGATCAAGAAAACGACTATGAGGATTTTGGAGGGGTTAAGTCTATATTTTGAATCCCTAAAAAAAAGGTCTATATTTTGAAATATATTTGATTTGATATTTTTTTTTAAATTAAATAACATGATCAATGATCATATAATACTTCAATCACGCTTAATTTATTTTTAAAAACATTTTATAGTGCTTGTAATTTAAAAAAGAAAAGTAAGCCCTCCCCTCCAAAACCCTCCATCCCAACATACCCCAAAAGATATCTACTAGTAGAGTTATAATTATCACTTCCATGAGAAATATTATAGAAGCAACACGGGTAAAACTGATACTTACAATGGATGGAAGTAAATTAACATAATGCAGATTTTGTGTAGCTAACTTTAGCTTTTCATTTACAGGGCCGTCATCTACGATCAGAAGTTTCTTGGTGTCCTCCAGTTGATTGAAAAAATTCAAAAAGTTCTTGGTTTTATGTGTGGGAACCTCCAAATCCTCAAACACTAGAAGCTGTATAAATCAATTCACCGGAGATCAGTGTACACGACAAACACAGACTCTTATTTAACATATAATAATGCACAAAAATACATAAAAAAAATTTAAAAAAAAACAATCGCAAAAAGTATAAAAGGGATAATTATGGATGAAAGAAATCAAAAGAACACTTTATACTATACCAAAATTGCAATAAGGCGTTATTTTGGTAACGCAAACTATAGATACACAGAATTATCATTGAACTCAAAGAAAGCCGACAAAGGACAGCAGATAGCTGATGCAGTGCGGGAGCACCACCTTTTTCTTCTTTGTTTTATGAGTTTTTTTCCCTTGATTCCAATTAGGGTTACATACATGGTTTTACTGTATTAAATAGTCATGTGACTAGCACGCAACCCTTTATTGACCATACTTTAGAGCTCTGGATGTGCATTTAGAGGGGGCATGTACTTCATGCAGTACAGTTAAACTAGTATAAATGGTTCTAGGGCTTCACAATCAGCTTCCATATGATATACTCTAACATCAAATTATTTTGTTCCTACTTCAATTTTCCCTACTGAACAACAATTCCATGAAGACATTGCAGACTATTTTGTCTCTCAAAATGAGGTCCTCCTTTAGAAGAACAACCTGCATCGGTTATTTTTATAATATATATGAAATAAAACAACATTAAATGATATAATTTTACAGCAAAAAACGGAGTAAAAACAATTGTTTATTATAGTCATAATTATAATTATTCTCTGTATTTAATATCCTTTCCTAGATTATTATTTTTCCATATTTTGAGAGATTAACTCGCGTGTGTGTGAGTCAGGATCCGTTGATGCCACAGGTGTCAAAGTTTAGTTTGACACCAAATTTGATCCGTTGTTTTCCTTTAATCCAATGGCATATATGCTCGGGAATAACTCTGTGCGAAGCTTCTTTGCCATTGTCATGTCTTTTTATCTATGCAATTGCCAATTGCCATGTTTCTCTGCCATATTAATTTTTCAACAAGGAGAGATTACAGGGATGAGATCATGCTCTAAAAAAATTTCTTCTTTCTCTTCTTTGATAAGTGCAATTGGGGATTTTCTTAATCTTAATTATGCATCAAGGTTTGATTTTTCAATTTCTTCCATAGCTTTCTTATTGTCACATTTTAAAACATCGTGACATGAAAGGAAGACAGAAAGCAATTGGATTTTTAAACAAGGAGAGAAACTGGAGATGATCATGAGAGAACTAAATTGAAAGTGTAATTAAAAAAAAAAAAACTAAAGTGGAGTTGATCACGTGACAATTTAAGCAGGAGCAAATAAGTCATTGGATTAAAGGAAATCAACGTATCACACACACACTGACACACACACACACACACAATCCTTTGTGTAATGCATGTGGATCATTCTAAACTATTCAACTTGGTATCCAGAACAAGGTTCTAAGTCCTGTTTTTTTTTCTTTGGGTTCAGCCGCCGTCAAGACTAGCCCTAGTTTACGTTTCAGTTTATTGGTGGGTGTACAAGAAACACTATTGTCTGTCTAGTCCAAAAGCATTCCTCGGGGCAGACGCCGCCCTCACTAAGACACTGCAGCTATGGTTGCTACAGACACACGCCCCACCATTGGAAGCGGAGGCCGCATATCTACCTCCGCACAAAGCACTAACGCAAGAAACAGTTTCAAGCACCACCTCTGCGCATGTGAGCCATGTGCCGCCTTACACCTGCCTGTTTTCACTGTCATTTGTTTCGACTGACTCGCGTCCTCTTCCTAGTTCTGTTGGGACCCCTTCACTTTGTGGGTCCCACGTTTGGGGTGTGTTTCAGAGGTTTTTTTGCTGTTGGGTAGGTTTTCGTGAAAGCGTTTGGAATGCTCTTTGCTGCAGTGTTTTGGTCCTTTGTCACTGTGATTGCATCCCAAGGTCTACTGATTCAGTTTTTAGACCCTTGATCGCTGTTTTAATCGTTCTCTGTGCCTATCTGTTACTGTGCGTCTCTCATTGTTGTTGGAACATTTTTCTACGGCTGTTGTTTGCATGTAGTTTTTTGGTTCAGTGCTTGACGGCTGTTGAACAGGTTTCATCTTCAGCCACCTTGGCTCATTTTGGTAGTTCTATGTGGGATCATGAATATTAGACTATGGTGCTTTTTATCATATAGCTGGTAAAATACCTCACAACATTACCCTTGCTACAAACTACTAGTGTTGATCGAGCATCACCCCTGTCATCTGTATTATTGGATTATGTGTACTGGGTACCCTTTTTATTTGATTGTGTGTCCGTGTTGAGAGTCAATTGTTAAACTCGACTTGTTATAGCCATTGAAATGCAGTGGTTCGGATCTTGAGTTATATTAAAAGGTCACCTAGGAAAAGGCTTGTTTATACAAATAGTCGTCATATATAGATTGGGCAGGTGATGTAAGTGATAAAAGATCAACTTCAGGTTACTGTGTTTTGATTGGTGGAAATTTAATTTCATTGAAAAGCAACAAACAAATTACTGTTGTGAGGACAAGTACTGAGGCAAAGTATCGTTGTATGGCTCACACTACTTGTGAGTTGTGAACTTTTGTGGTTGAAACAGTTGCTCCAAATGGAGATAATTATTCTCAGTATTTAATATCGTTGATATAGTTTCCTAGAGTATTATTATTTCTTATTTTGAGAGATTCACTCTTGTGTGTGTGTGTGTGTGTGTACTTTGTACACTTCTTCTTTGTGTAATGCAAGTTGATTCTTAGAATTCGGGTCGGGCCTAACTCAACCTTACAAAACTAACTTGTAAGGTGTGGACTGTCCCATTTATAAACAGACACTCATTCATACATCATCCAATCTGGGACTCTTAACACACACACACTCAGCCCCAAGGTTGACATCTGAAGCGTGGCCTGATTGCGGAAACTTGATAGCAGGTGGCCTAACGGTTCTAGGATAGGCTCTGATATTATCTTAGAATTTTGATTGGGCCTAACTCAACTTTACAAAACCGGCTTGTAAGGTGAGAACTAACCTGGTTTATAAACACATGTTCATATCATATCTCATCCAACGTGAGACTCTTAACATTGATCATTCTAAACTATTCAACTACAATAACATTTGCAAAGCCGGAGTAAATTCACACTACATATTAGTAAAGAAACCCCTACAAGAAATAAGAATATTGTGTCTCTTGCCATTTTGGCTGGTAAACTATTAACCAAAACATTAAACAATATGTTTATACATTTTAAAAATTAATTTTCTACAGTGAAAAATCAATACATAGTGTATACGCAAGAATCTATGCAGTGTATAAAGCAGACGTAATAATTAGAGATGTTACTTAATTTTTAAGAAAGAAAGCAATGATAAGGAGAGTGATAGAGGAAGAGACTTGCCTTTCCTTCTGCTGCACGAGCTGACAGAGCAATCTTTAGTCCCAGTCGCCGAACCTTCTTATTGAGTTTGAAAGCGTGACTTCGGGGCTTAGGACCATGCTTCGCTTCACCACCCCTGAACTGTTTCCATTCATTAAACTTGTTAATTACCACCACTGAATGGGAGGAGGAATAAAGATGTTCTGGTTTTCAGTTAAAGAATGTCCTGTACCTGAGGCCCACGCAATGACCCATGCCTTGCTCGACCAGTCCCCTTTTGGTTCCAAGGCTTTCTCCCAGTCCCACTGACCTCACTAATAGTTTTTGTTGAGTGAGTTCCCTGTTGGCAAAAATCAATGAGAAAACAAGTAACATTCCGATGGGAAAATTCGATAGCTAACAATTTAGATTCATACTAAAATATAAATTATATATCCAATCCATTATATGTTGATCACGCCTCTTATTACTAGATGCTATGACAGATAGGATATAGAGAAGCATTGGGTGGGGTTGGAGTGTCTCTATCATGTAATTTTTCACTAATACTCTGTCCCAGTATTCCAGAATTCTATTTTAATGTAAGAATTAATTCTTCCATTTGTCAATTAGGTGAAACAAAGTCCATATCATATGTAAAGTGCAAGAGAACATAAATATTATTAAGAGATTTAACACAGTAAATGATAAAATATCAATTGAAACATATACAATTCTTGGACATTAGACTAGACATGCCAAACCTTAGTTATTTATTGTCCAAAACCTAATTGTTTGTCTGCTATCCCAACCCCCTACTTCACTCCATCCTCACAGACAATTGCCAGTGCAATTCAAAATGATAAAAAAGAAAAATGATTGAGTATTTCCACCGTTCAACAATTGAATACACCTGATATTTGTTACAGCTATATGGATTGGTATAGCCTAAGATTGATAGCATTTCCTTTGGATTACATGTCCCAGTCCAATAATCATAATGCGATCAATACCTGTTGGCGTTTTGCACGCTGCCACAAAACAACACGGTGAACTATATCCTTCCGAATAGGCATATCAAAAACATCTCCAGCTAAAACCATAAAGCCCTTGTCTTCGTTGTGAAAGTTGGTAACTGGAATTAAAAGATCCTGACAGAGCCCTGCAGCATAATGAACCACATTAATAATATACTTAGATCTTATCGAAACAGTAATCAATTCATCCCATGATCTAGACTAGATGAGTTGCCATGATAGATGATGGTAGGTAGTGAAAAAAAAAACAGAAACATTGTCAAAGGTGTACTCAAAACTTTGATTTGTATATATGGCTGCTTTGTTCTCGTTATTGAAAAGGACAGATGCATTATCTGGAAAAAGTTGAAGCCCTACTACATTCAGCAAGAACTAGAGAAAGCACATAATACTAAGACTTAGAAGAAAATATCCAATACATATCAATATAAATGTGGTGGAAGACTTGAAGTTAAAACCTGGCCACAAATTCCTTCAATTTTAGAGCAAAAGCAGATAATTAAGAATCCATAAGATATTTGTATCTGAGTTACGGGACAAAATGCATGAATCTTAGGTATAAAATGGTTCTTAGAAAAAAGCATACAGTAAGCTCAAACATGTAATATACAAAGAAATGCATTGCAAATGATCATTGGACAAAGCTTTGTATGAGATAAAGCACAAAATGAATGTTACTAGCCTTGATACCTATATCACGCTCAGATGTTGCGAGAGGCTTTTTGGACAATAAGTCAGATGGAAATGCAGCTTCATCCGTGGAAGTAGAAAAGCGTTGGGTGATTGATCCGGTCTACATTTAAATAAGTAAATAAAACATAAGGCTATACTAGACAATAATAAATAATTCACAAAAGCAAGAGAGAAAAAGAATGCAATGTACCAAGACACGGTGTGCAGAAATGAGTCGCTCCCCATATAACCCAGCAGCAGTGGGTGAATCAAAGCAGCGGCGTCCCAGTGAATGCAAGGATTGATAAGAACGAAGTAGCCTTTTGGAGATGAAAGAAGCCATAACTGAAGAATCAACCTACAATTAAATTGAATTGTAGTTAGATGAAATAATAAAGCAGACATTTCATCGAACACATTGTAAGCATGAAAAATTGACCAGAACGAACGGAAATAAAAAGCACGTGAGTTTGTTTGGGGAATAGAAGAATAAGAAGAAGAGTTACAGGCAACAGAAGAGAACATAAATGAGGTGAGATCGAGATTGATATTGAGATTGATGAAGCAAGAGCTGCGGGAGCGAGAATCAACAGGTTTGTTTGGGAGAGATGAGGTTTTGGGTTTCTCAACGAAATTACCCTTTTGTCAAAAAAAAGTATCAACCCTTTCATTTTTAGTTTTATTTTTTATTTAATTGGTTTCCATTTCAATTTTTAGTTATTTTTTCTTTATTTCTTACTGTATTTCAATTTTTAGTTGTGTTTTTTCTTTTAAGGACAAAACCTACATTAGTTTCTTTATGTATTTTTCGCATAGTTTTTTTTATGGAGCAGAATATTTTTGTATGGTTCTTAATTATAAATACGCATTTTATAAATATAATAAACTTTGAGAATTGATAAATTTGAATGATTGTTTAGTTGAAAATTATACAAAAATTGCGTAAGAAAATGCATTAAATTTTTCCTTTCTTAGATTTAAATAATTGTTTTTTATGAGTTAATTTTTTTTTTGAAAAAATTAAAATGGAATATATTAACTACGGCGGTGAGAACTCCTCAGTACAAAGTGTTCCAGAGGATACACCCCAAACAACAAATAAACATACAATGTATTTACAAGAACAAAGGTCAGTCGATAACCAACAAAGTAAAGGGTCCGATCACCATCTCTGAGAACCGTACACAAACGTGGTGTTATTTGCTTTTAACCACCAAAATGAATGAATTTTAACTTTTTAGGAGTTAATTTAAATATCTGTTAATAAAAAAAAACCGTGTAAAATATTTAACGACGCAAAATTAAAAGGCTTAAATATGTGTCTAGGCTGCAGTTGAATTTTAGTCCATGTACTTACTAATCCTCCCAATTTACCATTGCAAATATTAATCACTTATAATTTGGTCCTAATTAAGATTTCTTGCCTATGTGGCATCTGATTACTTATGTGGCACACACGTGGCACCAGCTGACTGGGAAACCACCTCGCTGACTTAGCTTTCCAGACATGTTCCAATTTTGCCCTAAATGATTTCTGAGACATGTAAAAAGACTAAACTGCCCCTTGCTTTCCACTTCCTTCTTCCATCTCTTCTTCCCTGGTCAGAACCCCCTCTTCTTTCCTCTTCGTATCTTCCTTTTCTTCTGTTCTTCTTCTTCCTTTCCTCTTCGTATCTTCCTGTTCTTCTTCTTCCTTTCCTCTTCCTTTCCTCTTCCAAAACCAATAACCATAAACCTAACAACAACCCTCAGCAAATTCAGAAACGTAAACGGATCTCAATATCACCGACGAAAGACGTGTTCTCATCCAAGCCTACGCACGTGAACTCGCCGCCGTGTTATCCACCGGCGCCGCCGAACCAGCTGCGCGTCAGTTAGGTAAGACGAATTTCAATTGATAGAAAGGTGCCCATTTCTTTAAACGAATTCAACCACCTCCGGTGGAGTTAAAGTCGTTAACTTGCGGCGTTCCAGCGAAGTGGATCATCGGATTTTGGTGTTTTGCAGAACCAAACTTCTCAATCTTGTGATAGAGTAGCGTATGGATGGTGACACTGTTGTTGTGTTTTTGAAAGGGTTGAATCTTAGGCCGCATAAGATTTCCGATCCGACAAATTTTCGATGCCATTTGGGGTTGAGAAGTTTTCATAAAGATGGAGTTGGTGCTGCTTTTTTGCTTAATACAAAAGCAGTTTCTGTGGCACAAGAACTTGTTGCAGATAAAGCAGTTTCTGTCGCGTTACGGTGAGGACCCTTTTGCCATCTGTGGCTAGGATTGGTGGTGGAAGTGTCGATGAGAAGAGAGGACCCATTAACCTCCAACGGTTGATGTTGTGATTGTGACATGGTGTGGCTTTTGATCGATGAAACTTCGGATAAATGAATTGTGGATGTCTTCATTGTGTTATAGTATCTTCCCAAATTATGTGATTGTTAGGGTTCATGGGAGAAGGGAGGAGAGTTGCAATTTAGTAGTAAGAGGGAATGAGAAGAAATGAAGACAGGGGCAAAATTGTCATTTCACATGTGGGCTTTCTCATTAAAGGCAAAAATGTCCTTTCACATCTGTTTTGCTGACGTGCCAACACTAAGACCGAGTCACCACTTGACATATAGACGCCACGTCGCTAATGACACTCCACCTCAACAAAAAAAACGTAATTAGGACGAAATTTCAAATGATTAATATTTGCAGTGGCAAATTGGGATGATTAGTAAGTACAAAGACTAAAATTCAACTGCGGCCTATTTGTAGGGACTGGACACATATTTAAGTCAAATTAAAACAACCCTATCAAAATCTCACAATAAGAAAATTATGAAGAATTTGCTAAATGAGAGATTAAAAATGAAGAATATCATATGTCAATGGTAAAAGATTAATGACTATAACAAAGTGTCACGTCTTATTAATTATCCATCAAACAAGATTAACCACAATTTTAAAAGTCAATAATCATGATATTTAGGTATTCATATATACATATATACCCATTATCATTCGAAATGTGTTCAAATATAATAATTTTTAAATAGTTCAAATGTGTGTAATATTCGTTCATTAACCATGATTTAAGTTCTTTCTCAAAAAAAAAACATGATTTAAGTTCAAATAGACGTTCATCACACAATAAAGTAGTATAAAAGTCCAACAAATTTTTCAAACGGATCCTTCTGTGTTCTAGTTAAATGATGAAAATTTACATTCTCATCATAGTCGAATGACCAATTTTGTAAAAAAAAAAATTGTCTAGTGACCAATAACGACGGGGTAATTTTCATCATCCACCAACTGAGAACGTCCCTAAATAATTGTAGCTTCCTTTGTGGTGGAAAAAAATATAAATATCAATCTCTCTTTATCCCTTGTCACCACTATGTGTGTGATGTCTGAAGTCCGTTGCTCCATGCCTATATTAATCATTATAATTATGATGGTTAAAATTAATTACTTGTATAATATGAGTAATTAAAATTCAAATAGCTACTAACCATAAATTAGTATGAGGAAGATGGAAAAAAATAATTTATTATACATTTACAAATGAACTCCGGATTGTTCAAAGTCCATTTGCTCTAAAATTTTGAGGGACAACACGTAAAAATTACAGCACACCTAAAAATTACAGCAATCATTTAGTTGATATGCGTTCATGTACATTTACAATATTTCAAAATTTCCTCTCAAAAGACTCTAAGGCTTTGTTTTATTTGAGAGTTTGGAGGAGAGGGGAAGACTTTGGGGAGTGAAAAATATGAAGAAAAATGGAGAAATCTTTCAAAAATTTTAAAAGAGTAGTTTTTTAGAGAATGATAAATTAATACATATGATTACTATATTTTTAATTTTAAAAATATTATAACAACATAGATTAAATTTGAAGAGTTCATATAAACCTTCCAAAACCCTCATTTAATACAATTTTTGAGTTCCTCCAAATGAGGAGAGTTTTGTATCATGAAGAAAAGTTAACCCTCCAAAGTCATCCCCTCCCATTTTCATCTATTTCTTTCACTTGCTTGTTCCTTTTTTCCCAAGCCTTCCCCTCTCCTCCCTTCCAGACTCGCAAACAAAGTCTAAATATTTAGGGACGAGTCGTTTGCGAAAAGAGTAAATTTAGAGTGAGAGTATCTAACTACGAGATTTCACATTGAAAGATGAAAGATGTATAAGGCTATTAAAATCAATAAAAAAATTGAACTTTGAAAAGTGTGAAAGCATGTCATGCTATGAAAATAAAAATAAAGAGAAATATGACGGTAACAACAAATTGTTGTCAAACACCAAACATAAATAAAATGTATATATATCTTCAAAAAAAAATATAATATATAAACAAACTCAAATTTTAAATAATTTTTTTTTTTTACAGAATTAGTTTATTATTTCTCATCAAGCTATTACAAATGACATATTTTTATACGATATTGATACGTTGCAACAAAATTATGTTCAAATAACACCAGTTAAAGTACCACAGTAAACTATTGACTATTAAGGGTGCACTAGATACATTTAAGTTAAAAGTAATAGGCTATGTATTCGATAGGATCTCACGAGAGCATACATCAAATCTCATCCATTGAACTTAGTTAATTGAATGGCTCAACCATTTGTAAAATTAGAAATAATAATCAGTAGTGTGGCAGATACAATTCCCTCTCCTTTGTCTTCTTCCAAGGATGATAGATTGAACCAATGCCAATGTTTCCTAGATTTGCAGAATGACTTCATCAAATTATTCCCTTTCTCCTCCCATATTCATTAGATTATTTTTCTTGCTCAAAGTCATTCATTTTACAAAGTGTCAAACATAATAGACTCAGATAGTTGATAAACTTCAACTATGACGAATTAAGTTCCATGGACCGCAAAACTAGAAAAGCAAATTGAGCGTGCTTCATTGTTGATTTTTTAAAATAATAAAAAATTGACATAGCAAATTATGATCCGTAATTTGATGCAACTCTTTTTGGGGTACAAGGATCCCCTCCTTTTAACTTACTAGTATTACATTTTTATCTGATATACGATATATTAAAAATTAATAAAAAAAACATTATTTGATTACAAGAAATCTGCCACCCCAATCCGACTCCAATCAAATATTTGAACGTTCAACCCTTGCTTATATTGGTTAAATGTCCAGTAGGTTTTATTTGCAAAGAACGATATACCATTCGCCTATATTACTAGAAGAATAGATAGTCCACTTGAATTTAACTCAGTTGGTAAGGACAATGCATAATATATGTAAGGTCCAGAGTTCGAACTCTGGACACCACCAAAAACAACAAGAAGAATAGATAGATCAACTGATTAGAGAGCGAGGGATTAAAGGAGTTGGAAAATATCCTAGTGAAGCACAAAATATTAATCAACTGATTATTAACATTGACCATTTAAAAAAAAACCTTTCCTAAAAAAAAAAACCTATAGCACCATAGATATTACATTACATGTGCTATTTTTCTTAACGGGATGCTACAAGAACTGTGTGATTCGCTAAATTATATAACAAGTGTTGCCTCAAACAAAAAAAAAATAGTACACGATCTTTCACTAAATTTCATTAGTTTATTTCCGTTGCTTTTTTGAATAGTCACAAACACTAATTTTGTTTAAAAAATATTGCATAGGAAACCGGATGATGCAAGCACATGTCGGTATAAGTGCTATGAACTTAATTCGTCAGCAACGTCGCAAAGTTCGAATATTGTAAATGGAAAAAAAAAAATTGACACTACGATAACTGTCTCATTATATATAAGTCTACCTGAACTCAGCTCGGATTAATTGTTACTTGTTAGACAATCATTCAACGTTGCATTACATTACATAGGTTAGTCCAAAAGAGTGAGGTGGTGGGTCGATTAAAAAGTCCAAAAAAGAGAGGAATAATTACAAAATGTTAGATAAAACACTAATGTAAACCTGACTGTATCGCGAGTATTGTCAATCAGAGACACGATTACCTTATCTTAGTTACTTCCAAAGCTTGATGAACTTGTCATGACTGGCAGAAGCAACCAAACCATTTACAGTTGAAACCGCCAAGGCAGTAATTAAACCATCATGAGCAGACAAAGTCATTGTCTTGTTCTCAGCCATGTTCCACAGCTCCAATGACTACACAACATGTACCAGTATCAAGCATGAATTTCTTAATTGCATATTAGAGTAGGGAAAATGATAAAAATAACCAAATTCGCAAATATCAACAAGAAAATAAAGACGTGGACTTGCCTGGTAACAACCAATGACGAGCAGTGAAGGGAATGTTGGATGGAAAACACATGAGTGAAACTTACTCCCATTACAGCTAAGCTCATGAACACATTCCCCTTCAAGAGTCCAAATCCTGACAGAGTCCTCACTCACAGATGCCAGCAATTCTCCCGATGGATCCCAACATACAGAATTTATTGTCTTTGTGTGACCCTACAATCATTGTACAACATTAAAACAACCATTGGTTAATATTTTAAGTTCACTTCTAAAACTATGATGATAACCGGATAAGATAAAAAGTGCACGACTAGGGACCCTAACTCAAGTAGAACTTCTAACTTCTCATTGAAACATTTGTTTTACCTTTAATGAATATCGGCATGCCTGTGTTTCCACATCAAGTATAGACACGATGTTTTCAGCTGCTGCAGCAAGGTACCTCCCTAGACGAGGTTGAAATCTCATCTGGGTAGTGCCACCCTAACCAACAATAAAATTATCACTTTAATACGCAAGCTACAAAACAGGTTTCCCTTAAAAAAATAGAAGAGAAAGGCCATCTAGGGCTGCAAAGCATCTTGTACAAAGGGATATGCACAGAAAATAAGATAAATTGATTAAAATTCTACCTTGGAGACTCTAACACAACTGCCATTGTTTATGCTCCAATATCGTATCTCACCATCACCATCACACGAGCATATAAGATCATCTTTATTTGGGTGAAAATCTAGCGACATGACAGATGCAGAATGTCCCGTAAAAGTGCGAAGAGAATACCCAGGCTGCATAGAAAGTATATATACAGTTAAAGAAAAATACCCATTAGAGAAACACAATTCATCTTCTATATAGAGGCAACAAACTATCCAAGAATGCAATCATTAACAAAATCCCAGCAAAGATATAGATCTAATACTCGAATCTAAATACAATAACAGGACAACTTTTTAGCCTTTTACAACTCCATATAGTAAACATTAATCTAAGCAGCCACAAAATTATGCATAGATTACACCATCTTAAAAAGTAAGAGGATTACAGCATAATCCATGATAGAATAGCATCTATGTTGAACACAATACAATTTCAATAAACTTCCAATTGCTGGTATCCCAAAATAAGTGTCGATGTTTACTCTACTTGTATCAAATCATAATCATCAATCATATTTGAGATTCGAAGTCTATAATTTCTCTTTACTCCTCATCTAAAATCATATAACTTGAACAATCTCAAACTCAAATCTTAGCAGAGAGAACTATTATAGATATTATGTTTTTTCTTGTAAATAACATTAAGAAGATTTGTTATCTCACTAACAAAATAACTTCAGTGAAAGATGGACAGATATACATGTTTATAACTTCAAGGAGTGGCACGCTTCAAGACTGGCAAATATTACCATTGTGATGTGCATAGTATGTTGCTCAAAACCCTTGGGAAAATATAGAAATAATTTCCCCAAAAAGCGGTATTATATTATTAAAGAAAAACACAAAAGAAATCTACTAACATTCTCAACATCCCAAACCCTGACAGTTTTGTCGAATGAAGATGTTGCTAGACGCGGCATGCTTGCACTGAAACGGACATCAGTTATCAAAGATGAGTGCTCTTCAAGAATAGCTTTTTGTTTTAGTGAATCCGCATACCATATAACAGCCTGCATTACATGAAAATGAGGAGGAGAATATGACATTATTCCATATCTAAACAGAATAAAGAAATAAATTTTGTTTTTCAATTCCCTTCAAGCAGGACAATTGCACAAGTTGACTGCTAATTTCAGAAAGTTAGTTGAGCAAAGAAAGTGTCAAGATTAATGTTTCCCCTAACCTTTTTGTCATGGCCACCACTTGCAAGTAATTTTCCATCAGATGAGAAATGGCAACAGGCAATTTTGCTTGAGCTTGCACGTACAGAATTTACATCAGAAAATGTGAAGCCTGAAAAGAAAAGAAAAACAGCCCCATAGCTTCTGAATCTGTGTCATTGCCTCACGTCAATGAATTAAAGAGTGACTATGTACAGTGGAAATTCACATATAAAAGATAAAGAAGCACATCCCTTTTAATTACATAACCAACAACACACACACATATATAAAGAATTGTAAATGTTTTCAAATTAAATATTCTAAAGTATATTTGAGGCAAAACGATAAAGAGACTTTGCGATTTATTAAAATCATCTTGATTGCTGTTTGAGATTTGTACTTTATTGTAATTCACCATGACCACAGCGAGTTACACGCTAAAAGAAAGAGTTTCGTGTGAACACACTGCCAGTGTAAATTCGTTTTACACTGTCAACTTAAGAGAGTCCTCTACTTTGCTGCGTCATATCACCACTTTGAAGATGTAGTTAGAGGAATGGAGTGATGTGGCAAAATAATAAATTTTTATTGGATGTCAGTGTAAAGTAACATACAGTGACAGTGCAAATATCCTTCAAATTCTAAAAGATAAGAATGCAAACTTTTTTATTCAAGTGAGAGAATATTAGACATACACATAAGAAACTCTTTGCAAGGTTGAAGTCAGAAAATTTTATGATCAATATAAAGTGGTGTTTACTGCACCTTTGCTTACATCCATACAACGGCCGACAGGATCTCTAGGATCCGTATCATCTTGCGATAAAAAAGACTCTACATTATCATCTAAAGACCCATCGTCCACAAAGCGATCCACATCAGCCTTCAATTCAAGATCCTTATCATCCCACTGCCAAAATGAAATTGCAATGAGTATACATGCAAGGAATGAAATCACTCCTTCCATCAATTAAACCACGTATAAAAGCAACTCACCAACTGGTTTGAAGGTGATGTAAGAGTTCCAGTACCATCAGTGCTAAACATCATTAGAGGCTTTGAAGAACTACTAGTATGAGGTAAAGCAGGCATTGAAACAGCATCTCCAGGAGTATGAGTTGAGGGCGTTGAGGGGGCTGAACTTGGTGATGGGCCTGCCGTATTTGCCGTTCCTGAACTATTTGCAGGACCCGAAGAAGATACAGGTTGCTTTCTCTTTCTTCCCATCTGGTTTTTTGAAACCTTCAAGTACATTAAGAGAAACATGTTAGGAACCAATTTCATACTCTACATAAGTTGCACACTAAATTTATAGTAATGTCACCAAGTTGGACATATAAGTAGTTGAAATCATGATTTTCACTTTTTTTAAATGCAAAAACCAAATAAGAAATAAAATCTTTTCCAACTATTCGATCCTGGAAACTTGAAGTTAAAGAGATTGTTTTGCAATATTTGAAATTGAAACCAGTGAAGAAACAACCAAAGATTCAAATTGCCTATTCTGTATTCCAAAATGCTTCCCACCATTAAAATTCTCAAAGTCACACGCATATCCATAAAGTAAATCTCGTTCATACGCATATCCATAAAATACACTAACCACAAAAAGAATACATGCATAATCATGCAATGAACGTTCAAATATCCTTAAAAAACAAGTAAATAGATTCGAAACATACAAAATGCAGTTAACCCTGCTGTGGAACAAGCTACTATTGCAAAAATTGGTGAATACAACCAACCATCATTAAGAATCTCATCCTTGGACCAAAAACAAGCAAAAGGTGGAATGCCACAAAGCATAAGAACTCACACTTTGAAGAAATATAAAATCGCTATTTTACTTTGATACATTTAATAAAACAACCTGATTGTGCACATCAGAAAAATTGTTAGCCATTATGTGTCAAGCATTATACATTTCTACAGCTCAGAAAAAAACTATTACCCATCGTTTCAGAAAAGGGACATCAATAAGTGAAGTGTTGCTCAAACACATATGAGGTATTGACAGCTATAAAAGGACTGACCTGATCATTTCCTCTATATGAGTTTGACATGCTGCCATCCATGGTGACACTACCACCACCTCCCCCTACCTTATCTTGCTGGTGCATGCTATGATTTGAAGTCTGAGATTGCTGATTTGAAAGAGCATGCTGTTGAAGTTGCTGCTGTTGTGCATTGATGCACGACTGTTGTTGATGTTGCTGCTGTTGTTGTTGCTGCTGTAACTGAGCCAGTTTCAACTACACATACAAAAAAACACTTTCAGATGATGCAAATCATGAATCTTTTGGCAAATATAAGAGACTTATAGATAAAATTGTTTAACTAATCATGCTACAAATAAAATGAAGATAAAAGGTAACTAATTAGAATAGAACTAGCACCTTCATTAGCATATCTGTATCTCCACGGGGAAAAGGAGGGCCACCGCCATGAAGAGGTGATCCAACATTCGATAACATGTCACCCCCAGGGTTCGAAAGGCCATCCTTATTTAGGCCAATATTCCTATTATTCAGAAGCATTCTCAGCCTTCTACTTTCTTCACTGGCAGAAGGTGATGCCAAACTCTGTTGTGCAAGCATAAGTTGTTGCTGATGCTGTGGTGTCAACATTTGTAGTTGATGAAACGGCTGAGGAGCCTGCATATAAGGCTTTTGCTGCTGAAGTAAACCAGAGCGAAGTTGCTCCAAACCCTAATAAAAGGATAAGAAAGGCTTAGTAATAGTAATGAAAGTTCACAACTGAAGTGCTTTTGTAACAATTAAAGAAAGCATGTTTGAAGGATGTGTACGATGTGTTATGTTTATGAAAGCAGAATATATCTGCAGGGAGAAGTGATATTAATAAAAAAAAAATGATCACGTACTGTGAGTGGCCACCCTTTCAAAGTCAAATTGTTGTTCCCTTGATTTGATCCTGGCACAAGAAAAGTTAAAATACATTGTTTACTACAATTACGGACAAGAATAAAAACTAAAAGACCACAATTAATGTTACATTGAAACCCAAAAATCCTTATGGAAAAATACCGGAAATTCCTAACAATGATCCTTCAGGACCCGCAGCTCTGGGATTTAAAACCGGATTTATCTCACTCTTTATATCCTGATTCCAAATGGCAAGTCAGGGAAAAGCAGCTAATATGGAATATAGGAAGTAACAAGATAACTCTGGGAACAGAGGTGTACCGGTGTAGACCCTGGTAGTTGCTGACTACGAGCTTGAACTTGTGGAGACATCCCACCAGCAGTGCCATGCAAAACTTGCCTGAAATCAAGAAATTTGGTGCTAGCAGAGTAAACACCCACAGATATAGAGAATGCAGAATGTTCAGAGAACTGAACGCCAAATAAATGTTTTTAGAATAACGAACACATGATAATTAATTTTTCAAAAGCAGGAGTAGACCGTCCAACAGACTAAGATATAAAGAATGTCTTTTGCTTCGCGTTAATAACATGATCTTCAACTCATAGTATTTCAGATGAAACTTCAATTAACAAAAAAACTCACCCTGAAGGCTGACCACCAGCTGCAGCTGACTTCAATATTGAGGCATGGTTTGGGTCCAAGAGTTGACCCATGTTCTCACCAAATCTTTGCTGTATAGCATACCAAAAAAAGCAATGAACATATGTATCATTAAAACAATGTTCATCTTATAGTAGGATAACCAGAACATCCTTCTACCTTCATTGCTGCGTCATCCAAAGAATCCCTCTGTGGGGGACCTTTTAACCTTTCCTCATACATCTTTGTTGCTATTGCATTCGCAGTTGCCGGGTTTCCAGCTAACCCATTTGCGCTACCATTTAAGAGATGAGCCCTATCTCTATTTTGTTGTTGTTGTGGTTGTGGTTGTGGCTGCTGCGGCTGCGATTGTGGCTGTTGCTGATGCTGCTGCTGTTGTTGCTGCTGCTGTGCATGCCTCTGCATCAGAAGTTGTTGCATCTGCATGTGTTGTTGCTGCTGCTGCTGCACATGCGGTGACTGCTGAGGTTGAGGCTGCTGCTGTTGTTGTTGCTGTTGCTGTTGTTCCCTTGCCTTGATTAATTGAGTCTTCATACGGAATTTCACAGACCATAAATTAAAAGCGATAATAACTAAATTATGTCTTCTCTTCTAATTGTGTAAAATGTAGCTCCCAGTACCATCAATTTAACAACGGTAACAAAGATAATGGATGAGTAGTTATAAAACAAAAGCAGCTGTGTAAACTGTAATCGCTATATCACTCAGCTAAAAGCCTAAAACAATAGTCTATAATACCCGCAGTTCATTAAAACAATCAATTTCGACCAACTATTCTGTGATAGCAAACTAACCCACGAAGGTCCTTTACAAACATGTGAAAACAAACAGATTTAAGTGCACAGATAATCACATGCTCAAATTTAGCATAAAAGAAGGTAGCAACTAGCATAGCATAATACAATAACCATGAAAGTTTTCTTTCAACTAACCTCTATATATGATGCAGCCACCTCGGAGTGCTTCTCATTAGTCCTTGCAATGAAAATATCCCAGAAAACTGACCACCATTCAAACAGAAAACCTCCAGGAGCATCAATAGCTGCAATCCCATGTTGCCATCAATCACACACACACACACACACAAATAAAGCAACTAAGTCAATAAAATGGACAAATACAAAGAAAAATTTAACTTTTAAATCCAGTTTTTCCTTCCATAAAAGCACAGTTTTGAGGAATCTTACCAACAGGGTCAGATGATACTTTTCCCTCAGCTTGAAAAGCCTGAGCAGAAGCTTTCAAATCTCTCTTAACAAGGTAATCATGGATGTAAACATCTAACCTGGAATTTCTCACAATGCAACAACAAGTAACAACTTGAATCAGCAAAAAAATTGAAACTTTACGACAAAATTGAAGTTCAGAAGCCAAAAATTAGCAATTTCTTATAAAACCTAAGAAACCCAACAAAGAAAAAATATGTGCATTCATAATAAACATGAAAAAATACAAGTTCAGACATGAAGAATAAGAAAAACCCATTAAGCAAAATGAAGAAATAAACAAAATAGAGCATGAAAAAGAAAAGCCAAGTTGGAAAAATGAAGAAATAAACAAAGTAAAGGTTGAAACTTGCATCTTATCAGCTTCCCAGTTAGTTTGAGACATGGTTGAAAAAAGGTGACCGTGTAGAAGGTGTTGGATGATGGTTGAATGAGCTGCGTGTTGTAGTAGATGAAGAGTTTGGTTTTCTTGATATGGCTGGCTGTGACAGAAGCTTGAAGAGAGAGAGAGAGAGAGAAATGAAGAAGAAGAAGAAGAACAAAATCCAAAGGACTTATTTATTGGTCCATTTATTGTATATTTATTTTAACAAATTCCTTCATTTATTATTTTATTAAATTCAGATATATTTTGGCACTTGACAGCTGGCTCCGTGTCAAAATAAAAGAATATCTTTTAACTTTTTTTTCCTACAAAAGAAAGATAAATAAAGTTTTTTTTTTTTACGTTAAGATTAAATAAAGTTAATTGCAGCTTATAGCAAAAAAAAAAAAATCAATCAAAACCCCTTTAAAAAAAAGACTTATCATAGAAAACGTTATAAATTATAAGTTATTTTCATGAATCAATGAATAAAAAACAATTTTCGTAAGTTATATTTACCTTCCTTTGTTTATACATTTATAATGAAATGAACACGCGTTTATTCAAGTCTATAAAAAATTATTTTTGCCTCAACATAGATTTTACAGTGGTTTTATAGTTTACCATAAGCGGTTTGTATAAGTTTTTACAAAGTCTCAGAAAACATATATAAGTAGATGAACTCACATTATTTATACTTAAGATTTTCATTAATAAATCACATAATAATGATATTGGGGATGCTATGCAAAATATGAGAATGGATGGGTTGTTTTACCTAGTTTCTCGACCCATTGTAAGTGTCTTACTTAAGTTATGGATTTAATCACACTCATCATGAATGATAAAAAATATAAAATAAAATATTACTATTATATCAATATTAATGATGATATAATAATTGATTTTTCTTCTACTCTTTATCAATTTTGTGTGTGCTTAAAGATTCGATTATTTGGGACTTTTTTTGAAAAAAAAAACTATATTTTAACAAAAAATTCATTTTTTTTTTATTTTTGTAGTGTTTGTTTCTGATTTTTAAAAAAAATCAATTTGTTAAAAAAATCATTTTTAGCCTCAAAATAAAAAGGTATTCCAATTGAGCGATCGAAGATTCTTTGTTTTGAAAAATCATTAGGCTTTATTCCTTCCAAATAATCCAATTAGTATCCAACCAAATCAATTGAAGACAATGGTGAATATCCTTCAAAAATATATGAGAGCCTGCAAATTGAATAACATGCATACCGACGTTAGAGGGGTGCACGCTCGAAATCCCTGGCCACCATGTAACAGACACCCAGAACTCCCCAAAAAAAATCATAATCCAAAAACAAATGATTAACTATCTCGTCCTTCCTTTTGGTAAAAAAAATTATAATAAAATATCTCGTCCTTCCCACAACCAACCACACAAAGTAAAGATTATAAATGAATAGCACTGTGTCGAGCCAAGTTGTCCTTAGTTGGAATCTGATTCTCCAACACCCTCCGAGCACAAAAAAAAAGAAACTTTAAGAGAAATCGCTTTATTCCAAATAATGTCCATAAAAAGTTCCTAGTCTTGTTGATCATCAAAGGTCAACAAATGTTAAACTTCTTTTACAGCATATCTTTTTCATGATTTAAGTTTCTATTACCAAAAGTCTTCGACATATCCTACAAAACAAATTTATTCAACAATACACAGGAATCCAACACTTGATCTTCCACTCATGCAAACAACCGCCTCCTTCAACTCCAACCGCCCCCTCAATCTCCCATCCTAGTCTCTCGAACTCTGCTATTGAAATATTCTTATCATCATAAAGCTCGAAAAGGCGATTAAATCTAAAGTGTGAAAGACCTCTTTCATGCAAGGGATCGTTCTAAACTAAGTTACTTTCACTGTTACTCATTGGGTGAACTAAATTAGACACAAACCGTCCTTCCCCCAAAACTCATTAGTTCCCTCCCTGATACCACACAAGTCTTTACGTCAGCCTAACACCTTAAACTGCCCCCCAAATTTTATCGTCATCAACTACACATTCAACCTCTGGTGCCTTATACAAAAAGACCTCCTTATCAACATGTTACCTCCTTCACCGTTTTCCTTGTGAGTATTGAATAACTACTGACAAAATTCCGCCACTAAATTATTATTAAAATGCAATGATGTAAAATTATTAATGAAATTTCTTATAAAAACAATAGGGAAACACATCTAGTACTTCTCTAAAGATATTGGATTTGAGAGGATTATTATCCATTAAAATTAGAAGAAAAAACAAAAAATCAAATAAATCAAAATAAATCAAAATGAAGACAATGACTGGTCATTGTAATTTTATGAATATCTTCTGACAAATGCATCCTCATTGAAATTTGTAAAATACAATATACTTATTAATATTAAAAGGACAAACATTAAACGAGGGTTATAAAAGTATTTTAAATAATAAATATATCTTTTTTTTGAAGAAAAATAATAAATATATCTTAAAATTCGTGAATATATAAATAGAACCACAATAATTTATGAAATTTTTCTTATAATAACAATCGGAAAAGACCCAATTAAGCATCCATTTAAGAATATCACTGGTATTATGGATGCTTTTAGCATTTATCAACCAATAAGATGAGCTACATTATAAAGTTTATGGGCTCCTCTCCTAGCTATTACTCTCTCCTCTCTCCGTCTTTAAATATAAGCAAAATTGATTTTTTAAGTTCATCCATTTAATGATGTATGTGGTCTATAGACCACACACATCATTAAATGGATGAACTTAAAAAATCAATTTTGCTTATATTTAAAAACGGAGGAAGTATGTGATATATAGCCCTCTAAGAAGGATAACAGTGAACCAAATCAATTTGAAATTACTTTATACTTGATTTACGAAATAAATTAAATGAGTCCAACCTATCAGCTGAAAATGAATCTTATTAAATAAAGAGTAATTATATGTTAACACTTCATATATGAAAACACCCATTTGACGACCCCGTTATTTTTGTGGTTGATGGTGGTCAGTCGGAGGCGGAGCTCCGGCGGTCCCACATTGGTCGATGGCATAGCTCTAACAACTTCACAATGGTCGGCTCCAGAGCTCGCACGACACTACAATGGTTGGCACCAGATCTTCGGCAATCTACAATGGTCGATGGCGGAATTTCGCGGTCTTGTGGTGGTTGATCACCACTATTGAATTTATTAAGAAATCGACAAACTATACGTCGATGATTTTTATGAATACATGAAAGCAAGTTAAGTTGTTTTAAGTGTCGTATAATTTTCATGCTCAAATTAAGCTGGCTATATAGTTCTAATAATCTCACACTTATGAAATACTTTTTTTTTTTTGAGGGAACACTTATGAAATACTTATCAATTTTACTATTAAAGTCTTAAATTGAAAAATCTGCTCTCTTACGTACACTTTCAATTTCTCCTATACAATCAGGAGTGAACTACCAAACATAAGTAACGAATTTTTTTTATGATTTAAGAAAATTAACCACCGGGTGATCTAGTGCAAATTATTGAAGTTTTAAGCTTGAAATTGAGTGAACACATGTGATAACTTATGGAAAAAGATAAATAGCACGACATAAATTGTCGTGTAATCCACACGACCTCTGTATTCTGTTAAACTTGAATTATCTTTATTTTAATTAAAATTTAATTTAGGAAAAGGAGGTGAAGCCACACAGTCTGTCATGTGTTCGTGGGAGCCGGATCGTCGTGCGTTGTAGCACCGCTCGATAACTTATATGTTTTGTCTTTTGCTTCATTTGATTCGAGCTATTAAGCTAGACAGAGTTGTTCGTAAATTTAAATCGAGTCATGTTTTGGGGTGGAAAAAATCTTTTTCAAATCAAGTCGACTCATTTCCAGCCTTACATATAACAAAAGAAAACCATGTTCGACATATTTGGTTGGAATCCTTGCCACTGTTATATTATTATTTTGAACAAGAACACTATTTCAAAAAGAAACTTTATTCAAAATTCAAATCCCTGACAAGCACAAGGACACACTTTGAATGGAACCTACTGTAGATCCAAATATATCTTTGTGTAAAACGTGTTCATAGATTATATCTTGAGATATGATTAAGAGTGCTTGATTACTAAGAACATACTTTCAAAATTATTAATAATTGACTCTGCAATTTATATAGTTGGTTTTAATCAGTTCTTTAATAGCAGTTTTAACTTTTAAGACATTCTTTAGTGCCCAATTAGAATGTGCCACGTGGCACACCCTTTAAAAAATATATCAAATAAAGAATTTATAAAATAACATTGATAGGTGACACACTTTAATTAACCAATGATATATACCATTAGTACTTCAATGGTACACAAGTGGAATCCCACTCATTAACATCATTAACAAGATACAATTAATAATATGGCAAAAGGGGAATGAGTATTAAGCTAGAAAAGAGAACACTGATATGCTAGAAGTAATGTATATAGCTATATATATACCACAGAGATTGATCAAGTGGCCCGCTGAATCATAGAGAATATCTCTACAGCTGCCATGACCGCAAGAATGAAGGAGGGGACCCTAAGGTATGATCTTATATTATCACCACCTCATCACTTTTCCAAACAAAATACACGTACGGTTATATGCTTTAATAATTTGTCATATATACTACAAAAAAAATGTACATATACAACTCAAAGAATTTGTTGAAAAAGGGTGTGTTCTATGAGTGGTGATACATGTACCATCCTATGTGACAATACACCTTTTACACCCACACAGAATTCTGACACATGATAACCTGGACCCTACACAAATAGAAGAGAAAGTGTGGTTGTGAAATGAACTTACCAAAATATCCCTAATGCGTGGGGTGTACATTGGGGTGTATGAATAAAATGTGTTCATGTAACATTTTCCGTGTTGTATATATGTCCACGTAGGCCCGTGAGTTTATGCATGCACAACACAAGTAATAAGTGTATCTTTTGCATGAAATGGTATGATATGAACAGAAGAAGAATGAGGAATTCTTTCATGGTCACGAGACCAAATCAAAAGTGTTTGGACACACACGTAAAAAGATGGTCCTTAAAATATTCAATTATTTTTTTTATCAATATCTTCCTTATTATTAAAAAAATATTTCTTTATGTGTGTGACCAAACACTTTTTATTTGGTCATGTTACCATATTAAAATTTCTCGAGAAAAAATGCTAGAAAATGATTCATGCAGTAGCAATTAGCAAAGAATATCCGTATACTATATCACTTATTGATCCCAATCTATTCATGTCATGTTTCGCCAATACGCATGCGGAGATGGTAAGTTAATTACATGATTAAATTAAGGGTAGTGTTAACTTGTGCCCTAAGTGCATATGTTAAGAAATCCAAAAAAAGAAATATTCTCTTAAACTTTGTGCATTCAATTCATTAAAACATTAAAGATTAAATTTAATGTACACATTTCAATATATTATTTCTACATTTAGGCCAACCGGCGGGGACCTAGTTTCTAGCATACATCTAGTCTAAACAAATTTTTTTTTTAACATACATAGTTGAAATTTTTTAAATCAAAAGTCAATTTAGCAAAAAGATGTCAGGCCACACAGAGACATCTTTTTGGCCTATTTAAAACATTTTTAATTTTTTAAAGAAAAAAATATTTATTAATTTAATTTTTCTGAGAGGATATTAATTTAAATATACATTAGCTTACATTAATTTTGAACATATTAGCTTACATTAATTTTTAACACATTTGAAAGTATTTTTATATAATAAAAAAATAGAAATAGGTGTCAAATAGAGTCATATTCTCTAAATATGATGCTAAATGTCAAAAAAGAACTTAATCCCATATTGATATATTAGCTCATAATATTTAAGTACAAGTTAAATTTTAATTTACTACTTAAAGACTAAATATGAAATAAATCTTTAAATGTAATAACATGTCATAATATACTTTTAAAAAGGCTAGACTCAAGCTCGAAGCTAGGCCAAAAAATAAACTTATAACATGTAACATGTGGAACTTAGATCTTTAATATTTTGACCTTGAAAAACTTCATCCAACCTAAGTTTATTTCCACTATTACTTATGGAGAGAGAAAAAATGAAGAATAAACTAACATCCATGATCAGTTTGTGAGGCAACAAAAAAAGTTGGATAAACACACAGCCTCCTGAATATAGAAATGTAGGGAACAGTTGAAAGAATGTTAGCTGCAATGGTGGATTTTTGCCCACAATGTCAAACAACACAACCCAGCTCATCGGGAAGATATTAATTAGCAAACTGAATTTTGAATATGCATGAAGACTCATTTACTTAATATATACGGTTATACTGGACGAAGGGTTGGCTCAAGTGAAGATTACTAATAACTTAGCAGCAGCACATTTGGTGAGAAGCTCTAATATATAGCTTCAGTAAACCACGGGCAAATGTGCTTTGGGATGTGAGAGTAACCAAAGCACCGCAGTTCCAAACAGGGTTTTAGTTGACTAAACAGTTGTAATTCAGTCGACAGAGCAAATATTTAAATAAATAATATTAATACATTGATTTTTTATTACCGAGATCAATCAATATATTAGTTTTGATCTTATATATGATATGATATGATGTAGTGTGTGGTTTTTTTTGTTTTGTGAGTTCGTGGATCAAGAACGTGAAAACAAGTCTATAAATATTCTCGAGGGGAAGTCCGGCATTGCTATACATAGCGAGAAAAACTATCCTGAAAAATCACGAAGGCAACGTGCCAATATTCAGAGCTGTGTGTACAATGCATGAGGAAGCTTACAATAGGAATTGGGCGGAAAACATGGGTACTTGGCCAATAGAAATGATTTCGGGATAAACTACTCGCTTTATGTAGCATTATCCTTCTTCGGATTAGAAAGAACCCGCATCCGAAAAACAATGTTTAGTTATTTCTTAGCATATTCACGTGACATATGAAAAGAGATCATTGTTGGATGTAAAAGTTGATCAACATATCATCTTATGAGATTAGCAAACGAGGAATCAGCCAAACAATTACCAATCAACTAAAAACGCGAGTAGTCAGCCAAGCACCAAATTTCACACAACAACAACGTTATTTTCGTCTAAAAATCAAAAATAATTTTTGAACGACCTATAAGTATAATATTTTTAGCCAAACATTATCTTAAAAACATTATATAAAAGTATATTTGAAATATCAGAATGATGTGTGATATCTTTTTTATATAATTATGATGTTTTAATAAGTTTTTTTTTTCTTCCAGCAGAATACATTTTTTCACACATTTATCTATGTTTAGGTTATCTAGTAGTAATATGTATTATGTGTGTTCGGGGTGCGGATTGATTCGGTTTTTAGGTTAAAAGTAATTCGAACAGTAAGATAAAAAAACATTCGGTTTTGTTTGATTCGGTTGATTTTTGAAATAAAAGTCAAATCAAACCAAACTAATGCAGTTTAGTTTGGTTTGATTATCACGGTTGTTTGCGAGACAATACAATTTTTTTGTTTTCAATATTAAAATCAAGTTAAAAACAACTTATTTTCTACAATGTTTCAAATTTTATTCCACATTAAAATTTCATTTTCATCAGGCACGGAACGTGTGTGGGGGCAATGGGGTCAAGCGACCTCACTTGCCTCCACGTGTGTATTGTATTTTTAACCTAAAATTAGATATATATCTAGTTTGACCCCTTTATATAATATTATTGTTTTCACATAATCTATTTATTACACTACAAAAAATTACAAAACTAAGAAGGGTCCTAATGAGTGTTCTAAGAACACTAGTTAATTAATCAAAAGAAGTAGTTCTTTTATAAAAAGTTGTTGTAATTATTATATCGATACAAATAACGCTTATTTTTAAGATAAAATTTTCTTTTATGAAATCTTTAACCAATTATCTCATAGCATATCGTTGGCAAGACCATAAAACTACTATTATAATATAAACTATTTATATTTGTTGAAAAAGGTTGTGACTGAGGCTTAGCTGGTGATGAAACTATGGTTATATTTTTTATACTCTACTAGAAATGGACAAATATTTTAAAAAAATCAACATTTTAGGGCAATTATAAATATAACTTACATAATTTTCGCACGCTTACGCGTTTATAAAGTTTTACGATACAACTTGATCCCATATTAAAATTTATGGATCCGTCACAGATTTTCATCCAACAATGTTGTCATCAATATAGACCAAATTAAAAACATAGACCAAACGTAACACTGTCAGTTAAAAATGCAAAAAACTATGATTTTATCATTCTCTAAAAGTTCTCATTGAATTTCTATAATTTAAGGTATATCTAACATTAACTGATATCCAAAAGTGCAAGTAACATTAAACTAAAACACAAATATTTTTTTAAAATAAAAAGTAAAGAAGAAACATAATATGAGTAAAAACATGTCATTCTATAAAAGTTTTTATGAGTATTGGGTTGAGTGACACAAATTATTAATATTTATCTTATGTTGCGGTTTGATGCGATTTAGTTCGATTAGTAAAATAAAACTGCAAATTAAATCAAACCATAAAATTGAATTAAAAAATGGCACAAATAATTTCAAACCAAATGCAATTTTGATTTAATAAGTTTGTTCGATTTACGGGTTTTTCTATTGTGTTCATTTGGTTGTGTATGTATGTATTCAATTTGGGTGGGTTCAAAGAAGAATTCGTAATTGTTCTTGGTCAACTGCTAGTATTTATTGGTCAACTACGTAATTTTATTTCGAGGAGCTCCTAAATGCATATTAGCGCAGGCCTGTCTAGCCTAGCCCATAATATTATATAGAATAGGGTCTAATACTTGGGTGGACTAAGGAATTTTGACAGATAAGGACAAAAAATACTACAAATAAAGCATTTAAGTAGTAGTACAATGGTTGAATTGGAGAAACGTGAAAGCAATCGAAATATGTACTACACATTGTACTACAATGATCAACGTGCATAAATCCAACCAAGTTACGATCATTACATGACTTATTGGATATTTCTGAGTTTACAAGACAAGAATATAATCAAAAAATTAATTAATAATTATGTACAATTTTACTAATTGATTTAAATTTTCACATGGAGAAACAACTATCCCTATTGGTTTTAAGTTTGACGGACATTGAGAGTGGTGGAGCAATCTTAGAGGTGGAGCGAACAGCCTCATATCTCCGACGTGCAGCTGGCCGTGGAAGATTCTCCGGCACGATGGTTTCGAGGGGATTGTTTCCTTGCCAAGAGGGGCACATCCTTTTCTGGCTCCATTTGGCCGCACCACCAACCAAAAACACATGCTCATCATCATCTATTGAATTTGACATGGTCACCAACATGATATTTTCCTCCTTACCCACAGCTTCATGTTCCAATGTCACTGAATTGTTGAGTCCAATTATAGAGAAGCACGAAGCCACTCCTATCACAACACATCGCCTTCTCCAGCAAGTACTGTTTTTCTCCCTTTATTTACATAAAACAAAAAATGTAACTAATTAAGTTAATTGACATGATCATAATATGATGTACTAACTAATCGTGATCCGGTATAAACAAGTATTAAATTAAAAAAAAACTTACGAGGAAAGTTGAGGTGGGTTTTTAGGGATGAGAGAAGCGTTTGAAGTTGTAGGGTAAAGACGGAGGCAGCAACTGGTTGATGTCATGGTGGAACTACTTGAGATTCTTTTCTTCTCTCGATCCCTATGTGTGTGTGTGTATATTATGTATGATGTTAAACTATAAATCAGTTAATTATATTGAGTATTGTATAAAGTATATAGGGAAGCAGAAATGTCAAATGAATGAAATAATGAGTAATGAATGAATATATATATATAGGGAATATTGGTGTGTATATGGTCAGAGCACGTTAACTGTGAGTGAAAAGGATGGGCTGATGAGGTGGCAAATTGTGATTGGAGGAGGGGGTTGAGTCTAATTAGCAGGTTCCATGAGTCATGATGCTATTGCTTTGCCGTCTCTCCAATCCAAGAATGTTGGCAACAAGTTAAGTACGTAGAGGACACAAGAGGAGTCATGGTCTGGACGTCTGCTAAACCTACAACCGTCAATATGCATGAAACTTGGCTTAATGAACTTTCCAAGTTCAAACTACCACCAAACAAGACAAATTTTCTACTAATTTCCTACCGCCTATAACTACTAATTAGGAGTACTTTTCATAAGTTTATTTCAGTGTACCGACGTCAATGGAGTTTCGATCCAATCAAAATTTGTTGTAGTTAAGTAGTCGACAAGCTTGAGATCGATCGATCAAGACCAAACAAATTAGATTTCAATCTCATTTTTTTTTGTGCTAACTTTTCGGTTCTTTAGAGAAGATAGTATGATAATTTGCAAAGGTAAGTAAAATTGATAAAAAATTGTTCCATCCACTAATCGAACTTGATTTTTTTTCTCAACAATTAGTTCGTCGATGAAACCCGTTAACCACTTGAACTTAATTGTTTAGTTTCACATTTTCATATTACTAACAATTTTCTTAAAACTGTTTAAGATTTGATCTGCCTCATCATCTTAATTGAATGATTCTGAAGACAGTGTTTCATGTACAGGACCGGCCTGGCCAAGCGCAAGCAGCCCTTTGGCACAGGGCCTCAAATTTTTTAAAAAAGGAAAAAAAAACTTGTACCTACGGACAAAATCAGTCACTAAATGTTACTTTTTCTGAAGATAAAAGTTTGGAAGACATCAATTTTGTTGTCAATTATGAATTGTCCGTAAGTAAAGGTCTATTTATCGGTAAGTAAAAGTCATGTTTGAACCATTGCTTATATATTTAACTACAACTTCATTGTCCATCACTATAAATAATGCTGGATTTTTTTTTCATTTTTTTTTTAAGCAAAATTATCAAGTCTGTAACCAAGCCTCCGGATTGTCGGGAACGGCCCTGTTCATTTACCACATATGCGTGCACCTAATCCAAATTCTATTGACAGACTTTCATTTTTTTGAATAGTTTGACAGACTTTCACATATTAACTTTAAGTTGTCTTGGTCAAAATTTTAGTTGTGAATATTTTTAAAACTAGTATCCTATGTCATATACTTTATTTTAGTTGTGAATTTTAAATCACAGATAACATGATCCTAAATAACACCGATAGAAACAACACACGAGTTTTGTCATTTAGTTTATCAAAAAAGCATAAATACAAAGTAGTTTCTTTTTCTCGACAAGATATACGAGTTGTAAGGCTATTTCTTGAAGTGTAAAACAAGTAAAGCGGTTGCTTCATCTGTTTACCTTCTTGCTCGGCAAGTCTCGTAATCTGCAAAGTTGTTTTCTTTATGTGCAAGACAAGTTGAGAGGTGTCTTTATATACAAGGTGTTGGTTTTCAGTTCTAACATGAGGTTGGAGTGAGGCAAGACTAGAGTTTACCAAAAGAAGAGATCCTTATAAAAGTCAGAGATTAAATGTTGATTTCTTTTGGAATAGATTTTTGGGTTGGGAAACACTTTGCTAGTAAAATCATTGAGTATTTGTTACCCTTATTTCATTTTGTAATATTATTGATAGTGAATTTTAGAGGCACTATCTTTCAGACGTAGGTCAATTTAGACCAAATTAAGTAAATAAATATTATGGTGCTCGTTCTCATTCTCCTTCTCCTTCATCTTATATCTCATATTTTTATTGTTTGTGGTTTGTTTTATCACTTTAGTTATTGGTTTGCTACTTCAACAAATAATACTATTGGTGTGAGTTTGATTGAACTCACAACATGTCATGCAAACAAGTGTTATATGAGCACTTATTACTGAATCAGAAAAAAAAATTCAACTTTTAAGAAAAACATTTTTTAGACTTTTAAAATGTTAGATTTTAAAATTTAAAGATATTTTTATTATATTTAGTTTTTTAACAAGTGCTTTAAAAAAAAATTTCTTATATGATGGTAGAATTGGATGGTACAAATTATAATACCTTTGATTGTTTTTTCACAGCAAATTTCGTTAGAATAAAACAGTATAACATCTGTTGCTGCTACTACTATTACATGAAATTTAAGTTTAAAAAAATGTGTATATGATGACCTGATTTTGAGTTGACTCAAAGGGGGTGTCAACGTGTCATGATTGGAGAACAACCAATATTTAGTGTTTTTTTTTTTTGAAGAAGCTAAACTAACTCATCCAAATTGATATAAGAGGGAATCAAACCTGAGACTGAGAACGACCGATATTTAGTTGATGCAGCTCAATCATTAAAAAACTTGAAAAACAATCATCCCGTATTCAGATCAATTCCAGCTTGCACTGTGCCTGATGATTTACCAGAACAGGTTACAACTCAACTCAACAACAATAGACTGGTATCATTTATTGGCAAGAAAGCATGTACTAGATCACTAGTTTAATTAGATGAGTTGTGTTGTTAAATCCAATGAGATTGTGAATGTATTGCTACTAATTTAAAAATTTAAATCTATTTTAAGATAATTAAAATATAAAATGAGATTGTTTCAAAATGTTTTCAACCACGTTACTAATACTATTCAAAGGAAAAAGAAGCTCTAAATTAATGTGTTTTGTCGATTTGTTTTTTAAGTAGAATTTTGTCATTATTATTATTATTCGGAACATTCTTACAATCATATTTTTTTTTTACAAGACATTCTTATTTACAGGATCTTTATCTGTAAAAAACAATAATCATATGTCTAAAAAAAAACATAATCATTATTTATTGTAGTTTTCCTTGTTACTACAAAACATGGCAAAAACAAAGCACCCCTTCAAAAAAGGGTTGTGCCGTTGTGAAAACAAATCATAAAACAAGGAAACACATTCATTCATTCATTCCACCGCATCTTCGAAACCCAAACCCTCACCGACCACCGACCACCGCCTTCAGTTACGACGGTCATTCTTCCTCTTTCCCAACACACTCCTTTCTTCAAACAAATCTCCACATTCTTTAAACCACCCTTTGAATAAAAGACCTAATTTTTACACTTTTTCTGATAACCCAATTGCTTTTTACAACCCATTTTCGAATTTTGGTAACTGGGTCTGTATTTTTGAAGTTTGGATCTTATGGTTAAGAAAAATGGAAGAATTTGAAGGTGTGAATTGTTTTAGTGAAGGTAGAAGCTCTAGTGAGACTCGACCTCCAAATCCTAATCCATCTATTGCTTCTGCTTTTCGTCAATGTCAACGCAATGATCCTCTTGTTTTGCCATGCAGAAAATCTCTTGTTCGCCACGCTTCTCTTGTAAGAAACAAATCTTTTGTTTTATAGTGTCTTGTGTTTTCATTGTGACAATGATGTTACTTTTCTTGTTTTGGAACAGTTATTACTACAGCATTTATTACTTTTCTTAAAATGATTCTTATCTTCATTTCTACGTTTTTAGCTTCATTCCTTTTTTCCTTTCCATTTGCCACTTTCATGTAGTGAGAATGTGTAATTTAAGCTTTAGTTTTTGTATTTAATGTAGATAAAATCTAGGACTAGAATAGAAGGAAATTTTTGTTGGGAAAGAGAAATGTGAAATAATGATATGATGGCGGGTTGGTTTGGTCAGATTAGATGGCAACAGCATTATGATTTATTCATCTCATTATGATTAGTTGTTGATTATGTTTTGTGGATTCAGTTTGCAACCTTAGGATTGATTATTGATTATTGTTGTTAGTAGGGTTATTTCTGTAGTAGTATAAGTTTATTTCTGCACTGATAAAAGTTCATCTTTCTGCAAAAAAATCTCTTCATTTTATTGATGTGTTCTTTCATGGCAAAATCAGCAGACGAAAATGAAGTTTTCTGATGTATCTGCTGAGGATGTTACTGAAGGTTGCCAGCCTGATTTCCTTCCAAAGCTCCGTTCCGGAGGATGTGCTGATATTGGGTTCCGGTCAAATATGGAGGATGTGTATGTTTGTGTTGACAATTTTAGGCAGGGCCATGGGCTTAATAAACATATAGATGGACCGAGTGCTTTCTATGGGGTATATCTCTCTCTCCTTAGCACTTATCTTGATTGGAGTACTGATATGATAGTTGTTCGAATGGATTTTCATTTTTTTCTTCATGATTTTTTATTCTTTGACATCCTCATGTGCCGTCATTCTCTTTTCCTTCGTTTTGTCTTCTTTCATTCTCATTTTCTGCACATCTGATGGCATCTTTCGGAAGTTCTTTGCAAATCTTAGTTCACATGCTAATCTTCTTTTGTAATTGGTGTTGCTTTACCTTTGGTGTGGACCAATGTGCATAAACACATATTAGATGCACCATTACTGGCTATGGAGCTTTTACAGCTGACATAAATAGATAGGTTTATTTATGTTGCTTGCATTTATTTTTAAACTGCTTAGAAAAGTCAAGTAACGTTATATGTCAAATGGCTTGGTCAGGTGTTTGATGGACACGGCGGAAAGCATGCTGCTGACTTTGCTTGCAATCATTTGCCAAAGTTCATTCTCGAGGACAAAGATTTCCCAGTGGATATTGAAAGGATAGTTGCTTCTGCCTTTCTGCAAACAGACTATGCATTTGCGGAAGCTTGTTCTCTCAATGCTTCCCTTGCATCCGGCACCACTGCATTGGCTACTCTTGTTATAGGAAGGTCAGGATTTTGATATTCAATAATTTGGGCATACAACCTTTTTTTTCTTCTTCTTTAAATTAGCACCAAAGGCATGCTAATTTTTTTGTCCGCGTTTTTTGGACAAGTACAAAAGACATAAATCTGATTGAGGTTTGGGATCTTTTTGGTCTGCTACAAAAGTTGGCCCATATTTCCATTTTCATGCTTTTCCTCTGACATGACATCAAATACATACATGTGATAATGTGATAAGTTGCATGCTGATTGTAGTTTCTGACTGTAGGTTGCTGGTGGTAGCAAATGCTGGAGATTGTCGAGCAGTGCTGTGCCGTCGTGGAAAAGCAATTGACATGTCAAGAGACCACAAACCAGGCTGCATGAAAGAGCAGAGGCGTATTGAGGCATCTGGGGGGTCTGTCTACGATGGATATCTCAATGGGCAACTTAATGTTGCTCGAGCTATTGGTGACTGGCACATGGAAGGAATGAAAGGCAAAGATGGTGGACCACTCAGTGCAGAGCCTGAACTCATGACTACAAAACTTACTGCCGAGGACGAATTTCTCATCATAGGCTGCGATGGGATTTGGGATGTTTTTAGAAGCCAAAATGCTGTAGATTTTGCGCGGCGCAGGCTTCAGGAGCATAATGACCCAGCTGTGTGCAGTAAGGATCTGGTTGATGAGGCTTTGAAGAGAAAAAGTGGAGACAATTTAGCTGTTGTTGTGGTTTGCTTTCAGCAGCAGCCTCCACCGAATTTGGTAGCACCACGCTCCAGAGTGCACAGGAGCTTCTCTGCTGAAGGTTTGAAGGAGTTGCAAAGCTTTTTGGATAGCTTGGCAAAATAAGTTGGCACAACTCTTTATGGTTCCTTCTTGTTTAATTTTATTTTATGTACCTCTAATGAGAATTGAGATTCATTTGTAACTGTAGGTGTTACTTGTTAGGTGTAGTAGGATGAGAGAGAACTTTCTGACTGTATCATATGCGGCATCTGACATTTTAATTTACTGGTACTTGTTCGTTCTTATTTCATTTTTGCACTACAAAGCCAATGAATACATAGCTAGCTTCATTTCAAACAAAACCGTCATCATCTGTTGGATACTTATATACGTTGAATACTTCACAGATATTTCATACACACTTGAGATTACATTTACAACTTTATACACTTATTCTTTTTACTGATTAAGATGTGAGTGTACAATTTGTACAAAATGCTTATCTTTTTTGGAAATTAAATGCCTTAATTGAAAAGGCAAAGGCAGATCCAAAGATCAGTGAAAAACCAACAACCACCGCCGCAGCTACGCCTTTGAAATCATCTCTATAACCAAAATAACTCCTAACAAACTCTTCCACTGTCTCTCCAGTATCCATACGTTTGTTAACATCACCAAATTGTGTTGTAATCAAGCCGTATAATGTCCAAGAGATAGGACAAAACCAGAAAAACCATCTCCACCATATCGGCATCCTCTGTTATATAAAACATTTTAAAGGAGTTAAAACCGAGTTAAGTTACATGTTTACACTTGCATGGTCTAATGTTAAATTTGAAGTGAAAGGAACAATGAAACTTACGGTTCGGGGAATAACGAATCCTGAGAAAAGGTTCCATACCAAGTAGAAGCCAAAGGAAACTATAGCAGCAACGTTGTGATCTGGTGTAGCACCGACAAGCATCATTCCAAAAAAGGTGAAGTATAGAAAGGTGAAGAACATGAAGAAGAGATACCAAAAGAATTTGGTAGGTGTCATTTCAAACCCAATCATGGTATACACTATAACCCCATATACAAGGCTCTGTATGAGTACGTATGGGATCTCAACAGCAACCTGAATATTTCAAATCTGGTAAGTTTTCGAAACAGTTTCTCAACTTCATATAATTAGTATTCATTAATTAAAAAGTTTATCTGTTAACTAATATTTAGAATAAACCTTCAATTTAGTCACTAAACTATCATGAACCTAATTAGAGAGAGAATGATAATTTAGTGATAAATTGATGGTTTATTCATAATAGTTAACATTCCTTAGCCATTTCGTGATCCAGAAGCTTTATGCATACCTGTCCAAATGCATATGGCAATGCTGAGTACATCCCAGCAGCCTTTTCTCTATAGAAAACTGTTCTCTCAATGGCTACAACTGGTTGCACCGATGTAGCATTTTGTACCCCAATGAAGAGCACTGCAGCGTACATGGACCCCATCGCGTTAAATAGATCTTGTCTTCTTTCCCTGCATTGCAAGAGTACATAAATAAAGGTATAATGAACAGCAACTCACAAACAAGTTAGGAACATGGCTTGGTACCTTTTTGAGCCAATATTCCAAAATATTGTCCCGAACAAGAAGGCTATGACCGTTGTGAATAAAAGTCTCACTGCACTGTATGGGGGATTTCTCCAATACGATAGGTGCTGCTTCCAAAGACAAGCCATACATTGGGTTAAGAAAGACTGAGAGTGCTGTGTTGTGAAGTACAAGTCTTTAGAACCCTCTGGAGGAGTACTTAGTTCCCTGATCAAGGCCTTGTTTCTCCTGAATGTAATTATACATCATGGCTTAATAAACCATACATCCTTAAAGAGCAGATTTTATTTCCAAGAATCATTATGGATTCAAAATGATAATATATGGAATGTGCTTTAATTTACAAGTTTTGCTGTCTTACCTATATAAGTCAGAGTTCTTGTATAGTTCGGTGAAGTTAATTCTGAGAGCTTCTTCTTGTGCTTCAGAAGTAACCTCCAACATCCAAGTGGCAGGGTTATAGCCATTCTTGATTTTTGGCACTCCATTAATTCCCTATACCAAGCAGGTATGTTTTGCTTTGATGAAAAAATTGATTGATAATATGTTAAGTATTTAGTATTAGACTATTACTAACAAATTAGAGATAGTGACCTCAAAGTAGCTGATCAGATGAGAACAATGTCGGCCTATTGGCCCCACATATATTTCTTCTCCTCCACGCTTCAAGAGAAGTAGCTGTAATTTACAAGATAGATGTTCAGCCTTGGGACACTATTTTTTTTTAACAACTTAAAAAAAAAGGAAAAGGGTCTCTGACCTCATCAAAAGCATCAAATATATCAATACTAGGCTGATGAATTGTGCAGACAACAGTTCTCCCGGTGTCCACTGTATTTCTCACTGTTCTCATTACTATAGCAGCAGCTCTTGCATCAAGGCCAGAGGTAGGTTCGTCCATGAATATAATAGATGGATTGGCAACAAGTTCAACTGCAATCGTTAACCTCTTGCGCTGTTCCGTGGACAGACCATTCACACCAGGTAATCCAACAAGCGCTTCTCTTATTGAAGTCAGCTCTATCAGCTCCATAACTTCCTCAATGAACATCTGAAATAAGTGGTGTGTGTTGCATGTCTTGTTAATATACTCCTATTTTATCTACAAAGTAAAAGAGAAACACAAAATTGACAAACTTTACCTTTCTTGTGGAAGTATCAACCTCGGGGGGTAACCGGAGCCATGCAGAATAAACAAGAGATTCATAGACAGTAACATGGGGAGAGTGGATATCAGTTTGCTCACAGTATCCTGATATCCGAGCAAATGTTTCTTGCTTCTTAGGGTACCCGGATATAGTGATTTGTCCTTGAACATATCCTGTTGTTTTCCTTCCAGACAACACATCCATTAGAGTTGTTTTACCAGCTCCACTTATACCCATTAGAGCTGTCAGAACTCCTGGTCTAAAAGCTCCATTAACACCCGTCAAAAGTTCAAGTCGATCTTCAGGAATACCTTTGGCTTTCATTTCCTACAAGCAAGCATAAAGGGACACTATTAGAAATATATTAGTAAGGAGAGTGTAAATTTACTGTCACTTTTTTATGCTTGTTTTATTCAGAGTGTGTAACTTTGGTAAGCTTCACATGCAACCACTATATTATGCTATGTGCATGCAGGATGAATCAGGCCCTGTTTGGATAAACAACTTAATTAAGCGCCTATATGGCATAGACACTTATCATATAAGTGTTTATGTATAAGCTATTTTTTTTAAAATAAAATAAAGTCAAATTGTTTTTGTAGGAATTATAAGTTGTTTTCATAAACTATCTTTGAATACTTGCGTAAAGAAGCTAAAATGGACATCTCATAAGTTGTTTCCATAAGCTCTCCCAAACAGTCTCACTAGTGTTTATGCTAGTTAGTATGTAAGCTTAAATAAGTCAATCCAAACAAACACTTCTAATGCTCCATTATAGAAATGACCACTACATTTCAAGTTGATGATTTGATAGTGGAATTATCCACTTAAAAGTTCCTTTGAAGTTTGAAGCTAATTCTTGTACCTGTGGCATGTCCACGGCATATCCGATTTCATCAAAAGTGATGGAAAGGGGAGTGAAAGGAAGAACCATCCCCCGCTTCCTAGTGTGATCAGCTGCATTAATGCTGCCTACCTTTGTTGATAGCATCGTTGAAGAAAAACTTCTTTGACTTGCATTTCCTTTTGTTACATCAAAATTATATCGATCATCTTACAGTGAATTAACATGTGAAGTAAAATAGGAAGAAGTTTTGTAAGCTAACTTGTAACTCACCTGACGAACATTCTAATTTAGGCGACAGTTCAATAATCTGTTTACTTCCAGCAGTGGCAGCATTTCTCTCAGCCAATGCTTCTTCTGATATTAAAGCCTGCGGTTTACCAAATGCTGCAATAAAATGTTTCATTTGTTACTTAGAGAACTACATCAATTTTATAAACTGACAACCACATATAATATATAGGATACTTACAGTCAAGATAATGTAAGGCCAGAGGGAAAAGGAAGTTGAATAGTAACATGTATCCAATGGAAGCTCCAACTCCAATCCAATACCAGTATGCTTCAGGGAAAATCCCACGCGACTTCAAGATCTGCACTCCTAATGGTTCTGTTGAATCAGGTGGAATCTGCAATGAAAAGGTATTCGCGTATTATTCGACACAGATCGAAACTCTTCATAAGTCACATTTGTATTCTTGTATATGTAAGATCTTTCACTCGTGGGAATGTGATTGTATTTCTTGCTTACATGGGACCAACTTTTTCCAAGGAATTCATTCACAGCTATGGCATTTTGTCCATACATCATTGGGGATACCCAGTAACCCCATAACCACCACTTCTTCACATCAACTGATGCATAAGAACATAGTTCAGTGAGCTTTTGATATTATAATACATTGAAACAAAAAAATATGCATCTTTGATGATAAACGGCACTAACAAGTTGCACTTCACCTCTCGAGAGGATGAATCCACCCATGACCAAAACTGCAAGTAATGCAAATGATCCGACTGTGTTTGCAACAATAACATTCCTCCCAACTGCGCCAATAAATCGAAAAAGTGCAGATGCCATCTGGTTGATACAAACTAGCAAAAAGTACTGTTTGATGAACCTACAAGTAAAACAAATGATCCAACTGTGTTTAGCAGACCGGAGAAAATTATGTTTGGAGTTTACGTACCAAAATATTCCCACCTTTCAAAGCATGGATCAAATCCGATTACATAGTAAGTCAACACAACCCAAATACCAACTTCTACAAAGGTTATAGGAATCTTAAGGATCCAAGTAGGCAAAGAATATGCCCAGGCAGGGAAAAGAAGAAGGTCCCTTTGCTTATAGAAAACTGGGAGTTTCATTATGAACATCGATAGCTCAGAGTATCCATTGAACATAATTACAATTAGTATGAAGAATAGAGCACCCATATAGATCCCTCCATCTGTTTCAGTATTCCGGTGCATCTCAGTTCGTAGGAACATTGTCATTGTTACGAGGCCAGTGAAGATCAACTGAAAACAAATGAAATCAAACATGAATCTAGTGTATATAACACCGATGAATGGTCAAGTAAGGTTTTTTTGATCGGTTTGTGTTTACCTGCCACATCTTGAAAATATAGACAAACGAATTCCTTTTCATAAGTAAGAGTTCTCTTGATACACAGGCTTTTAAGAGTTCTTTCCTGCTCACGCCATATTTGTTTTTGGTTAAAACGGCAGGGTGGCCTTTGGAGGTATCAAACGGAGTACCAAGTTCATCACCGAGTTTTTGACCGACATGAAACAACTGACATTCTTCAGCGAATTCTCTAACAGTAATAAAGGTATATGGCTTATCTTTATTTGACCAGTACTGTTCTTGATCTTTTCTTGAAGTTACCTGTCATATAAAGAGATGAGTATAGTATCTTCTATTAAAGGTGAAAAATGCAAAACAAGTCAGAGTCTAATGAAGCTAAGAAAAAGTACTTCTTGTAAAAAATCTGCTACTCCTTTCCTCTCTGGACATTTGAAACCAACGTGCTCAAAGAATTCGAGGACGTTTTCCCTTGGACCTTGATACACAATTTGTCCGTCTGAGAGGAGAATTATGTCGTCGAATAAATCGTAAGTTTCAGGTGTTGGCTGTAGAAGAGAGATAAGGGCTGTTCCATTCAGAATATGGATGGATTGCCTTAGTGAATTAATCATTTGAAATGTGGTTGAACTGTCCAAACCAGTCGATATTTCATCCATGAAAAGCGCTCTTGCTGGTCCAACTAGCATCTCACCTGTAGCTCATAGTCACATCTTGAGTTTCACAAAACACAAATGAAAACGTAAACACTTAATTTCATATTAGTATTACACATATAATGAGATTTATGGTTTTACCAGTTGTGACTCTCTTCTTTTGTCCACCCGAAATACCTCGAATCATGTCATCCCCTACCATGGTATCAGCACAAACATCTAGTCCTAAAATCTGCCAAATTTTTTTAAACAGGAAAAAATGAGATTCTTCCTTATTTTATCCTAAAGTCATCTTTAAAAATTTGCCGAACTTGATTTTCTACCTTAAGTATATAATCTGTAACTATGTTGGTTTCTTGGCCTTCTAGTGCTTCAGCCTGAAAATTAAGCATGTTTAGCTCTATCTCCAAGTTATTCATTATGAAAAGAGGTCTATTAACATTTATTTAATCTTTATCTCGTCTTACCTTCATATAAATATCAAGATCAGGATCTGGTTTAATGTTTTCAGCCTTTTCTCTTCTTGATAATTCTGCCAGCATATCTTCCGATTGCACAAAGTTGAAAAACAGTTCAATCAAATGTAAGCGACAATACATAGGCTTCATTGTACAGACAACAAAGGACTATATTACTGACCATAACGACTTCCTATTCCTTGACACCTTGCTGAAAAGGCCAATGTTTCTCTTACTGTCAATTCTCCTATGTGTAAATCAGTTTGACTGATGTAAGCTGATGTTCTCTGTGGTACGAATTCTTCCATCCCGTGATCATTATACGCAACTCTCCCCGAAAACTGCAATTAATCATCAATGGAAAATTGGAAATGAATGAATTATGATTGTAAAACATAATTGCTGAAACAAGAGGAATGCCACATGTGCTTACTTTTAGATCTTTACTGAGTCTTCCGGCTAGTGCCAACAGCAATGTAGTCTTTCCAGAACTTGGAGGACCTAAGAGCAGTGTCATTCTGCAACAGGCAAAATAAATTGTTGATTGAGAAATAGATAGTTTCTGTCAATCGTGTGAATTTCACAACGGTAATGTTGTCTTACCTTTTAGGCTTGATTATTCCACTAACATCATGAAGAACTGTTAACGGCTTCTTTCGACTCGGGATAAGGTGAAGATTATTCAGGAATCCCTTCAAAAAGAGAGCACAAATACATAAACATTAGAACTTGTCAGTGTATTCTGCTTCAAAAAGAAATTTTTGGGATAGCAAAACATCCAATTCCAAATCTTTTGTTATGACTACCTCCAACAAATTAATGGAGAAGTTGAGGATTGTAGGCAATGCCCTGCTTCCAACATGAGCTTCTGCTTCAACATTCAAGTGCTCAAAACGGACCTCAATTGTCGGAAAATCAAGTCCAACCCTGCAACATGAAAGCAACACATATACACAAACTTGTAAATTCCTCTACACATGAAGCCAGAGTTTCAAAAAATGGTACATTTTCACTATTTGGCCGAAACATCATAGTTTTAAATATCTCTGCAAATACAATGCAACCACAACCAAAATTGTATCAACTGTATTTGACCATAATTCCACACAAATATCAAGAATTACGACATAACCAAACCTTAAAAACCTTACATAATTCCTTAAAGATTCATTTCAAAACTAAACCAAACACAGACACAAAACAACAACTCAAGTTAGTACTGCAATGAAGCATTTACACAGACACATAATTTGTTAATAGTTTAAGAAAATGTCCTATCTACACACTAAACATGCATTCAATTTGAAATGTCGGTACCAGATAGCTTAGTAACATACCGATCAATGCGTTGTCTTAACTTCAACAAGAACTTTTCATTATCTTCCTCAGCAATCTTGACAAGTCTCTCCACTAAATTCTTCCTCTGTAGTGGTCCAAGTTTGTTGATATCAATCTCTATAGGCTGTTCACTTTGTGATTCATTCAGTATACCTCTAGTCATGCGTAGATAGGTCGGAAGCTTCTCAATAGCAGCCCATTGAAGCTCTTGTTCATCATCATCCCTTCTTGACGATCCCGAAAATACATCAACTGCACCACTTCTCCATATGCTGGAGCTCCCTACGCGTCCACTCGCCACCCTCAGTTCACCGCCTTCCATGTATGTATTGTGTTGTATTATGCATTCTGTTTAGAGGCACCAGCTTCTTATAGTGTTACAAATTTCTACGTCGTTAAATAAGTTTGAAGTAACCAATTATTACAGTAAACAATTGATTACTAGTACTTCAGACATAACTTCATATAAAAAATAGACAGTGGACATTATGTTTATTGTTATATTCTCAGCATATTTGTCTTGTATCACATTTTTATTCAATTCAATCAAATAATAAAATGAGGTGATGAAATTGTATGCTATCATGTCTCAGTTATCGTAAGTCCCCTTTTCCCGCCACCTAAAATGCCAAACGCACATTCCACTGCCAACTATATAATATGATATGAATAATATTTTTGTTTCGTTTATAAATGTTTGTGTATTTTTAATGTCTTTAAAAGAGTTCATTTTGTTTATTTTTGCTTTGGTTTGAAATAGAGTGAGCAATCATTTTATTTTTCTTGAATTTGATAAGCGTCATTCCTATAACAAAAACATTCACAAATGTGTCTTTCATTAGCTGGTTAATTTGGTTATCAAATGTGTTTTTATAAGTTAATCAATTTTATCCATAAATTTCTAACATAAGACACACTCGATGATAATTTTATACTTTTGATACACCGAAATTGTAATGAGAACATATCACACATCTAGGGACAAACTAATCACTCTAACATGTAGTTTTTCTTTTTTTTTTTCCCTTCATGAACAACAAACGAAAATGAACTTTAAAGTTGGTATAAAAGACAAAACCAAGCTCTAGTTTATTTGCAATTTGTAGGATGACATGTGAAAGAAAATATATTTCTTTGTCCAACTATAATTAACAATATCATCAACCAGCTAGTTAGCTAAACTAAAAATATTTTGTTTAAGATGTGGACGAGATAAGACAAATTTGGAAGGGTGAGGATATTCCAGTTCTTGCTTGAGGAACAAAAATACTTTTCTAAATTAAACTCATGAATTATGGAACCCAAATCAACATGTTGTGCATCTGGGACGTAAGTTAAGTTGAAATTAGCCGTTTTTTGTATTAATTAATACTAATGATTAAACAGCAGTTTAGATAAGGAAAAGTTTAGCTTTGTTTTTTGTGGTTTGATGAATAAATTAGTTAGTTAGTTAGTTAGGGAGATCCATCATTGTCATGGAAACAAATTAGGAATTGAGAACTTAAGCATATTCCATGCATACGTAACTTAGTTGATTCGTTTATATGCTAACTGCCATTGTGATACAAACAAAAATATTGATGTCATCTTAATAAATCAATGAATCCATAGTAAGCAACTTTACTTGGATTTGTTCAATTTGAAACAAGTTTTATAAACTATTTTTTCTCGTCAAATTGGTACGAAAGTAGTAAAATTTGGTATGATTTTCACGTCAACTTTTTACCTCATTTTCCTATTTATTTCTCCATTTTTTTTTTTGTCACCCTACATTCCTTATCCATGACTCTATAGCCTTACTATATATTAATAAAACATATGAATGTTAACATCAAGCGTTTGTAGTCCAACGGTTAGGATAATTGCCTTCCAAGCAATAGACCCGGGTTCGACTCCCGGCAAACGCATTTTTCTTTTTTGTAAAGAATACGCACTCCATACATATTTCATTTTATATGCATCATCATCATATCACATATAATTCAATTTTTTCAATCTTTTATCATATTTATGGGTACAAAAGTATAACTTCCAATTTTTGGGCATAGCAATTTATCAGTTGTCTCTCTGTTTATTAAATAGTAATTTCAAACAATAATATTGGATGTCATGAAAATTGTTTCACGACTCTATCTTGAATATGAAAATGTGTAACTACTATATACTACCTTTTATGTTTTCCAATAGGTGCTAGTTGATTGATTAATTCACTCACTATTCACGAGTCTTTTGTGATTCCATCGATCATACTAAATAGCATTCCTGAATTTGTAACCAACAACAGCATAAAACTGATACTTTCTTAGCATATCCAAATTAAAATCTACAAGATATACGCCAAAAGACGCCTTGTACTTTTTACTCATTCAGTACTTCTTTATGAGGCAGAAACTTGACTTGTTTTACTTTCCTATTCATTTGACACATATTTTGTACACTAATCATTATTCAAATCATGAAATCAGGTCTGCATTCTAAGGATTAAATCAAATATCAACATAATTGAAAATGAGCAATGACAGTGCAAAGAAAATGCAATGTATGCAATTGAAGGAGTAATTCTCTTCATTTTATTTTATCTTGAACAAGTATATACATCTGAGTATAAGCACGAAACACATGGCAACTCCTGCAACATTTTAATAAAATGTGCAGGACTGTTTACATTGGATCAGCAAGGACCAATTATAGCCCTCATTTATTTACACATAATAACAACTGAATTTCTTATAAATATGTACAAATTTTACAGATTAGGATTAGGAGTCTATGATAGTAATAATAGCATATCACTTTATGTTTTGGCCATGGAGCTTCACGAAACTGACTACTGTATTGAAATTTTTTCAATATGCTACCCCACCAGAAAATGTATCCAAGTCGTGAAGCACAGACTCTGTCAGCCAATAACCATCCCAACAACCACCAACCCGCTGCCAATAACAACAAGAGATGGATATTATCGATAAATCAAAGAATAAAAGGGAACTGATAATAAACCAACAGTTCATAATTCCATGTTATCGTTGAATTAAGCACAAAAAATTGAAGTTAAATAATCATTTAGCTACCCAATGTGGTAAGAGCACAACTCAGCAAGCACCAAAATTCAAAAACATGCAAAAAATGTATTAGATAATCCACAGTATAGACTTGTGTAAAACTGGCACTTGAAATTAAAAGTATGTCTGATATGTGTTGGTGTAAGACACTGACATGACACCAACACATATAATGACATTCAATCTTTTCTTTTTTTAAAATTATTATCGGTGTCGATGTGTCAATGTTATGTCAGTTGTCTATGTATGTGAAAGTGTTAGTGACTCATAGGAATGGACCCAAAGGATGGAGATATATAAACCATTTATTGGATGGTCCAATTACTTCATGAATTATTAAAGAAATTGGTAGAAGGCAAAGTTGTGTTTTTCATTGACAGTATCAAGAGTTATCTATACAGAGCGTGCACATACTAGCGCTACCAAAAATCAGGAGCTGATTATGTACATGAGATATTCTATGAACTAAATATGTACCGGAAATTCTAGGAGGTAAACATGATATTCTAGAAGATCTTAAGCAATCAACTGCTGATATGTAACTAATTATCCCAATAATTATGATAATTTAACATCAAAATCAAACACTCTAAATGAAAATAGTTGATGTTTAACAAGAATGGCTATTATAATGATCAAACCTGAACCATTGTAAATTGAAATATCTCCTCTTCCTCTGGTCGACTTCCTCGAACCCAAATCCGCTGCTTATATTTGTTCTGTTTGAAGTTCATCACACCCCAGAAAAATGCCAAAAATGAAAAGGAATATTAAGAACTTGTGGCAGTGACTTTTTGGGCTTAAATGAAAGTTATTGTGACATGTCCATTTTATTTACCTCCTCCACAAACAAACTGCTCATGATCTTTCTTTCCTTGTGACCCAATAAGACTCGGTAAGTTGAATGGTGAAAAATACGTCTGAACCTTTCAAACTGCACACGAAGAGTTGTACTATTTACTTTTACCATAAACATATGCTATAAACTATACAATACCAATCAATCTAGAGGTGTGTTATTTTGACACAAAATATGAGAACAATTTGAATTGTTAACACATTTCAAATACATTTGTTTCAGCAGGTGATTAATTAATGTAACAAGGTGTTGCAACTCATTAACCATTCATGAAACACAATAACCACGATTTTTAACGTCATTTACCACGACTTTTAAGTGGATACTTGAACACAAAAAGTGATTAATGGATATCATGCATATTTGGACACCTGAAAAAAATTGGGTAGATTTAAACAGAATTTGGATGGTCAATGGATATAATGTTATATTTAAACACCTAAAATCATGATTAATTACGCACAGAGCATGGTTACTGAGTTACGGCACCTTGTTATATTAATTAATCATTGAAAAAGTTGTCAAAATTTTTGAATGAAACATATATTGCTAACCTGACCAAGGTCAAAGAATGGGCCAAAGTATGTGGACCTTTCAAAAGGATCAAATCCAGCAAACTAGAAT
>Ga0315915_1000158_pt1 | contig 55004 bp, 46 predicted proteins | sample MpolbnodulesMG_FD_207738 | JGI IMG/M metagenome (GOLD analysis project Ga0315915, IMG submission 207738) | Medicago polymorpha root nodule microbial communities from Los Angeles, California, United States - branched nodules | ecosystem: Host-associated > Plants > Roots > Nodule | place: USA... | reverse complement strand
AACATGTTCCGCTGAAGGTCTCAATTTTCGCTTGGAGGTTGGTAAAGAATAGGCTTCCTACACGGGCAAACTTGGTGCATCGTGGTATCCTGTCAGACGCGGGTGCTGGTTGTTTATGTGGTTGCGGTGATACCGAGACAACTCAGCACTTATTCATCTCTTGTGATTTTTATGGCACCTTGTGGTCTCAGGTTCGAGCTTGGCTTGGTGTGTCAGGTCCAGATTCATTTACCGTACCAGATCATTTCTATCAGTTTACTCATTCAGCAGGTGGCGGACGTGCAAAATGCTCTTTCATGCAACTTGTGTGGTTGATTAGTGCGTGGATAATCTGGAATGACCGTAATCAGCGATTGTTTAACAATTTGGGTAGCTCTATTGACCAGTTGTTGGACAAAGTAAAGCGGTGCTCTCTTTGGTGGCTAAAAGCTAACAATGCTGTATTTGTTTTTGGTTTCCATTTGTGGTGGTCAAGTCCTTTGGCTTGTCTAGGACTTACCTATCTTTGATTAACACTATTCTTTTGTAATTATTTGGGAGCTCCTTTGTACTACTTGTGCTTGGGTGAGCTCCCTCCTTGTTAATATATAAGTTCCATTTTTGATTGTCCAAAAAAAAAAATGACAATTCATTTTTTATATGAAAAAAATAAAAACAAAAATATAATAAAAGAAAATCAAAATTAACTGATAAGATCATGAATGATATATTTTTTTGGTTTTCGACTATAAATGATATCTGATTTTATTTTAATTAAATCCTTTTTTGAGCAATAAATAAATATATAATTTTTTTTATTATTTTTATTCAAAAATAATTAAAAGTAAATCCTTATTTTTGACTAAAGAAATATTGAAAAGGGATTTTTCTTTTTTAATTATTTTTTTGGTCAAAAAAGGATTTTTTTTTTTAACAACACATAAATGGGAAGTTGTTATTTATTTTTTTGACTAATTTTTTTGGTCAAAAAAGGATTTTTTTTTTCTTTAACAAAACATAAATGGGAAGTTGTTATTTATTTTATTGACTAAAGGAATAAAATTTTGACTAAAGGAAATTTTTACTGTCTTTTTATATTTTCCCTTATTTCTTTTATTTACTTTTCTAATCTTTTTTTATTACTATCTCGAGATTTTGGAGATTCAAATGGACGATTAACTCTCGTTAATAATTTTAATGAAGTTGAATCTCCAAACTCGAATTCAAACTCCGGACTTTGATTAACTTATAACAGACTTGTGTCATTTTATCTAAGTACTCTCGGGTATTTGCTAATTACCTTAATATGTTCGGTAAACATAACTCAATTAGTAGCTAGAAGGACAATAATATTAAGCAGGGGCTGAAGTTGAAACCCTGAACTCCCCACTTCTCCATATTTAAAATGTGTGAGCTCCAACCACTATATCATTTGAACAAAAAAACATTTCAATTAATATATTACATTAGTGTACAATTATTTTATAGATGCATCCGGTGACGTACATTTTCATTAATTGACTGATTTCTTCAACAAGAGATTCATTAGTTGACCGACAACACATCTTGAATGCATCAACAAAATAATTGTATACTTGCAACTTACTCCATCCGTTTCTAAATATAAGCAAAATTCACTTTTTAGGTTCATTCGTTTAATGATGTATGTGGTTCATATTATGGACCACATACATCATTAAACGAATGAACATAAAAAGCCAATTTTGTTTATATTTAAAAACGGAAGGAGTATCACATACTTCTTCCGGTTACATTTATTACCAACTTTTGTTTTTTTAGATTCATTAAATAATTGATGTATCTAAATTGTACATCACTTATTTAATGAATTTTAAAAAGCAAAAGTTGTTTATAAATATGACAAAAGGGAGTATTCATTAGTATTAATTATCCTACTTTAAACTTTTACACTGACAGTGTATAAATTAAATCATATCCTTATATAAATAAATGGTTCAAAAATTTAGACACACTGTGTATCAGAATTCAGAAGCTAAATTCTATAGTGAAAGAGTAAGTGCTTATTTTCTAGTACTATTCTGTTTTCTTTTTCTCTTTCTCCATTTCACGTTCTTCTTTTCGAACTCAACACCTCTCACAATTCTTCATCTTCCTAATGCTCCTTTTCGTTCATTTTTCATCAAATTTTCAGAATCGAAATGGAAAATTCAGATCACGACGAACCAGACAAGAAGAAGCCTCATCTTCTCACTCCTGTTTCTTCCCGCGTCTCACGAAATTCAAGCAACCATTCTCCTAACAGTAAAAATGTAAACTTTTATTTTTTAATCTCTCTCTTTTTTGTTATTAATTGTTATTTAATCTTGTTTTGTTATTGATTAATCATGTTATGAATTGGGTTATTGATTAATTGATTATGTTGTTTTGAATTTTGGTGTTAATTGGATTTTTAGAGCTGATTGGTTTTGTGGGCACCTGCTGAATTGAGTTTTTAGTTCATTGTGAGTTGAACTTTTGTAAAAATTTGATTTTTGAAAGAAGGGGTGAGGTGGGGTGGTTGTTTGGTTTTGCTTAGGTAAGCGCTTATAGTGTAAGTGCTTATCATATAAGTAAAATTATTTTCATATAAAATATAGTTTGGTTTTATAGGACACTGATGAGCTTATGAAAATAAGCTGAAAATTTTGATTTTTAAAACAAGGGGGGTGGTGGGGTGGCTGTTTGTTTCTGCTTAGTGCTCACTAACTAGAGTTTTGTTTGGATAAACAACTTAATTAACCGCTTATAATATAAATGGTTATTATACAAGTCAAACTGTTTTTCATATAAACTATAAGTTGTTTTCATAAGATATTCTGGTGAGCTTATGAAAATAAGCTGAAAACATTTTATGGACATATTGTTAGCTGTTTCTGTAAGTTCTTTCAAATGGTTTTGTAAGTGTTTATGCTAGAAGATAAGTTTAAATAAGTCGATCCAAACAGACTTTAGGGATGTGAAGAGTAGAAAGGATACATTATGTTATTATGTATGCTACTTGTTGTGTGCTTAATATTTTTGAAAGGGGATGTTTTTTCATGTCAATGAAAATCCTTTATTTTTAAAACGTGGTATATGTTTTTTTGAAAGGGGAAAAGATATGTAAGGGCAAGGGTTTTTCGTAAGTTCTCTCAAAAGTTTTAATGTTTATTATCGGAAACAAGCTGTATCTGTGTGTGGTTGCAGCAAGTAATTTTTTTAATAATGACTTCTTTATATGTTTTACTTACATAATAACTCGAGATACTTCCTCCAGGCTGATGCAGGTGTCTTACAGCTCCAGAATCAGCAGCTTGTTCAGCAGACAGAAGTCCAGAAACAGGATATACAGGATCTTGAAGAAAAAACTAAAGAATTAAAAGAAAGACAGAATTCGTACGATGACATATTAATTGCAATCAACCAACATTGGGATCAGGTTATTGTTTATTATCATGCTCCCGTTTTTGTCCATTCTGCTCACTATTCATTTGTTATTTCCTCTTTCAAATGTAAATGGCCATTAGTAGTGCATGTTCTGGTGACCCAGTTGGCTAGATAATATTGCCATATTCTTGAACGATGTGCACATTGGTTTGACTTATTTTCTTTTGTAGCTGGTTGATGATATGGCTCTTCTCGGGATACAAGCTGGGAGAGGAAAAGATTCTTTGAAAACTTTGGATTACCTTGATAATCCTCCAGGTACTTTAACACGCACACACACACACAACAAGTTCTTTTATGTAGTATTAAGGAAAAAAAATAGACTGACTTTACTTTCTTTCTAGGTTCCTTTCCTTCGTGTCCTCCGGATGATCTACTTCTATGTAGATTAATCCAGAAAGATTCTTTGGAGGGAGGCAGTAATGACGAGATTACTAATTATGTTGAGGAAGCCCTTGCTTTGCGTCGGTTATCTACCAGGGAGTTGTTGAAACTCATTCAAGATACTATTGATGATATGGAAAGAATTGAGGATATAGGTCAGGTTTTACACGAAGATTTATCCACAGAAGGTATAACACATATGAGATACTATGCAATGATTGTATTGAATTGATAGTTTTCTACCATATATCACAGATGTTGTATTGCTTAAGGAAACATGTATAATTGATCTTTTGTTTTTACTTATATTTGGGTTTGTAGATGTTATCATCAAAATGTCTAAGATTGATGATATGACGAAAAAGGAGGCCGACAATTTTCGTGAAGTGATCAATACTCTCCATGCAAAACACAAGGAGTATACTGTTGGTATACAGAATTATATAGACGAGTGCTCACGAGATCAATCTGACATAAGACGCCTTACAGGTATTTGAAATGTCACTTTTTTTCTTTATTGTTTTAACCACTTCAGTTATTATGAAGTTTAGAATAACTCGGTATGAATTTAAAAGATATTGATTAGCATATAATGTGGGTTTTAAATGGTTAGCAGCATGGTTTAGTAAATGGAAGGTTTCTTGTTGTTTAATTATATTTGTTAGTTATAACTATAGGTGGCAATATTATATATGGTGTACGTGTAAATCTCCAATTTGATCCTTAAAGTTTTTTTTGAACATCAATTTCACCTTGGAAATATTAACAAGGATATTTTTGGTCACTACATGACATCAATTTGGCCTGTGTAAGCAGTAACATTTGTTAAAATATCATCCGACCAAATTTATATAATAATCTTTTGAGGGCCAGATTGAATGTTTTGAAAATCTTTCGAATATCAAAATGGGGTTTACCATAAAATTATGTTGGGGCATCTCTGGCTTTTATAATTGTACAAAGAACTTCTTCAGCACGATGTTCATTTCTTGTTATTTTGATGATGTTAAACTAATATGGAAGGATCTCATGAAATTAATATTTTCGTATCTTAAAACAAAGGTGATCTTTGAGGATTGATTTCCATAATTGGAAGTATGTTTGAAATTTATGTAACTACGCAAAAAACATCACATACTCAAATTATCTAGATAAGTTTTTGTGAAACACCTATCACATAGTAGGTGAGAAAGAAAGTGAGAACAGTCTTCCCCCTCAATTTCGCTCTTAGTAAAACTGCTTTCTCACGCAATGATACAACTTCAAGAGCTACATCTTTCCATCACTTCAACTGATCTTTTGTCATCCCAATTTTTTTTAGATAAAGCTATGATCATCACACGTAACTCAACTTTGATACCTATTCTCCTTTAAACATGCAATACTGTAAGAAACTAGGAGATTCAAACATAGACACTTCATATCTAAATAGATAAAATGTGATATGCAGACCAATATCTTGTTTGGTCTTTTCCATCTTAATTTCCATATCATTCCTTTCAATAATACATTTCCACACTTGTAGCTCATCGGTCCCAGTCAGAATTGTCAAGGATACAACTTGCATTATCACCAAACTCTAATTTCAAATTCCGTTCCTTCTCCCATTTTGCGACGTTAGCCTTGCCAGCCTAAAATTGTTTTTAAAAAGAATATGTAAAAGAGTATTATAAAGAAGGAAAAAAAAATCATTGTTAACAAGCGGATTCTCTGCCAATATTTTATATCGATCCAATTCAGCGATCCAATGTTAACAATGAACATCAATGGGAAGTAGAATGTAACAATTATAAAAATTCTACAATAGGGAAGAAGAATGTAACAATTAAAATTGCAATTATAAAATTTTGATAATACAATTTTAAACAAGTTTTATGTAAAACAATTTCATGTTAGGGAGCATATGTGAACATGCCGTGATGTTTTTGATCCCCTGGGTTATCCCATGCGAGCGTCTGCAGTTATGAGGCATATGAATATCGAACTCCTAGGCATGATAATGTGATCATAGGGTTGTCCGCGATTGATGATATTTCCGCTGCAGTTGTATTTTGCGCTAGTTCGACAACTGACGATGCACATGTTTCCATTGGCAAACTCTGTTTGTGATTGTTACTTGTTTGATTAATGTCTTCGATGTTTTGTAGAAATCTTGGTCTACGAGAATTTGGGTGTTGTCTACCTTGATATCCGCACCTTGTTATCATTGCCTCGTTTTCTCTTCTTTCCAAATGCTCGTTCATCCTATTAGACGTTCTTTCTCTTCCTCTACCTTTTCCTCAACCATTTCCTAGCTTAGTTGCTGGTAGAGCGCATACTGCAATTCTATGTTGAGCATTTGAGTCACTTTCTGCATCACTTGTTTCTCCTTAATTTACACTTTGATTGAAATTTCTAAAATTGTATGTCATCTTCTTGGGATTGTTATCACAGGAAGTTTTATAAATTTGATCAAACAGTGTCAATCTAATGTACTGATATAGAGGTGAGTGTCACCTCTATTGTGAATACGTTATGTTGACATTGTTTGACAAAATTTCTGAAACTTCTAGTGATAATCGCCCAAGAAAACGACATACAATTTTAGAAATTGCGGTCAAAGTTTAAACTATGCAGAAACAACCGGTCCAGAAAGCGACTCAAATGTTGAAAATATAATAATAGAATGCGCTCTACCAACAACTTAGCTAGGAAATGGTTGTGGAAGAGGTAGAGGAAGAGAAAGAAGGTCTAATAGACTGAACGAGCATCTGGAAAGAAGAGAAAATGAGGCAGTGATCCCAAGGTGGGGATATCGGGGTAGACAACACCCAAATTCTCGTAGACCAAGAAATCTACAAAACACCGATTACATTAATCAAACAAGTAACAACACAAACAAAGTTTGCCAATGGAAAAGTCCTTTGTCAGTTGTCGAACTAGTGCAAAAAACAAGTGCAATAGAAAATCATCTATCGCGGTCAACCTTACAATCACATCATCCTGCCCAGTAGTTTGACATCCATATGCCTACAAAATTGCATGATGCTCGCCTGGGATAATCCTGAGGAACAAAAACGCCACGTTAACATATGTTCCCAAACATGACACTGTTTTGCATAAAACTTGTTTAAATTTGTATTATTATAATTTTTACAATTGTAATTTTAATTGTTTCATTGTACTTCCCTACTGTAGAATTGTTACAATTGTCACATTCTACTTTCCATTGATGTCATTGTTAACATTGGATTGCTGAATTGAATCCATATAAAATATTGGCGGAGTCTCCAAAGGTTGATGATGATTTTTTTCTTCTTCTTTTATAATTGGTTGCTTCTACTTTTCCTTCTTTTATTGTTTACACTGTTAAAGAGGATTTTTCTCTAGTTGAGAGTTACATTAATACTTCTTGGGTACATATTTGTAAGACTTATTGTCATTATTTATACAGGTTTGAATGTGAATTCATCACTCTTACTGAGTTGAGGATGACTCTGATTTTAGGGTAGAATATTTTATTATTTTCTTCTTCTGTACTTATCGCCGTAGTAGTGTGTGATTATGAAGAAAAATTTTACTTCCTCTTTTTCTGATTATAATTTAGCATTTTTGTGCATAGCTGTATCAAAGCTTGTGCTTTCAAATCACCAGACACAATATTCAGTTTTATCCATAGTTCTAACTTCCATGTATTTATAATTGTAATTTTTTATTTGGAAAATTATGGAACTGAATTTTGTTGTATGGAAATATATAATGTAGGAGTTAATTTGATTTTGAAATCCTTTAGATTTTAGCTTTTTATTAAATAAAAATCTATGCAAATTTGGTTAATTTGAATTGATTTGATTTTCAAATCTGAAGTTTTTTATGATGAGTTCCAAACATAATTTATGTATAAAATCAAATTAACTACAATTTTAAATATTCCAACATAAACTGTGCGCAGTAATTTGAATATTTAGGCAAATAGGCTAATGCACAATTAAATTGTTTTTATGATATTTATCTGATTTTTCGACGAAGGGAATCATAATGAAAGCTATTGGGAGATATAATATAATGCAAAAGTAACATTGGCCTCGGTGGAGGACACAGTTTTGAGGTCGTATGCCGAGTAAGGAGAGATAGTGCTACTGAAATTTTCTGTAATTAAGATTATCAACCCTTAAAAACAGTGTTTTAAAAAATAGACCGAACTGGCCGGTTTGTTTGATCTTGGTTACATTGCAGTCTGGTTGACCCGCGATTGGTTTGACCAATTTTTTTATTTACATTTTTGTATGCCCTTCATTTATTTTTTCAATACTTTCTTATTTATCTATTTGTCCTTTGATTCAACCATGAATAAACTGATTGAACCAAGTGAACCAATTACCTTGAGGTTTCGCCGGTTCAACATCCACTCCGGTTTATAAAACATCGGAATAGATATGACCAGAGGTAACACATATTTATGCACAAATATTTTTCTATGATTCTAGAGATCTTATTGGCTCTTATAAATTTGGTCGATGGCTTTAAAATAATTGTCTCTTGAGAGTTTATTTTATTTTTATTAAAGGAGAGTTTGACGAAATCGTGGCCGAACTTGAAGAGAGTAGAAGAAAACTAGTCAGTCTGAAAATGCAAAAGGATGCAGCTATAGGAATGAATTCCTCCATTGCTGATGCAGTGAACAGAAAAGTGTCTCCTGAGAAGCCTGCAGAGAGAGCTATGGGTTTGTCCGAGTTGAAGAATTCAATTGAGGAAGCAAAGGTTTTATTTTTGTGATTTCTTTCCTTCTGTCATTCATTTGTTGATTCTCTGTCTAAGATTTATGCTTGGCTGATATCATAGATAGTGAATGCTGATCGTCTTTCTGAGATTCAAGATTCACGGGAAGAAAATCAAATATTGACAAAGCAATTTGAGGAACTTCAGGTTTGTAAATTTGAACTATCTGCAATGGTTTTGTCATTATTTCTTGAGTAAATGAGATGCATTGACTCAGGGTTCCATCTAAAAGTATCTTTTCATGTATGTTTATTTCCAGAATGAACTAACTGATGATAAGTATGTACGCACTTCCCGAGTATACTCTTTGGCAAATGATCAACTTCAACATTGGATTGCTGAATTGGATAGATTTAAATCATTGGCAGAGTCTCTGCAGGTTAACAGTGATTTCTTCTTTGATAATTTTTTCTTTTCTTTTCTTGGTGTTAACAGTGATTTCTTGTTTCTTCTTTGATATATATATTTTTTTTGGTTGCTTACCCTTTTACATATTCTTTTCAAATAAAATTTTAGGCTAGCAGGACTAACGTCGCAAAACGGGAGAAGGAATTGAATTCTAAATTGGAGTCTGCAGTTAATGCAAGGCATATCCATGACATTTCTGATTCTAGGACTGATGAGCTCAAGATTCAGTTGCAAAAGTGTATTAATGAAAGGAATGATCTTGAAATCAAGATGGAAGAGGCCAAACAAGATACTGGTCTGTGTATCATATTTCTCTATTTAGATTTGCAGTGTGTATGTTTGGATCTCCTAATTTCTTACAATATTAAATGTTTCAGGGAGAAAAGATATCAAGGCTGAGTTTGGTGTGATGTCTTCAGCCTTATCTAAAGAAATGGGGATGATGGAAACACAGTTGAAGCGATGGAAAGATGCAGCTCATGAAGCTGTATCATTGCGTGCGAAAGCACATTCGCTAAGAGAGAAATTGAGTGTGAAGGTTATTCACACAAACTGCCATTTCATTTTCTTTCTCACCTTCTTTGTATAGTTACTTTTTCATAGTAGAGGTTGGAAGCGCAAGTCTTATAAGCTGTCTTAATTATTGTTAATTTTTAAGAAATGGTTCACTCAAATGTTAGTGGCATCAAAGCCTATCTAAGATTTGTCGCCCCCGCTATCGGGTCGCTCTAACCACACTCTAGATGTCCAGTCCTGTGTGTGTTTGAGAGTCTAACGTTGGATGTGATTTGGTCTGAAAACATATTTATAATTGGTGGGAAATCATCACTCATCACCTTACAAGCTGGTTTTGTAAGGGTTGAGTTAATTTTGAAGTTACCTACTAAACTGGAATACATTTTGTCGATTTACACCTCTTTGAATTTAACGACTTCTCAAATTATGTTGGCTGGATTATACTGCCAGAGGTTATAGGCGTGTTCTTGTCCTTGAATTAATACTATTTAGGCATTAAGGTTTATTGATTCCTTTGTGTTGAAGCAGACAAGCGAACTCAAGAGCCTTGCAAACAAATGTGCTGAACATGTTTCGGAAATAAAGTCGTCAAAAGCAATGGTAAGTTTACCTTGGTGTTTTTCTTTATATGTGGATATTTAGTTCTTCAACGCCTCTTATATTCTACCTTCTCAATCTTAGAGCATGTCTCTGACTAAACCAGATTTGATTGCATTGTTTTTCTTTTCCTTTGTTAGTTGTGTTTTGCATGTGTATCTGCAACTATACTTTCCATGATTCTCAAACATTATCTGCATTCTGATTTTAGAGGCCTTCAAGATTGTCTCTAATTTCAAACAACTCATTAAGGTGTTTTGTTACAGATTGAAAAGTTACAGGAGGAGAATCAGGAGTTCGAATTTGTTTTGGATATGTATGGTCTGGAGGATTATCAGAAAAGGTATGCTGATCTGAAGTTGTTCAGTAGTGTCAGAGTTTAGTCTAGTTAATGTAATTATTGGACTCGTTATTCTATGTTGTGTTTGGGACGATATACTGAATTAATGTGTTGGAATAAGTAATGAAAAGAATCACCTGCCTGTGTTTAGATGTTAATACAAAATATTTTTTTCTTTGCTACAAGATGTTAAAAATTTTGCTTTTTAACAGAATGCACTTAATGTCATACTAGTTCCAATCTCCATAATGTTTTTTATTTCCCTCTTTTTTCCCCTTGTACGTGTTTAAAAGCTGATGATTGTCCCTGACCTCCTGTATTCAAGTTTTGGTGGATTCTGGATGAAGAAACTTGCTTTTTTTGTGGTCTATCTTCATTGCTTTGCCTTATTATTTTATGTACCACTTGCTGATTTTAATGATGCGCATGAATTGGTTCCACTGTTCCTTTAAAATTCATTTATTTTTTCAAGAACTTAATTATAGAAAGCCTCAAATTTTGTCCGCCAATGGTTCTAGTACTTTCTTTTGCAAATCTTATTTTCATATTCTAATCCTTGGAGGATGGCAAATACACACTTCAAATGGGTTGGTTCTTGAGCAAGAAAATGCTGGTAGAGAATTATTTCTCTAGATACTATCATTTATGGTGCTCAATTTCTTACGGTTTAACTATCCAATTGAACATATGATAAATGTTTTATTGCATTTGGTAATTGACTTGAGGTTTTGTTTCACATTCAAAACAAAATGTTTTTCTTTTCTGTCTACCTGGATGATTCATTCTGAACATGCTACAAACTTGATTCCAGCTTGCCAGAAGTTAGAGTATCTGAAAGTAAAGCTCGCTCTCAAGCTGAAATGCTGAAAAAAGCCTTAGATGAACATGGTCTAGAGTTGAGAGTAAGAGCTGCTAATGAAGCTGAAGCTGCTTGTGAACAAAGGCTTTCTGCTGCAGAAGCTGAAATAGAAGAGTTAAGGGCCCAGCTTGATGCAAATGAAAGGTTTGTGTTTATGCACATTACTCACTGATTATGGATTTGCTGCATTGAGAAACTGGTAGAGAAAATTTATTTATTTTCATTCGCTTTTAGTTCCATATTGGTTGTTTTTTATGGTGATGAGGAGTGAAAGGTAGATGATTAAAAGTTTATGTAGAGTTCAAGGACTTTGTTCTTTGGCCGATATATTGTGCTCCTTTAGATAGCGTCTTCATAGTTGATACATTCTTTCAAATTGGTTGTCTTCATATGAATGGAATAAACGATTGTAAAAACTGCCTCCGCTTATCAATCTGTTGATACATTCTTTGACCATGTTTTATCTGCGATACTATTCAGAAAAAATTTGGAGATGACCGAGGCTATTAAAGCTAAAGAGGCTGAGGCAGAAACCTATATATCTGAAATCGAGGTTTACTTTTCTTCATGCTCAAACTATATAAACTGCTGTTAGTTGATGAGTTTGCTCTAACTATCTTTTCTTGTAATACGATTAAATGTTTTCTTGTAGACTATTGGTCAAGCATATGAAGATATGCAGACACAGCACCAACGTCTATTACAGCAAGTGGCTGAGAGGGATGACTGTAATATTAAGGTATGTCTTCTTATCACTAGTAGTTGTAAATGCTACCTTTCTGTGTTCTTCACCATTTTTCCATGCCCAACTCCTGCAATGTCTAGGTTACTGTCTAGGCTTTTGCTAACCTGGTTGATGAAAGTTTATGCTTCATATTTGTAACTAATATATTAATTGTTGAAAAACTGGTTTTGTATAAAATGATTTTGAAAAATATGGGCCTATTTACTTTGCAAAACATTTTTTTGTTCATTTTAATTACAAAAACGTTATAATTTTTTTACTCTATTTCTTTGTTTTTTAATAGGTTTTTATAGGAAACTGTGAAAACAATTAAAAGTTATTTGCAAGGTTTCTAATGTTAGACTTTGAAAACAGAATACAATTGCCAAACTACCAAAGAAGATTTATATAATAAATAAATGACACATGATAGAATTAATGTTACCATATCTGCGAGAATCAACTTTGGACGAGGCAGCTGATAATTTATTTTGGCGAGGTACCTTTACAATTCTATTTTCTCAGTCCTGGTTGATTTTTACTTTTAGAAAGGATAAAATCTTGTTCTAAACATAAACTTAATACGCATAGAAAATCATGATATTTTCTAAATAATTTATACTTCTCACTAAATAAATAATTCCATTTGGTGTTGGTGAGACCTTGTTTTTATCATATTGCAAACTTTATGCAGCTTGTATCCGAAAGCGTGAAGGCAAAACATTTACATAGCACTTTATTGTCTGAAAAGCAAGCCTTAGCTGATCAACTTCAAAAGATTAATTCTTTGATAGAAAATTCAAAAAAGAAGATTGCAAATAGTGAAGAACAGGTATTATTTCCCCTGCTACTTAGCCCCCTACTAATATATCTTATTTTGCTAAACTGTGCTGCTGCTCACTGTTTTAAACAATTATTTGAACTGAGCAGATCAAACACATTCTATCAGAAGCTGCTAAATGCACTCAAGATGAAAAACACCTTGTAGCCGCCTTAGAGTTTGCTAGGTGGGAACTGGCAGATGCTGAGAAGGAGTTGAAGTTGCTCAAGTCTGTTGCTTCAGCTTCAGAGAAAGAGTACGAGCAGATTCAGAAAGATGTGGAAGCTTTTGAAAAAGAATTGGATAGTGAAAGGTATTTTTCTCTCTTAGTCATTCAATCAAGTCTGGATCCGGAACAGATTTTTAAACTACTCTTCACTAAGTTAGGTTTAGTGTGTTTATACAATTTTAATTCTAATGATGTTCCTAGAGCCTCCATAAGTTTGTGTAAACTGAGGGGGATCAATAATAATCTTGGAGCTCAAGAGCCTTTGTAGTTGGTATATGGTTCAATTCTGGTGTCGGCTTACTTTCTCGTGGTTGCTTAGTTTGTATAAAATCATATTTTATAAAACTCAACAAGTTTTCGCACTTAGGTTTTTCAAAAACATAAAGTAGAGTTTGGTTAAACATGTAGATTTTAAGATTGCATATTTTTGCAGACCCAAAATATCAAACTGATCCATCTTTTGAGATATATCTCTTTACTCGAGGTGAAATGCAAGTGCTATAGTACGAGTACGCTATGTCTTGTTCTGTGTCTGGATTCTAGAAAGTTTGGTGCAGAATTTGTACTTCATGAGATGTGTGTTAATGTTATGCATCCATGAAATGGTTGATTTTGGAAAATGATTGTCTCATATGAAATGCCCTCTCAATCGGCTCAAATATACTCATCCAATTATATCATGCAGGAGTTCACGGAAGAAGCTTGAGGAAGAACTAATGGAAGTGAATAACCAAATTGCTGAGCTGAATTCTGAAGCCAAAGAAACTGCAGTACAGCAACTTGAAGAAGAAATCAGAGTTTGCAAAAACATGATCAAGTGTACTGTCTGTTCTGACCGTCCAAAGGAGGTAAAAACAGGCCAACTTATCTAACTACAGTTCTTACTTTTATGGTAGTCAAATTAACTTGGGATTGTTTGGAAGAGCTTATGTTAACTTATCTCACTCTCACATCTTAAGCGTTTTTTTTTTTTTGTATTTGTATTTGGATGCATTCGTAAAAATAACTTATGACCTATTCAAATGTTGTTAGCTTATTTAAATAAATTCTTCATTTTTTTTTGTATTTGTATTTGGATGCATTCGTAAAAATAACTTATGACCTATTCAAATGTTGTTAGCTTATTTAAATAAATTCTTCATTGTAGCTTACAAACAAGAGCTAAATTATGCTCCCTAGTATAGTTTATTGAATATAAGCGCTCAATTAAGCTATTTTCCCAAATGAACACTTGTTGTCTTTTGCATTGTCTAAGAGTTTAATATTGTATTTGGCAGGTTGTGATTGTCAAGTGCTATCATTTGTTCTGCAATCCATGCATACAAAGAAATCTTGAACTCCGTCACCGCAAATGTCCTGCCTGTGGAACAGCATTTGGACAGAGTGATGTTCGCTTTGTTAAAATATAAGACCGATTCACCACTCATGTAATGGTAACTATTCTATCGGGCATTTAGGTTTTTAAGTCAGTAGTCTAGTACATTTGGTTTTACTATATATTTGTAAACTTTATTATGTTATGTCACTGTAATCTTATGGAACCCTAATCGTCACCTTTGCTATTTTCTATGAAACCTTAGATTGTTAACAATGACCTTGTGTTGTTTAATGTTTTGGATCCTTTTTCATTGTTGTTTGTTTTCCCTTGATAATACTTTCGACAGGCGTTCTTATCCAATAAGCAATCAATTTTTAGATTATAAACATTGTTGGTACCATTAATTCACTTTCAGGTGGCATGGTTTTACCTCCTACAACGAAATAGTTTAATTTGCAGAAACGTTATTTGAAAATATTTTGGGACAACAAAATTTGACAACTTTTTGAATGATTAAAGTAGTTCAATTAGTGGTTATTTGATGAGTTATGATATATGAACAACCATGGTGACAACTTCATTTTCCTCTATTTCTAGTGGTAAAAAATAATAGAGAGAGAAAAAGGAAGAGAGAGAATAAAAACATAATGTGAGAATGAGAGAGAAAGTTGTCAAAAAGTTGTTGCAAAATGGTTCTACAAATATCAGTTCTCTTATTTGATATACAACGCATTTTAATACTTTGATATTTTTTTTTTACAAAATAGTTTTTGTTGGATAGGGTTACAAAGAAAAAAAAACATAACTAAAGGGAACTTAAGTTCCAAGCTTGTCTCACAAGAGGAGTGACTCCATGTCTGGTAAGGGACGGGACGGTCCTAGGTAAACAATAGAAGTCGAATGAAAGCCTTCTTTAGCCATAAAATTTGCACACATATTTTCCTCATGCAAAATATGCACCAAAGTATAGTTTCTCTTCTTGTTGTAAGGCCTCAGAGATTTGGAGAATATTTGAAGCATGAACATGTAAGTTATGACTATTGGAACCGATGAAGATCTTCACAGCTTCCAAGACATCACTTTCACAAATCACATTTGTGTAACCTCGATCATGACAAATGTGAGCACACAACTTAGCCAATAGAGCATCCCCACCAACCTCATAATGGGAAAATCCAGTGATCCATTCACCCACGTGCTTCCGGATGACACCACCAGCGCCAGGGCACAAAGAGTATTATAGGAAACTACCATCTACATTAAGCTTAAGCGTTCCCTCAGGAGGTGAAATTCAATGAGCCAATAGATGTGAAGATGATAGATTATGGCCATTATGCATGTGGTAAGTAATGCAATCGTCATGTAAAATAAATGTTTTTCTCACCACCTCATGTATTTGCCAATGCTGGTGTTCAAAAATCACATTGTTTCTCCAACACCACGATTGCCATAAACCTGCAATGAAGAGATTTGAGGCAACACCACAAACCATATCATGAATCCAAACTATGACATATGTTTGAAGGAAATAATTTAAGTGAAGACTCATTCCTATACGAAGCCATAACTCTTTATAATGAGGACATTCATGTAAACAATGACAGAGGTCTTCCATAGGTGATGAGCAACGGGTGCAACTTGGGGGAAGCTGCCATGTTGCAATAATGTCGATAGGTATTTGTAGGGAGGGCATTATAGTAACAAAGCCAGATAAAGTGTTGTAGCTTTGCTGGGACTTAAGTTTCCAGATCTAATTCATGTTGCAATTAACATCCTAAGTTCTATTTTGTTAGAGAAGCCAATGATACCCACTTGTGTAAGAATAAACATCTTGTTTTGTATGTTGTTAAGTCCACTCATTCAGAAGCCTCATGTCCAGTCTTGTAGGGGCATGTATATGGCGTAGATAGTCACGAACTTCAGGTGGAAGCATTGTACCAAGACTATGAACGTCCCATCTACCACCAATGTATACATCCCGTAAGCACAATTATGTATCACTTATGTTAGGGGTGGGAATAGGCTGGGCCGAGTCAAGATTTGCTTAAATAGGCCCGATCTAGTTGAAAAAACTAAGGTCTAAACCTTGACCTTTTACCTGTCAAAGACTTTATTTTAAGCCTGTCCTGACCTATTAACCTGTCTAAAAGCCAAGTTTCTGTTACAAATTTCAAATAGAGTATGTTCATCAATTTTTAATTCTTTTTAATTTGTGCAACGTACTTAATATAGAGATAAACATTAATTATTCACAAATTAAACTAGTAAAACACAGTTGTAAAATTTATGGATGGATAGAAACTCAAGAATAATCATGTCTGATAACAACAAGAATTTCAAACTTAATCTATTAGCCATACTTAACATTAGACATATTAGTAGCAAGCCTTAACAGTTCACACAAATCAAATAACCATATGAGTCTTATATGATAACTCAACAAGCTTCCAAACAGTAAGAAACTGAAAACAAAATCAGCAGGAAAAAATGCATAAAATCTTCAATGTGATAACAAAATCAGCAACCAACAAATGTGGGAAAATGTAAATTCTTTTTGGTATTACTAAATATAAATAATAAATGTGGAAAAGTGTAATATACTCATATACGGGCCGACCATATAGGCTTGATAGACTTTTTTATAAGCCTAAGTCTGACCTATTTAAATTAATATGTTTTTAAAAAGCTCAAGCTAGACCTATTTATTAAACGAGTTAGGTCGGGCCGGGCTTTTAGTAGACCGAGCCATATACCCCTGACGAACGGCCAAACCTATTCCCACCCCTAACTAATGTGAACGATTGGGACAAGTTGGCATAGAGGTCCCAACCTAGTCCAATCCATGTAACACAGAGACGAATCACCCGTTCCATAACAAGAAAATCGAGTTGTTTATGAGCTTAAATTTGTATCGAGTTCTAGCTGGAAAAAAAAGGTTTGTCACAAACTTAAGTTAAATTTCGGGCCAATCTAATTTTTATTGGATCGAGTTGAGCTGAACCAAGCTCCACTCAGCTCGACTCATCTCCAACCTTATATGCGTATACATTGTACTCTCTATTTGAGGGGTAATAAGATTGGGGAATGCCATTGCTTTGATTAATTATTTATCTTGTCCTATTATAATTGGCATGGTGACAATATGAAATTATGTGCGGTAAAAAACTGCACCATTCAATTTAAATTCCATTAAGTTTGTCAAGAAAACAATTTGAATCAAAAAATATGTTTGAATATTTAGAAAACAATTTAAACCGATCAAGACTTCGTCTATGTTGTGTCTAGAAGGTAGCGGTAGAAAGATAAACTTAACTGACAGTTGCTTTTCTGACATACAAAACTTCATAATGACACATAAAAATGACGTTTTAACCCCCGGCAGTAGTTAACTACCGCTGGATTTATCCGGTAGTAGTTAACTACCGTTCCATGTATACAACACAAAAAAAAAAACTCCAGCGGACTACCGTGGAGCATGTGTATTAATTTTTTTCTAAAATTTGAGGTCCAAGTCTAAAGCTTAATGGTCTTAGTGCTTCCTGACTTTGTTCTTTAACTTGCATATGCATAAAAATTTGTTCTTTTCGGTTTCCTGACTTTCAAAGAGGGGATCTATACTTCAAAATAAGGATTAACAAAAATGAATGTTTAGCAGCCAAAGATTTTTCCCATGAATCAAAAGCCTTTTCTCGTAACTTGTGAACTAGGAATTCTTTATGCATGTAACGTAAGTAAAGTATAAAATGACAAGAAAAGAGCTCCAAGGAAATCCACTATACACCACACATACACAGTTAGAAGAGTGGTGATAAAACAAAGCAGATCATGTGAGACATAATTCAACATGGTTTGTTGGACAAACCTGTTGAATCACACTACAGAACCAAGTAAACATGTAAGGCCAACATATAAACCATTTCCTCTAAATTACTACTATTAAACAGCTGTAGCTTCCTCATATTCACAATATTATTTACATAACTTGAAATAGTTTCAAAAAAATCACTACACATGCTCCACGGTAGTTAACCACTGCTGGAGCATATTTTTTTTTTTTTTTTGTGTGTTGTATACTTGGAACGGTTGTTAACTACCACCGGATAAATCCAACAGTAGTTAACTATCGTTGGGATAAAAATGTCATTTACATGTGTTATTATGAAGTTTAGTATGTCAAAAAAGCAATTTTCAACTTGACATGGCTCGTTGGCTAAGAACATTGATTTGGCCCATTGGAATAAATTATTTTTTAATAAAACTTATTTATTTCTAAAGCTAAAAAAATAAATGAAAATTAATTTTTTATATGAAAAAAAATTAAATTTAATAAAAAATAATCAAAATTAACTAATAAGACTAGCAAAAAGACGGGCACTCACGTGTCTGTCTTTCCGCTCTTTTTATTGCGTCAACGTTTGAAAATTATGAACGGTATTTTTTATGAAATTTTGATTTTGATTAAAATTAAAAATATAAATGTTTGTTGCTTTCAAGTTATAACAAATCAAATTAATCATGATTATCTATTTCATTGAAACCAACAATATAACAAAAAATATAATCTATTTTTTTTAATGACACCATGAACAATCTTTATTATAGAAAAAGTGTTTAAGGGTATAATTGAGATAATGAAAAAGTAAATATGAATATACTCATCTAGTTTGTTACACTTTTTAAACGATAAAGGTAAAAAAAACATATATATATTCATATCGTGTTTGTTACATTTTTTTAATATTTAATATTATTCTTATCCATTTGTTACATGTGTTATTTGTATTTAAAATTAAGAGTATTTTTGAAATGAAAAGTCCAACCCAAAAGTGTTAAAAGGGGCAATTTTCTTTATATATAGTAAGTATAAATTATAAATGAATCATATCCGATTTTATTTTAATTAAATCCTTTTTTGACCAGTAATAAGCAAATAAATAAAAATTACTTATTTTTTGGCCAAAAATAATAAAAAGTAAATCCTTATTTTGACCAAAGAAATACTGAAAAGGGATTTAGTTTTTTTTGTCAAAAAAGGATTTTTTTTTTTTATCAACACATACAAGGGAAGTTTTTATTTTTTTTTACCAAAGGAAATTTTTTTAAAAGGTTTTTTATTTGACTGGACTTAAAAGGAAATTTGTTATTGAATTTTATAGTATCCCCTTATTTCCCATTATCTTTTTTTGTTGAAAGAATATATACGAGAAGATAAATTCTTTTTTTTTGGTGGTGTCCAAGGTTCGCAACCTGGACCTTGCATATATTATACATTGTCCTTACCAATTCTTTTTTAATATAACTTATTTATTTCCAAAGCTAAAAAAATAAACTTGTGAGATTATAAATGAATCATATCTGATTTTATTTTAATTAAATCCTTTTTTGACCCGTAAGAAGCAAATAAATAAAAATTACTTATTTTTTGGCCAAAAATAATAAAAAGTAAATCCTTATTTTGAACAAAGAAATAATGAAAAGGGATTTAGTTTTTCTATTTATTTTTGGGTCAAAAAAGGATTTTTTTTATCAACACATAAAAGGGAAGTTTTTATTTTTTTTACTAAAGGAATTTTTTTGAATGGTTTTCTATTTGACTGGACTTAAAAGGAAACTTGTTATTGAATTTTATAGTATCCCCTTATCCTTTGTTGATAGAATATGTATCATGGTTCATAGAATCACATGGTTGCTGACTAAGCACATTAATTTAATTCATTAAACTAGTTTTTTTATAATTTATTTATTTAGAAAGATAAAAAAAATTACAATAATTATTTTTGTTAAAATAATCATAATTATAAAAAAAGTTTCACAAATAATTGTTAACGGTGTGTATTCATCAACTGACGTGACAATACATCCTTAAAGACATACACCCTCCGATCACTATTATACACAAAAATTTGGATTTTAGATTCATTTAATTAATGATGTATATAATCTTTAATTAAAATTCTATAAAAAAGATTGAGTTTAATTGTGGTGGGTTTCCGGTCCAAAACAGTTTTACACACACAACCAATCAAAACATTATGAATTGCCACGTTTGGCCCACATTAATTAAAATCATTAATTGATGCGGTAATTCAAAATGTTTTGATTGAACGTGTGTGCAAAATTGTTTTGAACCGTCAACCCACCACTATTAAACTCAAAAAGTTTCACAAATAATCGTTAATAAATACATATATAAATTCCTAAAAAAAAATAAATACATATATAAATTACAATTTACACTTTACACCGACTGTGTATAAATGAAATCCTCTATATATTTTGTACTATGCTTTCTCTTTCTCCTTTTCCATTTCTCACTCAACACAGTTTCACAATTCCTCATCTCATTCTCTTCTTCCCAATGGTTCTTTTCGTTCATTTTTCTTCAATTTTTCGACCATCCATTTTCAACCAGCCATTCTCCTAACAGTAAAAATGTAACCTTTTTTCCTCTTTCTCTTTTTTTTTGTTGTTGTGATTAATTGTTGTTTAATCTTGTTTTGTTATTGATTAATTATGTCATGAATTGGGTTATTCATTAATTGATTACATTGTTTTGATTTTTTGTGTTAATTGGATTCTTAGAGCTGATTAGTTTTGTGGGCACCCATTGAATTGAATTGGGTAAAAAATTGATTTTTGAAAGAAGGGGTGAGGTGGGGTGGAATTTTGATTTTGTTTGATTTTGTTGAATAAACAACTAAAATAAGTGATTTTGGCCTGTAAGTCAAGTTGTTTTTGTAAGATGAAAATAAGCTTATGAAATTAAGCTGAAAATTTTGATTCTGCTTAGTGCTCACTAACTAGGGTTTTGTTGGGATAAACAACTTAGTTAAGTGCTTATAGTATAAATGGTTATTATACAAGTCAAACTGTTTTCCATATAAACTATAAGTTGTTTTTATAAGATATAATGGAGAGCTTATGAGAATATTGTAAGCTGTTTCCGAAAGTTCTTTCAAATAGTTTTTGCAAGTGTTTAAGCTAGTAGATAAGTTTAAATAAGTCAATCCGAACGGACTCTAGGGTTGTGAAGAGTAGAAAGGATGCATCTAATGTCATGTGATTCTATACGCTATGTTATTACTTATTATTATGGATGCATTTAATGGACTCTAGATTTGGTGTGTGCTTAATATTTATGAAAGGGGGTGTTTTTTCATGTCATTGAAAATACTTCATTTCAAAAAACCTATGTGTTTTTGAAACAGAAAGAAAAGTATGAGCAATGGTTTTACTGGCTTTGAAATTCATTAAAACTATGTGTGTTTGGTGGTCATCAAGTCATTTTCTAACGATGATTTGTTTATAAATTTTATGTTTTTCTTGCATGACTGGTGATGCTCCTTCCAGGCTGATGCTGATGTCTTACAGCTCCAGAATCGGCGGTTTGTTTAGCCAAAGAAGTCCAGAAACAGGCTATATGGACGATGACATATTAATTGCAACCAACCAACACTGGGATCAGGTTGTTATTTATTATCATGGTCTGGTTGTTGTTGATTCTGCTCTCTATCTATTTTGTTATTTCCTCTTTCAAATGTAACATGGCCATTAGTATTACTGTTCTGATATTGAATTGAAGATACATATGAGATACTATGCAATGATTGTATTGAATTGATAGTTTTCTACCATATATCATACATGTTGGATTGCTTAAGGAAATATGTATAATTGATCTTTTGTTTTTAATATGACGAAAAAGGAGGCCGACAATTTACGTGAAATGATTGATACTCCATGCAAAACACAAAGAGTATACCGTTGGTATTCAAAATTATATAAACGAGTGCTCACAAGATCAATCAGACATAAGACGCCTTACAGGTATTTGAAATGTTATTTTATTTTTCTTTATTGTTTTAGCCACTTCAGTTCAGTTATTATGAAGTTTAGAATAACTCAGTATGAATTTAAAAGAGAATTTAAAAGATATTGATTATCATGTAATGTGGGTTTTAAATGGTTAGCAGCATGGTTTAGTAAAAGGAATGTTTCCTGTTGATTAATTATATTTGTTAGTTATAACTATAAGTGGCAATATTATATATGGTGTATGTGTAAATCTCCAATTTGATCCTTAAAAGATTGTTTTCAACATCAATTTGGCCCCTGTAAGCCGTAATGTTTGTTAAAATATCATTGGACCAAATTTATATAATAATCTTTTGAGGGAAAATTGGATGTTTTGAAAATCCTTTGAGTATCAAAATGGGGTTTACCATAAAATTATGTCGGGGCATCTCTGGCTGCTATAATTGCATAGAGAACATCTTTGGTACAATGTTCATTTCTTGTTATTTTGATGATTGTTTAATGTTAGAATAATATTGAAGTATCTCATGAAATTAATAATATTTTCGGATCTTAAAACAAAGGTGATATATGAGGATTGATTTCCATAATTCCTTATATTTTATGATCTGTTTCCTCATTTAATTAGGAGTTAGAGTTAAGAGTCCAGTTAAAGTTTAGATAAGGATGGTATTTTGTTTCTTGTAAATCTCGTATCAAATAAATATTAATTTTAGGGCATTTATCATCTCTTTTTTCTCCATGTTTAGATGAAAAGAAAACGGACATTTAGAGGAGCTAGTTCGAATATATTCAATTAAGTAGTAGGAACAGTTGGAGAAGTTGGTTAATTGGAGCGCATATCAGTCAGATAATTGGAAGTATGTTTGAAATTTCTGTAACTACGCAAAGAACATCTCATACTCAAATTATCTAGATAAGTTTATGTAAAAGACCTATCACATAGTAGGTTAGAAAGAAAGTGAGAATAGCCTTGCCACTCAATTTTGCTCTTAGTGAGTCTACTTTTTCACGCAACGATACAACTACAAGAGCTACATCCTTCAACCACTTCAACTGATCTTCCATCATCCCAAATTTTTTTTTGTTGATAAAGCTATGATCATCACACTCAACTTTGATAACTTTCTCCTTTAAACATGCAATATTGTAAGAAACTAGGAGATTCAAACTTACACACTGCAAATTTAAATACAAAAAATGTGATACGCATACTAGTATCTTGTTTGGCCTTTTCCATCTTAATTTCAAGATCATTTCTTTCAATAATACCTTTCCGCTATTGAAGCTCAAGCTCATCGGTCCTAGTCAGAATTGTCAAGGATATGACTTGCATTATCACCAAACTCCAATTTCAAATTCAATTCCTTTTCCCATTTTGCGACGTTAGCCTTGCCAGCCTAAAATTGAATTTAAAAAGAATATGTAAAAGGAGAAGCAATTAATAAAATATCAATTATAAAAGAAGGAAAAATATCATCGTTAACATGCGGAGACTCTGCCAATATTTTATATCGATCCAATTCAGTGATCCAATGTTAACAATAATTATCAATTGGAAGTAGAATGTAAAAATTGTAAAAATTCTACAATAGGGAAGTAAAGTGTAACAATTAAAATTGCAATTGTAAAAATTCTGATCATACAATTTTAAACAAATTTTATTCAAAACAACTTCATGTTTGGGAGCATGTGTGAACTTCGCGTGACGTTTTTGATCCCCCGAGTTATCCCATGTGAGTGTCTCCAGTTTTTGAGGCATATGGATGTCAACTCAAGCATGATAATGTGATTGTATGGCTGTCCGCAATTGATAATGTTTCCGCTGCAATTGTATTTTGCACTAGTTCGACGATTGACCATGGACATGTTTCCATTGTCAAACTTTATTTGTGATTGGTACTTGTTGGTTCATGTGTTCGGTGATTTGTACATATCTCGGTCTACGAGAATTTGGATGTTGTCTAGCCAATAACCCCACCTTAGGATCACTACCTCGTTTTCTCTTCTTTCCGGATGCCTTCGTCCTCTTCCTTTACATCTTCCTCTTTCATAACCATTTCCTAGCTTAGTTGCTAGTAGAACGATGCCCGGATTCTCGTAGATTTCCCACCTTAAGATAAATAGAGATAATGCTCCCAAGGTGGGGACATCGCAGTAGTCGATGCCCGGATTCTCGTAGATCAGTATATGTACAAAACATCGAGCACATAAATTAAACAAGTAATAATCACGAACAAAGTTTGATGATGGAAAGAATTCCATCGTTAGCTGCCAAACCAGTGCAAAAAACAAATGCAATAGGAACATCATCAATCGCTGACATCCCTCTCATCCCATCACCCTGTCAAGGCGTTTGGCATCTATATATGCCTACTAAACTGCATGATTCCCATCTGGGATAACTCTGAGGAACAAAAACGTCACGCCATGTTCACATCTGTTCCCAAAATTGTATTATTAGAATTTTTACAATTACCACATTCTACTTTCCTTTGATGTTAGGATATGTACAAAACACTGAATTGAATCAATATAAAATATTGGTGGAGTCTCCAAAGGTTAACAATAAAATTTTTCTCCTTCTTTAATCATTGATTTTATTGGTTGCTTCTCCTTTTACATATTCTTTTTAAATAGAATTTTAGGTTGGCAGGGCTAACAACGCAAACTGGAAGAAGGAATTGAATTTGAAATTGAAGTTTGTTGATAATGTAGGTGTATCCTTGACAATTTGGGCTTGAGCTTCAGTTGTAGAAATATATTATTTGAAAGGAATGATCTTGAATAAAGATAGAAACAACCAAACAAGATATTAATCTGCATATCACATTTTCTGTTTTTAGATTTGCAATGTGTATGTTTGAATCTCCTATGCTCTTACAATATTCCATGTTTTAAGGAGAAAATATATCAAAGTTGAGTTACATGTGCCTTAGCTCTATCTAAAAAAATGGAAATATAATGGAAGAGCAGTTGAAGCGATTGAAGGATATGCAGTTCTTGAATTTGTATCATAGCGTGAGAAAGCAGATTCACTAAGAGCAAAGTTGAGTGGGAAGGCTATTCTCACAAAGTTTCCTTTTATTTTCATGAGTGGGAAGGCTATTCTCACAAAGTTCTCTTTCATATTCTTTCTCCTTAACTTTTTGATAGGTCTTCTACACAAACTTATCTAGAAAATTTGAGTTTGTGATGTTCTTTGCATAGTTACTTTTTCATAGTATTGTGGTCAGAAGTGCGAGGCTTATATATATACCATCTTGATTTTTGGTGTTTAAATGTCGCAGGATGTTTCACTCAAATGGCAGCAGTTTTGGATTGTTTTCATATTTTAGATCCTAGGCTATATCTTTTGGATTGTTTTCACATTTGCTTCAAGTTTCATGTTTTATTTTCTTAATAATTAATTTTAAGCATCTAATGCATTTGTAAATAGGGATTGGTGTTTTGTTAGGGGTGTTGCTCCAAGACATTTAATTTGCACTATAGTTTCTTGTTTTCTCTATAGTTTCTTGTTTACACTGTTATAGAGGATTCTTTCTCTGGTTGAGAGTTACATTAATACTTCTTAGGTACATATTTGTACGACTTATTGTCATTATTTATACAGGTTTGAATGTGAATTCATCACTCTTATTGAGTTGAAGGTGACACTGCTTTTAGGATAGAATATTTCATTATTTTTTTTCCTTCTTCTGTACTTATCGCCATAGTAGTGTGTGATTATTATGACAATAAATTTTACTTCCTCTTTTTCTGATTATAATTTAGGATTTTTGTGTATAACTGTACTAAAATTTGTGCTTTCAAATCACGAGACACAATATTTAGTTTTCTTCATAGTTTTAACTTCCATGTATATATAATTGTAATTTTTCATTTGGAAAATTATGGAACTGAATTTCTGTTGTATGGAAATATATAATGTAGGAATTGATTTGATTTTGAAGTCCTTTAGATTTTAGCTTTTTATTAAATAAATATCTATGCAAATTTGGTTAATTTGAATTGATTTGATTTTCAAATCTGAAGTTTTTAATGACGAGTTCCTAACTTGATAATTAATTTATGGATAATATCAAATAAACTACAATTTTATATTTTCCAACATAAACCTTGCAGTAATCTTGAATAATATTTAGGCAAATAGGCTAATGCACAATTAAATTGTTTTTATGATATTCATCTGATTTTTCGACGAATGGAATCGTAATGAAAACTATTGTGAGATTTAAAATAATGGAAAAGTAACATCGGCCTTGGTGGAGGATGCAGTTTTGGAGTCTTATGCCGAGTAGGGAAAGATAATGCTACTGAATTTTTCAGTAATTAAGTAAATTATCAACCATTAAAAAAACGTAAATTATCAAGAGTTACATGGAGTAAAATTAATTAGTCTGGTTAATTAGGAAAAGCAGTGTTTTAAAAATTGCACCGAACTGGCCGGTTTGATCGGTTGATTTGAGAACCAAAGAATTTGCCGGTTCGTTTGATCTCGGTTACATTGCAGTCTGGCTGAACCATGTTGGTTAAACCGATTGATTCAACACTTTTTTATTTATCTGTTTGTCGTTTGATTTAACCATGGTTAAACCGATTGAACCAATGACCTGGAGGTCTAGCCGGTTCAACATCCACTCCGGTTTATAAGACATCGGAATAGATATGACCAGAGGTAACACCCGGATATTTATGCAAAGATATTTTTCTATGATTCTAGAGATCTTATTGGCTCTTATAAATTTGGCCAATTACTTTTAAATAATTGTCTCGAGAGTTTATTTTTTCAATAATTAAAGGAGAGTTTGACGAGATCGCGGCTGAACTTGGAGAGTAGAAGAAAACTAGTCAGTCTTAAAAATGCAAAAGGATGCAGCTATGGGAATGAATTCCTCCAATGCTGATGCAGTGAATGGAAACTCATCTCCTGAGAAGCCTGCGGAGAGAGCTATTGGATTGTCCGAGTTGAAGAATTCAATTGAGGATGCCAAGGTTTTACTTTTTGTGATTTCTTTCCTTGTGTCATTCATTTGTTGATTCTCTGTCTAAGATATGTGCTTGGCTGTTGTCATAGATAGTGAATGCTGGTCGTCTTTCTGAGCTTCAAGATGCACGCGAAGGAAATCGAATATTAACAAAGCAATTTGAGGAACGTCAGGTTTGTAAATTTGAACTATCTGCAATGATGTTGTCATTATTTCTTGAGTAAATGAGATGTATTTACTCTAGGGTTCCATGTAAATGAATCTTTTCATGTATGTTTCTTCCAGAATGAACTAAATGATGATAAGTATGTACGCACTTCCCGAGTATACTCTTTGGCAAAGGATCAACTTCAACATTGGATTGCTGAATCAGATAGATTTAAATCATTGACAGAGTCTCTTCAGGTTAACAGTGATTTCTTCTTTCTTCTTTGATAATTGATTTTTTTGTTGTATTTTTTTTTGTGTTAACAGTGATTTCTTCTTTGATTTTTATTTTTTTATTTATTTTTTGGTTGCTTCTCCTTTTACATACACCTTTCAAAATACAATTTTAGGCTGGCAGGATTAACGTCGCAAAACGGGAGAAGGAATTGAATTCAAAATTGGAGTCTGCTGTGAATGCAAGGCATATCCATGTCAATTCTGACTCTTGGACTGATGAGCTCAAGCTTCAGTTGCAAAAGTGTATTATTGAAAAGAATAACCTTGAAATCAAGATGGAAGAGGCCAAACAAGATATTGGTCTGTATATCACATTTTCTCTATTTAGATTTGCAGTGTGTATGTTTGGATCTCCTCATTTCTTACAAAATTTAATGTCTCAGGGAGAAAAGATATCAAAGCTGAGTTTCGTGTGATGTCTTCAACTTTATCCAAAGAAATGGGGATGATGGAAACACAATTGAAGCAATCGAAAGATGCAGCTCTTGAAGCTGTATCATTGCGTGAGAAAGCACATTCTCTAAGAGCGAAATTGAGTGGGAAGGTTATTATTCACACAAACTGCCATTTCATTTTCTTTCTCATCTACTTTGTGATAGGTCTTTTACAGAAATTTATCCAGATATTTTGAGTCTGTGATGATCTTGTATAGTTACTTTTACATAGTATAGAGGTTGGAACCGCAAGTCTTATAAGCTGTCTTAATTATTGTTGTTAATTTTTAAGAAATGGTTCACTGAATGTTAGTGCTGTGGAAAAAGGCACAATAAATGTTAGTGGTATCAAAGCCTATCTAAGATTTGTTGCCCCCCGTTATCTAGATGTCCAGTTCTGGGTGTGTTTGAGAGTCTAAAGTTGGATGAGATATGGTCTGAAAACATATTTATAGTTGGTGGGAAGTCATCACTCATCACCTTACAAGCCGGTTTTGTAAGGGTTGAGTTAATTTTGAAGAGTTACCTACTTAACTGGAATACATTTTGTTGATTTACACCTCTTTGAATTTAATCACTTCACAAATCATGCTGGCTGGATTATATTGCAAGAGGTTTATTGATTCCTTTGTTTTGAAGCAGACAAGCGAACTCAAGAGCCTTGCAAACAAATGTGCTGAACAGGTTTTTGAAATAAAGTCTTCAAAAGCACTGGTAAGTCTACCTTGGTGTTTTTCGTTACCCGTAGGTATTTAGTTCTTCAACGTCTCTTTTGTACAGAAAATGATATAATTGCCATTTTCCTCATTTGAGATTTTTTTTTTTTTTTGAAAACTCGGTATCCGATCCAAGAGTCGACTAATCCGAGGGGACCAATCCCACCGCCCACTTGCGGGGGCCCCGTTTAAAGCCAGAGCAAGCTCTGTATGGACTTAGCCCCCCGAAATTGGCACTAGAGGGAATCGAACCTGAGACCTTTGGAGGAGCAAACTCCAAGATCCCAAGCCAACCTCTAGGCCAACCCCAAATGGGTTCTCATTTGAGATTAAATTTAATTCAGTGTCTCTTATATTTCACCTTCTAAATCTTAGAGCATATCTCTGACTGAATCAGATTTGATTGCATTGTTTTTCTTTTCTTTTCCTTTGTTTTGTTGTGTTTTACATGTGTATCTGCAACTATACTTTCCATGATTCCCAAACATAATCTGCATTGTGATTTTAGAGGCCTTCAAGATTGTCTCTAATTTCAAACGACTCATTAAGGTGTTCTGTTACAGATTGAAAAGTTACAGGAGGAGAATCAGGAGTTAGAATTTGTTCTGGATATGTATGGTCTGGAGGATTATCAGAAAAGGTATGCTGATCTGAGGTTGTTCAGTAGTGGCAGAATTTAGTCTAGTTAATTTATTGGACTCGTTATTCTCTGTTGTGTTTGGTATGATATACTGAATTAATTTGTTGGAATAATTAATGAAAAGTAGCACCCGCCTGTGGCTGTTGTGCATGCCAAATTCTATGTTAGGTGTTAATAAAAAAGCCTTTTTTTTCCTTTGCTACAAGATGTGATTTTTTTTTTCTCTTTTTAACAGAATACAGATAGTGTCATACTAATTCCAATCTCCAGAATGTTTTTTGTTTCCCTCTTTTTCCCCCTTGCTCACGTTTAAAAGCTGATTATTGTCCCTGATCTCCTGTATTCAAGTTTTGGTGGATTCTGGGTGGAGGAACTTGCTTTGTTTGTGGTCTTTCTTCATTGCTTTGCCTTATTATTTTATGTACCGCTTGCTGATTTTAATAATGTGCATGGATTGGTTCCACTGTTCCTTCAAAATTCATTTATTTTTTCCACCATTGGCGCTAGCACTTTCTTTTGCAAAACTTATTTTCATTTTCAAATCTATTCTCCCTTGGAGGATGGCAAATACATACTTCAAATGGGTTGATTCTTGATCAAAAAAATGCTGGTAGAGAATTATTTCTGTAGATACTTTCATTTATGGTGCCCAACTTCTTAAGGCTTAACTATCAAATTGAACTTGCGATAAATGTTTTATTGCATTTGGTAATTGACTTGCTGTTTTGTTTCACATTCAAAACACAATGTTGTTCTTTTCTGTCTACTTGGATGATTCATTCTGAACTTGATTCCAGCTTGCCAGAAGTTAGAGAATCTGAAAGTAAAGCTCGCTCTCAAGCTGAAATGCTGAAAAAAGCGTTAGATGAACATGATCTAGAGTTGAGAGTAAGAGCTTCTAATGAAGCTGAAGCTGCATATGAAAAAAGGCTTTCTGCCGCACAAGCTGAAATAGAGGAGTTAAGGGCCCAGTTTGATGCAAATGAAAGGTTTGTGTTTATGCACACTACACTGATTACGGATTTGTTGCACTCACAAACTGGTAGTGAAAATCTATTTTTTTCATTCGCTTTTAGTTCCATATCTGTGGTTTTATATCTGGGAGTGAATTTTCTGGTGATGAGGAGTGAAAGATAGATCAGTTAAAAGTTTATGTAGAGTTCAAGGACTTTGTTCTTTGGCCGATATATTATGCTCCTTTAGATAGCATCTTCATTGTTTTTTGTTTTTTAATTTTTGTAACAGTTGTCTGATGCAGGTGCTCATCACGCATGCTAATATTGCTTTGTCTGAAAGAAGCAATGTTTTTCGTTTTTTAGCATTATGTTTCTTTGTTAACATTGGTTGTCTTCATATGAATGGAATAAACGATTGTAAAACCTGCCTCTGCTTATCAATCTGTTGATGCATTCTTTGACCATGTTTTATCTGCGCTACTATTCAGAAAAAATTTGGAGATGACCGAGGCTATTAAAGCTAAAGAGGCTGAGGCAAAAACCTATATATCTGAAATCGAGGTTTACTTTTCTTCATACTCAAATAATATATAAACTGCTGTTAGTTGATGGGTTTGCTATAACTGTCTTGTCTTGTAATTCGATTAAATGTTTTCCTGTAGACTATTGGTCAAGCTTATGAAGATATGCAGACACAGAACAAACATCTGTTGCAGCAAGTGGCTGAGAGGGATGACTATAATATCAAGGTATGCTTCTTATCACTAGTAGTGGTAAATGCTACCTTGCTGTGTTCTTCACCATTTTTCCATGCCCAAATTCTGCAATGTCTAGGTTGTTGATGAAAAATGAATGCTTCATCTTTGTAACTAATATATTAATTGTTGAAGAACTGTTTTTTTTTCCTTCATTTTAATTACAAAAACGTTATCATGTTTTTACTCCGTCTCTTTTTTTTTTTTTCCAAAGGTTTTTATAGGAAACTGTGAAAACAATGAAAAGTTATTTTTAAGGTTTCCAATGTGAAACTAGCAAAGAAGATTTATATGATAAATAAACAATAACTAATGACACCCTTTTCAAAAAAACAATAACAAATGATACATGATAGAATTAATGTTATCATATCTGCTAGGAAAAACTTTGGACCAGCCAGCTGATAATTCGTTTTGGTGAGGTACCTTGACAAATCAATTTTCTCAGTCCTGGTGGATTTTTACTGTTTGAAAGGATAAAATCTCGTTCTAAACAGAAACTCAATATGCATAGGAAATCATGATATTTTTCTAAAAAATTTATACTTCTCTCTACATAAATAATTCCATTTGGTGTTGGTCAGACCTTGTTTTTATCATATTGCAAACTTTATGCAGCTTGTATCAGAAAGCGTGAAGACAAAACAATTACATAATGTTTTACTGTCTGAAAAGCAAGCCTTAGCTGATCAACTTCAACAGATTAATTCTTTGATAGAGAATTCAAAGAAGAAGATTGCAAATAGTGAAGAACAGGTACTATTTCCCCTGCCAGTTAGCCCCCCCTACTTATATTTATTTTATTTTGATATTTTGCTAAACAACTGTGCTGCTGCTCACTAATTTAAACAAATTATTTGAACTGAGCAGATCAAACGCATTCTATCAGAAGCTGCTAAATGTACTCAAGATGAAAAACACCTCACAGCCGCCTTAGAGTTTGCCAGGTGGGAATTGGTTGATGCTGAGAAGGAGTTGAAGTTGCTCAAGTCTGTTCGTTCAGCTTCAGAGAAAGAGTACGGCCAAATTAAGAAAGATGTGAAAGCACTTAAAAAGGAATTGGGTAGTGAAAGGTAGTTTTCTGTCTTGCTCATTGGATCAAGTCTGGATACGGAACAGATTTTTAAACAGGTGGTGTATTCACATCAGGGTTCAAACTACCCTCCACTAAGTGAGGTTTTGTGTGTTTATATGGTTTTAATTCTAATGATAATCCTAGAGCCTCCGTAAATTTGTGTAATCGATGAATTAGTGATATTGTTTTGGGATTAAGGAAATTGGGGGTGGGGGGGATCAGAAATAGTCTTGGAACTCAAGAACCTTGGTATAATATTCAATTCTAGTGTCGGCTTACTTTCCCATGGTTGCTTAGTTTGTATTAAATCATTATTTATAAAACACTTCAAGTTTTCGCAATTAGGCTTTTCAAAAACGGAAAAAGTAGAGTTTGGTTAAGTATGTTGATTTTAAGATGGCGTATTTTTGCAGACACAGAATATTAAACTGATCCATCTTTTGAGAGTTTTCTCTTTACTCGTCTAGGCGAAATGCAAGTGCTATAGTACGAGTACGCTATGTCTTGTTCTGTGTCTGGATTCTGGAATGTTTGGTGCAAAATCTGCCCTACATGAGATATGTGTTAATGTTAGGCATTCATGACAGGTTGATTTTGGAAAATGATTATCTCATATGAAATGCCCTCTCAATTGGCTCAACACATACTCATCCAATTATGTCATGCAGGAATTCACGGAAGAAGCTTGAGGAAGAACTAATGGGAGTGAATAACCAAATTGCTGAGCTGAATTCTGAAGCCAAAGAAACTGCAGTACAACAACTTGAAGAAGAAATCAGAGTTTGCAAAAACATGATCAACTGTACTGTCTGTTCTAACCGTCCAAAGGAGGTAAAAACAGGCCAACTTGTCTAACTACAGTTCTTACTTTTTATGGTAGTCAAATTAACTTGAGTGTGTTTGAAAGAGCTTATTTGAACCTATCTCACATCTTAAGCAGTTTTTTTTTAATGCATTCTTGAAAATAACCGATGACCTGTTCAAATGTTGCTTTTTGCTTATTTAAATAAAATTCTTCATCGTAGCTTACAGAAAGAGCTAAATTATGCTCCCTAGTATAGTTTATTGAATATAAGCGCTCAATTAAGCTATTTCCCCAAATGAATACTTGCTGTCTTCTGTATTATGATTGTTTTAAAATGGATAAATTACAAAACTAATTTGGCATATTTTATTGGACTACCATTTATGTAGACTAGTCTTTTTGAACTTTGAAGATGGCTAACTAAAACTTGTTGCAACAGCATTATCTAAGAGTTTAATATGGTATTTGACAGGTTATGATTGTGAAGTGTTATCATTTGTTCTGCAATCCATGTATACAAAGAAATCTTGAACTCCGTCACTGCAAATGTCCTACCTGTGGAACAGCATTTCGACAGAGTGACGTTCGCTTTGTTAAAATATGAGACTGGTCATAACTCATGTAATGGTAACCTTGTCCTGTTTAATGTATTGGACCCTTTTTCGTTGGTGTTTGTTTGTCCTTGATAGTACTTTTGTAGACAGGCATTCTTATCCAATAAGCAATCAATTTTCAGATTATAGACATTGTTGGTATTTCTTGTAACTTGTTTTGTGTAAGCTGTTGGTAGCATCAATTCACTCGCAGGTAGCATATTAGGTGCGGCTACATTGTGAGGTGCCATGGTTTTACCTCCTACAACAGGTTATTTTAATTTACAGAAATCTTATTTGAAAATAATTTGGGACAACAAAATTCGACAACTCTTTGAACGATTAAAGTAGTTCACACGCGTGGTCGACATTTTTCAATTAGAGATTTGATAATTCATTAACATTATTAATATGATTTTAGGTGTTCCAACTACATGAAGATGTGAACTACAAGTTGATAGAAGGAAGAAGTTATCCATATGTGTGAACTGTTTCAAATAACATTTTTGTTTAATTTAGGATTTCTTGACCCATGCATGATTTTTTTCGGGGACACTAGACCTATGATTTTGTTCATCTTCACTTTTATAAGAATAAAACTTTACACAATGACCCCTTCTTCCTTCAATGCATCTCCTCCGAATGGCGAACACTGCCACTCTTCCTTCATCACCAATTATGTGTATATATACAATCTTAATTTAGTTTTTTTAAGGGTTGAATTACATTGCAGAGTTAAAGTTTGGTTCTTGACTGTTGAGACTTTTTCCCCTTCTAAAAAAACTAAATTAAATTTGTCCATACACATAAAAAAAGGAAGCTTAAATGCACTTTTAATCCATCTATTTTACCACGTTTACCAAAATAGTCTTCTTTTTTTGAAATCAAATTATTTGGCATGTCAAGTATCACACTTGTTTTGTCAAAAAAAAAAGTATCACACTTGTTGCCATTTTAGTCCCTCAATGTGTGGTGATAAGATAATTTTTTTTCCTCTTTATCAGCTTTTGGTTGAAAAATTTCATAGCTCTCCCTTTCCCGTTGATTCATATTCTTCTTCATTTCATTCTGAAAGCTTGTTCTCAGACTTAGATTCATAATTTCATCTTTTTGTAATTTATGTTTGCCACATCAGTATATTCAATACCATGTCAATTAAAAACTTGTTGCCCACCACTTTTGAGGCCAAAGTTTTAGTTGTGAACAAAACTACAAGTATAATACTTTTTTTTGTACAAGAACAAGTATAATACTTGATCACAAAAAAAAAAAAAATCAATTTAAAAAAAGGAGACTATGCTCATGACTTTAATAACATATAGTAGACTAAAAAGTAAGTAAACCTAATAACAAATAAAAATTGATTAATACCTAATAATAAAAAACAATCGATCTTAGTCAACAAAATTAAAATAATACTAATAGTTAGTCATTTCACACCATAAATATTTGAATAATTATCTAAATATTGAACTTAATTAATTAATGAGTTTTATCTGCGACGAATCACAAGTATAGAATCACCATAAAAACGATCTAATTTTAATTCTTGAGTTGAACAATTTTTTAATTATCTCCTAAGCATATAATCACATCTATTTCAAAATCAAAGGGTTAACATTAAAAAATGTTTAGAATACTTATATCAAATCTACATATAAGCGATAATTAAATAAAAAAAAAAAAAGAACGTATTTAGTCTAAATTTTGAAAGAAATTCATGAGAAATATATATGGAGCAGTTAGTTAGAGTTTTTGAATGTTTCATGGCATATATCTCTCTCTCCCCTCATAGTTGAAGAACGCAACGCAACGCAACCCAGTAAAAGAATAGTAATGCGATACTAAGAATGCAGCGATTAAGGAATTTGAGATCAAGCTCAAATTCATTCTCAATTGCAAACGTCAAGCGCAAATATCTCAATTCATGTGCTGCTATTCAAGATACTTTTCATTCCACTAAGGTTCGCTCCTTCTTCTTCTTCTCTCTCTCATCGATTCTTTCTCTCTCGTCTGATTCTGTTATTTTTCTGTTACAGGATACTTTTGAGAGACACCGCGTTGTTTTCACGGTTGGAACTTCCATTGCATCCGTCGCCACTGCTTTCATCGGTTTGTTCCTTCATTCTTTCTACCAACGTAAATTACCAATTTGCCCCCTCAAATTGTAGGCAAAAATATGAATAAACCACAACATTGTTTGTGACTTTGTATGGCACTCTCTGATTCTGTTAAATTTTATTCATATTAGTCATTCTGAAGGTATTTTAGGGACTAAATTGATGATATAGTAAGTTAAGTTATATGGATATAATTGAGATTAAGTGGTTAAATCTAGGGACCAATTTGATAGTTTAATAGAGTCAGGGACCTTTTTCAAATATTCATATTCATAATCTCAAGGGCCTATTTGAGAGCATTCTACAAGGGTGCAGATACCAAGGGTCCGTTTGGATTGGCCTTTTTTTAGCTTATGCAAAACAACTTATGCAAATAAATAAGCTTTTTTGTATTATTCATGAGCTTGTTAAGGTAGTTTATGAAAAAACAACCTATGAAGATACAATTTTCATCTGTGAGAACTTGTAAATTTAACATAAAAGCTTATTTATTTGCATAAGCTATTTTTCATAAGCTTATTTGATAGTTTAATTTAATAGAGTTAGAGACCTTTTTGAAATATTCATAATCTCAGGGACCTGTTTGAGAGAATCCTACAAAGGCAGGGACTAATTTGGGGGTTTACTTGTGGAAAGACCCTAATTTTGATGGAGTCGGGCAACTTGGTCCTTATGTTAACTTGTAAGTACTAATTTGACAATAAGTGATATAATTCAGGAACTAATTTGCTAGTAAGTGATATAATTCATGGAATAATTTGAGGATGATTTTGATGACAAGCTAGCAGAAGGACTAAGTTGTTTGATGTAATTCAAAATTATATATAGGTTGCTTGTTCGCATAACTCAGGGGTGTAAATGTCCGACCCCTATAATTTCTGGGTGTAAGTTAGTGATTTACTTCAACCTGATTTGATTATTATGCTTATATTTGTATATTTGATTTTTTTTTTTTTGGTTTAAAATTTTAGGGTATTCGTTGCGTCATGTACATGAAACAAGAGTTAATGAAAGGCTTCAATCCATTGAACAAGCTGTATATATCTATGTCTATTTTGTTTGATTCTGTTTTTACTGTTTTTGGTTTTAGTTGCTTTCATTTAATTATGGTTTGTTTATGTCAATTGATAGATGAAAAGCAATGTAAATCTTCGACATTCTGAAATCAAAGATATCGTTGGTCGTACTGGAGGGGTTAGTATTCCTGCTTGTGCAGCCACTGCCGGAACAACCTTACTTATCGGGTCTGTTTCATTTCCCTTGAGTGTTCCCTATGCTCAACTCCTTTTTATAGCCAAATTGGTACAGGTTAATTCAGTGTGTGTGTGTGTGTGTTGGGGGGTTGTTAGTCAGAGGGATCGAACCCTGAATATCCTATACAATACTCCTTCGGCGTCTTTTGGCCTAATTACCGCTGGGCCACTGTGAATTGATAGTTAACATCATCTCACTCTTGAGTATTAAATCATCTTTTTCTTTTGTTTTTTTTCAATGCCTGTTGTGATTTTAATATGGTATCATTTTGTTTTATCATTAAGGCGGTTGAAAAGTATAAGAGAAAGAGTGTTGATTGCATTTTTATGGAACACATACAAGTATCAATATTAACAAATAATTGAATATCATTGACAATTATTGAGAGTGACTTGCAGAAACATGGAAAACTGTAGCATGGTTGTTGTTATAAAAGATTGCTGACCGTTGTACTTGTTTAATTTACTTGGTCAAAGCTGGAAAGGATTTGGTGGGTTTTCATTATTGTATAATTAACATTTTTTATGGTAAGCTGGAAAGCTTCAGCAAATTACTAAAGAAAGGGGTTTACTTATCTATATTCAATTCAAAACTAACATGTTAATTATGTATGTTAGTATTATAGTTGAAAGTTCTACATTGAGCTACTCATTTACTTGATCTGTTATTCAAATCATTTTGAATCTTTTATCTCGCAGTTTAGGTGGATTAAATTAGGTTGCATGATACTTATGACTGTTAGCTCCTACCAAAGTTCGCATACAATTACCTGCAAATATAGAGGGACTAAACTCATTAATCATACTGTGTTGTTTTGGAAGAGAGTGTTGTGCAGAGAGTGAAGCCAACCTCCACATCACAAAAAAACAAATTTGTTTATGGATGCTATGTACTTTCCCGAAACACTGATGGAGATATATTAGAGGAATCAGAAAGACCTACACATGGTTTTATTTATTTAGAACAGACGTATGATAGAGAGTACCAAGAGAAATGTTGTGGAAGGCTTTAGAAAAGGAAGAAGTTTGCATTGCTTATATTTGAGCAATCAAAAGTATGTATCAAGGGGTCATGACTAGTGTGTGAGAATACAATACAAGTAGATTGCGCTATAACTGTAAGTATGCACTGAGAGTCAATTTTAAGCCTTTATCTATCTTTTCATCTTGGCTCCAAGACATGTTTAATAAACATATAAAAGAGACAATGCCACAATGCATGATGTTTTTGCAAATGATTGGGAGTTGTGTGGCGAAATGAATGGAAGGTTCAGGAATACAGCGGTAGGCCTTAGAAATACATGATTTTTCCTTTAAGTAGAGTAACTCGACATATATGAAATGCATAGTTGGCAGTAGATAATAAATATTATAGCTTCAAGGTAAAAATTGGAGAACATGCTTTCAATCAAGTACTGTGAAAAGAGATAGAAATGTATAGTGTGGATGAAATCAAGGAATTTTTTTAATGTAATCTGGGATAAAAAGTATACCAGTATACCACTGAGCTTAAAAGAAAATTTTGCTATATAGTTACAAGAGATACAGTACTCTATGGAACTTAATGATTAGTTATAGAGAGCTTACAACAAAGTAAACTCAATTTTATGGAGATGAAAATGTTAAGATGGACGAGTGGGCAAAGAAGACAAGATAGGATTAGCCAATTAGGAATACAGTCTTTAGGATGAAAATTAGGGTCGCTTCTGTTGTATACAAGATGGTATAATCTCGACTTAGCTGATATGGACACAATATGTGGAAAAGGCTCGTATAAGCTCTGGCAAGAAGGGTTGACCTAATAGAGAATTGTTCAATAATTAGGGGTTGCAGGAGGACAAAAGAAACATTAGACCAAACCATTAAGAGAGATTTGGAAGTAAACTGACTATATTTGAACTTAATGTTTTCTGATCTATGTAGTCAAACCTACCTAGCATGATCAGGTTTGGTTGTTAATAATTTTGTTATACTTATGATAGTGCAGTATAAAGTTTACCTTACTAACCACTTATTTGGTTCAAATTTCCAACCACTACCACTCACCGAGGAAGTGAAAAACAGAGATAAATAGAAAATTAAATTTTGAAAGTTGGAAACAGATTAAACATTTCTTCAAATCTGCTTCTTAGTAATCTAAGTTTCAGTTGTAAGACTTATAATGTGATTGAATTTACTATTCTGACAAAACATTCAAGTGATTCTGCTGACCCTTGATCTTTGGGTTCTTCACACCGAAATTTGAATATCGACCCTGCCAGTGAAGATAATTTCTGCCAAATTTTTCTGGATTTGTTTTGGTTCTTTCTTTTATGTAATTAGGAAATGTATTCACAAGGTAACACTGCAGGAGGAATGTGGGCAAATAAACTAAAAGGGTACAAAAATGGTTTCTTGAAGTCCAAATTATTTTCTACATGAGTCCTGAACATAAATTTGATCCTCCTTAGACAACATAAATAATTAATGCGGTGAAGATTTATTTTGGTTTTAATTTCACTAATATAGAAGGACTGGGAGTGGGAGGGAAATGGAGCCTCGTGTGGGAGGGGGTAGGTCACTCTACATTCTCACAGTCCAATTCTTTTCTTTGTTTCCTGTATACTTGGACATATAAATATCCTAGTCTTGCTTCTGAATTGGAAATACAGAACTGGTCAGGTGTCAAACTTATTGGTTACATATTGTGTTAGTGTACCCAAGGTCCTCCGTCAATGTGTTAGTTCTTCACAAGTGAAGCATACAAAATGCATAATCAGTCGAAGGAAATGTATTCAAATTATATAGCATGCCAACTAGATATTAGAGTCATGTATAAAATACCATCGCATTTGCCCTGTGTTGAGAGTATTGAGTTTTGGTATTTTGTAATCAATGAATTCAAACGTTTTAATTTCCTTTTAGTCTTAATTTTTAAATTTAGCTTATATATGCAGATATGGCTTGGGATGGCGAGGTGGAAGCTGGTACACAACCAAGAAGTTCAAAAGGGAGCAGATGAAATTGCTAGGACAGATTAAACCTAGAAGATGGCAAATGCTTGGGAACTTAAAACCTAAAGGGTGGCAATTCAAGTTCCCTAGAAGAACCAAAGTGCCAGATACTGGAGTGAAAACATCTGAATCAACAATTAAGGATGCATCTTCCACACATATTGCTGGAAAACCCAATTAGAATCAATACATGAATTAGTCGTCTAATCAGATAAACTGAGGAGCAATGTAGTTATAACCAATTATAGCCAGATTTTGCACTGTTATTATATTATTTTTGCCTGCTGCTCCTTGCCCTTAGCTTCATATGCTTCATCCTTTATGTGAAGAGTGTCTAAGATGCTCATGTTTTATTTTGATTGTGAAATTTATAATGGAGGAAATGCACATACCTTACTTTTGGGGTTTGACAAGTAGATTTTCAATTTTCACTTTTGTTTATTCTACTTTCATTAATTTTAAAATTGTTGGAATAGTAATTATGTGTTCATGCGGAATGACCAAACTATATAACGTGTATTCTGTGTGAGATTATGTTCCTGCTGAACTTCAAACCTTCGTCAGCTCCGGTGGCCATGTCTTATGCCTGAGATTGTGAAGAAAATGCAGTGTTTCTGCTTTGGTGGAAACAAAAAAAAAAAAAAAAGTTGATGATATTCCTTTTATAAGTCTAAAAAGTGAATGTCCAATAAGTTTTGGATTGGATTGATATAAATCAAATGAATTAAACTGAACTGGTTTGATGCCAGTCAGGAACTTCAAAGGTTGAATTTTGAAGTATTAACTTTCAACCATGAAAGTCACCGGAAACGGCCAATCAAATCAAATCAATTAAACTGATTTTGATTAGAGCGAGCATTCAATTTATTATTTTGTTTAAAATTATTTTTTGAAAACCTTGCCCTAATTTTTTGGATGTTTAAACCTTTTTTATGGGCATTTTTTAACTTCTAAATATATCTATATATAAAAAGAATATAAATGTAATATCTTTTAATAATTTACATTTATTTTAATTTTAACCCGATGACCACCACCGAGGTTTAACACTGGTGGTTGCCACATAGAATGTGAGTGTTGTAAATCTTAGAGTAACGAATTTGATTCCAAATGGTTGCCACATATAGAATGTGAGTGTTGTAAATCTTAGAGTAACGAATTTGATTCCAAATGATACAAAAAACTTGATGATCTTGACTAAACTAACTCAATTTCAATTGATTTGATTTAATTTTGGTTTTAAAAAATGTTTCAAATCAAACTAAATCAATTCAATCCACCTATTTAACTCAAATTCAATTTAATACATGTAAAAAATTGATTATTAAATATGATTGATTCAAGTTTGGTTTTATCCCAAATTCATATCAACCCATCTCATAAACATCCCCCATATAAAACACTTACATAGCCTATTAATAAAGAATGTTCATCAAATACTTGTTGAGTATAAAACTTTCTTAATAGAGGCTATCAATTGCATGACATTTGGAGTTTATTTGTTAACCTTAAGCCATGGCACATGTATAAACTCCATGCTTCTATTATAAGAAAATCCTCTATTCTAAGTTTCCATCGCCTTATTTGGAAGCTAGGCTTTGTTTGTTTTGTGAGACAAAAAAAAGAACTATTACACGACATTTACTTCAAGGCACATGTTTTGGCTTTTTATATACACTACATTGGTCCAGTCATGGGTCCCCTCTGAAATCAATAACCATCCATCCATTTCATGTTAAGCTAAGGAATCATGTCAATAAAGTCCAAAATTCTAATATTTAAACATAGATGCTAAGAAAACACACACACTTCTCAGTAAACTTTGAAATTTAATTTGAATACACTTTTAATGTCGAAAGTTTTACATTATCAACAAATAACAACTAATCTACTAGAGGGCTTTAAAAGTTAGTAACATATTTTTAATGAACCGATGATTATGATTGATGATGTAAAATATTTTTATATTGACAATATATATAAATTAAATTCATATGCTTTTTCTATTAGTTGAAATTTATATAGGTCATACAAAATTAATGTTGGACCTACACAATTTAGTGAGAATAATTTGAATTTTATTTAGTAAAAAGAGTGTATTTGAAAGTGTACGTTAGAAATTATATTGCTAACCATGTCAACCAACATTTCGAACTGAAGGAGGTGTGTTTGATGTCTAACGCAATACAAAATATATAGTTACATCATGTGCGGAATTATTACTGGTATCTACATGTCACATCATGTGCGGTGTTTGGTGTAACTCACTTTATTTTGCTAGCAAAAGCATTCCTCATAGTTTAATAGTACCAATGTAGACCCCACAATAGCATTTTTTAACCCACTAGGTCCAATCTATTGACAAAAGGGTGGTTCAAAGCTATCATGTGAATAACTTTAGTCTTTATTTTTATTTTTTCCTTCCTGTGTTTTTATTCTGTTTTCTGTTCATATAAATAATGCCTGAATTAAGAAGATTAATGTATCAGAAAATACAAGATGGCAAAGTCATCACTCTCAATAACACTTGTGATTCTCTTTTGTGGTTTAACTCTTGCATCAAGAACAAAAATCTTACCCTTAAGCACTATTACTGCATTGGCACCAGAACTCAATGATGGTGTTTGTTCATCATTAGTGAAGACACAAGGCTATGCTTGTGAAGAACACTTGGTACTGTGCATTGTTTTCATATGTTTTTGTTTTTTTATTTATTAGAAATCAGCAACATTTAGAGCAAAAAGTGTCTTCTATGTATATAATTGTTTTTAGAACAAGCAATAGCTTCTAACTCGGTTCTATATGTATGTAATTGTTTTTAGGTGACAACAAAAGATGGTTATGTTCTTAACATGCAAAGAATTCTACCAAGGGGGAAACCTGGAAATAGTGTACCAGTTGTACTACAGCATGGACTATTCATGGTTAGTGGCCGGATTGATTTATTTGAGTTTATATACTGACATAAACATGTGTGATACTGTTCGGGAGAACTTATAAAAATAGCTTATGACATGTCTGTAAGTTGTTTTCATCATATTTTCATATGCTCTCTAGGAGAGTTTACGAAAACAGTTTGACTTTAGTTTATCTTTTGTTATAAAAATAGTTTATAGATAAGCATTTATATGATTGGTGTGTTTTTGTAGGATGGTGTGACATGGTTGTTGCTACCACCAAGGCAATCTCTTGCATTCCTTTTGGCAGATAATGGATTTGATGTTTGGATTGCTAACACACGAGGAACCAAATACAGTCACGGACATACATCGTTTTCTAATAACAGCTCGGTTAGTTTTGTTTTTTATTTTTTTTACTATATTACATGGTTGTAAATTACGGTTACACTACAAACCTTTATATTGTGGAGAAATGCAGTCAATGTGGTCGAAATTGCAGTTGCGGTGCCATTGTGAACATCTCATAATGCTTTATGTTGTGGCTGCAATTGCCGTTGCAGACCACAATTTAAAAGAATATGCAGTTGGCTCGTTGCATTTCTCTAGTCATGAAATTTGATTCAATTGAATAACCAAAATCATCCGTGGAATTATAGGACGCTCTCAACTTAGTCTCGGAATTTTTAATATTTCAAAATTGTCCGTGGAATTGAAAATCTTGGATCATGTTAGTACTTTTAGGTAGTCCAATTTGATTCCATTGCTAATATCAGGTTTCCAATGTTTAGGATTATTGGAATTGGTCGTGGGATGAATTAGTAGCGTATGATCTTCCAGCAACATTCCAGTATGTGCATGATCAAACTGGACAAAAACTACACTATGTTGGTCATTCACAGGTGATTAATTGGTGATTTTTTTTGCAAGTCTTCACCTCTTCATATATAATTCAATGTGATGAGTAATAAAGATTGTTGAATTCATTTTTGTAGGGAACTTTGGTTGCATTGGCTGCTTTTTCCAAGGATCAACAGCTAGACAAATTGAGATCAGCTGCCTTGCTTTGTCCAATTGCTTATGTTGGTCAGATGACCTCACCAGTGGCGAAAAATGCCGCTGACCATTTCATTGCAGAGGTAACACTTGTTGATAAATGCATTGTGTCTTTTTCACCTATTGAAAGAAAATAGATATAATTGTTGTTCGAAATTCAAGTATTAACATTGAAAATTTGTATTTCTTCTTAACAGTCACTGTACAAATTGGGAATTTTCGAATTTAGCATTAAAGAGTAAGTAATTCTTATTATCTTTTTTTTGTTTGTAATTATCATTCATTAATTTGCATATGGTTAATAAGAATGCTACCTTACTACTTCCTTGTAGCTCAAATTTTTGGATTTGGATTGCCTACAGTAACAATCTCACGCATTCACGCAATCAGTACATTTGTAGTTGTTGGGATTGAGATTGGACGATCCATATTTCAATGCAATATTTTTATTTTTTAAATTTACTGAGCTTGAATTTTGGACCATACGATCTTGATCCAACAATTTACTGATGTGCTGACTATAGGCTAAGCAAATCCCAACTTTTTCTTGTTGTGAGACATTAGATGAAATTTCTCAAAATTCTACGTGTGTAATAAGAACAGAATCAGAATCCATCCTGATGTATAACTTTACTTTGTATTGAATGTGAAGTTGAACTAATATTTCCATGTCACACATTAATCAAGTATATGACTAATCTTGTGATGCTGATTAATCATGAGTTCATAATTGGTTTCATATTTTGTCTCATGTTTGATTAGGGGATCTGTTGTGAAGTTTCTTAAGGACATGTGCAAGGGCACATCCATCGACTGCACCAATTTGTTTACATCTTTCACAGGTTTTATGCATATTCCAATTTAGCAATAAATCATTATACCCCAATTACCACCAGAAAATGTTTATTTTTACAGTTATCACCTACATTGATACTATTATCATACTTTCAGGTCCAAATTGCTGCGTAAACCCTTCGATAATGAATACCTTTTTGGATCATGAGCCTCAGCCAACCGCAACAAAGAACATGATCCATCTATCTCAGAGTAAGTGGTCCTATTTTCCTAATTCAAATATCATGCATGAGAACAGTTTATATCTTATATAGTTCATGTTAAAAAGGAAGTATGGATATTAAAAATCCAAGTGACATCTACTGTTAATAATAGAAGAATGAGTTTAATTTTGATACGGTGTCAATATAAAAAGTTTTACATCGTCAACAAATCACAACCGCTGCTATGTGTGACTTTATAAGCAGTTATAATTAAAGTCAAACGTTTTATTGATTTGACGAATATGATCGATTAACATATTTTTTTTACATTGGCGGTGTATATGAGTTATGTTTGAATTATAAATTTATGATCATATGGATATGACAGTGATCAGAGAAGGAACCATATCAATGTTTGATTATGAAAACAATGATGAGAATACAAGACACTACGGACAATCCACTCCACCAATATATGACATGACAAGACTTCCAAATGACCTTCCACTCTTCGTTAGTTATGGAGGTGCTGATGCTCTTTCTGATGTTAAAGATGTTCAACTACTATTAGAAAGTCTCAAAGATCATGATGCAGATAAGCTTGTAGTGCAGTATAGAAATGATTATGCTCATGCAGATTATGTTATGGCTCAAAATGCTAAACAAGATGTATATGAACCTCTTATATCTTTCTTTAAGCTTCAATGATAGTTAAAGAATATATTATACACCTTATAGAAAATTTTCAATTACTTTGTTTCCATATCAAAGAAGTTCATAGTGCAGAAATTTCATAATGTAAGCATATAGAAGATATTGTTAAATGAAAATCCAATATACTTTTCTGTTTTGTTGACATCTCTAGTAGAGTTTCACTTCCCTGGTAGAATTACATAACTTACAATACTTGACCAATTGTTTTGTGATTCACCAAACACAAATCGTACGTGCCACCGGCTAAAACATTGAACTTCAACTCCTCATTGCTCAGACTCTTTGAAAAGTTGGCCAACAGCATTCAACCCCACCATGGGCACTTTCTTGGTCAAGCCCGTCACCCAAGCAAAGGCTTTCAACAAAGATGTCTGCTTCACCTTCTCTTGTTTACTAGGCATAGAAAACAACTCTAGAATCTTGTGTCCTCTTATGATGCCCCAAGTTGTATTGCGACACCTGGAGAACGGTAGGGTGTGTAACAGCTGAGGCCTCAAACGGCTGCACACCCCATTTTGTATCTCACCTGCCAAGGCGACAGCAACATTTTTCAGATTACCCCTCATAGCAAGGAAAAAGGGTATACCCCTGAATCCTTTCCATTCGTGCATAACACTATTATTATCGTCTTCTTCTCTCCTGAGCCCCCAATTGCTTAAATTACTGTTGAAATAGGGGTCAGTTTTCACACTTCCACTAGGCACGCCGAAAATGCCAAACGCACCCAGATTCTCGACGACATTAAACACGCTCATCAACATCATCTGTCCGAGCTGAAGATCAGCAACCAAGCATTTGCTAGTAGCATAGTAACCACTATGACCAACAATTCTTGTTGCTGAGGCCTGAGGGTAACTTTATTATACCCTCCATAGCAAGGTTGGCCGAGTAACTCAATGGAAAGTCTAACATGAAACAATCTTCTCCGGTGAGCTTGTTCGTCTCACACAAAAAATAAGGCACACCTCTCATTGCAGCAACAACCTCGGTCAGATCTTCAATACACAGGCTGTTAGCCCACAAGATCATTCTCTTTATCGGTAATAAAATTGACAAGATCATCCTTAGCCAATAGCAGATTGTTATAAACGTTGGCTTTGCCAAAATGCTGTTTTGGATACTCATCACACATTTCAATCAGCAGCCATATCTCCTCATGGGTGGTAAAGTGACAAGAATCAACAACTCCATGCTTCATGAGGTTGTCCATCTTATCAACAAAGTTCTTGTATTTAACCTTCACACAAGTAATGTCCTTGTATTGATACTCAACCACATTAGATGTATCAGCCAGGTTATAACTCATAACCATGAGATATCCTTTGAGGAACACATGCCTCATGTTAGGTCATGAGATATCCTTTGAAGAACACATGCTTCTATTAGGAGTACGTGAAGAACAAGAATTTGAAAGAATGTCAAAAGGTGCAAAATCCTTGTTTGGTAAGCTCGAGAACTGTCACAGCTGGAGTAAGGATCTAACCCCCACAACAGTGGACCTACGAGGTGAGGTCCGGATATGTAGTACGGGTGCAAATACGATACGCCACAAATACATGAATACACAAAACTAGTATAGTATTAAAACATTATGGTAAACATTTCATATAAAAATTTTCAACACATACTGTTTTAAAAGACAAATAAATTATATAAAATGTTTTTTTTTTTTTAACAAGAAATTATATAAAATGTATTATAGTGAATTCTTCTGGGAAAGGGTCCTCACGAGACGGAGGGTATGATCTCCATTCGTATCATCGCACTAGCCTGGGGGACTTTCTCTCCCATCTCCGCAGAGAAAAATTATCCGTCTGGGTATCTCCAAACAAAGTGATCTCTGTTTTATCAATGAAATTAACATCCCTATTATGTCACAAGGGTTGGAGAAAAATGGTCTAACTTTTGTAAGCACTGAAGCCTAGTATTTTGGACCTACTTATTTTTGTGTTTTAAAAACAAACAATTAAGTTTGTTAAGCTATGATATATAATTTTTTCTTACAAGCTAAATACTTATTTAAGAAAAAAGAAAAACAAAAAATTGGATACCTAAACCTAACTTAGGGAAGGAAACAAATAAAAATAAAAATAAAATGTTTGTCAAATTAAGCAAGTTTTCTACACTTGAATATGTATTATGCAACCAAGTTTCCTTGTGCATTTTGATTATTTATCTGAGATTATTAAAAGTTATTTTGGAAAAATGTTGTCAAATTATAAGTTGTTTTATGACAACATTAATGTTACTATTTTTATTATACTCTTGATTATTTATTCCTTAATCTTATTGTAATTCTTTATTTTTTTCCTACTCATAACTTTTTTTTCTCAAGAATATTATTTATATTTCTTAATTTATGTAAAATAACCAAAACGATTTATAGTTTAGGATGAGAGATTAATATAGCAATAATGATCTAACTTTATTCTTGTAAAACAAGAATAAAGTAAGGTAAACATTTCCTAAAAACAAGAATAAGGTGACATAATTATTTTTTTGACAAAATAATTAATTTATATTTTTCTTCTTTCAAATTTTATGAGATCACCCACAAAGTTTTTGTCCAATGAGATTAAAAAGTTTTGAATTTTTAACAAATATTTACACATGAGAGATGACGTGGTAACCTTTTATTGGATGACACACGTTGCAATAGAGAGTTCCTTCTTCTCTTCATACAAGAACGCCATTTTCATCACTCGCAGATTCATCCATCAATCTACGCTTCTTCAACAATGGCGAAACTCTTATTCATTGCTGTAGCTATCTTCCTTTTCAACAATCTCATTCTTTCTCACGCTCTCTACGGTTCTTCCTCGCCCGTTCTTCAACTCACTCCTAACAACTTCAAGTCCAAGGTTTAATCTTTTTTTCAATTTTTCATTGACCCAGTTCGTGATCCCACTTTTTAGCTTGTTTTTTCAAATGGGTATTGCGTAGGATTGTTAAATTTTGTATCTTTATGCTTGAAAACTATCTGGGTGTTTTGTGTTTGGAATTTTGCTATGCTGCTGTATTGTGATGTTTCTGTTTATGTTGATTGTAGTGTAGTGTGTGAATATGGTTGATTTTATGATTCTGGGTTTTGTGGAGATACAATTTTTATTTGTGTGATATATATAGTGTAACAAATCTGTTGATTCATACCATTCTGCAAGTTATGTGTTAATGTTGTGTTTTATCATCTGAAAAAAAAAAAATCAATAGGTTTTTTTAATTCATATAAACTCTTATAAAGATCTTTTAATTCATGTGTTAATATTATGCTATGATTCTATGAAGCACCGACGCTCTTTGGATTAGGTGTGTCTGGGTACGTCTGTGTCCGACACGACACCGACACATTTGTTTAAATGGAATTATGTCATTTTCTAATATTAGAATCGGTTTTCACGTGTCAGTGTCCATGTCGTATCAGGTGTCAGTGCTTCATAGATCTTGTGTATGTTTCGTTCTATGTGGAGAAAAATTGATTTTGAAAGAATTGATTCTGTGAAATTGATTATCACTAAAATTTAATTGAAGGTAAAGTGATTTTATGTTTTGATAGGTTTATGTAAAAGTGAGTTGAACAATAAATTTGAGTGTAAAAAACAGTTCTAGAATTAGAAGCTACAATTTCTAGCTTCGAGTTGAATCGGTTATACTTTAAGTGAACCAAACATGTCAAAATTAGTTCTACACTTTTAGAATCAATTTCGGCTCCTCAAAAGTGAAATCAAACATACACATAATCTTTAATCATTATGAGCGTTTCAATTTAATCACAACTCCTTCTATATTCACACATATGATTGCATGTTATTCATTGTTGTAAATATTTTTATACTAACTAAACTCAAATTAAGGTCTGGTTGGATTGTCTTATTTGAACTGATCTATTTACATAAGCACTTATAAGGATGTTTGAGAGAACTTACGAAAATTGCTTATGATGTGTCCATAAGTTGTTTTCCTCTTATTTTCATAAGCTCTTCAAGATAGCTTATGAAAACTGTCTATTACTTGTATGAAAACATTTTGATTTTATTTTATCTTTTGTTATAAAGATAAATTATACATATGCACTTAATTAAGTTGTTTATCCAAACAGTCTTTTAATATTATTGTATTATGATATGATGAAATACGAGCTCCTCCCCAAGAAAATATGAATAATTTTTATGAGTTAGCTTTTTCTTTGCTTTATCTAGTTTGTAATGCATCAGGTTTTTATGGGTGCTATTTGAATAATGACAGGTTCTGAATTCAAATGGAGTTGTTCTTGTTGAATTCTTTGCTCCATGGTGCGGGCACTGTAAGGCTCTGACTCCTATATGGGAGAAGGCAGCTACTGTATTAAAGGGTGTAGTTACTGTAGCAGCACTTGATGCTGATGCTCACCAATCTCTGGCTCAGGTTTTCCACTGTTCATTTCTTCATTCCTCAGATTCAATATTTAAATTATAATGACATATATTGAAGGAAGACTATGCTGCATGTGTTGTTTTCATCTTACATTTAACCTTTATGAATATGAATATGTGTTATTATATGCTTCACACTTCTCTACAATGTACACTAGAAATACATACCTTTGATAGACCACACACAATGGAAAACATGGTATTGAACCTGTTTAGATTGGTTTATTCGAGTTAACTATTGACATAAGTAACTGTTAGACTGATGGGAAAGTTTATGAAAACTGTGTATGACATGTTCATAAGCTTTTTTCAGCTTATTTCCATAAGCTCTCTAGGATAACTTATGAAAACAGCTTATAGCTTATATGAAAAACAGGTCAAATTTGTTTTATTTTTTGTTATAGAAATAGTTTATACTTAAACACCTATTATATGATAAGTGCTTAATTAAGTTGTTTATCCAAATAGGGTCAAGTGTCCTCCTATAACTATTTTAAATATGTGGCATATGATTAATTCGACGTCATCATTTTGATCATTTTGGATATAAAATTGTTTGATGTTTTAAGGCATGTCCAAGATCCTACCATGCTTGACATATTGTATATCATTATATTTAAAGTTTTTCCTTCCTTACATTCCTAGTCTTCCCTTTCTATGTAAAGCAACCAAAGAATATATTACATTAACGAATAAGAATATGTTTGTTGAGATTATTTATTTTCCTGTCTCTTACATGACCTCTGTTACTGTTTACATGATGAAATATTTATTCATCTAATGCTTGTAACTTTCTCCTGTTATGATTTACATGTTCGGCTATTTTCTTCATTTATTTTATCATAACTGTTAATTGCAAAATTTGAAAAAATCATTTAGATTTTTGTGTCTTTTCTTAATTCCCTTCAGGAATACGGTATTAGGGGATTTCCAACTATAAAGGTGTTTGCACCCGGAAAACCACCAGTTGATTACCAAGGAGCCAGAGAGGTTAAACCAATCGCAGAATTTGCACTTCAACAGGTTTGTTGGAATCTCTTCTTGGATGTTTTAACATTTCCCCCCCTAAAGTTTCAATCAAATATTTCCAACATGTGTAGTGTTACAATTTGGATTTTGGATAGAGTAGATAGATGTCTTCTTTTTGTGAAAAACAACAATTTCTATGAAAAATTACTACAAATAAAGGAGAATTTGATCAATAACTTGAAAGGGAAACTCTTCTTGCAACATCACTTGGTAGTGTACAAAATTTCAGCAGAGTGAGAATATCAATGTATTGGGATTAGGGTTGACTGTTCAGTGACTACTTGTAATATTGTGTGATTATAGTTTATTTGCATGTACAGGTAAAGGCTCTTTTGAAGGAACGGTTAAATGGAAAAGCAACAGGTGGGTCAAATGAAAAAAAAGAAACCACCGCTTCCTCTTCGGTAGAACTAAACTCTAGTAACTTCGATGAAATGGTTATCAAAAGCAAAGAACTTTGGATTGTAGAATTTTTCGCACCTTGGTGAGTACTTCCTATATTTCAATTATTTATTACCTGACTGAACATGTAATTCTACTTTCAGATTTGCAGTTCTAAATCTAGTAACAACTTTTGTCTTTTTTTTATTTCTCAAAGGTGTGGCCATTGTAAAAAATTAGCTCCTGAGTGGAAAAGAGCATCCAATAATTTGAAAGGGAAGGTTAAACTGGGTCATGTTGACTGTGACGCTGACAAGGTAATTTTAACAAACTGCTATTTTTAACAAACTGCTATTTTTTGCTATCTGCAATTGACAAAACTGATTAGTACTCGAAAATCCATTGGTTGTGTGTGATCAAGATGATCTCTATCTTTCTTTTCAATTTATTTATTATCATTATTAGTGTTCAATATTAACCTTTTTATTCTGCCTTTCAGTATATTATTCTGACAGGATATTTTTTTGTCAGTCTCTAATGAGCAGGTTCAATGTTCAAGGATTCCCAACAATCTTGGTATTTGGAGCCGATAAAGATACTCCAATTCCTTATGAGGGTGCTAGAACTGCATCAGCCATCGAATCATTCGCACTAGAGCAGCTGGAAACAAATGTTGCTCCTCCAGAAGTGACAGAGCTATATAGTCCAGTGAGTGTTTGTTCTCCTGCAAACTTTACTTGATTGTACACTGATTTGAAAGAAAGAATATAAGATATAAACATAAGTGTTGTCTATAGGATGTTTTGGAAGAGAAATGTGGTTCTGCTGCTATCTGTTTTGTTTCCTTCCTTCCCGACATTTTGGATTCCAAGGCTGAGGGGAGAAACAGATACCTTCAGCAGTTATTAACAGTTGCAGAGAAGTTCAAAAGGAGTCCTTACAGGCAAGTAAAAAAACATTTTGCTTACAGTTCATAGTTCATACTTTAACATCACTCATTGACAGTTAATCTTTCAAATTTAACTTTTTTGGTTTATACTATTGATTTTGTAAATGCTTTACAAACATGTTTAAATCAAGATAAAAGGCAACATGCATTGTCAGTGTAAACTAGTTTTACACTGACTATCAATGTGAATCCTGCATGTTGCAGTTATTTTTAAATTGCGGTTGCAAAGTGTACTTACATGGAAATATAATGGGTTCTCAATTGGATGTCAGTGTAAAACTATTTTACACGAACAATGCATCTTCATCAAACTCTTAAATCAGTCTTTGCTGATGAATGATGCTTAACGGTTTTTTGTTTGAATTTGTGTCTTGAACAGCTATGTATGGGCAGCTGCCGGTAAGCAGCCAGATCTTGAGCAGAAAGTTGGTGTTGGTGGGTATGGTTATCCAGCATTAGTAGCCTTGAACGTTAAGAAAGGTGTTTATGCTCCTCTCAAGAGTGCTTTTGAACTTGACCAAATTATGTAAGTCTATTTTTCTAATTTTATGCTAAATAGTTTGCGCTTTACTGAAACGAACAAGTACTTGAACATTATTGATTTGTTTTCTCCAGAGAATTTGTGAAAGAAGCTGGACGCGGAGGCAAAGGGAACTTGCCCCTAGGTGACACTCCTCCCACCATTGTAAAGACAGAACCATGGGATGGAAAAGATGGAGAAATAATTGAGGAGGATGAATTTTCTCTTGAAGAACTCATGGGAGAAGATGCCTCAACCAAAGATGAACTATAATGAAACGCGCAAACAAAGTGTTACAAAATTAGTCTTGAAGTCATTACCAGTTTTATGCTATAGGAAATGATAGTATGTAGAATATTAAAGGGAAATGTGTGGTCTTAAAGATGATTATCCTCGCTGTTTTTCGGTTTTTTCATGTTCGGAATTAAAGACTAGTGTAGTGATGAGTGATCTTTTGAGGAGCATCATGTCATTTAGTGGTATACAAATACCTCAGGAAAATGTTGGCATGTTGTTATTTTCATTTTTCCCATTAATGAACAATTGATTGAACATTAGTACGTTATGACCTGGTTCTTTGGATCCTTCCTCATTGATCATAGCCGGTTGTGTGGTTGTGTGCAACACACTACACTTTAAACTACATTCTTCTATTTCTTGATTTTTTTTAAGTAGCATAGTGGCTTGAAACTCATCTATTAAGGTGAATAAGTGGGGAATTCGGAGTTCGAATCTCGACCCCTTTATAATGCAATGTTCGAGTTTTGTTCACGGAGATTATTTATTGAAATTTATATAAATAATATCAGACTTATATAAACCTGCTTCTTTAGAAGAAAAAAAAACTTATGTACAACCTACATGCATTAGTGAAGTGTTTACAAGATGGTGAGACTCATTTCCATTTATTAGTTATTAGAGTTGACAATCATTGATAAAACTAATAATCAACTTGCTAAAATAAACATCTAGGTAACTCAAACACGACTCGTTAAGTGGAACAATGGTAACTATTCTTGCATCATTCTTGTCTAGGTTTGCATGTTACAGAGCTGGCGATGGTGGGGTTATTGGAAATAGCGCTGATTTTTATTTATCGGGTTTTTTATGCTATATTCAAGGATCATATGACATCCTTTATATTTAGATGATCTCTTGTATTTTCAGAAGATGGACGCATTCAAAATTTCTTTTCTAGAGAGTAGTTTGTGTTTGTTTTCTCTTCTCTTTTTCATTCTGTTGTTGTGTTTAGCATTGTAACAAAAAAACACACACAAATGGATTGTTCTTGTTAATATACAAGTTTATACGAAACCTAACCAATGTAATGTCAAAGGAAATGCTCATGACGAACAGTTTACTGAACAAAGTGATACGAAAGCCTACTATTGACCATTATTCCTAAAAATTTCGTCAAACTCTAGTATTGACCATTAATCAATAAAATAATCTATGCAAGCTTCATCTTTTTGACTGGTACTACTAATAAATAAATCTGATACCATATGCATGTTTCAAATAATAAATCTTAGATTTGAATAACGCACACTAAAGCTGATTGTCACACAAACGAATAACATCGTGATTGATTATTTTCGATATAATAACACGTTTTTTTTATTAGGGATATAATAATAACACGTTGGTGCTAGAATATAATTATAATTCATACATGTATTCATATACTTTAGACTGGTCTTGATCTTGTAATAGCTTTATAATTCATGCACTATATAAACACTTGTACTATAGTTATATCAATACATATATTCAATCACATAAATTGTACAAGTAAGAATATTCAAATATTTCATCAGTTGGAGAGGCAATTAATTACCATGGAGATTGAATTAGTTTCAAGAGAAACCATCAAACCTTCATCACCAACTCCTTCTCATCTCAAAATTTATCCACTTTCTTTCATAGACAACATTTATTTCAGTAACTATGTGCCATTACTTTACTTTTACAACCCAAACAAGAGTATGGACCAAAATTCAAAAATATCACAACTCCGAAAATCCTTATCTCAAATTTTATCAAAATACTATCATTTTGCTGGCAGGATTAAAGATAAAACTACCA